>Ga0316622_100001014_pt1 | contig 17648 bp, 14 predicted proteins | sample OWC_Aug_OW2_C1_D_FD_207646 | JGI IMG/M metagenome (GOLD analysis project Ga0316622, IMG submission 207646) | Wetland soil microbial communities from Old Woman Creek delta, Ohio, United States - OWC_Aug_OW2_C1_D5_C | ecosystem: Environmental > Terrestrial > Soil > Wetlands | place: USA: Ohio... | reverse complement strand
CCAAGTGCTCGGTGAGCTTGGCCATGTCCATCTTCTCGATGCCGATGGTGGTGACACCGCAGGATTCGGATGGTTCCAGGCTCGAGTAGAACCGGACCCGCGGGTTCTGGCGGAGCCGATGGGCCCAGCGGTCCCTGAGAAACCGGATCCGGGCCGACTTCCTCTCGATCCCGATCCCCTCGTTGAAGGTGATCGCTTCGGCGATGGCGATGCGGTTCGCCGGGGTGCGCGTGCCCACGTCTTCATAACGGCGGATGTCATCGGGCGTGTCCGTCCAGGGCGGCGTCAGCGGCCAGACCTTAGGGATCCGGTCCTTGGGGATCCGCACGAAGCCGTTCCCGGGCGGCGCCATCAGCCACTTGTGCAGGCTCGCGGTGTAATAATCGCAGCCCAGGTCGGCGAGCTTGAAGGGAATGTGCATGAAGCCGTGGGCGCCGTCGACCAGGACCTCGATCCCTTTGGGATGGGCTATGTCTACGATCCGGCGGATCGGCGCCAGCTGTCCCGAATAGTGGGTCATATGGCAGACGTGGATGAGCTTTGTCCTCGGCGTCACCTGTTCCGCCACCAGGTTGTAGAACAGGTCCTGCGGCACAGGCGGGGCGGGAAGCGGGACAATTTTGAGGACGATCCCCTCGCGCGTCGCCCGCTGCCTCCACGTGCTGAGCAGCCGCGGGTAGTCCTGGTTGGTGATAACCACCTCGTCGCCGCGATTAAGCTGGCGGCCCAAAATCGGGATCTGGCCGGCCTCCGTCCCCCCCCGGCAGATGGCCAGTTCCTCGGGGTCGCAGCCCAAATGGGACGCCATCCGCCGCCGGCAGCTTTCGATCTCCTTGGCCAGGATGGCCATGGAGTGCCAGGCCGCGTTCCCGGTGAAATCGACGTGCCGACGGACCGCCTCCTGGACGATCCGTAGCCCGTTCTGGACGGTGCCGTTATTCAGGTTGATGAAGTTGCGGTCTTCGGTGAACGCCTGCTGGACCTCGAACCAAAAATCTTCATCGGCCGCCACCTGGTCGGGGCTCAGGTCGGCGGTAGCCCGTCCGGCGTCGAGGATCCGCTCCAGAACGCTGTCACCGGCCCCGGCCAGAACGCCAAACCCGGCCGCGCAGCCCTTCAGAAAATCCCGCCTGTTTCCCACGTCGCCTCCTTCCTGGGGTCTCAGATTTTTTCTTTCCGCCAAGAGTCAGCCAACAGCCCGATCGTCATCCCGGTGCTCTGGCGGAACGAAATCATATCGCCGTCCGTCTTTCCATGTCAAACCTTATATTGACGCAAGCCCGGGCTGTATGATAATCCATCGCTGCACATGTCAGACCTGAACACCCTTGCCGCCGCGGCCCGGGAAAAGATCGGCGGGCTCCGAAGCCGCGTCCTGCGCAAAGCCAATGGCGCCCTCCCCTACGACTACATCGTGCCGAGCGGCGTCTACGAGGAGCTGTGGGATTGGGACGCCTTCTTTGCCGGCCTTCACCTCATTAGCGGGCGCTGCGTCTGGCCAGAGCAATCGACGTTCATCTCTGGGACCCGGCCGCGGCCTCTTATTACAGCTACGATACCGTCGGAAAGACGCACCTCCCCCATATCACTTACAGCAACCAGGTCGCCCTACGGGCACGGCTGGCCTCAAAAGACCAGGCCAAGGCCATGATCGAGCGCTATGTACTCGACTCCCGCAAGTTATGGGCGCCGCACGGCCTCCGCTCGCTGGCCGCGGACGACCCGCTCTACAACAACGAAAACGTGATCAAGCCCTACTCCAACTGGCAGGGCCCCGTCTGGCCGCACGCCAACTGGATGGTCATGCACGCGCTCCTCCACTACGGCTACCCGGACGCCGCGCTTCAGGTGGCCGAGCGGGTCACGAAGCTGTGTCTTGATGACCTCGCCCGGAATGGGATGATGCACGAAAACTACCACGCCGAGACCGGCGCGCCGCTGGCGGCGCCGGACTTCGTCAGCTGGAACCTGCTCGTCGCCCAGATGCTGGAGGAGGCCCGGGCCCGGGTGTTCAAGCCCGACCCCTCGCAGGCCCTCTGGCTCGGGGAGCGAGCGGACTAGAAGAGATTATCCTCTGGAGGAGCGAGGGCCTTTCTTGTAGATCTTCCGGAGCTGGTCGATCCGGGCCTTGGAAAGAAACACGCAGTCGCTGATCTCCGTCCTGGCCTGGGCGACATCGTCCGCGTGATCCTTGCAGGAAGGGGCGCCGCACAGCCCGCAGTTGAGCAGGGGCAGCCCCTTGAGGATGTCCTCGGCCCTTTTTCGCCGCATCACCCGCTCGCGGAGGTCCAGAACGTCCTTGGCCATGCTGCGCGGCTTGATGGAACTCCGCATGGAGAAGTCCTCGGTCGCGTACCGCCTGGCCACCTCGTTTTCGAACTCGGGCGGGGGGCTCGGCATGTTGGCTTTCAGGTGGAGAGCCTTGCTCCGGGCCGCGTAGAGGTTTTCGACCGTCAGGTTTCCTCCGAGGCAGCCTCCGAGACAGGCATGACACTCCAGGAACTCGATGTTGGAGAGCCTTCCCCTCTCGACATCGTCGAACACTTTCATGATGTCGGTCAACCCGGTGAGCGGCAAGTAGTGTTCACGGGACAGGTTGGGAAATTCCCCCTCGGGGTTCGCCCAATGGAAGAGATCGCCCGAGTCCGCCAGGCCCTCCGGGATATCGCTCAGAAGCGTCTTGGTGTCCTTGCGCAGGCGGAACAGGATATCGTTATAAATCTCGGATATGCCGATCGCGCCGTCCAGATAGCTTTTCACTTCCTCGGCCGGCTGAAGGATGGAGATGCTCTTGGCCTGGCAGGGCGTGATGTAAATGGCCGCGACCTCCTCCGGCCTCAACCCGAGATCCTGGGAGTACCGGCGTTTCACATCGCGTCCGGCGATCTCTCGGGGCACCTCGGTCGGGAGAAGCTGGTCGACAAGGCTGGGGTAGGCCACCTGGATCAGCCGGACGACGACCGGGCAGGAATCCGATATCAGGGGGAAAGGCCCAGGCCATTTCTTGACGACGTCGGTGATCGCCCGGTCCACCAGCTCGATGTCGACCGCATATTCCCAAACCGCGTCGAAGCCCAGGTTGAGCAGGGCCCGGCCCACTTGCGCCGGCGTATCATTCAGGCCGAACTGCGAGTAAAGCGCCGGCGAGGCCACCGCCACCTTGAACTTGAAGCGATTCAGGTCGGCCAGGCTGATCGTGGTCGCCGATATGGCCCGGGACGGGCAGACTCCGAGGCAGGACCCGCAATCGATGCACAGGTCGGGGATCAGATGGGCCCTGCCGGACTTGACCCGGATGGCGTGGGTCGGGCAGGCCCGCATGCAGTACATCCGGCCTTCGCACTTGGCGGGATCGATCTTGAAGCCGTGCTTCAGCTCAGGCATCGGCGTCCAGCCGGATCCGGGCGAAGACTGACGTCCCTTTCCCGACCTCGGATTCAACGCAGAACTCGTCGGAGTTCTTTTTCATGTTGGGCAGCCCCATCCCGAAGCCAAACCCCATCTCCCGCATCTCGTCGGAGGCGGTCGAGTACCCTTCCTTCATGGCCAGGTCGATGTCCGGGATGCCGGGCCCTTCATCGACGACCTCCAAGGAGATATCCCGATCGGTCAGGATGAGGGTCAGCGTCCCCCGGTCGGCGTACATGACCACATTCATCTCCGCCTCGAAGGCCACGATGACGACGCGCCGGATGCAGCCGGCGTCGAGCTCCAGGTCCTTGAGGATCACCTTGATCTCGCTCGAGATCTCGCCCGCCTTATCAAAGTTCCGGCCCTGGATATGATAGCTCTCGCGCAGCAGTTCAGCGGTCATTAAGACACGCCTTTTAGCCCCTTGTTATAAAGGATGCCGCAGATATCGAACATAACCATCGCGGTCACCAGCACCGGGATTTTCTTTTGCCGGGCGAAATCGATCACCTTCTTGTCCGGGCGTTTGCCCCGGCAGTAGAGGACGGCGCTGACGCCGGCGATATCGGCGGTGCGGATGGACTGGATGTTGGTCAGGCCGGTGATCATGAGTTCCCTGGACTTGGCGAAGGCCAGGATTTCACTCATCCCGTCCGAGGCCACGACCTGGCTGATGTCCATGGAGAGGTCCTCCTCTCCGGACAGGACTTCACATTGGAGCAGCTCTTTGATCTCCGCCAGTTTCATGCCGGTTCCTCCAGCGTCTCGACTCACCCTTTGCTCAGCAGGTACTTGTGGATGGAGGCGGCGGCGATCCGGCCGTCGCCCATGGCGCTGATCACGGTCGCCGCTCCCCGGACGATATCTCCACCGGCCCAGATCTCGGGCCGCGAACTCTGACCGGTCTCGGCGCTGGTGACGATGCCGCCCTTCTTGCTGATCTCCAGGCCCGGAGTCGTCATCGGGATGAGCGGGTTGGGGCTGTTGCCGATGGCGATGACCACGGCATCGAAGGGCACGACGAAATTGGACCCCTCGACGGGGATCGGCTTGCGGCGTCCCGAAGAATCGGGCTCTCCGAGCTCCATCCGCAGGCATTCCATCGCCTTGATCCAGCCGCGCTCGTCGCCGATGAGACGAACCGGCAAAGTCAGAAGGTCGAATATGACCCCTTCCTCCTCCGCGTTCTCGACCTCCTCGATCCGGGCGGGGAGCTCGGTCCGGCTCCTCCGGTAGACCAGGTGGACCTCTTCGGCGCCCAGCCGGACCGCGGTCCGCGCCGAGTCCATGGCCACGTTCCCGCCGCCGATGACGGCCACCCGATGCGGTCTCTTGACCGGGGTATCGTATTCGGGAAACCGGAATCCCTTCATCAGGTTGACCCGGGTGAGGTACTCGTTGGCCGAAAAGACGCCGTTGAGGTTCTCGCCGGGGATTTCCATAAACCAGGGCAGCCCGGCGCCCGAGCCCACGAAGATGGCGTCAAACTCCTTGAGGAGCTGGTCGACGGTGCGCGTTTTGCCGACGACGAAGTCCGTGTAGATCTTGACCCCCAGGCTCCGGACGTAGTCCACTTCCCGGTTGACGATCCGCTTGGGCAGCCGGAACTCCGGGATGCCGTAGATCAGGACACCGCCGCATTCGTGGAGCGCCTCGAAGACGGTCACATCGTGGCCGAGGATGACGAGGTCGTTGGCGACGGTGATGCCCGCAGGCCCCGCCCCGACAATGGCGACCTTCTTGCCGGTCTTCGGCGCCAAGTCCGGGACCTCAACCTTCCCCTGGGCCGCCTCCCAGTCGGCGACAAAACGCTCCAGACGGCCGATGGACAGAGGGTCGCCCTTTTTGCCAACGACACACATCTTCTCGCACTGCTCTTCCTGGGGACAGACCCGCCCGCAGATGGCCGGGAGCGCGTTCGTTTCCTTAATCTTCTTGACGCCGGCGGCGAAGTCGCCTTCGACGATGCACTTGATGAAGCCGGGGATATCGATCCCGACGGGACAGCCCTGGTTGCAGAGCGGCTTCTTGCACTGAAGACAGCGCGAGGCTTCCTCGACCGCCGTCTCCACGGGATAGCCCAGGGCCACTTCCTCGAAATTCCTAACCCTCTCCCAGGGCGTCTGCTTGGGCATGGACCGCCGCTTGGGGTCCAGCTTTTTCTTTTCCGGCTTTTCTTCGCTCACGCTCGAGACCTCTCAGAAATGCGACCGGCAGCTCGAGTGCCGCAGGGGGTCGACCTCTTCCGGATTGTAGCTCTTGCGCCGGGCCAGGAACTCCTCCCAGTCGATCTCATGGCCGTCGAAATCCGGCCCGTCGATGCAGGCGAACTTCATCTTCCCCGCCACGGACAGCCGGCAGACGCCGCACATACCTGTGCCGTCGATCATGATCGGGTTCATGTTGACGATGGTCTTCCACCCCAGCGGCTTGGTGACCTGGGACATCCGCATCATCTGAAACGTGCAGCCGTTGACGATGGTCAGGTCCGGGACGATTCCGGCCGATTGGAGGAGCTCCGGGATCTGGCCGATGTGGCCCTTCTTGCCCTTGGTCCCGTCCCGGGTGATGGCGAATACCTTGTCGGAGACTTGGTGGAACTTGTCCTCCCAGTAAAGGAGAAAAGAGCTGCGGGCCTCCAGGATCGTATAAACCCTGTTTCCCGCCTCCTTGAGGGCCCGGGCGATCGGGTAGATCGAGCCGATGCCGTAGCACCCTCCGAGACAGAGGACCGAACCGAAGGGGCCGATCGCGGTCTCCCTGCCGAGCGGGCCGACATAGGTGGGGATCGTGTCCCCGGGCCTGAGGCGGGCCAGCTTGGCGGTCGAGCCACCCACCTGCATGAAGATGGAGGTCACCGTGCCGGCGGTCCGGTCCCAATCGGCGACGGAAAGGGGGATTCGCTCGCCGTGGTCGTCGGGGCGGACGATGACGAAGTTCCCCGGTTTGACCGACGCGGCGACGGCCGGGGCCTCGACCGTGAACTCGTGCAGGTTCGGGACGATCATCCTCCGCTCGACGATTTTATAGGGCATTCGCAATCTCCATGAGCGTGTCGCCTTCCTCAACCCTCCGCCCGGCGGACCCGGACCCGGGCCGGATTCCCGGGGAGCCCGTCCAGCGGCTCCATCTCCTTGACCCTCCTGACGCCTCCCGGGATGATCCGCCGGGTGAAATAGACGGCTCCCGGGGAACATTCGGGGTCGGCCTTGAGTGGGCCCGCCGCTCCCGCTTCCTCACCGTCCCAGAGCACCCGGATGCGGTCTCCGTCGGCCAGCCCGAGAGCGGCGGCGTCCTCGGGATGCATCCGGAATCCTTCCTCGAGCGCCAGCTCGCAGAGCCCGCCGACCTTGGAGGCAATGTCGATCCCACGGTGGCGGTAGCCCCCGGGTTCGGCCACGAGCCAGAAATCCCCGCCGCCGTCCCGGCCCCGGGCTCGGGGGGCAGGCGGAAGCTGCGGCAGGGCGTCCATCCGCCTCGGTCTCCGGTCGGCCGCGGCGGGGTAACCGGAGACTGCGGCGCCGATCTCCCGGCGCACGTCTGCGGCAGACTGGTAGTTGAGGGCGGTTCCTTCCAGAGCGGCGGCCAGGTCGGCGAGGATCCTCCAGTCGGGCCTCATGAACCCGGTGACGGCGCCCTCGGGGAAGCTCTCGACCTCCACGGCTTCCTGGACGCGGCCTTCGATATTGACCAACGTGCCGCCAGCCTCGATGAAACTCGACGCCGGCAGGAACGCGTCCACCTCAAAGGCCGGAAGATAGGTGTCCTGGACGATCAGGAAATCGCAATCCGGCCGCTTCTCAAAGGCGACATCGCCGAGGCAATAAATCACCTTGGGGCGCCGGGCTCCGGCCCGGATCTCCTCCCAGCCAAAGCCCTTCCCGTTCCGGGGAACCACGCCCGGTCCGACTTCGGGAAAAACGCCCATCTCCAGCGCGCCCCGGGCATTGGCGCCGAAATAAAGGGGAATGATGTTGACCTTCCTTTTTCCGGCCAGGGCCAGCAGCATATCGACGGAACCGGCGGCCTCGTCGTACCGAAAAACGCGCGGGCCGATGATGATTGTCGGCTCAAGGCCCGCGGCGAGCACGCCGAGCGCCCGTTCGAGCCTTTCCTTGTCCACTCCGGCGTCGGCCGCCGCCGCCTCGACCGAGGCTTCCCGGCCGGCCAGCCGGGCGGCGAAAAACCCGAGCAGCGCCGCCTCTTTTCCGGGCGCCGGGCTCAGCCAATCGTCGGTGTACCCGGCCAGGTTGCTGTCGCAGGGGTCCACCGTAACGAGCCTGGCCCCGGCGTCGAGCGCCTTCCGAACTTTCGTCCCGACCACCGAAAAGTTGAACCGGCTATCGAGCCCCAGGGCCAGGATGACGTCCGCCCGGGCGATGTCCTTGATCGAGATGGGGAGTGAAAAAAGCCTCGACCAGAGCGCCGGCCCGCCGGCGAGCTCCCACCTCCCCGAGGAATCGATATTGTTCGTTCCGAGGCATTCCCGGGCGAATTTCTGAGCGGCGAACAGGCTCTCGTTTGGAAGGTCGGGCGAAACGAGCAGGACGACATCCTGCGGCGACGTTCCCTTGAGCTCGGCGGCGACTTTCTCCAGCGCTTCTTTCCAGGACACCTCGCGGAAATATGGCCCCTTCTTGAGCATCGGCCGCCTGGCCCGCTCGAAGTGATGGGTGACCTCGGGAAGGCAGAACCGGCCCTTGACGCAGAGCTGCCCGTCGTTGACCTCGGGGTCCAAATGGGCCCGGGCGCCGGTCAGACGGCCGTTCTTGTGATAGAGCTCGATCTGGCAGCCGATGGGGCAGAAGGGGCACGTCGAGACCAGGCTCCCGTCGGGCTTTCCTTCCCACTTGGAGGCCTTGTCGGCCAGGGCGCCCGTCGGGCAGACATCGACGCACGCCCCGCAGAATTCGCAACCGGCCTCGGCATGGCTCCGGCCGAAAGCCGGGCTGATCTTGGCCTTGGGTCCGCGGTAGGTGAAGGCCAGGACACTCGTGCCGCGGACTTCCTGGCACATCCGGACGCAGCGGCCGCAGAGGATACAGACGTTGTAGTCCCGGTCGTAGAAGGGATCGTCGTGCTCGGGGTCGTAGCCGTGGTAGTCGATCGGAAAATCGATCTCGGTGACGCCGATTTTTTCCACCAGGTCCTGGAGCTCGCACTGCCGGTCGTTGGGGCAGAACCGGCAGCCCGTGGTCACGCCCGCCTTGCGAATGGTGCCCTGGTACTCCCGGCATTCCGCCCGCTCGTCGCAGACGAGGCAGCTCGAGGGATGCTCGCTGAGGATGAGCTTGAGGATCTCCTTGCGGAGGTCCCGAAGAGTTGAGGTGTCGGTCAGGACCTTCATCCCCTCCTGGGCGGCGGTGCTGCAGGAGAGAGGATAGCCGCGCATGCCTTCGATTTCGACCATGCACAGCCGGCAGCCGCCGAAGGGGGACAGGTCCTTGTGCGAGCAGAGCGAGGGAATGTCGATGCCGTTGAGCTCGGCAGCCCGGTGCACGGTGACGCCTTCGGGGAACGTCACCGACCGGTGATCGATCTCCATGGTCAGCGTGCGGGGCTCTTTTCGGGCCATGTTTCTCCCTAGGATTCGATGATGATGGCGTCTCCGGCGATGGCGTCGAAGCGGCAGATCTCGTAACAGGACCGGCATTTGATGCATTTCGTCCGGTCCAGGTTGTGGGGCTCGGACCGCGGACCGGTGATCGCCCCGGTCGGACAGACGCTCACGCAGCGCTGGCAGCCGGTGCACTTCCCGGCGACGACCCGGTAGTTGACCAGGCTCTTGCAGACGACGGCGGGACACTTCTTGTCCTTGACGTGGGCGATGAACTCGGACCGGAAATACTTGAGTGAAGTCAGGGCCGGGTTCGGAGCCGTGGCGCCCAGGCCGCAGAGGGAGCCGCTCTTGATCGTCCGGCCCAGCTTTTCCAGCTTGTCGAGGTCGGCGAGCTCGCCCCGGCCGCCGCAGATCTTCTCCAGCAGCTTGACCATGTGCCGCGTCCCGACCCGGCAGGGAACGCACTTGCCGCAGGATTCCTTTTGGGTAAACCCCAGGAAGTACTTGGCCGTGTCCACGATACATGTATCCGTGTCGACGACGATCAGGCCGCCCGAGCCCATGATCGACCCGGCGGCGGCCAGATGTTCGTAGTCGATGGGCGTGTCCAGGAATTCCTCCGACAGGCAGCCCCCCGACGGCCCGCCCGTCTGGACGGCCTTGAACGGCTTGAGGGTGCCGCCTCCGATGTCAAAGACCACTTCGCGGAGGGTCATCCCCAAGGGGACCTCGATCAGCCCCGTCCGGCGGACCTTCCCGACCAGGGAAAAGGTCTTGGTGCCCTTGCTCGTTTCCGTGCCGGAGCCCGCGTACCACTCGGCCCCGTTGCGCATGATGTGGGGCAGAGTGCCCAGCGTCTCGACGTTGTTGATGATCGTCGGCTTGCCGTGCAGCCCGGAGACGGCCGGGAACGGCGGGCGCGTGCGCGGCATGCCGCGTTTCCCCTCGATCGAGGCGATAAGGGCGGTTTCCTCGCCGCAGACGAAGGCGCCGGCCCCCTCTTTGATCCGGATGTCAAAGCTGAATTCCGACCCCAAGATGTCCTTCCCCAGGAGGCCGGCCTCCCGCATATCGACGAGGGCCTTCTTGAGCCGCCTGATGGCCAGAGGATACTCGGCCCGGATGTAGATGTATCCCTTCGAGGCGCCGATCGCGTAGGCGGCGACGAGCATCCCCTCCAGCAGAGCGTGGGGGTCGCCCTCGATGAGAGACCGGTTCATGAACGCGCCGGGATCGCCCTCGTCGGCGTTGCAGATGAGATAGCGTTCGTCGCTCGGAGTTTCCCGGCAGGTCAGCCATTTCCGCCAGGTCGGGAAGCCGGCGCCGCCGCGGCCGCGGAGCCCCGACCTCTTGATGATGTCCAACACGTCCGACCAAGACATGGACAGGGCCTTCTCGAGCCCGAGGTATCCATCCCTGGCCAGGTAATGATCGAGGTCGTCGGGGTCGATGATCCCGCAATTGCGGAGCACGATCCGCACCTGGGGCTTGAGCATCGGCAGGTCAAAAAAGCGGGGAACGCCGTCATAAGCGTCCTCCCCGAAATGCCCCGCCAGGCGCGACTTGGCGACCTCTTTTTTTTCAAAAAAGGATTCCAGGATCAGGGGCACGTCCGAGGGGCGCACGTTGGAGTAGCTGATCCTCGGCTGGCCCGGCATCTGGACGTCCATCAGCGGCTCCAGGTAGCAAGGCCCGATGCAGCCGACTTGAATGATCCGACCTTTGACTCCGTTCTTTTTCAGGTATTTTTCGACGGCCTCCTGGACCTCTTCCGCCCCTGCGGCCAGGCCGCACGAGGCTGCGCCGATGAAAACCAGGGGAACGGGGCTGCTTTGGAGTTCAGCCCATTTCAAAGCCGCACTCGCCCGGCGCTCGTCAAGCGGTCTTTGGCCCATCGAGGATCCTCTGAATCTTCAGAACGGACATCTGGGCGTGAACCTTATCGTCGACGGCGACAACCGGAGCCAGGGCGCAGCAGCCGAGACAGGCCACCCGGTCCAGGTCGTACTCTCCATCCGGTGTCGTCTCGCCCGTGTCGATGTTCAGGCGCTGCTGGGCGGTGAGAAGGATCTGCTCTCCTCCCTTGACATGGCAGGCCGTTCCCAAGCAGACGCGGAGATGATGCCGGCCCGGAGGGTGGAAACGGAACTGGGCGTAAAAGGTCGCCACCCCGAAAATCTCATTCTCCGAGACCTTGAGCCAGCGGGAGACGCCGCGGATGGAATCCGGATGCAGGTAGCCGTGGATCTCCTGCACTCTTTGCAGGACGGGGATCAGGTCCCCTCGCTCCCCCTTGAACTCGCGCCGCAGCCCGGAAAGGCCGTCACCGGAAGGGAAATCCCGCTCTTTCATCTATCCCTGCGCCGGATCACGTCGGCTAATCGCGACATCCGGGACAAAGCTATCTGACGCCGATCTCGTAGAGCTTCTTAGCCAGGGTCCAGGTATCCCCCTCGAACCCCAGCAACCCGATCCCGGCCTTGTTGGCCAGGGCGACGACATCGTCCGTCGGCATCTTGCCCCTTGAAAACACGATGGCTGCGACATCGACCAAATTGGCCGCCGCGATCAGGTTTTTGTGGGTCTGCAGGGTGACGAGCAGATTTCCCGGGCCGATACCGATGATATCGCTGACCATGTCGGAGATATAGACACCCTTGATCTCCTTATCACCGGGGTCATTGAACGCCTTGAACACGCCTTGTTTGACCAGTTCGGACACTCTCATTGTTCGACCTTTCCTTTATCCCTCAATATATTTCTGTCAAGCCCACGTCGGCCAGCACGATCCCCTCGCAGGTGTCGACGCTCCGGCGCGATCGGCAGGAGACGACGATGATCCTCTTGTGAGGATCCTGGAACCCACGGTTGAAATATTCGTTCAAGGCCTTGATCCCCGGGGTGTTCACGCATTTTCGAGAGGCGTGAGAAGTGTCAGCGCAAAGGGCCACATAAACCCAGGTTTTGCTGCCCTGTTCGCTCGAGCCGGCCTTATAGACCCCGCATTCCGGGTCGCACCTCATGCACAGCATCAGAGCCATAACGTCCTTGAGCGGCACTTCCTGGGAGCAGAGCTCGCACTGGAGATCGAACTTGGACGCCTGGGAGCTTCCGAGGTAGCTCCAAAAATGATCCCCCTCGCGATAATCGTCCTGGGGCGGGACCGGCTCTTCCGAGAAGAAAGACGTCCTGTGCCGGCAGTGGAAACAGCCCTCGACCACCAGATATCCGCCCCGGATATGGCTCATCGTCCATTTATGACGACAGGGACCCTTGGCCTTTTTCTCGGTCATCGACTTCTTCATCATGATACCAAAGCGGCCGGGGGATGACAACCACCGGCGGCAGGTATGTCTAACATTTTTCCGGGAGGGCTGTCAACAGGATTCGGGTTCGCGCCCGATATCGGGGATGGCCCGTTTCTTCTTCCTCCCCTAGAGGAGGAAGATGCGGGAGAAGGCAAAAGGGATGGAGGCTAGATGACGTCCCAGCCGATGTTCACCCGCCTGAGAGCATATCCCGTCTCCCGGAGATAATCGCCGTAGCCCGTCATCCAATGGAACCCGGGCATCCTTCGGGCCAAGGTCAGGCTATCACAGGCGAAACCGATATCAATCTGGGAGCGGCAGATGGGAAGGAATGGAGCCTCGACGATTTCCCCTTTGAGCCCAGCCCAGCGCCGGGAAGCGAAATCCGGAATGATGTTGGTCAGGACCTGGCCGCGGCTCATCTCCACTTTGGGCGCCGCTCCGTAGTCGGACTCGAAATGGGTCAGTATCCGGGCCGGCTCGCGCCTTCGGCCGTCCATTTTCCGGGGCGCGGTGCAGTGGGCCAGGGTGATGATGCCGTCATGAGGGTAGGTCGGGTCATTGAGGAATACGGGCCGCCCCGAGATATTGGCCAGCAGGATTCCCGAAGGGATGACCACGAAGTCCGACTCGCAAAAAGCCAGATATCCGTTATCGTTGAGCAGGCTGAGCGTGAGGCAGGCCGAAGTCTCGGCCAAAGGCATGATCGTCCCCATGCATCCGTTGATGGTCAGGGCACGACAATCCGCTTGCTTCATCAGGCCGCGGAAAACCTGCTCGAGCAGAAAGGCGTTTTCGACGAACACCCGGTCGGTTTCCAGACTCGTCCCCGGAGCGGCCAGGTAGGCGGCCGCTCGTTCGCGGGACATCCGGACAGTCTCCCGGTCGGCCCTGGCGGCCTGGATCAGGGGACCCAGTTCCTCATAAGCGAGCGTCCGAATATCGAATTTCCAGAGGTCCTCGACGAGTTCGGGCACGACTCCTTCCGGCTGGGCCCAGGCGCTGGGCCCTCCGACGGCGAGGATCCTGGTCCCCAGCGTGTTCCGGAGGCCGGCCAGGCCTCGCAGGCGCCAGAGCAGGTCTTCCTGCGAATCAATGACGACGTCTTCTTCGGCCACGCCCTTCACGGCCAGGGCGTCCGTGTGCTGGCGAAGGTAACGGGGACTTATGATCTCGTACCAAAGATAGACAGGACCGGACCGGTGGCGGCAGAAAAGAATCAGGTCCTTGCCCGTCTTCCCGAGGGAGTCAAAGACGTCCATCCAGCCTCCGGCCGCATAGATAAGGACCACGTCGGAGCCGGCGAGGCCGGACAAAGAGCCGAGTTCGGCCGCTTGAGTGACGCCCGATACGGGGAGGAAATCCAGCGGGAAATCGGCCCCGGAACGGAGCTTCTGGAGCTCTCCCTGGATCCGGCCGAGTTCCTCTTCGACAGCCGTCCGGGTTTGCACGCCGCCCCAGTTGCGCCAGCTGGTCTGGGGCCGCCGGATGGGGAGGTCATAGACCAGGATCGGCTGGACTTTGAGCGGCCTCCGGACGAGGCCGCCTTCGGGGGCGCTTTCGCCGGTCGATGCGAGCGGCCAGCTAAGCTTGCCCAGGGTCATTCCGGCAAAGGCCGTCGCCCCCATGCCCTTGATGAAGGCGCGGCGGCTGAATCCCCGATTCGCCGTCCCCGGCGGCCGGCCGCCGGGGCAGCAGCGCGGCTGGACTTTGGGATCAAGTATCGGCTCTTTTTTGTCCATGGCGCTGTCCTCTCTTTTGTCAAAATCGAGGGGCCCGACCTCGGCCGGGCATCCACACCCCGACCTTTGTATGTTGGAAGCCGCTTGTTCAGCGGGAGATCGAAATGTTGTACTTCTTGAGCAGCGCGTAATACCGGGACCTGGAGAGGCCGGATATCTGACAGGCTTTATTGATATCCCGGCCGCTTTCCCGGACAAGCCTTATCAGGTACTCCTTTTCTATCTCGGCCAGCCCGGCCTCCCGGGCGGCGGCCAGACTCGACAGTTCCTTCATGGCGGCCGCCCTTTCTCCGGAGGCGGGCGCCTCCGCTTTTCGGCCGACCGACTTCCGGGCGAGCTGAATCCGGATGTGCTGCGGCAGATTCATCGGGAATAGGGTTGGAGCGTCCTGGGCGCTGACGATCGCCTTTTCCAGCGACTGGACGAGCTCCCTCACGTTTCCCGGCCAATCATAGGCCATGAGAACGGCAAAAAAGTCCGTCGAGAACCCCTTCATCGGCAGGTTGTACTGGTCGCAGAGCTTAGCCGTGTAATGAATAACCAGGTCCCTGAGGTCGTCCTTGATCCGCCGGAGCGTGGGCAGCTCTATGGTGAGCGTGCGCAGCCGGAAAAGCAAGTCCTCTCGGAATTGCACTTTCTTTACCATTTCTTCGAGGTTGCGGTTGGTCGCGGCGATCAGTCGGAAATTGCTCTGGACTTCCTGGCTGCCTCCGACCGGCCGGAATCGCCGCTCCTGAAGGACCCGCAGGAACGCTTTCTGGATGGAGAACGACAGCTCCCCGACTTCATCAAGAAAAAGCGTGCCTCCGTCCGCCTGCTTGATCAGCCCGTCCCTGGCGCGGTCGGCTCCCGTGAAGGCTCCCCGGGCGTGCCCGAAAAGAGTGCTCTCCAAAAGCGTTTCCGGCAGCGCGGCGCAATCCACGACCACGAAGTGGGAATCGGCTCTCGCGCTGTTGCGATGGATCGCCCGGGCAAAGAGCTCTTTTCCGGTACCGGTTTCACCCGAGAGGAGGACGTTGGCCTCGCTGCCGCTGGCCTGGGCGAGGAGGTCAAAGCAGGGTTTAAGCAGCGCGCTTTTTCCGACGATCCCTTCCCGGTCCAGGGCCAGGCTGCGGCCGGCGGTCTGCTTTTTTTCCCTGTACTGAAGGGCCCGCTCAACGGCCAACCGGATGCCTTTCAGGGACAGGGGTTTCTCGACATAATCCCAGGCCCCGTTCTTGATGGCCAGCTCGGCGCCGTCGGGATCGCCGAAGCCCGTGATGATGATGACTTCAGGAGGATTGGCGTTTCTCTGGATCTCGGGCAGGAGGTCCAGGCCCGATCCGTCGGGCAGCCGGACGTCGCAGAAAACGATATCATGCGCCGCGGTCTCGAGCAGCTCCTGCGCCCGGGTTTTTGTCGTCGCACTGAGCCCCTGATGGCCTAGCTTCTGGATGGCGCTGAGGAGGGATTCAGAGACCAAGGGATCGTCGTCGACAACGAGGATTACCGCCATCGTGCGTGCCTCTCTCCGCGGCTCGGGTCCTGCCGCGCACGATTTTTATAGCACTCCGCGTTTGCCCTGTCAATGCGCGTCCGGCCGGCCGGAACCGGGCGGCAATCACCCCGTGAAGTAGAGATAGGCGGCCAGGATCAGGGCCAGGACGATACCTGAGGTGATGACGTCCGTTTTGCTCCAGCTGGCCCGTGATTCTTTTTTGTGCTCGGCGGTGACCGTGCCGTAGGTCAGTCCGCTGATCTTCTCGTAGGACGGAGGCTCGGTCAGGTAGCTGACGACGATCATGACGACGACGCTGACGATGAAGATTAAAAGGCTGTAGTATTGGAAGAAGATATGGTTGACAACCCATAGGAAAGAGCCCTCGGCGTAAGAGAAGCCTTCCTTGAGCTTGACGGGTGTGTCAACGGCCAGACGGAAGAGGCCCAGGGCGAAGCCCGTGCCGAGCGCCGACAGACAGCCTTTGGCGTTCAAGCGTTTCATGAAGATGCCGAAGAAGAAGACGACGAAGATGGGCGGGGCGAGGTAGGACTGGACACCCTGGAGGTAGTCGTAAAGGCCTTTACCGCCCTTGATGACGGGGATCCAGAGCAGGCCGATGACGACCATGACCCCGGTGGCCAGGCGGCCGATCCAGACCAAGCGCTCCTGGGTTACCTTCGGCCGCAGGCGCTGGTAGAAGTCCATGGTGAAGAGGGTCGCGGCAGCGTTGAAGGCGCCGGCGAGGGAGCTCATCAGGGCGGCCAGCAGCCCGGCCACGACCATGCCGCGGATGCCGACGGGCAGGACGGTCGCCACAAGCATGGGGAAAGCCTTTTGGGAGTTGGCCCGGATGAGCTCGGTCCCGCCTTGGAAGAGCTCCCGCTGGAGCGGCTGGCTCAGGCCGCTCTTAGCCAGCGCGAAGGCGATCATGCCCGGGATGATGAAGATAAAAACCGGAAGGAGCTTGAAGAAAGCCGCCGAGATGGAGCCCCGGCGGGCCTCGCGCTCGTTGGGCGCGCCGAGGACCCGCTGGACGATGTATTGGTCGGTGCACCAGTACCACAGGCCGACGATGGGTGCGCAGAAGAGCATGCCGATCCAGGGATAGTTGTCATTGAAGTACCAGGCCATCCGGCCGGCTTCCTTGACCGGGGCCCAGGTTCCCTGGACACCGGGAGGGACAAGAGGTTTCCACAAGTTGAACATCTCTGACCCGGCGATGCGGCGGAGTTCATCCCAGCCGCCGAGGGCCTTGAGACCAAAGTAGGTCACTAGTGCCGAACCGATGATGAAGATCAACGTCTGGACGGCCTCGGTGTAAGCGACCGCTTTGAGCCCGCCGAGGACGGTGTAGAGCCCCGTGATGAGGATGACCAGGATCGAGCCGATCCAAAAGCTGTCCAGGCCGAACCAGTTCAACTCCGGCAGAAGGACGCTGAAGACGATGCCGCCGGCGAAGATGCCGACGGCCATCTTCGTCAAAACATAGGCGACGAGTGAGATGAGCGACAGAACCGTCCGGGCCGCCGGAGAGAAGCGCCTCTCCAGAAATTCCGGCATGGTGAACACCTTAGACCTCATATAAAAGGGCACCATGACCCAAGCCAGGACAAGCAGACACCAGGCGTGGAGCTCGTAGTGAGCCATGGCCACGCCGTCGGTCGCGCCGGAACCGGCCAAGCCGACAAGGTGTTCCGCGCCGATGTTCGAGGCGAAGATGGAGGCGCCGATGATGAGCCAGCCGAGATGTCGACCCGCCAGGAAGTACTCCGTCGACGTCCTCTGCTTTTGCAGCATGATCTTCCAGGCCAGACCCAGGATGATGCCGAAGTAGGCGATGATGATGATCCAGTCGAGAGGCTTGAGTACGCTCATGGGCTCTCCTTCATGGGCCGTAGAACAAGCTCTGATTCTACATCACCAGAGCGGGCTCCGAAAAGTCCTTTTATTTAAGACGCCGGAGGCGGCGGGCTCCGCCTGTCGCCTTCCGAGTATGGGGGAGTGAAAGATGAAGATGCGGAAAGAGCCGTTGAGCCAGTTCCGTCTCTAGGGAATGGCCGTCCGAGTGATCTTGGCCACCAGCGCCGAGGTCGGGTCCGGGCAGCGGACGTATTCCGTGGTGACGCCCTCGGGATCGATCACCTTTT
>Ga0316622_100001013_pt1 | contig 17657 bp, 14 predicted proteins | sample OWC_Aug_OW2_C1_D_FD_207646 | JGI IMG/M metagenome (GOLD analysis project Ga0316622, IMG submission 207646) | Wetland soil microbial communities from Old Woman Creek delta, Ohio, United States - OWC_Aug_OW2_C1_D5_C | ecosystem: Environmental > Terrestrial > Soil > Wetlands | place: USA: Ohio... | reverse complement strand
GATCGCTGAAGGCTGCAGCAACCGCTGCTCCTACTGCGCCATCCCGCTCATCCGCGGCAATTTCCTCAGCCGTCCGAGCGAATCCATCGTCGAGGAGGCGAAGCGGCTTGCCGATGAAGGAGCGAAGGAGCTGGTCCTGCTTGCCCAGGATTCGACCCAGTACCGCGACGTCACTACCGATCTCCCGAAGCTCCTCGCCAAACTGACGAAGGTCAAGGGGCTCTCCTGGATCCGGCTCATGTATGTCTATCCCGGCAAGGTGACCGAAGGGCTCATGGACGTGCTCGCCGGTGAGGAGAAGCTCTGCCGGTACCTTGACATCCCGGTCCAGCATATCGACGACAGGATCCTGCGCGCCATGAACCGGCGCGGCACGTCCGACGACATCAAGCGGACCATCGAGCAGCTCCGGAAGAAGGTCCCTGGCATTGCTCTCCGGACATCGCTCATCGTCGGGTTCCCCGGAGAGACCGAGGCGGCGTTCAAGCGGCTGCTCGCGTTCGTGAAGGAGCAGGAGTTCGAGCACCTCGGCGTGTTCACCTGGTCGCCGGAAGAGGGGACGTCGGCCGTCGATCTGCCGGGAAGGGTCCCGAAGAAGGTCGCCGAGGAGCGGTATGCGGGCATCATGAAGACCCAGGCGAAGATATCGCTCAGGAAGAACCATGCGCTCATCGGCACACGGCAGACCGTGCTGGTGGACGCGCTGGAGGATATGGCGCTCATTGCCCGGATGCAGACGCAGGCGCCGGAGATCGACGGCGTGGTCTATCTCTCCGAGACCGAGGCCCGACCGGGCGAGTTCGCGGAGGTGACGATCACCGACGCGCGGGAGTACGACCTGCTGGGGGAGGGGAAGTAGTAGCCAGAAGCGAATCAGATTATTTTCAAGAGGGAAATACAATATCGCGCAAAGTCGCCTAATATAAACGCACTATTTATTGTGTCATTGCGAGGAACGGAGTGACGAAGCAATCTCGTATTTTACTGCGAGATTGCCGCGCTCCCTTTGGTCGCTCACAATGACAGCGTAACACTATTTACTTCGTTTGCTATAGCTCGCAACGAGAGACCAAATCAATCAGTCGTATAATCAAGCCTCGACGGTTTTCTCGGCGTCCCTTGCGGCGTTGCGTGAGATGCCTTGTGATTCCTGCTTGTCCGGGTCATGTCGTATCAGTTTCACCCGCCCTTCCGTTCACGGCGCCATCACCTGCTTCCTGATCCCCTCGATATCGGCTTTCTCGATGTATCCCGGGATGTTCGAATAGACCGAGTGGTATCCATATCCGCCGCGCGTCAGCTCATCGATCGCATCCTTCTTTGACCAATCCTGGAACACGATCCGGTACAGCGCGCTGATCAGGCCCGTGCGGTCGGAGCCATGCCAGCAGTGGATCAGGATCGGGCCTTCGGCCTTTTTGATGATGCGCAGCGCCTCGATCACCTTTTCATCGGTGATATCGCCGGCCTCCATCTTCACGCGGTACAGTGAAATGACCGTGTCCTGCGCCTCCTCCTCGTCGGAATGGTGGTCCCGCAGGCTCAGGACGTTCCTGATGCCCCGCGCCTGCAGCTCCTGGAATCCTTTTCTGGTCGGCTGAGCCGAGCGGTACACGTTCTCGTCGAGCTGGTAGAGGTTCCTGACATATTCCGCGGTGACCGGCTTTGCCCACCTGTCCGGCCGCGGGGCCTTCTGCGGAGTTTTCTCAGCGGCGAGCAGGCCTCCGGCCAGGAAGAGAACTGCCAGGATTACGATCGGCTGCATCATGAGCTTTCGCATCAGAACGCTCCTTTCCTGTCCGGAGGGGCTGCGCGATGCCTCTCGCTGCAGTATCCTTCCGGGTGCTTCTTCACGTACGCATCGAGTTTCGACTGCACCTGCTTCCGCTCATCGTCCGCGAGCGGCTCGTATCCCCGGCCGTAGGTCCAGCCGTAGGCCCAGCGGTACCAGGTCGGGAACGCGGGATGGCCTCCCGCGCGGACGCCCAGGTACATGGTCTCTGCCAGCGCCTTGTCGCCTGTGCGCTCGAGCACGCACTGCCGCAGGGTCCTGTCGGCATCCTTCCGCTCCGCCTCGGTCCCGCCGCGCCAATAGGCGATGTCATGCTGCAGGCAGCATTGGCACCACTTCGCTCGGTCCCCGACCGTGCCGTCGGGGAACAAGCTGCACCCGTCGCTCGTGAAGTCCGCAAGGTCCGACGCCGCAGCTGACGCACATGCGGAGAAACAGGCGACTGCGAGCACAGCGCTCAGCATACAAAGTCCGCGATGATACAATTCCCCTCGTCGCTTCAGAGATGCTCTGGTCATGCGGTGGTCACTCCCGTCTTCGGCCGGAGATCGTGGATGTCGATGGCGACGAGCGTCGGCCCGGGAAGCGGATCATTTCCGAAGAGAAGCGGCAGAACGCGCCGTCTCGTCGGGGCCCTGATGCCGTCGAAGGACCGGTACTCGTCGCAGAGATGCGCTGCATGGGCCCAGCCGCCGACCACCTCGGCGGTGTAGTCCAGTCGTCTCAGGAGATGCATACCGTCGAAGGAGAAGATCTGTTCCTTGCATTGGGTCGGGATCGTGTCGGGAAACGAGACCTGCAGTCGGGTCAGCGACGCCAGGCTGCCTTTTGCCGGGGCCAGTTCCGTGACGATCACGCCGGGAAAGGTCAGGAGAAAGGGCGTGATGAGATAGTTCCAGGTTGCGTATCCGGCGAAGTAGATGAAGTCCAGATCGTCCCAGGAGAACAGATGGCGGAGCGAGCGGAATGCCTGCCGCGGGTTCTCCCGGCGGCTGAGCACCGCGCCCTTCGTATCGCTGATCCGGACCTCGTTCGTACCGATGAGCTCGGCGGTCAGCCCGGGCGCAGGGAAGTCATAGAAGGCGAACCGCGGCTCGCGGGTCCATGCCCGCATCCTGACATGGTCCAGCTTCGGCCGCCGCTTGGCAGTGAACAGGAACCCCGAGGCGGAGATTACCGCGTCAATGGCCTCGAGGCCGTTCCAGTATCCGAGGCCTCCATGTGCGTCAAGTATGCGGTCGAGGATGGGAAAGGATATGCTCATACAGGATCACCGGCCCTGCGGCAACAGACGCGGGTCATGGGAGCAGCCGTATTCATGATCGCTGCCTGATGCTGTTCCGTATCGCTTCCAGACGTGTCCTGGCTGCGGTCTCCGTCCGGAAGAATGCTTCCAGCGTTGCACAGACATACTCGGAACAATAGGCGCAGTTCTCCAGTTTCCTGTCCCGAGCGCACATTCGGATAGCGCAGTTCCTGCCTGCCGAGAACAGCCTGCCGCCTTCTGTCATGCAGCCGTCGCAGTCAGTGATGTCTTCCACCGTATACTGCAGGCCATAGTGCTCTTCGCACAGCCTGACGATCTCAGCCCGCATCCTTGCCTGCTCTTCCTTGTTCTTCTGCGTTGTTGCCAGAAGGATCGGGCAGGTCCTGCAGATCAAGCCGCAGTAGGCGACCATCTCGGTCATGGGGTCCTGCTCCCTGGAAAGGCCTGCGTATGCTCACCTCGCGAAGCGAGGAGAGGAACGAGCTGACGGGGCGTTCTTTGGCGGACCCTCTCGAACGACAGGGTACAACGTGCACGATGCCATTTCAAGCCGCTCCGCTCCCCGGCTTCTCATGATCGCCTGACGTGGACTCCAGGAGGGAGGCCAGCTTCGACCAGTCATAGGAGAGGAGGTTCATGATCTGCGAGCGGATCGTCCGGATCGATGACGATGAGTCTTCGCCCGCTTTCAGTCTGTACAACGGGATGACCACGGCAAAGGCTCGGTCAAGATACTCCGGGATCGGCTGCAGGACGTCGTCGCGCCTCGTGAAGTAGGGGTCTTCGCCGGGTGCGCAGGGAGCAGTGAACACGTTGAACTGCCTGCACCCGACCGGCCGGACCGGGTGAATGGAACAGGAATCATCGATCAGGAACGGGCAGCCCGGCGCGGCATTGCCAGCAGCCAGCCGGGTCCTCAGAGCGTCCCGCAGCGGCTTGGGCATTTTTTCCGATGCATACCAGTAGATGCCGACAAGTTCATGAGGATACAGGGGAAGGTCCGTTTGATGAACGCAGCAGGCGCCGCACCCCTTCCCGCACGCCAGTTTTTTCTTTTGCTTTTTCTCCGCGTTCCGTATCGCGATTGCTACGCCGGTATCGGCGATCGCATATGCGTCGAGCAGCAGGGAAAGCCAGGGAAGACGCCGTTCCTCCTCGGGAAAGCTCAGGCGGCGCGAGAGCCCTGTGGTCGCTTGTTGTCCGGCCTTTTTCATGTCTTCAGGGTGTCTGCGCTCCTGTCCCGGTCGAACTGCTGCAGACGCCAGATACAACCAGTTATTATCTGCACAGCGTATGCAAAGTGTAGCATAGGCCTTTTGCATATTCAATTTATTCATATCGCATTAATAACCTTCCCCTTTCTCAGGGTCTAATATGCAAAATTGCATGTTAGCCGAAAGTCGGACCTTCACATGAAGCCAGTTCCAGCAGAGTTCTTGGGGCGGTCTTGTGACCTCCCACACCTTCCGCCACTCCTTCGCCACCCATCTCCTGCAGGCGAACTACGACATCCGCACCATCCAGGAACTGCTCGGCCACAGTGATGTCCGGACCACGATGATCTACCCCGTTAGAGAGAACCGCTGCCTGTCGTTTACAGGCAGAACGTGCACGAACAGCGTGCGATATTTAGCCATGACGTGTCAAAGAGAGTGAGCATCTTTTCTAACGGGGTCTACACCCACTGCGTGCCGAGCAGGACCATCAAGGAGCTACAGAGCCCGCTGGACTTCTGAACGCCGGCGCGGTTTCTCGGGGCGCTTGAATTTCTCCGGTCGGTTGTGCTACAGTGCGTCCCGTGGTAACCGCGCTCGTCATCTTCCTCATCACCTACCTCTTCATCGGCCTCCGCCAGATCCCGCGGGTGCACATCGACCGGCCGGCGGGTGCGCTCGTGGGCGCGGTGCTGATGGTGGTCGCCGGCGTGCTGACGCTGGAGGAGGCCTTCAGCGCCATCGACCTGCACACGGTCCTCCTGCTCCTCGGCATGATGATCATCACGGTCTACCTCCGGCTTGCCGGGTTCTTCGAGCTCATGGCGGCGCGGATCATCTCGCTCTCGCGAACGCCGCTGCAGCTGCTGGTGCTCGTGACCCTCTCCTCGGGCATTCTCTCGGCGCTCTTCGTGAACGACACGATCTGCCTGCTCTACACGCCGATCATCCTCGAAGTGACAGGCCAGCTGGGCGTCGCTCCGCTGCCGTACCTCCTGGCGCTGGCCACGGCATCGAACATCGGGAGCGTCATGACCGTGACGGGCAATCCCCAGAACATGCTGATCGGGATCTTTTCCGGCATCCCGTACCTCTCCTTCCTCGCGTCGCTGTTCCCGGTGGCGGTCATCGGGTTCCTGGTGAACATCGCGGTCATCCGGCTCATCTACCGGGAGGATATGGGGAAGGCATGCTTCGTCCGCCGGCCCGCGCTTCCGGCCATCCGGGTGCGCCGGCTGCTGCTCGCAAAGTCGCTCATCGTCAGCGCCGGCGTGCTGATCGCGTTCTCCGCCGGCTATCCCTACTCATTGTCGGCCGCGGCAGGCGCCGTCGCGCTCATCCTGATCGGGGGCGTGCGGACGGAGCGGGTCCTCGAGGGCGTCGACTGGACGCTGCTCCTGTTCTTTTGCGGCCTCTTCATCGTCATGCACGGCGTCGAGGTATCGGGACTCTCCGGCAGGATGATCGCAGGGGCGGGCGACCTCTCCGGCGCGTCTCCCCTGGGAAGGATCGCAGCGCTGTCAGCGGTCTCGGCATTCCTGTCGAACGTGGTGAGCAATGTCCCGGCGGTGATGCTGCTGAAGCCGTTCATCGAATCACTGGGAGGGGACCGGACCGCCTGGCTTGCCCTCGCCATGAGCAGCACGCTGGCGGGGAACTTCACGCTCATCGGGTCGGTGGCGAACCTGATCGTCGTCCAGCAGGCCCGGAAGCGGACCGAGATCGGGTTCATGGAGTACTTCCGCGTGGGGGCGCTGATCACGGTCCTGACGATCGCGGCGGGCATCCTGGTCCTGGCGGTCGAGGTGAAGACCGCCCACGGCGCCGAGCGGACGCCTGCCCCTCCCGCTCGTCCGCCGGTCATCGAGGTGCAGCCCGACGATCCCCTGTCGCCGCTCCGGCGGCTCTCGGTCGTCCTTCTCTGCGACACGGACGCGTCGAGGATCCGGGGACTGCAGGGCTTCCGGAAGCTCAGGGCAGGCGAGGCCGCGCTCTTTGTGTTCGATCCTCCGCAGCCGGCGGAGTTCTGGATGGCAAGCGTGAGCTATCCTATCGATATCATCTTCCTTGATGCCGGCGGGAGGGTCGTCCGGGTCTACGCCGCGTGCCGGCCGGGCAGCCGGGAACGGTATCCCTCGGGCGTGCGCGTTCGCTGGGTCATCGAGACCGCGGCTGGATCGGGCATCCGCAGGGGGGACCGGGTCGTGTTCGGGGGGCAGTAGCGGCAGCGGATCGGGACTGCGGAACGGGCAGGGTGCTGTTCCTTTGTGCTACAATGGGGGACAGCGCATACGGTCGGCAGGGAAAGGAGCCGGGGTAGCCATGGCGGAACAGACGCAGCAGGCAGAGATCCAGAAGAAGCGTTTTGTCCTTGTGGCGGACAGCGACCCCCGGGACCTGCATGCGACAAGCCTGATGACGCAGAACTTCGGCTACACGGCAACGACGGCGAAGTCCGTGGACGAGGCGATGGAGGTCCTCGCCATCGCGGCGCCTTCGCTCATCATCACGGAGCTCGTTTTTGCCGCGGGGAGCGGCTTCGACCTGCTGGAGCGCGTCAGGACCAATCCGGCGACCTCCGCGATCCCGGTCATCGTCCAGACCTCGCTCGCCGACGGCAAGAACGAGGAGCTCTGCAGGCAGATGGGTTTCTCATCCTACGTCAGGAAGCCCGTGTCCGTGGAGGGGATGTTCCGGGCGATCCAGGCCGCCATCGAGGCGACGCCCCGCCAGCGCATCCGCATCGCCACGTACCTGAAGGGGACCCTGGATGGAGCGGGAGCCGAGCTCATCACGCAGCTTTCCGAGGAGGGCCTCTTCGTCAAGACGCTTGACCCGAAACCGGCCGGCTCCCTCCACAGCCTGGACTTCCGCGTCGGGGGGAAGCCGGTCCGGACGGACGCCGTGGTCCTCTATACCTACGGATTCGGCGAGGGGCCGCGCAAGGAGCCCGGCATGGGCATGAAGTTCATGAACATCAGTCCCGACGACCGGAAGGTCATCCAGGACTTCATCCGCGCGCAGGTTCAGCCCGCGATCGCTCCCAGTCCAAAACGCTGATCTTCCCTTCTCGCCGTTCACTCCTCACGTCCGTCGTTTCGCAGCAGGGGCCATCCGGAGGCTGCCTGTCCGCATCCGCTCCGGGACGCGAGCGTGCGTTCGCGCGGTGAGGTGCGGTGCGGCGGGGAGGCTCAGGAGACCTTGCGGGCGGAGCCGATCCACGTCTCCAGGGTCTCGGGCGGCTGCGGCCGGGAGAAGATGAAGCCCTGTCCGTACTGGCATGCCAGGCCGCTGACAGCGGCAAGCTGGTGGTTCAGCTCGACGCCTTCGGCGATCACCTTCAGGTTGAGGTTCTGCGCCAGCGCGATGATGGTCTTCACGATCTCCTGGTTCTCGTTCGCCGAGCTCATCTTGGCGATGAAGGAGCGGTCGATCTTGAGCGCATTGACCGGGAAGTTGTGCAGGTAGCTGAGCGATGAATATCCCGTCCCGAAGTCGTCGATATGGATGCGGATCCCCATCTTCTGCAGACGGGTGATGGTGTCCAGGACCGGCTCCGTGTGTTCCATGATCACGCTTTCGGTCACCTCCAGGGCCAGCGTGCCGGGCTCGATGCCCTCGGCGCGCAGCCGGGAGGCGACGGATTCCGCGAAGTCCTGCTGCAGCAGCACGCGGCTGGACACGTTCACGCTCATCGTCAAGGGGGGGTCCGAGGGGAACTTGCCCTGCCAGGTCTTGAGCTGGCGGCACGCCTCGCCGATGATCCAGTCGGTCAGGGGCACGATCAATCCGGTCTCCTCGGCGAGCGGGATGAACTCCAGGGGATAGATGACGCCCCGGGTCGCGTGGTTCCACCGGATGAGGGCTTCGAACCCCGTCAGGCTGTGGTTCTGCAGGTCCATGATGGGCTGGTAATGGAGCGCGAAGCCCTCGCGGCGGTCGACGGCGATGCGGAGGTCCGCCTCCAGCTGGAGCCGGTCGATGACGCTGGCATGCATGTCCGCATCGAAGAACTCGTGGCGCGCCCGGCCGTTCGCCTTCGCCTCGTACATGGCGATGTCGGCGTCCCGCAGGATCTGCTCCGGCCATTCGTACCGGTCGGACTTGACGGCGATGCCGATGCTCGGGGTCGTGTAGACGTCCTGCCCCTGGATCCGGAACGGCGCCGCCAGCGCCTTCTCGATGCGCCGCGTGACCTCCTCGGCGCCGGCCGCGTCGGCGATGTGCTCGAGCAGGATGGCGAACTCGTCGCCCCCCAGGCGGGCGACGGTGTCGCCCGGCCGGAGGCAGGACTTGAGCCTGCAGCCGACCTCGATCAGCAGGCTGTCGCCGACCGTGTGGCCGAGGCTGTCATTGACGACCTTGAAGCGGTCAAGGTCCAGGAACAGGACCGCATAGAGGGAGGAATCCTGGCGCCGGGAGCCGGCAATGACATGGTCCAGCCGGTCGATGAACAGGGACCGGTTCGGAAGCGACGTCAGTGCATCGTGGAAGGCGTCATGGACCAGCTGCTCCTCCGCCGTCTTCCGCGCGGTGATGTCCGTCTGGGAGCCGGCCATGCGGTAGGGTTTGCCGGCCCCGTCCCGTACGGCAAGTCCCCGGCAGAGCACCCACCGGTAGGACCCGTCCCTGTGCCGGATGCGGTATTCGCACTCAAGGTGCGCGCTCTTGCCGTTCACGTGGGTCGTGATCCTGGTCTCAAGCAGGTCGCGGTCGGCGGGGTGCACCCGGTCGGTCCACTCCTTCACCGCGGTACCGATCTCCTGCTCGGCGTATCCGAGCATGGACTTCCAGCGGGGCGAGTAGTAGACCGTATTGCTGCGGAGGTCCCAGTCCCACAGCCCGTCGTTCGCTCCCCGCTCCGCAAGGGCATACCGCTCCTCGCTCTCCCGAAGCGCCGCTTCGGCCTGCTGCCGTTCGGCGATCTCCTGCTCCAGCCTGGCGTAGTTCGTGCGCAGGGCGAGGCTCATGTCGTTGAAGCGCCCGGCAAGCTCTCCCAGCTCCGTCCGGTCGGGGACGGAGACGGTATGACCGAGATCGCCCGCCGAGATCGCCCGGGTCGCGGCAACGAGCTTCTCGACGGGCCCCGTAACCGACCGGATGAGCCGGACCGCCACGATGATGCCGATTCCGAACGTCGCGGCCATGCTCAGGAACAGGATGAGGCGGGCCCGGCGGACCCTCGACATTGCCGCCGCGGTCACGACCTCGAGCTTTCGGCCGGCCTGCAGGGACATGGTCCCGGTCATCGCGAGGAGCTCGTTGCCGATGCCCGCGGCCTCCATCTTGAGCCGATCGACGCGCTGCCGGTTCCCCGAGGTCGTGATGTAGTAGCTCAGCGCCTCCTGGTACTTGCCGATCAGGGCCTGAACGGCCCGAATGCCCCGGTCGACCTCGGCCGCATGGTGGCAGGAACTGCACCTGCCGGCGGACGCCTTCAGCGCCATCATGTTGTCGATGACCGCGTCCTCGGCGTGGCCCAGACTCGTGCGGACGGTATAGAGGTCCGACTGGACGGTCTGAATGGAGATGATCAGGTGCTTTCGCAGGTCCTCGATCTGGTGGAGGCTGATGAGGCGGCTGAGCGTTTGCGTGGTGGTCGTGATGTTCAGGGTTGCAAGGATGGCGCCGGATGCGGAGAAGAGGAACAGGAGGAGGAGCGACAGGATGATCTTCCGTTTCATGCAGTTGGCGTTCCCCGCGCCGTGCAGAGCGGCGCAAAACGTTCCGATACTGATACAAACGCAAAAAGGACCGTTACGCTGTCAGTCCGAGCGACCGAAGGGAGCGCGGCAATCCCGCCGTCAGACGCCCGGTTCCGTCGTCGCGGAGTCTATCCTGTATCCTGAGCGAAGCCGAAGGACTCCTCGCCATGGCAAACAGGACGAATGCTTGTATCTGTATCAGTACGTGCTGATGTCGAGGCCGGCCGAGCGTGCGAGCTCGAAGACGGGCGTATAGTCCTGTATCGTTGTCTCGATGAAGCCGATGGCGCCCATGCTGGAAAGCACCTGCTTCCCCCCGGGGTCCCTGCCGAGGCCGAGCAGCGCTTCCTGCAGCGCTTTCCGCACCGACGGATCGAGGTCCTTGCGGACGCACAGGCCGTTCGAGGGCACCAGGGCCGACCGCGCGAGGATCACCAGCTCCTGGTCCACGCGGGGGTCCTCCTTCCTGAGCTGTTCGTAGACGGTGTTCTTCGCCGCGCCGATGTCCGCCTTGCCGTTCAGGACCGCGCTGACGGCTGCATCGTGGCTGCCGGTGAAGAACTGCTCTCCGAAGAACCCCTCGGGCGAGGGGATGCCGTTCTCCTTCAGCCATGCGAGCGGGAACAGGTAGCCCGCGGTCGTCGCCTTGTCCACGAAGGCCATCCGCTTGCCTTTCATCGCCGAAACGCTGGTGATGCCGCCGTCCCTGCGCACGAACAGGTAGCCCTGGTAGGTGGAGGTGCGGTCCTCGTTCACGGGCCGGGCGAGGGGCACCACGCCCAGCTTCCGGATCGCTATGGCGCCGGTGAACGAGCCGAAGAAGGCCCCGTCCAGCCGGTCCGCGGTGAAGCGATCGATGATGTTGCTGTACCGGGCCAGGATCGTGAACTGCACGGGGATCCCGAGCTTCCTGGTGAGATACTCCTCCAGCGGTTCGAACCGCTCCTTTTGCCGGAAGATGTTCATTTCCGGAAGCAGCCCGATGACGATCTTCTTCGGAGCGGGCTGGGACAGGGCTGCGGGAGCAATACAGCAGAGGAGCGCTGCGAGGACGCCCAGCAGCGCAGTGCGCCAGTGCGGTGCAGGTTTTTGCTGCAGGAGTGTCTTCATAGAATGCAATTCTTACATGGGAAAGCGATTCTGTCAATATAATAGTGTCCAGGGCGGCGGCTGTTGCAGGAGGTGGCATTGTTCTATTCCCGACAGGTCGGTATGCCGGAGGGGGTCCGCCGTTATGACGCGAATCATAGGCCCGGCGCAGGATCGATGCTATACTTCCGCCATGACCTATCCCCGGGACCCGATCCGGTACGTCCGCTACGCGGTCCAGATCGTCTTTCTGCTGATCACGCTGTACGCCGGATGGCAGTTCCATCAGTTCGTCCGGCACTTCGAGGACCCGGCGCAGCCCTTCGTGCAGCGTCCGCCGTCCGTCGATGCCTACCTGCCGATCGGCGGGCTGATGGCCTTCAAGTACTTTGTCGCGACCGGCACGGCGGAGCCGCTCCACCCTTCGGGCCTCATCCTGTTCATGGCCATCTGCGGCGTGTCGCTCCTGCTCAAGAAAGGGTTCTGCGGCTGGATCTGCCCCATCGGGACGGTGTCGCAGTATCTCTGGATGGCCGGGGAGAGGCTCCTAGGCAGGAACTTCCGGATCGAACGGTACACCGACATCGGCCTCAGGAGCATCAAGTACCTCCTGCTTTCCCTGTTCTTCTGGGTCATCGTCGTCGCGATGGGATCGACGATGATCCTGCTGTTCTTCCTGTCGGACTATTACAAGGTCGCGGATGTCAAGATGCTCAAGTTCTTCACGGACATGAGCACCCTCAGCCTGTGGGTGCTGATCGCCCTCGCGGTCCTGTCCGTGCTCACGAAGAACTTCTGGTGCCGCTACCTCTGCCCGTACGGAGCCCTGCTGGGGCTGCTGTCCCGCCTCAGTCCGGTGAAGGTGCGCAGGAACGACGAGCGGTGCATCCATTGCCATGCCTGCACCCGGCATTGCCCCGCGCTCATCGACGTGGAGAACCAGGAGGCGGTGGCGTCCGCCGAATGCTTCGGATGCATGACCTGCGTGAGCCGCTGCCCCGCGCCCGGCGCGCTCGATATGACGGTCAAACGGGGCAGGAGCGTTTCGGTCCTGCGGCCCTATCTCTATCCGGCCCTGCTTGCCGCCTTCTTCTTTCTGGTGGTCGGCATCGGCATGCTCACGGACACGTGGCATTCCAAGATCCCCTATGAAGAATACCAGCGCCTGATCCCGCGCGTGAGCGCGCTGGAGCACTAATACAAACGCGGAACGTTTTGTTACACGGTCATTGCGAGCGACCGAAGGGAGCGCGGCAATCTCGTCGTAAAATGCGAGATTGCTTCGTCGCGATGCTCCTCGCACTGACACGAGAGTGAGTGCGTTTGCATTCGCCGCCTGCTGTTCCCCCTTTTCAGCTCTCTTCACATTTGCTATACTGAGTCCCGGATCACCCGGCGGCAGCCTGCGTGAAGAGCATCGGCTGCCTCTCCGGGGACGGCAATCATTCGGAGGGTGCTTATGACGCACGGGTACGAAGTGGAGGTCCAGATATTCGAAGATGGTGCGGAACTGGCCGGCGCTGCGGCAGACATGGTCGCCGAGCGTACTGTCGAGGCCATACGGAGGCGCGGCCGCTTCCTCATCGCGCTGTCGGGAGGGGAAACACTGCGCGGGTTATATTCGCTCCTTGCCTCTCCGGCCTATCAGGACAAGGTGGACTGGAAGAAGGCCGAAGTGTTCTGGGTCGACGAACGGTGCGTGCCGCCGGACCACCCGGACAGCAACTACCGGCTCGCCCACGAACTGCTGCTGTCGAAAGTGCATGTGCCTGAGGGGCAGATCCACCGCATCCGGGGCGAGGAGGATCCTGCAGAGACGGCGATGTACTACGGCAAGGAAGTGTCGGCCTACATGCCCAAGAGCCTCTTTACCTTCGACCTCGTGATCCTGGGCATGGGGGCCGACGGCCATACTGCGTCGCTGTTTCCCGGGGACGCGGCAATGTCCGTGGCGGACAAGGTCGCGGTCCCGGTGGACGTGCGGGGCGAGCAGCACCGCCGCATCACCCTTACGCTTCCGGTCCTGAACCATGCCGCCGGGGTCCTGTTCCTGGTGACCGGTGCGCAGAAGGCCGCCGTGGTCCGCGAGATCCTGGACGAGGGCAATCCGAAGGGATATCCCGCCGGACTGGTCATGCCGGTGAAGGGGGAGCTCCTGTGGCTCCTTGACCGCCCGGCAGCGAGCCTGCTGAGCGAAGATGAGGGTTCGACGCCGCATTCATAGCAGGAGCCGCCGATGCGCATGCTGGTGACCGGAGGGACGGGCTTCATCGGCAGTCCTGTCGTCGATCTTCTGATCGAGGATGGCCACGAGGTGCTGGTCTTCACGCGCCGGACGGAACTGCCCGATCGGTGGAAGGGCCGCAGGGTCTCGGTGGCGCGCGGAGACCTGGCTGACGCCGATGTGCTGCTTGCGGCCATGCAGGGCCAGGACGTCCTCTTCCACATCGGCGAACTGAAGGTCACCTCGCAGTCGGCGGCGCGGAAGAATGTACGGCTGGTCGAGAGGATCGTCGGAGCGCTTGGTGCGTCCGGCATCGGCAGGCTGGTCTTCGTGAGCTCGGTCACCGTGGCGGGCGTGCCGCAAACGGTGCCCGCCACGGAGGAGACGCCGGCTGCCGCGGTCCTGAAGGACCACTACACGTCCTACAAGCGCGATTGCGAGGAGCTCATTGCCGGAGGAGCCGGTGCGGCGGAGCATGCCGTCATCCGGCCGGGCGTGGTCTACGGCCCCGGCTCCCGGAGCCTCCGGACGATGGCGGGGATCGCCGCCCGAGCCGCTGCCCTCGGGATCCCCTTCATCGGCAGGGGCGGGAACCTCATGCCGCTCGTGCACGTGAAGGACCTCGCGCGGGCCATTGTCCGTGCCGGCACTGCTCCGGCTGCCGCCCGCCAGACCTTCAACCTGACGGACGGGGAGCGCCACACCTGGCAGGAGTTCTTCAGCGCCATCGCGGAAAACGCCGGGAGGACGCTGCGGATCCTGCCGCTCCCGCCCGGGCTCGTGCGCCTGCCTGCCGTGCTCGGCGGCGCTGTTGCCGGGCTCTTCGGCATCCGAGCAGACCTGCCTGCCTACGTATCCTACCTTTCCCGCGACGTCCATTTCAGCATGGACAAGGCAGAGCGGCTCCTCGGATGGAAGGCCATGCACACCGACGTCCGTGCCGGCGTGCGGGAAATGATGGAAGAGGGTCCCTGAGCTCAGCCGAAGGGACGCAGAGAACGTTAAAAGCTCCAACACGAATGACACGAATTGACGAATCACACGAAGGGATTCATTGTCTTTCGTCCTCTGGCGCCTCCTATTCGTGCCATTCGTATCATTCGTGATATTCGTGATAAGGCTTTTCATCCGTGTTCATCTTCTATGTTACCTATCGTTTCTCAGATTTGCGCTTTCGAAACGGATGATGGCAAATGAAATCCCCTGACGATGCAGCAGGAGGTCCCATGGACACGCTGACAGCGATCCACACGAGGCGGAGCATACGGAGGTACACTGACCGGGCCGTGCCGGAGGAAACGATCACGCGGCTCCTGCAGGCAGCCATGGCAGCGCCGTCGGCGGGGAACGAACAGCCCTGGCAGTTCTTCGTGATCACGGACCGGGCGATCCTCGACGCGATACCGAAGTTCCATCCCTACTCTGCCATGCTGAAGCATGCGTCCGTCGCCATCCTGGTCTGCGGAGACCTCACGCGCGAGAAGCACCGGGGATACTGGGTGCAGGACTGTTCGGCGGCCGCGCAGAACCTGTTGCTCGCGGCAACGGCCATGGGTCTGGGAGCGGTCTGGACCGGCGTCCATCCTCAGGAGGACCGCGTGGACGGCATGCGGAAGCTCCTGCGCCTGCCCGAGCAGGTCATCCCTCTGGCGCTCATCCCGCTGGGATATCCGGCGGAACATCCCGGGTCCGCTGACCGGTTCGACCCCGGCCGCATCCACCGCAACGGGTGGTGAGCACCCCTGGCGCCGGCCATTTCTCCCGCTGGCCCGGCCGTGATTCTGCTATAATCACAACGGAGTAACGCACCCGCTCTTGCCACGCGACCACGGCCTATGAGATCCTCCGGCAGCGCACAGTTCTCCCATCCCGACAATATCCTCCGGGAGCTCTTCGAAACGAACCCTCATCCGATGTGGGTCTATGACACGGGGACATTCGCCTTCCTTGCGGTGAACGACGCCGCGATCCGCCACTACGGATTCAGCAGGGACGAGTTCCTCGCCATGAAGCTCTCCTCGATCCTGGCGCCCGAACTGTTCCCTGCGCTGGAGCAGCGTCTGCCGAACCTGGGGGGCGGTGTGTGCCAGGCGGGCACGTGGCGGCACCGGACCAGGAGCGGTGATTTCATCAACGTGGAGACGACGACCTGCGTCATCACCTATGACGGAAGGCCCGCGCGGCTTGACACGATCAGCGACGTCACGGCGCTCCAGCGGACCCTCGCGGCGCTCCAGGAATCCGAGTCCAAGTACCGGCTGATCGTCGAGAACGCGAACGAAGGCATCGTCGTGGCCCAGGACGGCATGATCAAGTTCGCGAATCCCCTTGCACTGTCCATGGGCGGATACGCATGGGAGGAGGCCGCCGGCAGGCCGTTCCTGGACTTCGTGCATCCCGATGACCGCGCGATGGTGGCCGACAACCATGTTCGCCGGCTGCGGGGGGAGCTGCCGTCGAACATGACCTACAGCTTCCGCATCCAGGGCCGGGACGGCTCCGTCCGGTGGGTCATGATGTCGGGAGCATTGACCACCTGGGAGGGGCGTACCGCGACGGTGAACTTCCTGAACGACGTCACCGAGAACCGGAAGACCCTGGATGCCCTCCTTGCCTCGGAGGAGAAATACCGGGACCTCTTCGAGAACGCCAACGACGCCATCTTCATCGTCGGACCGGAGCTGTACTATCTTGACGCGAACCGCAAAGCGGTCGAACTGCTGGGGTATTCGAAGGAGGAGCTGCTGCAGCACCGCGTCACCGACTTCATCCCGCCGGAGCAGGTGCCGCGCTCCCAATCGGAGTTTGAGAAGCTCCGGCTGCGCGGGGCCTACGATAATTTCGTGGGCAAGCTGCAGAGGGCGGACGGCCGCTGGCTCGATGTCGAGGTCAGTTCGTCAGCCATCACCGACGACGGACGGATCGTCGGATCGCGCGACATCGTGCGCGACATCACCGACCGGAAGCGCCTGGAGGAGGACCTGTTCCGCATGCAGAAGCTCGAGGCGCTCGGGATCCTCGCGGGCGGCCTGGCGCACGATTTCAACAACCTTCTGACCGCGATCATGGGGAACCTCTCGCTGTCCCTGCTCGGGGTCGCGCCGATGACCGCCGTGCACCGCCAGCTCCAGAACGCGGAAAAGGCCGCGGCCCGGGCCCGTGACCTGACCCAGCAGCTCCTGACGTTCTCGAAGGGCGGCGAACCGATCAAGCGCACGGTCCAGCTGAACGACATCGTGCGGGACTCGGTGGGCTTCGCGCTGCGGGGTTCCCGGGCGAAGGCCGGCCTGGTCATGGAGGCGCGGCTCTGGCCGGTGGAGGCGGATGAGGGGCAGATCAGCCAGGTGCTCAGCAATCTGGTGATCAACGCCGACCAGGCGATGCCGGACGGCGGGCCGCTGACGGTCTCGTGCCGGAACGTCACCATCGGACGCGACGGGGCGACGCACCTTGCGCCGGGCAGGTACGTCTGCATCACCGTGACCGACCGCGGCATGGGCATCCCCCCGGCGCACCTGGAGAAGATCTTCGACCCCTATTTCACCACGAAGCAGAAGGGAAGCGGCCTGGGCCTCGCCATGAGCTACTCCATCGTGCGCCGCCACGGCGGGCACATCTCCGTCGAGTCCTCGCTCGGCCAGGGGACCTCGTTCTCCGTGTACCTGCCGGCCTCGGAGAAGCCGGCGGAGCAGCAGGCAGTGAGAAGGGGATCCGTGGTTGCCGGGGCGGGAAAGCTGCTCGTGATGGACGACGAGGAGATGGTCCTGGACGTCGCTGCGGGGATGCTGCGCGAGGCGGGGTACGATGTCACGCTTGCGAACGACGGGAACGAGGCGGTGGAGGCCTTTGCCGATGCGTTCCGGAGCGGCCGGCCCTTCGATGCGGTCATCACGGACCTGACGGTCCCGGGAGGGATGGGCGGCGAAGAGGCGGTCCGCAGGATGCAGGAGATCGACCCCGGCGTTCGGGCCATCGTGTCAAGCGGCTATTCGAACAATCCCGTCATGTCGCACTATCGCGACTACGGATTCCGAGGCGTCGTGATCAAACCCTACACGGTCGAGCAGCTCACCGCCGCGGTCCACGACGTGCTGAACGAGCAGGGGTCCGCATCAGCACCTACGGCTTCCTGACCCCCTCTGTCAGGGTCGTGTTAGGGTCTTGTTTCGACGTTTTCACGACGGTTTGTTCAAATCAGCATGGCAAAATAAAAGGCAGGGCCGTCCCCGGCCCTGCCTGAGCACTTCCCGCACAATATCTCTGTTTACCTGCGCATCATCCTCCTGCTCAAGCAGATGCCGATAAGGCCGGAACCGAACAGGAGCATGCTGGCGGGTTCCGGCACGGCCGTCAGCGTTGCTGTGAA
>Ga0316622_100001011_pt1 | contig 17669 bp, 16 predicted proteins | sample OWC_Aug_OW2_C1_D_FD_207646 | JGI IMG/M metagenome (GOLD analysis project Ga0316622, IMG submission 207646) | Wetland soil microbial communities from Old Woman Creek delta, Ohio, United States - OWC_Aug_OW2_C1_D5_C | ecosystem: Environmental > Terrestrial > Soil > Wetlands | place: USA: Ohio... | reverse complement strand
TGCCCATGTGGATCTGGTTGAACGCGTCCCACAGGCCGTCGACGATCATGCTGTCCTTCATCTGCCAGTCGCCCATCTTCATGCCGTCGCGCGACTTGGGCAGCACGTGCGGGGACAGGCTCATGCTCTCCTGGCCACCGGCGATGACGATCTCGGCGTCGCCGCAGGCCACCGCCTGGTAGGCGAGGTGCACGGCCTTGAGGCCGGACCCGCAGACCTTGTTGATGGTCAGCGCCGGCACCGCGTGCGGCAGCCCGGCGGCGATGACTGCCTGCCGCGCCGGGTTCTGACCGGCGCCCGCCGTCAGCACCTGGCCGAGGATCACCTCGTCCACCTGCTCCGGCTTGATCCCGGTCTTCTCGAGCAGCGCCTTGATGACGGTCGCCCCGAGATCCTTTGCGGGGATGCCCGCGAGGCCGCCGCCGAAAGTGCCGACGGCGGTGCGCAGCGCCGCCACGATTACGATGTTGTCGCTCATGTGTCGTTCTCGCCTTTGTCTGTTCCGGTGCCGGCGCGTCGAGGAAGACGCCCAGGGCCACAGCGCCCGTCACCGGAAGCCCCTCGGGTGGATGACCGTGCGTTTCCCGTCCCTCGCTCGACCCTGACCCGGGAAACGACGGCGGAAGGTTAATGCGTTTTGTTGCAGCGCACAATAACGCGTGCTATGTTCGCGCCGCCTTCAGGCACAGGTGCACGCATCGCCTGTCCCGAGCATTCCCGCCGCCCCGGGCACCGCCCGCGCGCCGGCGAGCCCCACTTTCCGCCGAACCGGCCACCTGAGGAAACCCGCGTCATGACGAGCAGCGCGCCCTGGACGAACGAGTGGATGGAGATGCAGCAGAAGTACTGGCAGAACTGGGCCGACGCCTCGCAGCGGCTGTTCGGCCAGGAGACCACCCAGGCCACGGCCTGGGGCAACGCGATGGACCACTGGTGGAAGGCGCTCGCGCCGGCCGCCAGCTCGGACATGGCCCGCGGCTTCATGGACAAGATGGTCGAGCAGGGCAAGTTCTTCTTCCAGATGGCGGAGGAGCTCACCGGCAAGCTCGCCGGCGCCGGCAGCCAGGTCGACTGGTCCGCCGCGCTCGACAATGCCACGGGCTCACTCAAGGACGCCTTTGCCCGGCTGGGCGCCGGTGACCAGAGCGTGCACAAGATGTTCGCGTTCTGGGAGCTGCCGTTCGACAACTGGCAGCGCATGGCGTCGTCTCTCTCGCCGGTGCCGGGCGACGTGCTGCGCAACATGCCGACCGAAGGAATGCGCTCGAAGCTCGACCGCGTGCTCGGCGCCCCCGGCCTCGGCTACACCCGTGAGGAGCAGGGTCAGTACCAGGAGCTCGCGCGCGCTGCCATCGACTACCAGGAGACGCTGGCCGAGTACCTCGGCTTCTTCTCCAAGATGGGCGTGGGCGCCGTCGAGCGCCTGCAGTGGCAGATCAGGGAAGCGGAGCAGAAGAAGAAGACCATCGGCTCGGCGCGCGATCTCTACGACACCTGGGTGCACTGCTGCGAGGCGGAGTACGCCGACCGGGTGATGACCGACGAGTACACCGAGCTGCACGGCCGGCTAGTGAACGCGCTGATGCGCGTGAAGCAGCGCATGTCGTTCATCGTGGACGAGTACCTCGGTGCGCTGAACATGCCGACGCGCCGCGAGCTGCGCACGCTGCAGGACCGCGTCCAGGAGGCGCGCCGCGAGACCAAGCGTCTGCGCAGCGAGCTCGAGGCGCTCAGGAAGCAGGTCGGTGGCACGGCCGCCGCGCCCGCACCTGCGGCGGCACCTGCCGCGTCGCCGGCGCCCGCCAAGCCGGCCGCACCGCGCAAGAAGGCCGCCACGAAGGCCCGCAACGGCTCGCGCTGAGCCTTCCCGGCCATTCCCCACCGAACCCTGCCGAAGGAGAAACACCGTGTTGCCGATCGAGATTCGTCCCGACCAGCTCGCCGACGAGATGCTCCAGTACAGCCAGAAGCTCGGCAAAGGCATCGAGAACCTGCTGAACGCGAGCGAGATCGATACGGGCGTCAGCCCGAAGACCGCCGTGTACCGCGAGGACAAGGTCATCCTCTACCGCTACGACGCCCCGGAAGGCGCGAAGCAGCGCAACGCAGTGCCGCTGCTGATCGTGTACGCGCTGGTGAACCGTCCGTACATGACCGACATCCAGGAAGACCGCTCCACGATCAAGGGCCTGCTCGCCACCGGCCAGGACGTGTACCTGGTCGACTGGGGCTACCCGGACCAGGCGGATCGCTCGCTGACGCTCGACGACTACCTGAACGGCTATCTCGACCGCTGCGTGGACCACATCCGCGAGGCGCACGGCGTCGACCGCGTCAACCTGCTCGGCATCTGCCAGGGCGGTGCCTTCAGCCTCTGCTACTCGGCGATGCACCCCGACAAGGTTCGGAACCTCGTCACCATGGTCACGCCGGTCGACTTCAAGACCGCCGACAACATGCTGTCGGGCTGGGCGCAGCACCTCGACGTCGACCTGCTGGTCGACACGATGGGCAACATCCCGGGCGAGCTCCTCAACTGGACCTTCCTGTCGCTCAAGCCCTTCAGCCTGACCGGCCAGAAGTACGTGAACATGGTCGACCTGCTGGACGACCCGGAGAAGGTCAAGAACTTCCTGCGGATGGAGAAGTGGATCTTCGACAGCCCGGACCAGGCGGGCGAGACCTTCCGGCAGTTCATCAAGGACTTCTACCAGAAGAACGGCTTGATCGAGGGCACGGTGCGGATCGGCGAGCACCGCGTGGACCTCAAGAACGTGGTCTGCCCCGTGCTCAACATCTTCGCCCTGCAGGACCACCTCGTGCCGCCGAACGCCTCGAAGGCGCTCAAGGGCCGCACCGGCTCGAAGGACTACACCGAGCTCGCCTTCCCCGGCGGCCACATCGGCATCTACGTCTCGGGCAAGGCGCAGAAAGAGGTCACGCCGGCGATCGGCAAGTGGCTGAACGAGCGGAGCTGATCACCCTGGAACGATCGCGCCGTGGTTGCCCCGCGGCCGCGTCCCGCGGGGGCGGCATCCTGGGAGCGATGATGTAGCGGTCAGTTCCGAATCGGCGGGGTGGGGCGCCGCCCACCAACGCAGACGGGCGACCCGCGGGTCGCCCGTCTGCTTTTCGGGAGCTATTCGATCAACCCCTCGCCGCCGCGAGCGCCTGCTCAAGGTCGGCGACGATGTCGTCGACGTGCTCGATGCCGATCGACAGCCGTACCATGTCCTCCGACACCCCGGCGCGCTTCAGCTCCTCGGGTGACAGCTGGCGGTGGGTGGTCGTCGCCGGGTGGCAGGCCAGCGTCTTGGCGTCGCCGATGTTCACCAGCCGCACGGCGAGCTTCAGGGCGTCGATGAACTTCGCGCCCGCGGCGCGCCCGCCCTTGATGCCGAACGACAGGATGCTCGAGGCCCTGCCGCCCATGTACTTGTCGACCAGCGGCTTGTCCGGGTGGTCGTCGAGGCCGGCATAGCGCACCCACTCGACCTGCGGCTGCCCGCGCAGGAACTTCGCGACGGCCAGCGCGTTCTCGCAGTGCCGGTCCATTCGCACGTGGAGGGTCTCGATGCCCTGCAGCACCAGGAAGCTGTTGAACGGCGAGATCGCCGCGCCCATGTTGCGCAGCGGCACGACGCGGGCCCGTCCGATGTAGGCGGCTGGGCCGAGCGCCTCGGTGTATACGACGCCGTGGTAGGAGACGTCGGGTTCGTTGAGGCGGCGAAATCGCGCCTTGTGCTCCGCCCAGGGGAACTTGCCCGAATCCACGAGCACGCCGCCGATCGTGGTACCGTGCCCGCCCATGTACTTGGTCAGCGCGTGCAACACGATGTCGCAGCCCCACTCGAATGGACGGCAGAGGTAGGGCGTCGGCACGGTGTTGTCGACGATGACCGGGACGCCGTGCGCGTGGGCCATGTCGGCGATCGCGGCCAGGTCGGCGACGTTGCCCGCCGGGTTGCCGATGGACTCGCAGAACACCGCCTTGGTGCGCGCGTCGATGTTGCGCGCCATGCCCTCGATGTCGTTGGGCGCGACGAAGCGCACGTTGATGCCGAGCTGCGGCAGCGTGTGCGCGAACAGGTTGTAGGTGCCGCCGTAGAGCGTCGAGGTGGTGACGATGTTGTCGCCCGACTCGCAGATCGTGAAGATCGAGTAGGTGACCGCCGCCATGCCCGAGGCCAGGGCGAGGCCGCCGATGCCGCCCTCCATCGCCGCCACGCGCTTCTCCAGCACGTCGCTGGTCGGGTTCATGATGCGAGTGTAGATGTTGCCCGCGACCTTCAGGTCGAACAGGTCGGCCCCGTGTTGAGTGTCGTCGAAGGCGTAGGACGTCGTCTGGTAGATGGGCGTCGCGACCGCCTTGGTGGTCGGGTCCGGCTGGAAGCCGGCGTGGATCGCCAGTGTCTCGATCTTCATCGTTGTGCATCTCCCTCTGGTGGCGTTGAGAAGCCGGGTGGTCCCGGTCTGGGCGCTCGATGGTAGCCGCGGCCATTCACCCTGTCGAACCGCGCGGCAGGCCTCCGGAGCCGTGCAGGTGAGCCGGGTCTGGCTGCGCGTGGTTCTGCCGTTTGCGGGCGGGTACCTGTTGTCCTACCTCTATCGCACGGTCAACGCCGTCGCGGGTCCCGTGCTGGCACAGGAGCTCGGCCTCTCGAGCGGCGCGCTGGGGCTGCTGACGAGCGCCTATTTCGTCGCCTTCGGCCTCGCCCAGATTCCCCTCGGCGTGCTGCTCGACCGCCACGGGGCGCGCCGCGTCGAGTCGGCCCTGCTGCTCGTCGCCGCCGCAGGCGCGATGCTGTTCGCGACCGCCGACAGCGAGGCAGGCCTCGTAGTCGGCCGCGCCGTGATCGGCCTCGGCGTCTCCGCCTGCCTGATGGCGGCCTTCAAGGCATTCTCGCAGGTGATGCCGGCCGACCGTCAGGGCTCCCTCACCGGCTGGATCATGAGCGCAGGCTCGGTCGGGGCGCTCGTCGCGTCGTCGCCGGTCGAGGCGGCGATCGCCGTCGCGAGCTGGCGCGTCGTGTTCGGCGCGCTGGCCGTTGCCACCCTGGTGGTGGCCGCCTGGCTCCATCTGAGCGTCCCCGAGCTGCCCACGGCATCGCCCGGCGGGCGGCCGGGGGCACAGTGGCGGGAGCTGCGAACGGTGTTCGCCAGCCGGCGCCTGCGCCGTTTCGCGCCGCTGGGCTTCGCCCTCGTCGGCGGCTTCATGGCGGTGCAGGGGCTCTGGGCGACGGCCTGGCTGGGATCGGTGAACGGACTCGACCGGACCGCGGCCGCGAATCATCTCGCGGTCATGAACCTCGCGATGCTGGGGACCTACGTCTGCCTCGGACTGCTCGCCAGCCGCCTCGCCCACCGCGGGGTCGGTCCCCTGCACCTGCTCGTCGGCGGGCTCGGCGTATCGCTCATCGCCCTGCTGCTCATCCTGGTCGAGGCGAGCACCCACAAGGCCTGGCTGTGGGCCGCCTACGGCATCGGCTCCTGCTTCGGCACCCTCTCCTACACGCAGATGGCCCGCGGCTTCCCCCTGGCGCTCGCCGGCCGCGCGCACACCGCCTTCAACCTCACGGTGTTCGCCGGCGGATTCGCGATCCAGTGGGGATTCGGCGTGCTCCTCGACGCGCTGATGAGCGGTGGCATCGCGCGCGCCGACGCGCTGCGCACCGCATTCGGCGGGCTCTGGTGCCTGCAGCTGCTCGCCTTCATCTGGTTCGTCGCCGGCTGGCGCAGGGAGCTCGCCGAGCCGCCCGCGACCTGACGTCGGGCAGCACGTGGCACGGCCTGACTTGCGCCGGCGCCGGGGCCCGGCATACTGCAGCGAGTCATCCGCGCACGGCCCCCCGCAGGAACTTCGCGATGAAACCAGCCCTCCGCCTCTCGGCCGCCATCGACGCGATCAACCGCACCATCGGGCACGCGAGCATTTGGCTGATCCTCGCCTGTGTCGTCGTCAGCGCCGCGACGGCGACCGCGCGCTACCTGTTCGACTGGGGCTCGAACAGCCTGATCGAGATCCAATGGGCGATGTTCGGCGCGGTCTTCCTGCTGTGCGCGGCCTGGACGCTGCAGGAGCAGGGGCACGTGCGCATCGACATCATCTCGTCGCGTCTGCCACCGCGCGCCCGGCTCTGGATCGACATCCTCGGCGGCCTGCTGTTCCTGCTGCCGATGTGCCTGCTGATCGCGCGGGACGCATGGGGCTACTTCCTGCTCTCCTACGGCCAGAACGAGGCATCGCCCAACCCTGGCGGCCTGCTGTGGTGGCCGATGAAGCTGGTGATCCCCATCGCCTTCGCGCTGCTCGCCGCGCAGGGCGTATCGGAGATCATCAAGGGCATCGCCGCACTCACGGGCGCGCGGCCGATGCCGGGGCGGCGCGGCGGTCACTGACATGGAGGCCTTCCTCACGGCCAACATGGCGCCGGTGATGTTCACGGCGCTCGTCGTCTTCCTGCTGCTCGGTTATCCAGTCGCCTTCTCGCTCGCCGCCGTCGGGCTGGTGTTCGGCTGGCTCGGGATCGAGCTCGGCCTGCTGACGCCAGCGCTGCTGCAGGCCCTGCCGGACCGCGTCTTCGGCATCATGAAGAACGAGATCCTGCTTGCCATCCCGTTCTTCACCTTCATGGGACTGGTGCTCGAGCGCAGCGGCATGGCCGAGGATCTGCTCGACACCGTCGGCCAGCTCTTCGGCGGCATCCGCGGCGGCCTCGCCTATGCCGTGATCCTCGTCGGCGCGCTGCTCGCCGCCACCACGGGCGTCGTCGCGGCGTCCGTCATCGCGATGGGGCTGATCTCGCTGCCCATCATGCTGCGCTACGGCTACTCGCAGTCGCTGGCCACGGGCGTGATCGCCGCGAGCGGCACGCTCGCACAGATCGTCCCGCCGTCTCTCGTGCTGATCGTGATGGCCGACGTGCTCGGCCGCTCGGTCGGCGACATGTACGCCGGCGCGCTGCTCCCGGGACTGATGCTCACCGGCATGTACATGCTCTGGGTACTCGCGAACACGGTGTTCCGGCCGGACAGCGCCCCCGCCCTGCCGCCCGAGGCCCGCACGCTCCACGGCCTCGCGCTCGCGTGGCGCGTCACCCATGCGATGGTGCCCCCGCTCGTGCTGATCTTCCTGGTGCTCGGGACGATCTTCATCGGCTGGGCGACGCCGACGGAAGGCGGTGCGATGGGCGCGGTCGGCGCACTCGTGCTCGCCGCCGCCAAGGGCAGGCTCCATCGCAAGGTCCTGGTTCAGTCGCTGGAGCAGACCGCCAAGATCACGAGCTTCGTGCTGTTCATCCTGATCGGCTCGAGCGTGTTCAGCCTCACTTTCCGCGGTGTCAACGGCGACCTGTGGGTGGAGCACCTGCTGACTAGCCTGCCCGGCGGCGCGCTCGGCTTCCTGATCGTCGTGAACATCCTCATCTTCCTGCTCGCCTTCTTTCTGGACTTCTTCGAGATCTCGTTCATCATCCTGCCCCTGCTCGCGCCGGTGGCGGAGAAGCTCGGCATCGACCTCGTCTGGTTTGGCGTGCTGCTGGGGGTCAACATGCAGACCTCCTTCATGCACCCGCCCTTCGGCTTCGCGCTCTTCTACCTGCGCTCGGTCGCGCCTCCTGAGGTGAAGACGACGCAGATCTACTGGGGCGCAATACCCTTCGTCGTCATCCAGCTCCTCGCAGTCGCATTGATCATCGCCTTCCCTGAGATCGTCCGCACCGGCGGGGACCAGCGCGCACCCGCGACGGGCACGCAGATGGAGGTGGGCCTGCCCGCGCCGGAAGGCTCGAGCCTGCTGGACAGCCAGGACTACGGGGACCTGTTCGTGAAGCCGCCACCGGGGGAGGACGGGCGGTGAATCGCGACTGCGCCTGACCGGCGCGTCGCATCCCTGGTCGAGGCGAGTCCCGCTACTTCTTCCGCCGCGCCGCCTGCATGAAGTTCGCCATCGGCAGCTCGCTGATGCTGAACCAGGCGTCCGACGCCTGCTGGAAGGCACGCATCGACTCGTAGATCGCCTTGAAGATCGGGTTCTTCGCTGACTCCTCCTCGTACAGTTTCTGGGCGGTCTCGTAGGCCTTGAGCAGCACATCGTCCGGGTAGCGGCGCATCTGCACGCCGGCCTGCAGCAGGCGCTGCACCGCAGGGGGGTTCTTGGCGTCATAGGCGGCGAGCATCAGCAGGCTCGCCTCCTGCGTAGCCGCTTCGAAGGCCGCCTGGTAGGGCTTGGGCAGCCTGTCCCACTGCTCCCTGTTTACGTAGAAGCTGAGCTGCGGTGCAGGCTCCCACCAGCCGGGGTAGTAGTAGAAGGGCGCGACCTTGTAGAAGCCGAGCTTCTCGTCGTCGTAGGGCACCGTCCACTCGGCCGCGTCGATCGCGCCGCGCTCGAGCGCCGGGTAGATCTCGCCGCCCGGCAGCTGCTGCGGCACCGCGCCCATCTGCGAGAAAATCTCGGCGCCGAAGCCGGGGATGCGGATCTTGAGGCCCTTGAGGTCATCGAGGCCCTTGACCTCCTTGCGGAACCAGCCGCCCATCTGCGAGCCGGTGTTGCCGCCCGGGAAGTTGACGACGTTGTACTGCGCGAACATCTCGCGCAGCAGCTTCATGCCCCCGGCGTAGTGCATCCAGCCGTTGAGCTGGCGCACGTTGAGGCCGAAGGGGATCGTCGCGTCGAGCGACAGCGCCTTGTTCTTGCCGTGATAGTAGTACGAGGCGGTGTGCCCGCACTCGACGGTGTTCTGCTGCACCGCGTCGAGCACGCCCAGCGCGGGCACGATCTCGCCGCCGGCGAAGACGCGGATCTCGAACTTGCCGTCGGTGATCTCCGCGAGCCGCCTGGCGAGGACCTCGCCCGCGCCGTAGATGGTGTCCAGGCTCTTGGGGAAGCTCGAGGCCATGCGCCACTTGAGCGCCGGCAGGTCGGCGAGGGCCTTCGGGGAAAACGCCACCACGGTGCTGGCCGCAACCCCTGCGCCGGCGGTCTTGAGGAACTGTCGTCTTTGCATGGTCGCGCCCTTTCGCTGAATAGGGAAACCGACAGATTGGCGTGTGCCGAGCGGCTTGGTCCGCCGGGAGACGCCCTGAATACGTCCCTGTAGGCTCGGAAGCGGCATCCATGCCGCTTACGCTCCCGGCCAGACCAAGCCGCAGACCACCCGCATCGACCTACTTTAAAAACGGAGCGGAAAGCCAAAAAAGAACCCGCCTTGTGGGCGGGTTCCGGCTAGGGCAAGGATCGTGTCCCTATTTGCCCTGATCCAGCGCCTGATAGTAATCCATCAGGATCTTGGCGACCTCGGGGCGCGAGAACTCCGGCGGCGGCGCGATGCCCGTGCCCAGCATCTCGCGAACCTTGGTGCCGGACAGCAGCACGAAGTCCTCCTTCGTGTGGTCGGGCGCCTCGCACATCATGACCACCTTGTTCAGCTTCTTCGAGAAAGCGGTGTGGTCCGCCTTGAAGATCTCGATCGCCAGCGCGCCCTTCGGCACCTCGGTGTCGAAGATCGTCTGGGCGTCAAAGGCGCCGTAGTAGTCACCCACGCCGGCGTGGTCACGGCCGATGATGAAGTGGGTGGCACCCATGTTCTGGCGGAAGTAGGCGTGCAGCACCGCCTCGCGCGGGCCGGCGTAGAGCATGTCGAAGCCGTAGCCGGTCACCATGGCGCTGTTCGGCGGGAAGTACAGCTCGACCATCTTGCGGATCGCCGCGTCGCGCACCGGCGCCGGGATGTCGCCCGGCTTGAGCTTGCCGAGCAGCATGTGGATCACGAGGCCGTCGCAGCCGAGGCGCTGCATCGCCATGTGACACAGCTCCTCGTGCGCGAGGTGCATCGGGTTGCGGGTCTGGAAGGCCACGACCTTCTTCCAGCCGCGCTCCATGATTTCGTTGCGGATCTCGACCGCCGTGCGGAAGGTGTCCGGGAAGTCGCTCTGGAAGTAGGAGAAGTTCAGGACCTTGATGGGGCCGGAGACCGCGAAGCGGCCCTGGCTGTTGAAGGTCGCGACGCCGGGGTGATCCTTGTCCTGCGTGCGATAGACCTTCTCGGTCATCACGCGCATCTGCTCGTCGGAGACCTGCTCGATGGCCTGGACGTCCATGACGGCGAGCACCGGGCTGCCGTCCACGTTCGGATCGCGCAGGGCGATGCGCTTCGCGCCCTTGATCGCATCGACGTTCTCGAGCAGGCACATCACCGGCACCGGGAAGAACGCGCCGTTGGTGAGCGTCATCCTCTCGGCGGCGCCCATGGCGTCGGCGACGCTCATGAAGCCCGGCAGGGGGCTGAAGTAGCCGGCGCCCATCATCACGGCGTTGCCGGCCGCCTGCGAGCTGATCACGACGGACGGCAGGCCCTCGGCCTCGTGCGAGAGGGCGTGGTGCTGGTCGGGGTCGTAGACGAAGAGTGGCTTGAGGGTGTCGGAACCGACGGGCTTGATCATGGATTCTTCTCCTTGGTCTCGATGCGACGCTGCGCACGTCCGGCGTGACTCAGGTCCCCTCCGCCGCCCGCGCAGACCCTTCACCGCGGCAGCCCACGACGGGGTTGCCACGGCTGCTGGAAGATCGTTTAACGTATTGTTTTCGCTAGACTAATCACGGGCACTGGGCCCGCCCGGCGAAACGGGGCTAGAAGGTAGCACAACAAAACCTGCTGCCGCCCAAGTTTATTTTTATGGCGGCAGCAAATTTCCCCCCTCGCTAGCGGGGCACCTTGACGGCCCGGCGCCGCGTGCCCTTCTCCCGAAACTTGGCCGCGTCCTTCAACCGCTTCTCCGCGGCCCGGATCAGGCGCTCCTGGGAGCCGACCTTTTCCGCCTCGCTGCCGGGCCGGCGCTGCACGTAGCTGCCGTCGGCTTGCATGTCCCACGCGCTGCGCTTGTCCTCGAGCTGGGTGTCGAGGATGGTCCGCAGCTCCTTGCGCAGGGCGGGTGCCTCGACCGGGACGACGACCTCGACGCGCGACTCCAGGTTGCGCTTCATGCAGTCCGCCGAGCCGATGAAATACTCCTCGTCACCGCCGTTCTGGAAATAGTAGATCCGGGTGTGCTCGAGGAAGCGGCCGACGATGCCGACGACCCGCGCCGTCTCGGAGATGCCATCCAGACCCGGCCGGAATCGGCAGGTGTCGCGGACGATGAGGTCGACTTTCACGCCATCGCGCGAGGCTTCATAAAGTGCCCGGACGATGTCGACGTCCTCCAGCGCGTTCATCTTGAACTGGATGCGGCCGGGCTGCTCGGGCGTGTGCAGCTTGCGCTCGCGCTCGATCTTCGCGAGCAGCGCCTTCTTCAGCAGGCGCGGCGACGGCAGCAGCTTGCGGTACTTGCGCTCGGGCGTATAGCCGGTGGTCAGGAAGTTGAAGAGCTCGGTGGCATCGCGCCCCAGGTCCTCGTCATTGGTGAGCAGGCCGAGGTCGCAGTACAGGCGGGCCGTTCCCGCGTGATAGTTGCCGGTGCCCACGTGCAGGTAGCGCCGCAGGCCGTTGTAGTCCCGCCGCACCACCAGGATGATCTTCGAGTGCGTCTTGAGGCCGACCACGCCGTAGGTGACGTGGACGCCCGCCTCTTCCATCCGTGTCGCCCAGCGGATGTTGGCCGCCTCGTCGAAGCGGGCCTTCAGCTCCACCACCACGGCGACCTGCTTGCCGTTGCGCGCCGCATTGATCAGGTAATCGACAACCTTGGTATCACCCGAGGTGCGGTACAGCGTCATCTTGATGGCGTGGACCTTCGGATCCTGGCTCGCCTCGCGCAGGAAGCGCTCGACCGAGGTCACGAAGGACTCGTACGGGTGCTGCAGCAGCAAGGGCCCGCGATCGCGGATGATGTGAAAGATGTTCCGCTGGTCGGTGAGCTCCGGGTGGTCGATCGCCTGGTGCGGCGGATCGTGCAGCTCGCTGATCGGCAGGAACGCCAGCTGGAACAGGTCGCGCGGCGCGAGCAGTGCCCGGTCGGGGCAGTCGAAGACGTCCTCGTTCTCGTCCAGCGCGAGCTCGGCGGCCAGCATGCCGCGGTGCACCGGATCCATCCCGGACTGCACCTGCAGCCGCACGATCGGCGCGAAACGGCGATCGCGCAGCTCGGACTCGATCATCACCAGCAGGTCGTCCGCCTGCTCCTCCGCGCGCTCCGTGTTGGCATTGCGGGTCACCCGGAACATCTCGCAGGACAGCACCTCGACCCCCGGCACGAGCATGTCCATGTTGTGGATGACGACCTGCTCGAGCGGCACGAAGTGGTTGACACCGTGCAGCTTGACGAAGCGCGGCACGTCACCGGCCACCGGGACCTTGATGCGCGTGAGCGAGATCCTGCCGAGCTCGCCCGGCAGCCTGACGGTGACGAGGAGGTTGAGCGAGAGGTTGGAGACGAACGGGAACGGATGCGCCGGGTCGATGGCCTGCGGCGTCATCAGGGGAAAGATGTTGTCGAAGAAGTGCTCGCGCAGGTACGTGCGATCGCCCTGCGGCAGGCCGCCATAGTCGACGATGCGGATGTCGTGCGCCTCGAGCTTGGCGAGTACCGTGTCCAGCGCGGCCGTTATCCGCCCCTCCAGCTCCCGCACGAAGCGGTTCGTCTCCGCGATCTGCTGCTCCGGGGTTCGTCCGTCCACCGTCAGGCTGGACACGCCGGCACCGCGCTGCTGCTTCAGCCCGCCGATGCGCTTCATGAAGAACTCGTCGAGGTTCGAGCTCACGATCGCGATGAACTTCAGGCGCTCGAGCAGCGGCGTGCGCTCGTCCTCGGCCTCGTTCAGCACGCGCTGGTTGAAGGCCAGCCAGGTCAGCTCCCGATTGAGATAGAGCTCGGGCGAGTCCAGGTTCCAGGTCGGGCGCTCGGTGACGGCTTGCGGCTGCGGCGTGCTCATGACGGTCGTGCCAGGGGCTGAAAGGGGGTAAAGGATAACCCGCTGACCCGGTTCGGAGAACGGCAGCCCGCCACAGGCCCGCCCCGATCGGGCCCGCGACACCGATGGCAGCTGGGGGGACCTGTCTACCGCGACGCCGCGCCGCCGTTCTCGGACAGGATGATGTTGAGCTCGAGGATGTCCTGGTGCTCGCCGCGCTCGAGGTTGACCGAAACCATGCGGCGGTCGATCTTGACGTACTTGCTGATCACCGCGATCAGCTCCTCCTGCAGCTTCGGCAGGTACGACGGCTGATGGCGCTCGGCCCGGTCGTGGGCCACCAGGATCTGCAGCCGCTCGCGCGCGACGGCGGCGGAGCCCTTCTTGCGGCTGGCGCGGAAATAGTCGAGTAGACCCATGGCTCAACCTCCGAACAGTCGCCGGAACAGCCCCTTCTTGGGGACCTCGAGGAAACGGTGCGGGAGGGCCTCGCCCAGGTAACGCCCCACCATGTCCATGTATGCCTGGCCCGCTTCGCTCGCGTCGTCGAGGATCACCGGGACGCCCGAATTGGAGGCGTTGAGGACGGCCATCGACTCGGGGATCACGCCGATGAGATCCAGCGACAGGATGTCCTGGACGTCCTTGACGCTCAGCATCTCACCCTTCTCCACGCGCTCGGGCGAGTAGCGGGTCAGGAGGAGGTATTCGCGGATCGGCTCCTCGTTGTTCTCGGCCCGGCGGGACTTGCTGGCCAGGATGCCGAGCATGCGGTCGGAGTCGCGCACGGAGGACACCTCCGGGTTGGTCACCACGACCGCGTCGTCGGCGAAGTACATCGCCATGGTCGCGCCACGCTCGATGCCGGCGGGCGAGTCGCAGACGACGTAGTCGAAGGTCCTGGCCAGCTCCTCGAGCACGCCCTGCACGCCCTCGCGCGTGAGCGCCTCCTTGTCGCGGGTCTGGGACGCCGGCAGCACGTACAGGTTGTCCGAGCGCTTGTCGCGGATGAGCGCCTGGTTCAGGTTCGCCTCGCCGTTGATGACGTTGACGAAGTCGTAAACGACGCGACGCTCGCACCCCATGATCAGGTCGAGGTTGCGCAGTCCCACGTCGAAATCGATGACGGCGGTGCGGTAGCCCCGCTTCGCCAGCCCCATGGAGAAAGCCGCGGCCGTGGTCGTCTTGCCGACCCCGCCCTTCCCCGACGTCACAACGATGATGCGTGCCAAACCCGTGATCCTCCCCTCGCTGCCCGGGGCGCCTCAGAGCGCCTCGATGATCAACCGGCCGTCCTGCAAACGCACCTGCACCGGGCGGCCAGCCAGTGCCGGGTCGAGGTTCTCGCTGACGCGGTAGTGGCCGGCGACCGAGATCAGCTCTGCCCGCAGGTCCTGGCAGAAGATCCGCGCGTCGACGTTGCCCTTCACGCCAGCCAGGGCCCTGCCACGCAGCGGCCCGTAGACGTGGACGTTGCCGTCGGCCATCAACTCCGCGCCCGAACTGACGGGCGCCAGGACGACGAGATCGCCGCCCTGTGCGTACAGCCGCTGCCCCGACCGCACCGGCCGGGTGACGAGCTTGCCGCTGACTGCCGAGCCGGGCGCCGCGACAGGATCCGGTTTGTCGGTCCCCGCGCGCTGCGCCGCCGGTTGCGCGGCCTGCGCGACGGGCTGCGGCCTGTCGGTGCCCGCACGGGGCGCCGCGGCCGGCTGCGGCGCCGCCGTGGCGATTCCCGCCTTCGAGGCGACGGCGGCCGCGGGGCCGCGCGAGCCCTGGGCCAGGATCGCGAGGTCCATCAGTCGGGCCGTCTCTCGGTGCTGCTCGCTGCCGCCGCGGACCCCGATGGGCAGCAGGCCGAGCCCGCGCAAGAGGCCCACCAGCAGCGGGAAGTCGAGCGCGGCCTCCCGCAGGTGGCTGAGATCGACCACCACCGGAGCGTTGCGGAAGAACTCCGGGGCCTGCTGGATCTTGGTCTCGAGGAACCCCGTCAGCTCGCCGAGGTCGGCGCTGAACAGCCGAAGCGTCGGCAGCGTGAAGGTCGTGGCCCTCAGCTCGAAAGCGGCCTGCTCCGCCTGGCCCTGTGGTGCGGTGACGCTCATGCTGCTCGACGAATCTGGCGATGGTGGAAAGGCCGACCGTCGACCGTCCAGGGTCGGCCACGGCCGGCGCGACAGTGGGGCCGCCTCGGTCCCGCCCGATGCGCCGGTACGGCGCCGGGCGGTCAGACGGGCGCCGGCGAACGGGCGGTATTCTGACGGCCACGGCCGGGGCCATCAAGATCCGCAGGGGTCGGGAATCCGGGGATCGAGCCGCCATCGCGCGCCGCGCCGCGCGGTGACGAAGCCAGAAACTTTCGCAGGAACAACGCCCTGGATTGCGTCGCGGGTCCCGTGCTGCGCCAGGGCGACTGCGGCGGCTGCTCAGGCCCGGTCTTCGAGTCCGAAGACGCGGTGGAGGTACTCGCGGCGGTCGCCGTCCCGGACCATCGAGTAGGCTTGCATGGCGTGGCGGGCGCGCAGGCTCAGTCCCGTGGCGTCGATCCCGGTGCTGGCCGCGATCGCCGCCGCCAGCTGTTGCGCGGCGGCGGGGCGATGCGGGGCGAAGCTGGCGGGCGGCATGACCGCGGGCGCTGCGCCGGCGTCGGCGGCTACGGGCGAAACCGGCGGCGTCCAGCGGATCAGCAACCCGCCGTGTCTTGCCGCAATCGATGTCTCGACTCTCACGCCCGCCGCGTCGTCAACACGCCAAAAAACCGCACGGGCTCGCGCCGCATGCAATTAAATCTTAACAGAGTTTCTGAGGATCGAGACGCGGCGCGGGGAATCTCGTTCGCGGATGCGCGCCCTATCCGGGCGGCCAGTCCATGACACGCCCGCCGAGGACGTGCAGGTGCAGGTGGAACACGGTCTGGCCGGCGTCGGCATTGCAGTTGAAGACGGTACGGTAGCCGCGCTCGGCGATCCCGTCGGCGGCAGCCACCGCCTTGGCCGCCAGGTACATCCGCCCCACCACCTCCGCATCGCCGTCGGCGATGTCGTTCAGGGTGGCGATGTGCCGGCGTGGCACCACCAGCACGTGCGTCGGCGCCTGCGGGTTCAGGTCCCGGAAGCCGACCACGTGGTCGTCCTCGTACACCAGGGTCGCGGGGATCTCCCCGCTCGCGATCCGACAGAAGATGCAATTGCTCATGGATTCGCCCTCTCGTGCAGTGCAGCCGCGGCGCCCGGCCTCAGCTTATCCGGTGCCGGCCCGCGAAGGCATGCGCCAGGGTACCGCCGTCGACGTAGTCCAGCTCGCCGCCCAAGGGTACGCCGTGGGCGATCCGCGTCACCAGCACACCGAACTCCCTTGCCATGTCGCTGATGTAGTGGGCCGTGGCCGCGCCTTCAACCGTCGGGTTGGTCGCCAGGATCAGCTCGCGCACGGCGCCCTCCGCCAGCCGGGACCGAAGGGTGTCCAGGCTCAGCTCGCGCGGACCGATCCCGTCCAGCGGTGACAGGCGACCGCCGAGCACGAAATACCGCCCTTTGTAGCCGGTCGACTGCTCGATCGCCAGGACCTCGGTGGGCGTCTCCACGACGCAGAGCTGGCCGTCGTCGCGGCTCGGGTTGGCGCACAGGGCGCAGACCTCGCGCTCGCTCAGGGTGCGGCAGCGCCGGCAATGGCCGATGCGGTCCATGGACTCCGCCAGCACCGCCGCCAGCCGCCGGCCGCCGTCGCGGTCGCGCTCGAGCAGATGAAAGGCCATGCGCTGCGCCGACTTCGGACCCACGCCCGGCAGGCAGCGCAGCGCCTCGATGAGACGTTGCAGCAGCGGCGGCTCGGCGGACACGTCAGAACGGCAGCTTCATTCCAGGCGGCAGCGTCATCCCGGCCGTGAGGCCCGACATGCGCTCCTGGGTCATCTGCTCGACCCGGTGCGTGGCGTCGTTACAGGCCGCCGCCACCAGGTCTTCCAGCATCTCGCGGTCGTCGCCCACCAGGCTGGGGTCGATCTGGATGCGCCGGACCTCGTGGCGGCCGTTCATCGTCACCTTGACCAATCCGCCGCCCGACTCGCCGGTGACCTCGGCGCGAGCGATCTCTTCCTGGGCGCGCTGCAGGTCGGCCTGCATCTTCTGCGCCTGCTTCATCAGGTTGCCGATGCCACCTTTCATCGTGACTCCTCGTGGTTGTTGCTCAGTCCCGGCCCGCCGGCCCCGGCGCTCCATCGTCCAACGGCAGCACGCTGTCCTCGAGCAGGCGGGCGTCGAACTGCTGCGCCAGCGCCTGCACGACCTCGTCGGACCGCATGGCAGCGAGTGCAGCCTCGCGGCGTTCGACCACGGCACGCTCGGCGCGCCGCGCCGGCGTCTCGCCCGTCAGCGGGGCCGTGGCGATCCGCAGCCCGATCAGGCGACCGACCAGGCGGCCGATCGCGTCCTTCAACCGCTCCTCGGCGCGCGAGCCGAGCATGTGGCCGTGCTGCGGATCGAGTCTCAGGGTGAGCAGCGTTCCGTCCCACGACTCCACGACGCAGTTGCGCGCCAGCTGCAGCGCCATGCCGCCGAGCCCGAGCCGCTCGACCGTGCCGTGCCAGTCCGCGAAGTCCGGTTCCTGACTCGCCGCCGTCGGCGGGGCCCGCGGCGGGACGCGCTCACTGTCGGGCGTCGTCGCGGCGGCGCGCGGTGCCGAGTCCCGCGCCGCCGTCGCGCTCTCTGCCGGCGCCGGCCGGAAGGCGAGCATGCGCAGCAGGACCATCTCGAGGCCGCTGCGCGGGTCCGGGGCGAAGGGCAGATCGCGCTGCCCCAGCAGCCCGATCTGATAGTAGAGCTGCACG
>Ga0316622_100001010_pt1 | contig 17677 bp, 13 predicted proteins | sample OWC_Aug_OW2_C1_D_FD_207646 | JGI IMG/M metagenome (GOLD analysis project Ga0316622, IMG submission 207646) | Wetland soil microbial communities from Old Woman Creek delta, Ohio, United States - OWC_Aug_OW2_C1_D5_C | ecosystem: Environmental > Terrestrial > Soil > Wetlands | place: USA: Ohio... | reverse complement strand
ATCCCCGAGCAGCTCGCAGCGGCGCTGCCCCCGGGGACCGTCCAACTGAACACGCGAGTGGCGGGCCTTCGGCGGGAGGGGGAGCGCGTCACCGGCGTGACGCTGGCGGGCGGCGAGGCGCTCCCCGCACGCGCGGTCGTCGTGGCCACCAACGTCGCCGACGCCGCCAGCCTGACCGGAGCGCCGCACGTCCCCGCGCCACGGGGCGTGGCGTGCACGTATTTCGCGACCCGCCGAGCGCCGGTCGACGAGCCACTGCTCGTGCTCGACGGCGAGGCGCGCGGCCCCGTGCTCAACCTGTGCGTCCCGAGCGTGGTCGCGGCGGGGTATGCGCCGGAGGGCTGGCACCTGGTCTCGGCCACCGTCGTCGACGGGGCGGACCACCGCGGCCGCGCCTCCTGGAGTGAATCCGCCGACAGCGACGCGGGACTGGAGCAGGCCATCCGGGCGCAGATGTCCGACTGGTTCGGCACCACGGCGGTCGCCGAGTGGCGTGCGCTGCGCACCTACCGCATCCCGTGGGCCCAGTTCGACCAGTCGCCCGGCAGGCTCCAGCCTGGCGGCCGGCCGGTGGAGCGAGGGCCGGGCCTGTTCATGTGCGGCGACCACGTCGAGAACGCCTCGATCAACGGGGCGCTGCACGCCGGCGTGCGCGCGGGGGCGGCGGTGTTGGCGGAGGCGTCGGCGCAGCCGGCGGGTACCCACTGATGCGCGTCTGGACGGGTCGGCCGTGGCCCCTCGGCGCCACCTGGGACGGCGTCGGGGTCAACTTCGCCCTCTTCTCCGAGCACGCCACCGATGTCGAGCTGTGCCTGTTCGACTCGCCCTACGCCGGGCGCGAGTCGGTTCGGGTGCCGCTCACCGAGCGGACCGACCAGGTGTGGCACGGATATCTGCCCGACGCGCGGCCAGGTCAGTTGTACGGCTACCGCGTGTACGGCCCCTACGCCCCGGAGCGGGGGCACCGCTTCAACGACCGCAAGCTGCTGCTGGATCCGTACGCCAAGGCGGTGGGCCGGCGCGTGCGGTGGCACGAGTCGCTGTTCGGGTTCACGATGGGCGACCCGCAGGCCGACCTCTCGCGCGACGACCGCGACAGCGCGGCGTACGCGGCGCTCGGGGCCGTCGTCGATCCCGCCTTCACGTGGGGCGACGACCGGCCGCTGCGCACGCCCTGGCACGACACGGTGATCTACGAGATGCACGTGCGCGGCTTCACGCGCCGGCACCCCGAGATCCCCGAGGAGCTGCGCGGCACCTATCTGGGGCTCGTGACCGAGCCCGCGCTCGCCCACTTGCGGTCGCTTGGCGTCACCGCCGTCGAGTTGATGCCCGTGCACCACCACGTCGACGAGTGGCACCTCGTGCAGAAGGGGCTGACGAACTACTGGGGCTACAACACCCTCGCGTATTTCGCGCCCGACCTGCGCTACTCGGTGAGCCGCTCGCCGCTCGAGTCGGTTCGCGAGTTCAAGATGATGGTCCGGGCACTGCACGCGGCCGGCCTCGAGGTGATCCTCGACGTCGTCTACAACCACACGGCGGAGGGCAGCCACCTCGGGCCGACGCTCTCGCTGCGCGGCATCGACAACCTCTCCTACTACCGGCTGCAGCCCGAACAGCCGCGCTACTACCAGGACTTCACCGGCTGCGGCAACACCCTGAACATGCGCAGCCCGCGCGTGCTGCAGCTGATCATGGACAGCCTCCGCTACTGGGTGCTCGAGATGCACGTGGACGGCTTCCGCTTCGACCTGGCGAGCGCGCTCGCACGCGAGCTGCACGCGGTCGACAAGCTGGGCGCCTTCTTCGACATCATCGGGCAGGACCCGGTGCTCTCGCGCGTGAAGTTGATCGCCGAGCCGTGGGATCTCGGCGAGGGCGGTTACCAAGTGGGCAACTTCCCGGTGGGCTGGACGGAGTGGAACGCCAAGTACCGCGACTCGGTGCGCCGGTTCTGGCGTGGCGACGGCGGGCAGGCCTCGGAGCTGGCCACGCGGCTCTCGGGCAGCAGCGACCTGTACGAGCACTCCGGGCGGCGGCCGTACGCCAGCATCAACTTCGTCACGGCGCACGACGGCTTCACGCTGCACGACCTCGTCTCCTACGAGCGCAAGCACAACGAGGCCAACGGGGAGCAGAACCTCGACGGCGAGAACCACAACATCAGCGCGAACTTCGGCGTCGAGGGCCCAACCGACGACCCGAAGGTGAACGCGCGGCGGGAGCGCCAGAAGCGCAACTTCCTCGCGACACTGCTGCTCTCCCAGGGCGTCCCGATGCTCGCCTCGGGCGACGAGTTGAGCCACACGCACCTCGGTAACAACAACCCGTATTGCCAAGACAGCGAGACCACCTGGCTGTCGTGGACGCTCACGCCTGAGCAGCGGGCGTTTCTCGACTTCACGCGCCGGCTGATCGGCCTCCGCGCCAAGCACCCCGTGCTGCGGCGCCGCCGCTTCTTCCAAGGGCGGCCGATCCGCGGCGCCGAGGTGAAGGACCTGGCCTGGTTCGACCCGAGCGGGCAGGAGATGCCCGACGCGTCGTGGTCGGCGCCGCAGATTCGCTGCTTCGGGGTGCGGCTCGCCGGCGATGCCATCGAGGAGACGGGCGAGCGCGGCCAGCGGATCGTGGACGATACGCTGCTCGTGCTGCTCAACGCCGACGAGAAGCGCGTGGCCTTCTCGCTGCCGGCGATCGCCCCCGAGGCGCGCTGGGTGGCCGTGCTCGACACGGCGCACGAGCAGCGCGAGTCGCGGCGGCTGCTCGGCGGCGACGCGTATCCGCTCGAGGGCCGCTCGCTGGCCGTGCTGCGCCTGGGCCGGCCGCTGCCCGCCATCGCGGCCGCCGCGAACTCGACCCGCGAGGTCGCCCGCACGCCCTGACCCTGTCCCGCCGAGGCCGACGGGGCCCCGTCCGGAGTCCACCATGCCCGCACCCTTGCCCAAGCCCGAGCACCCTCACCGCGTCGTCATCGAGCACGTGCGCCCCAAGGTGGACGACGGCCGGCACCCGGTGAAGCGCACGCCGGGGGAGCCGGTGCACGTGTCGGCCGACATCTTCGCCGACGGCCACGACCTGATTCGCGCCGACCTGCGCGTGCGCGAGGTGGACGCCACGGGGGCGCCGGTCGGCGAGTGGGCGGCCACGCCGATGGCGCTCGAGACCAACGACCTCTGGCACGGCCGATTCACGGCGTCGCACGTCGGGTGGTTCGAGTACACGGTCGATGCGTGGATCGATCGCTTCGGGTCGTGGCGGCGCGACCTGCAGAAGAAGGCCGAGGCGGGGCAGGACGTGGCGAGCGACCTGCTCGAGGGTGCGGGTCTCGTGCGGGCGGCGGCGGCGCGGATCACCGAGGGCGACAGGACGCGCGCGCCGAGGCGAGGCAAGCGGGCCGTGCCCGCGATCGGCCCACAGGCCGAGCAGGCGTGGATGATCGCGCAGGCGGACCTGCTCGAGGAGCCAAGCGACCAGTTGACGCGCGTGAGCGCCGCGCTCGACCCGGACCTCGCTGCCGCGATGGACCGCCACGCCGCCCGTGCGGCGGTCACGACGGCCGATCCGGTGCTGCGGGTGATGGTCGAGCCCGAGCGTGCCCGGTTCGGCGCCTGGTACGAGATGTTCCCCCGGTCGGCCGGTCCCGACCCGACACGCGGCGCCACCTGGGACGAGGCGGCGGCGCGCCTGCCGGCGATCGCCGAGATGGGCTTCGACGTGCTCTACCTGCCGCCGATCCACCCGATCGGCCGCACGCATCGCAAGGGGCCCAACAACAGCCTGCGCGCCGGCCCGAACGACGTCGGCAGCCCGTGGGCCATCGGGGGGCCCGAGGGCGGACACGACGCGATTGAGCCGGGCCTCGGCACCCTCGAGGACTTCGAGCGGTTCGTGGGGACCGCGCGCGACCTCGGGATCGACATCGCACTCGACCTCGCGTTCCAGTGTTCGCCGGATCACCCCTACGTGAAGACGCACCCGGAATGGTTCCGGCACCGGCCCGACGGCACCATCAAGTACGCCGAGAACCCGCCCAAGAAGTACCAGGACATCTACCCGTTCGACTTCGAAGGCGCGGAGTTCCAGGGTCTCTGGGACGAGCTGAAGCGGGTCATCACGTTCTGGGTGCGTCGCGGCGTCACGATCTTCCGGGTGGACAACCCGCACACCAAGCCGTTCTTCTTCTGGGAGTGGGCGCTCGCGGAGGTCCGGCGCGAGCACCCCGGCGTCGTCTTCTTGTCCGAAGCGTTCACCCGGCCCAAGGTGATGCGCCACCTCGCCAAGATCGGCTTCTCGCAGTCCTACACCTACTTCACCTGGCGCAACGCGAAGGCGGAGCTCGTCGAGTACTTCACCGAGCTGACGCAGACCGACGTGCGGGAGTACATGCGGCCGAATCTCTTCGCCAACACGCCCGACATCCTGCACGAGTACCTGCAGAAGGGCGGCCGTCCGGCTTTCGAGATCCGGCTGGTGCTCGCCGCCACGCTCGGCGCCACCTACGGCATCTACAGCGGGTTCGAGTTGTGCGAGAACCGCGCGGTGCCGGGCACCGAGGAGTACCTCGACTCGGAGAAGTACCAGCTCCGGCAGTGGGACTTTAACCGGCCGGGTAACATCACGCCGCTCGTCACGCGCGTCAACCGGATCCGTCGTGAGAACCCGGCCCTCCACGGCGACTGGAGCCTGCAGTTCCACGAGACCGACAACCCGTGCATCATCGCCTACAGCAAGCGGACGCCGGATCTCGACAACATCATCCTCACCGTGGTCAACGTGGACCCGGTGAGCACCCAGCAGGGCTGGGTCCGCGTGCCGGCCATCGACTGGACGCTGGACCTCGACGGCTACGTGGTCGAGGACCTGCTGAGCGGCGAGCGGTATCACTGGCGCAACGAGTGGAACTTCGTTCGGCTCGACCCGGCGCACCACCGGGCGGCGCACGTCCTGCGAGTGGCCACACCGGCCGGAGCGCACGCACGCGCACGGGAGGAGGACGAACTGGCCCGCATCGCGCAGGAACTGGATCGGCTGACGACGTAGATCTTGAGTTCTTGGTCTTGAGTTTTGAGTTCTGAGTCTTGAGTTTGTCCCCTTGCCGCCTCTGATTGCGCTCGACCGTCACCTCGGCGCGCTGCTCGGCGACGCGGGCTGGCGCGCGGCGCTCGCGGCCAGCGTCCGCCCCTTCGTCGAGGCCCAGCGCTGGTTCACGGGGAAGGCACGACGCGTGTCGGCCGTGGACCTTGCCGACTGGGGCCAGCTACCGGGATCGGCGCCGGGCTTCATCGTCCTGCTGGACGTGGCGTACGTCGACGGCGGTACGGAGCGGTTCTTCGTCCCGCTCGGGGCAGCACGCGGCGCTGCCGCCGAGCGTCTCCTGCGCGAGGCCCCGGCCGCAGTGGTGGCTCGCTCGACCCTCGAGGGCGACGGCGTTCTGCGGGTGCTGCACGGGCTGATCGAGGACGGTGCTGTCCCTGCGCTGCTGCGCGCGCTGACGACGGGCACGCCGGTGCCCCTCGCGCGCGGCACGATCGCGGCCGCGCCAACACGCGCGCTGGCCGATCTCCTCGGGGACATCGCCCCCGATGCGCTTTCCGCACGGCGCGTATCCGGCGAGCAGAGCAACAGCTCCTTCGTGTTCGGGGATCGCCTGATCATGAAGGTCGTTCGCCGGCTGCAGCCGGGCGTGAATCCGGACTTCGAGGTTGGACGACACCTGACCGAGCACAGCACCTACACCGGCGTGCCGCGACTCGCCGGTGGCCTCGAGTACGTGGGGGCGGACGGTCGGCCCACGACCCTGGCCGTGGCGCACGCGCTCGTGGCTGGCGGCCACGACGCCTGGGAGATGAGCGTCGCCCGTGCACACGCCTGGCTCAGTGATGTGGCACGCCAGGGTGCGAGCGGTGGCGCTCCCGCCGATTACACGGCCTGGGCAACGTTGCTCGGCCGGCGCACCGCGGAGTTGCACCTCGCCCTCGCGTCCGCGCACGGGAACCCGGCTTTCGTCCCCGAGCCGATCGGGCACGAGGGGCTCGTCCGGCTCGCGGGCGAGATGCGGGATCACGGCGCGGCGGCGCTCGACGTGCTGGCCAGAGCCGCCGACGCGGTGCCGGCGGCGCTCGCCGCCGACGTGGAGCGCGTGCTCACCCACCGCGACGCGCTGCTCGACCGCCTCGGCGCCATCGTGGGTCTCTCTCCGGCACTCGCGCGGATCCGCGTGCACGGCGACTTCCACCTGGGCCAGGTGCTGGCCACGCCCGGCGAGGTGGCCATCATCGACTTCGAGGGCGAACCGCTGCGGCCGATTGAGGAGCGCCGCGCGAAGCAGCTCGCGGTCAAGGACGTGGCCGGCATGCTGCGGTCCTTCAGCTACGCGGCGTATGCCGCCGCATTTGCCCTGGTGGGGGACGAGGTGACCGCCCTCGCGCGCCTCGAGCCGGCGGCCCTCGCCTTCGACGCCGCGGCGGGGGGTGCGTTCCTCGCGGCCTACCGCGCCACGGCCGCGGATGCCCCATTCCTGCCGGCCGGCGAGGCGGCGTTCGACGCGCTGCTCGCGGCCCACCTGACTGACAAGGCACTCTACGAACTCGTGTACGAGCTGAACAACCGGCCCGCGTGGCTGCGCATTCCACTGCGGGGAGTGCTGGGAATGATCGACGTGTGACGGGCGGGCACGGGGGCCCGCTCCTGCGACCGTCCCCGTCCTCCGAGGGCGCCGGGCACGCGGCGCCGTGACTGAGAAGGCCATGAAACGACGACGCACCCCGCTGTTGCTCGGTCTCGCCGCGATCGTGCTGATCGCGGCGCCGATTGTCTACACCAGCTCGCAACCCCATCGGGCCACACGCGAGCTGGTGGTCTCCGAGAGCCACATCGCCTCGCGGGTCGGTGCCGACGTGCTCGCAGCAGGCGGCAACGCCATCGACGCTGCCGTGGCCACGGCCTTCGCGCTCGCGGTCACTCACCCGCAGGCCGGCAACATCGGTGGCGGTGGCTTCATCGTCTACCGCCCGGCGCGCGGCGAGCCGGTGGCCTACGACTTCCGCGAGGTGGCGCCCGCGGCGTCCACCGCGACGATGTTCCTGGTCGACGGGAAGTACGACGAAGCCCGTCACCACGAGGGGCTGCTGTCGGCGGGTGTGCCCGGCACGGTGGCCGGGCTGCACCTGGCGTGGACCGAGCAGGGCTCGCTGCCGTGGCGCCGGCTGGTGGAGCCCGCGATCGCGCTCGCGCGCGACGGTTTCTCCGTCTCCGTGCGCCTGTCCCGCAGCCTGGCCGGCGAGACCCGCTTCCGCGACCACCCGGCCTCGCTCGCCCAGTTCACGAAGGCGGGCGCGCCGTACGAGCCCGGGGACGTGCTGAAGCAGCCCGATCTCGCGCGCACCCTCGAGCGGATCGCCGCGCAGGGCCCCGCCGGCTTCTACGACGGGGAGACCGCGCGGCTCATCGTCGAGGAGATGCGCGCCCGTGGTGGCCTCATGACGGCGGCCGATCTGGCGGCGTATCGCGCGAAGCGACGTGTGCCCCTCCGCGGGACGTATCGCGGCATCGAGGTGATCTCGATGCCGCCGGTCAGTTCGGGCGGCGTCACGCTGCTCCTGATGCTGAACATGCTCGAGGCCGACGACCTCACGGCCTCAGGGTTCGGCTCGGCGCGCACCCTGCACCGCATGGCCGAGTCGATGCGCCGGGCGTACGCCGATCGCGCGCGGCACCTCGGCGACCCGGACTTCAACCCCGACATGCCCGTGGAGCGCCTCGTGTCGAAGGAGTACGCCGCAACGCTCCGGCAGACGATCGCCGCCGAGCGGGCGACGCCGTCCTCGCCGACGACGTTCGAGTGGCCGCGCCAGGGCAACGAGACGACGCACCTCTCGGTGATGGACGCGAACCGCAACGCGGTGTCGCTCACCTATACGCTCGAGTACGGCTACGGCTCGGCCATCGTCGTGCCCGGGGCGGGCTTCATCCTCAACAACGAGATGGGCGACTTCAACGCCGGACCCGGCCTGACCACCGACGGCGGGCTCGTCGGTACCTCGCCCAACCTCGCGCAGCCGGGCAAGCGCATGCTCTCGAGCATGACGCCCACCATCCTCGTGAAGGACGGGGCACCGGTGATGATCACCGGTTCACCCGGAGGCCGGACGATCATCAACACCGTCCTGCAGACGATCCTCAACGTCGTCGATCACGGCATGAACGCGCAGGAGGCGGTGGATGCCGCGCGCGTTCACCACCAATGGCTGCCCGACCGGCTGCAGTACGAGCGTCAGGGCTTCTCGCCCGACACGTTGGCCATCCTGAAGAGCATGGGCCACACCCTGCACGAGGTGCGGCAGCAGGGCGTGGCGCAGGTGATCGTCGCCGATCCGAAGACCGGCATCCTCGAGGCCGGCATCGACCGCCGCGGTGCCGACAGCGGGGCGGCGGGGCGGTAGTCGGGCGGAGCCCCGGGCCGCTCGGCCCCGGGGTCAGCAGGCCCAGCGCAGCAGCACCGAGCCCACCGTGAAACCCGCGCCCACCGAGGCGAGCAGCACGAGGTCGCCCCGCTTGAGGCGCCCCTCCCGCCGCGCGTCGTCGAGCGCCAGGGGAATGGTGGCGGCCGTCGTGTTGCCGTACTTCTCGATGTTGATCATCACCTTGGCGGGGTCGAGGCCCATGCGGTCGGCCGCCGAGGTGATGATGCGGCGGTTGGCCTGGTGGGAGACGAACAGGTCCACCTGCTCCGGCCGCATCCCGTTCTTCTCGAGCAGGCGCCGGCAGATGTCCTCGGTGTTCTTCACGGCGAACTTGAACACCGACTGCCCGTCCTGCTTCACGTAGTGCAGGCGATGCTGCACCGTGTCGATCGAAGCCGGCTGGCGGCTCCCCCCGGCCGGCATGCACAGGGCCGCGCCGCCGCTGCCGTCCACCTGGTGCGCCCAGTCGATGATGCCGAGGTCATCGGCGGCGGCGGCCGCGCTCACGACCGCCGCGCCCGCGCCGTCGCCGAAGAGGATGCAGGTGGCCCGGTCGGTGTAGTCGATGATGCTCGACATGATGTCGGCGCCGACCACGAGCGCGTGCTCGTGCGCGCCGCTCGCCACCATCTGCGCGCCCACCGAGAGGGAGAAGGTGAAGCCGGAGCAGGCGCCGGCGAGATCGAAGCCCCACGCGCTCGACGCACCGAGCGCGTGCTGCACGAGGCAGGCCGTGCTCGGGAAGAACATGTCCGGCGTCGTCGTGCCCACGACGATGAAGGTGATGTCGGCCGGCGTGAGGCCGGCCTGCGCGATGGCGGCACGGGCGGCCTCGACCGCGAGCGCGGAGGTGCCAACCCCCGGATCGGCGATGTGCCGCTCACGAATGCCGGTGCGCTGGATGATCCACTCCTCGCTCGTGTCCACCAGTCCCTCGAGGTCCTTGTTGGTGAGGACGCGAGGCGGCACGTAGGTGGCCAGGGCGCTGATCTTCGTGCGACGGAGCGGGCGGCCGGGGGTGAGGGCGTTGCTCGGGGCCGTGGTGGCAGCGGGGGCGTCTACCAAAGCCTGGGGTCCTTTCCGGGCGCGTCGAGCCCGAAGAACTGGTAGGCACGCGGCGTGGCGACGCGGCCGCGCGGCGTGCGGTCGAGAAAGCCGATCTGGATCAGGAACGGCTCGTAGATGTCCTCGATGGCGTCCTTCTCCTCGCTGATGGCGGCCGCAATCGAGTTGAGCCCGACGGGCCCGCCGCCGAACTTCTCGATGATGGCGAGCAGCAGCCGGCGGTCCACCTCGTCGAACCCGCGCTCGTCCACCTCGAGCAGCGCGAGGGCCGCGCGCGCCACCTCCGGCGTCACGTGGCCGTCGGCCCGCACCTGCGCGTAGTCGCGCACGCGCCGCAGCAGGCGGTTGGCAACGCGCGGGGTACCGCGGCAGCGCCGCGCGATCTCGCGCGCGGCATCGGGCTCGATCGGCACGCCCAGGATGCGCGCCGAGCGCAGCACGATCTCGAGCATGTCGGCCTCGGTGTAGAAGTCGAGGCGGTGCACGATGCCGAAGCGGCTGCGGAGCGGCGAGGTCAGCAGCCCCGTCCGCGTCGTCGCGCCCACGAGCGTGAAGCGCTGCAGCGGCACCTTCACGGAGCGGGCGCCAGGACCCTGGCCGATGACGATGTCGAGCTCGTAATCCTCCATCGCGGGGTAGAGCACCTCCTCGATGGCGGGGGGCATCCGGTGGATCTCGTCGATGAAGAGGACCTCGCGCTCCTGCAGGTTGGTGAGGATCGCGGCGAGGTCGCCAGGCCTCTCGAGGACCGGGCCGGCGGTGGCGCGCACGGGCACGCCCAGCTCGTTGCCGATCACGTAGGCCAGCGTGGTCTTGCCCAGGCCCGGGGGCCCGTAGAGCAGGACGTGGTCGAGCGCGTCGCCACGCTGGCGCGCCGCGGTCACCGACACGCTCAGGTTCTCGCGGACGCGGTCCTGCCCGATGTACTCGTCGAGCGTGCGCGGGCGCAGTCCCGCCTCGTACTGGGCGTCGTCGTCGGCGCGGGCGGCCGAAACGAGGCGCGGGTCGGACATGCTCACCGCGCCAAGTGGCGGAGGGCCGCGCGCAGCAGCACCTCGATGTCGGCCGACGCGCCGTCGGCCGCGATGGCTCGGTCCACCGCCTTCTCGGCGGTCGCGCGCTGGTAGCCCAGGTTCACGAGCGCCGAGAGCAGGTCGGCGCGGCTGTCGGCCTCCGCCGGGGTCGGCGCGGGGGCGCCGGGGACGGCCGGCGCGGCACCGGCGGGCAGCTTGTCCTTCAGCTCGACCACGATCCGCTCGGCGGTCTTCTTGCCGATGCCAGGGATGCTGCTGAGGCGGGCGATGTCGGCGGTGCGGATCGCACGCACGAGGTCGGCCGGCGCCATGCCCGAGAGGGCCGCCAGCGCGAGCTTCGGCCCGATGCCGGAGATGGTGATCAGCCGCTCGAACATGTGCTGTTCGAGCGCCGACCCGAAGCCGTAGAGCGCGAGCTGGTCCTCGCGCACGTGCGTGTGCACCCGCAGCGACACCTCCGCGCCGGGCGCGGTGAGATCGAAGAAGGTGGAGAGCGGCACGGCCACGTCGTAGCCCACGCCGTTCACGTCGACGATCAGGCGATTGGGGTGCTTCTCGAGCAGGCGCCCGCGCAGGAAGGCGATCATTGGCAGAACAGTCCGGTCGAGCCGGTTGAAGCTACACAGGGTAGCACGGGGGGCCGGGGGGCCGACTGGGATCGCGGCCCCGGGTCGTGGACCCAGGGGGCGTCACCCGGCCCCTCAGGGCTGGGCCGGGACGCACCCAGCACAGCGCTGCAGCGCTGTGCCACACCGGCAGCAGTGGCCGGCCTAGACGTCGACGTCCACACGGAACTGGCGCCAGGAACGGGGCCGCGCGCCTCGGCCCGGCGCCTGCGCCACCTCGCGTGCGATCGCGGCCACAGGTCCCATCCGGTGCAGGTGGCAGATGGCGAGGGCGAGCGCGTCGGCGGCGTCGTGCGGCGAGGGCGGAGCAGGCAACCCCAGCAGCAGGGTCACCATCCGCTGGACCTGCGGCTTGTCGGCGCGGCCGTAGCCCACCACCGCCCGCTTCACCTCGGCGGGCGTGTACTCGGCGAGATCCCCGCCCGCCTCGCGGGCGGCAAGCAGCGCGACGCCCCGGGCCTGCCCCAGCAGAAGCGCACTGCGCGCGTTGGCCGCGTGGAACACGTTCTCGACGACGACGCAGTCGGGCCGGGCCTCGCGCAGGAGCGCGGCGAGGCCCTCGTGGATGGCGACGAGCTTGTCGGGGAAGGCGGCGCGGGGCGGCAGCACGAGTGCCCCACAGCAGACGAGCCGGTGACGGCTGCCGTCGCTTTCGACGCAGCCGTACCCGGTGCGGACCGACCCGGGGTCGATCCCGAAGACCCTCACGCGAGCGAGGCCTCGATCTCCTGCTCCTCGACGTCGAAGTTGGACCACACCTGCTTCACGTCCTCGTTCTCGTCGAGCACGTCCATGAGCCTGACCATCTGCTGGGCTTCCTTGCCCACCAGCTTCACGTAGGTCTGCGGCAGCATCGACACCTCCGCCGCGTCGGGCTCGATGCCGAGCGCCTTCACGGCCTCGAGCACGGGCTGGTAGTGGTCGGGCGCGCTCAGGATCTCCCAGTTGTCGCCATCCTCGCGCATGTCGTCGGCACCCGCGTCGAGCGCGGCCGACATGAGGGCGTCCTCGCTCGCCTTGGCCTTCCCCACGACGATGTAGCCCTTCTTGTCGAACATGCGGACGACGCTGTTGGGCTCGCCGAGTTTGCCGCCGTGCTTCGTGAGGAGGTGCCGGATCTCGCCGACGGTGCGGTTCCGGTTGTCGGTGAGGGCCTCGATGATCACCGCCGCGCCGCCCGGCCCGTAACCCTCGTAGGTCACTTCCTCGTACACCACGCCGGCCTCTTCACCGGTGCCGCGCCGAATCGCCCGCTTGATGTTGTCGGCGGGCATGTTCACCGACTTCGCCTCGGCGATGATCGTGCGCAGGCGCGGGTTGGCGTCGGGGTCGCCGCCCCCGTTACGGGCGGCGATGGTGATCTCCTTGATGATGCGCGTGAAGACCTTGCCGCGCTTGGCGTCGGCCGCGCCTTTCTTGTGCTTGATGGTGTGCCACTTGGAATGGCCGGACATGGAAAAACCCCCGGAAAACGTGGGCCGGAACCGACCCTGCAGTGTAGCACGGCGCCGTGGGTCGCCCCGCCCTACCGCGCCGGCGCCGCCGACAGCCCGAAGGCCTGCTCGAGCTTGGTGAGGCTGGCCCGCATCCCGCCCCAAGTCTGCAGCGCCGCAGGCGAGAGCTGGCCGCCGAAGCGGTCTTGGATGGCCGCCGCCTGCTCGAGCACGGCCCGCGCCTCGCTCGTGGCCGGCTTGTTGCCCTTCACGCGCGACTCGAGCGCCTTGGCGCTCTTCGAGAGCGTGTCGGCGTCACGCTTGAGCGAATCCTTCGCCGCCTTGGGCATCGACTTGTCGCTGTTGATCGTCTTCTTGAAGGCGTCGGCCTGCTGCGCGACGAGCTTGGCCGTCTGCGCGGCCTCGCCATCATTGATGCGCCGCACCGTGGCGCCGTCCGGAAGCGGATAGGCCGTCCCGTAGGCCTGCGCGAGCCGGCGCAGGTCCATCGCGAGGCGGTCCCACTCGCTGGCGCCCTTGAACCCGCCGGGCAGACCGCGGAAGTAGCCGTCGATCTCGGCGGCCTGCCGCAGGATGGTCTGTACCTCGGCGCTGGCCGCGTAGTTCGGCGCGAACCGGTCCTTGGCCTTGTCCACGTTCTGCTGGAAGTCGTCGAGGAACTTGCCGACGTTCACCTCGCCGGCCGGTCCGCGGAGGATCGAGCTCTTGAACTTGCCGTCGAGCGTGTCTTCGAAGCGGTCCCGGCCGTTGTCGACGGCCTCGAGCAACGCCTTCACGTCCTTGTCGGTGAGGCGTTCGCCTGACTGGCCTCGAGCGAGTCCCGGCACCAGGAAGAACATGGCGCCGATCACGGCGGCAGCGCGAAGGAACCTGGTCATCACTGAGCTCTCCTTGACCCTCCACCCATGGGAGGACCTCATAGGATACACCGGCGCTTCGCCGCGGTGAGACACCTTGGTGGCAGGCGGCAGCCGCGGTAGCATCCCGGCATGGCTTTCGATCCGTCCGTCTACAGCGACCGGCGTGAGCGGCTCGCCCGAGATCTCGGCGCGGGCGTAGCGGTGTTCCTCGGTAACACCGAGTCGCCCATGAACTACGCCGACAACGTGTACCCGTTCCGACAGGACGCCACGTTCCTCTACTTCTGGGCGCTCGATCGCCCCGATGCCACTGGCGTCATCGACGTGGACGCCGGTACACACACGTTGTTCCTCGACGCCACGACGCTCGACGACGTGATCTGGATGGGACCGCAGGCCGCGGTGGCCGAGCAGGCCGCGGCGTCCGGCGTGACCCGTACGGCCCCGCGGGCAGCGCTCGCCGAGACGGTGCGCGCGGCCGTGGCCGCGGGCCGGCCCGTGCACGTGCTGCCGCCGTACCGCGCCGAGCACGTGCTGCGGCTCGCCGAGCTGCTGGACGTGGCGCCGGGCGAGGTGTCGGGACGCGCGTCGGTTCCGCTCGTCCGCGCGATCGTCGCGCAGCGCTCGGTGAAGTCGGCCGGCGAGATCGCCGAGATCGAGGCGGCCGTGTCGATCACGCGCGACATGCACCTGCTCGCGATGCGCACCGCCCGCCCCGGGGTCTACGAGCGCGAGGTGGCCGGCGCGATGGAGGGGCTGGCCCTCGCCCGGGGTGGCCGGCTCTCGTTTCCGGTGATCTTCTCCGTCCACGGCGAGACGCTGCACAACCACGTGCACGCCAACCGGATGGAGGCCGGCCAGATTGCCGTCAACGACTCGGGCGCGGAATCGGCGGCGCACTACGCGGGCGACATCACGCGCACGCTCCCGATCGGCGGCCGCTTCGTCGGGGCGCAGCGCGACCTCTACGAGGCCGTGCTGCGCGCGCAGCTGCGGGCGATCGAGGCCATCCGCCCCGGGCTCCCGTATCGCGACGTGCACCGGCTGGCGTGCCGCAGCCTCGCGGAGGACCTGAAGGCACTCGGCATCGTGCGCGGCGATGTCGACACGGCCGTGGAGGCCGGCGCCCACGCGCTTTTCATGCCGCACGGTCTCGGCCACATGCTCGGCCTCGACGTCCACGACATGGAGAACCTCGGCGAGGACCACGTCGGCTACGACGAGACGGTGCGGCGAAGCCAGCAGTTCGGACTGCACGCCCTGCGGTTCGGCCGCGCGCCGCAGCCGGGGTTCGTGCTCACCGTCGAGCCAGGCCTCTACTTCATCCCGGCGCTCATCGATCGGTGGCAGGCCGAAGGACGCTGTGCCGACCACCTCGACTACGCGGTCATCCATCGGTTCCGCGGCGCCGGCGGCGTCCGCATCGAGGACAACGTGGTCGTCACCGAGGACGGCTGCCGAGTGCTCGGCCCGCCGATCCCGAAGGCGAGGGGCGCGGTGGAGGAACTGCTGCAGGCGTAAGCGCCAGGAACCCGCACACGGCGGTCGCTTGCGGGGCGGCGCTCATCGGCGCCGTGCGGCAGGCACAGGGGCTCGCCCCTACCGTGTCTTCGTCGCCAGCACGATCCAGGTGTCCGCGTGCGGCGTGAACGGCTCGCCGCGGTAGCCGCCGTGCACGGCATCGACGAGGAAGCCGGCGGTGCGCAGCCGCGCGAGGAACTCGGGCACGGGCAAGGTCCGGAAGGTGACGCGGAACTCGCGCACCTCGCACGCCCGACCGGTCCCGAGCACGTAGCGATGGTCGAAGATCGTGAGGCCGCGCGGCCGGTCCTGACGCACCTGCTCGACGAGCATGACGGGCACCTGCCGGTGGCCCATCCGCCCCTGGAGGCTGATCCGGGACGGGTACTCGCGCCACCGCGGGACGTCGGGCACGAGCTCGATGCCAAACCGCCCGCCCGTGCGGAGCACGCGCGCCACCGACGAGAGCGTCGCGTCGAGCGCGCCGTCGCTCAGCAGCGACTGCAGCATCCCATAGGCAGCCAGCACCGCCCCGAAGTGCCCCGTGGCCAAGGGGAGTGCGGTGACGTCGGCGCGGACGAGCGCCGGGCGGCGGGGCAGGCGCGCGCGGCGCAGCCGGCGGCGCGCGTAGGCGAGCATCTCTGCGGAGCGGTCCACGCCCACCGTGGGCTGGCCGGCGCGCGCCACCGGCGCGAGCACGCGCCCGGTGCCGCATCCCAGTTCGAGCACGGGCCCGCCCGCCTCGCGCACGAACCCGCTCCAGTAGCGCACGTCGCGCCGCCCCATGGTGCGCGCGTTCTCCCAGTCGTAGAAGCGCGCGTACTCGTCCCACCCCTGCCAGCCGTCGCCGGCGTCACCGCGATGGGCGGGACGGGTCCGTGCGGAGGCAGGGTTCCTGCTCATCGGCGGGTCGCTAGCGCGGGGCGTGGAACCAGGCGGCGGTGGCGGCCGCGCCGGGGAATGGAGTCTCGAGGTTGGCCCGGATCGCCGCGAAGAAGACGTCGGCCATGCGCTGGTAGCCCTGTTCGTTTGGGTGCAGGCCATCATCGCCGATGAGGGTCAGGTTACCCTCGAACCCCGCGTAGACGTCCACCAGGGTGGCACCCTCCTGCTGGGCCAGCAGCTTGATCTGGGTGTTGAGCGGGTCGACGAGGCTGGCCCCGCCCGCCCGTGGGCCGCCGGGCCGCTGCGGCGGCAGGGTCGCGAGGAACGCCTGGAGTCCTCGACGCTGTCGGACCTCCCTGACCTGGGTGCGCAGTCCCGCCACCGCACGGTTGATGCCCAGCGGGTCGCCGCCGGAGATGTCGTTGGCGCCCTCGAGCAGCAGCACCACCTCGGGCTGCGTCGAAGTGATCACGCCTGGCAGGCGCGCGGCGCCCTGCGCGGCCGTCTCGCCCGGCTGCCCCCTGTTTGTGACCTGCGGCGTCTGCGCCGTGTAGCGGGCGAGGAGGGAAGCCTGCAGCTTCGTCGGATAGGCGATCTCCGGTCTGACCGCCAGCGCTGCATAGCCGGCCGAGGCCGGCAGGGGATATCCGTCGGACCCGGCGGTGAGGCTGTCCCCGAACGCGAGGAACTTGACAAAGCGCAGGTAGGGCGGCGGAGACACCGTGACGGTGAACGAGCACGAGCGCGTCTGCCGGTCGGCGTCGGTGGCCGTGCACGTGACGGTCGTCGCGCCGAGCGGGAACGACGCGCCCGAGGCGGGCGCGCACTGGGTCACGACGGGCGCGCGCCCGCCCGTCACGGCGGGCGACGGGTACGAGACCAGCAGGGCCTTGCCGTCGGGCGAGGTCGCACTCTGGGCCGGCGGGCAGGTGATGCTGAGCGGCAGCGGCGTCGGGCCCGTCGGCGAGTCGTCGCCGCAGCCCCACAGCAGGACGAGGATCCCCGCGGCGAGGACCTGGGCGCCGTGCCGTCGCGTCACGCGGCCCACCGGGTCAGTCCGAGATCGCCCACTCACCGGGCACGATGGGCCGGGTGCGCGGCAGCTGGCCACGAAAGGCGAGCCAGCCAACGAAGGACAGCACGCCGAGGAACACCACGAGCTTCAGCACGTCGGCCTCGCGAGACCGTGGCAGCGCCGCCCACAGGAACCACAGCACCGGCTGCGCGACGCAGACGGCCCATACCGTGCCATAGAAGTACCGGCGCTCGGTCCCCTCGCCCTTCGTGGACGGCGTGCAGCGCGGCAGCCGGCCGAGCGCCCCGAGCAGCCAGATGCTCCCCACAATCGGGAAGTAGGCGTAGCGGTACATCTGCTTCAGGTACCACCCGCCCGTGACGATGGCCACGATCAGGCCGGCGATGTTGAGCACCGCAAAGGTCACCGCTTCGCTCCACGCCAGCGTGTAGCACACCCGGCGGTACACCGGGTTGGGCCGGTCCTCGGTGAAGCGGATGATGTACGGCGCCGGCTCGGCGCCAGGCAGTCGGCCGCGAAGGGCGGCGATGCCCGTGCCCACGACGACGACACCCAGCCACATCGCCATCCGGCCGTCGAACCCCCGCTCGAAGAGGTCGAAGGTGAGCGGTCCGGGGGCGATGAAGAAGACGAAGATCCAGATGGGCCAGTGCAGCAGCCGGTAGAGGGTGGTGTTGCGGGTGCGGAGCCGCCGCTCACCTGAGTACTCGACGGGAATCTGACCCACGAAC
>Ga0316622_100001009_pt1 | contig 17685 bp, 10 predicted proteins | sample OWC_Aug_OW2_C1_D_FD_207646 | JGI IMG/M metagenome (GOLD analysis project Ga0316622, IMG submission 207646) | Wetland soil microbial communities from Old Woman Creek delta, Ohio, United States - OWC_Aug_OW2_C1_D5_C | ecosystem: Environmental > Terrestrial > Soil > Wetlands | place: USA: Ohio... | reverse complement strand
AACCAGTGCGAGAGGCTGCGGAGGAGCCCGTTGATGCCGGCGGGCGCGCCGATCCCGAGGATCTCGAGCATGATGCCGATGCGGGGCTTGAAGTGCACCCAGCCCCTGACGGTGATGTTCGCCCGCCCCGACGACAGCACCCAGAGTCCCGCGAACACGGCGATCGCTGCGGAGAGCACGGTCGCGATGGCCGCGCCGGGGACGCCCATCCCGAAGCCGAACATGAAGAGAGGATCAAGCCCCACGTTCAGGCCCGTGGAGAGGAGCATGATGTACATGGCCTTCGGGGCGTCCCCGACGCCGCGGAGCGCCGTGTAGACCGTGTACGAGCAGAACATGAACGGGAGGCCGTAGAAGTAGATGCTCGCATACTCGAGCGCGAACGCCTCCGTCTCGGGCGCGGCGTTCATGAGGCGAAGAACGGGGCCGACGATCAGAAGCCCGACCGCGCCCATGATGATGGCCAGGCTGGCCTTGAGGAGGAGCGTCTGCCGGATGACGTCGCGCGTGGCCTCGACGTTGCGCTCGCCGAACCGCCGGGACACGAGCGCGACCGAGCCCGTGCCGACGATCTGGTTCGCGGACCCCATCACCCACGCGATCGCGCCGAAGAGCGTGAGGGCCGCGACGGGCGCCGTGCCGAGCCTGGACACCCAGAAGATGTCAGTGAGGCTGTAGATGGTGCTCGCCCCGAAGCCGATCATCGAGGGGATGCCCATGTAGAGCACGTTCCTGAGAACGCTCCCCTTCGTAATGTCGACCTTCGGGTGGACTTCCGGCACCTCGCTCGGTATGGTGTCGAGCTCTTCCGCCAACCAGCCCCTCCGGACGCTAGCGAAGCCTGAAGCCTCTCTCAAAGGAAGGCGGGACGGCGACGGGGAGCCGCCCCTCGATGGGGATCTCCCCGAACACGGCCTCCACCGCCGCAGTCTGGCACGCGGACGAACCGTCATAGCAGCAGAGAAGCGAGCAGCCGTCGGGGACTCGCGCGGCGACGCCCGGCCCGGCGAACGAGATGACGACGGCCCTCGGGCACGCGCGCGCGAGCCTCTCGAGGACACTGACGAGCCGGTCGCTCGGCCCGACGCGCCCGCGCCACGCGGCCACCTCGTCGAACACCGCGATCATGATGCACTGTTTCCCGCGCGCGCTGGCCTCCATGCGTGCGACGTCATCGTCTGACGCCGCGTCGTCCGCGACCGCGACTTCGAGGTTGCCGATGCGCGCGTCGATCTCGGAGCGGAGCCACAGGAGGTTCAGGCCCTCCGCCTTCTCCGCCAGGGCGAACACGCCCGCGCGCGACGGGTCGTACGCCGCGGTATCGCACGGGACGAACCCCCCGTCCCGAAGGAGGGTGACCCCGCGCCTCGCGATCTCGAGAGCCACGGCGTTGTGGCTCGTGCTGCCCTCGGTGCGCCTGATCTCGTCGCCGCGGGGAAGCTCCTCAAGCATGGAGCAGACCTCGGGCATGAGCCCCTCGCCCGGGGCGTCGGGCTCCTCGCAGGCGCCTGACCATTCGTGGAACGCGTCGATCCGTGCGATGGACTCCTCGATGCGCTCCGCGCTCAGGCGGCCCGAGATCACGGCGTCGTGAATGGCGTCGATCGCCGCACTCACGTCCGACGGAACCAGGAGCACGTCGCAGCCGGCCTCGAGGGACCGGACCGCGGCCTCCCCTGGACCGAGCGCTCCTGCGATCGCGCCCATCACGAGGGCATCGGTCACCACGAGACCTCCGAACCCGAGGTCGCGCCGCAGGAGACCCCCGACGATGCTGCGGGAGAGCGTCGCCGGCGTGACACCGTCGAGCGCAGGGTACGCGACGTGCGCGGTCATCACGGCGCGCACGCCGGCCGCGACGGCGGAGCGGAACGGCACGAGCTCGCGGCCTTCCATCGTCGGCCTGTCGGCGTGGACCGCGGGAAGCTCGATGTGCGAGTCGAGCCGTGTGTCGCCGTGGCCGGGGAAGTGCTTTGCGGTCGCGCCGACGCCCCAGACCTGACAGCCCTGGATGAAGGCGGAGCACAGGTCGGCCACGCTCCACGGATCCTCGCCGTAAGACCGCACGCCGATGATGGGGTTCGTGGGCTCGCTCATCACGTCGGCCACGGGCGCGAACACGAGATTGATGCCGACGGCCCGCGCCTCGACGCCGGTCACCCAGCCCTGGGCGAACGCGAGGTCTGGGACGCCGGAGGCCCCGAGCGCCATCTGCGACGGGAAGACCGTGCCGCCCTCGAGCTGCTGCCCGAGCCCGCGCTCGAGATCGGATCCGACCAGGAGCGGGTGGGGCGAGACGTCGGCCAGATCGCAGATGAGCTCCGGCGTGGAGTCCACGTTCCCGCCGAACACGATGTAGCCGCCGACGCCGGTCTCCACAATCTCGGCCCTGAGCCTGTGGTACTGCGCGATCGGATCCTGCCCCTCGCGGCACGAGATGCCGCTCATGATGAGCCTGGCGATCCTCCGCTTCATGGTGCGCTTCCTCCGCGCGGCGCTCAGAAGCCCGCGCTGATCTTCCCGAGCACGACCGGGCGCGACGCGCCCGTGACCGCAGGCAGGTTCCCGGGCCGGCCCGCGATCGTCTCGTTCGCAAGCACCGCGAACCCCATCGCCTCCTTGGCATCCGGGTCCATCCCGAGCGCTTCGAGCGTCCTCACCGGGCAGGGCGCGAGCGCCTCGGCGAGCATGCGCATGAGCGCCGCGTTCCGGGTGCCTCCGCCGCTCACGACGACCTCGCTCGGCTCGGGCGGCGCCGCGACAGAGCGAACCGCCTCTGCGACGGAGCGGGCCGTCACGGCAGCGGCGGTTGCGAGGAGGTCGGAGAGCTCGGCGTCGGAAAACGCCGCGAACGGCCTCCCCGGGAACATGAGCCGCGCGAGATCGCCCGCCGCCTGGTCGCCGAACGTCTCCTTGCCCGTCGACTTCGGCGGGCGGGCGGCGAAGTACGGGTGCCGCATGAACGCCTGCACCGCCTCCTCGTTGGCGCGGCCGCGCGCGGCGCGGGCCCCGTCGCGGTCCATCCGCTCGCGGCCGCCGGTCGCCCCCGCCACGATAGCGTCCATGAGGGCGTTCCCCGGGCCGGTGTCGAACGCGCGCACGCCTTCAAGGTCCGGCGTGACGCGGGTGAGGTTCGCGATCCCGCCCACGTTGAGCATGATCCTCGCGCCGGCGCGCGGCCGGAACACCAGCCAGTCCACGAGCGGAATGAGCGGTGCGCCGTGCCCGCCGGCCGCGACGTCGGCGGTCCGGAAGTCGGAGACCGTCACGACCCCGGTCCGCTGCGCGATCACGTCCCCTTCGCCGAGCTGGAGGGTGGCCCCGCGAACGCCGGCCTCCGGCCGCGGGGCGTCGCCCCGCCGGCCGGGAGGAGGAGGCTCGTGCCAGACGGTCTGACCGTGCGAGCCGACGAGATGGACGTCGGCGGGCGTGAGGCCCGCGGCCGCGATGACCGCGAGGGCTGCCTCGGCGAACGCCTCGCCGAGATCGAACCCGAGCCTCGCGATCTCCGAGACACAGGCTGACGGCGCCGCCGCGATGCGGTCTGCGAGGCCGGAGGGGAACGCATGGCAGAGGAAGCTCACGACCTCGACGCGGACGCCCGGGCCGGACCCGGCGATCCTCACGAGGGCCGCGTCAACGCCGTCGGACGACGTGCCCGACATGAGACCGACGACGCGCCGCTCGTGGAGCGACGCGAGGTCGAGGAGCCTCTGCGCGAGTCGTCCTGCAGGTCCCGGCGTCATGTGCGCGCTGATCCTGTGTGTGTGCGTCGCAGGCTCAAGGGCCGCTCATCGGAGACCGTGCCCCTCGAGCGCTTTCCTCACCGACCCGTCGTGCCTCGCGAGGAGGTCCCGGGCGTCCTCGACGCCGGCCCCCGTCTTCTTCATCACGAGCGCGACCTTGACGGACCCGCCGGCCTCCGCAATGAGGGCGGCCGCCTCGTCGTAGGTAGCGCCGGTCGTCTCGACCAGGATCCTGCACGCGCGGTCGCGGAGCTTGTCGCACGTCGCCGTGAGGTCGACCATGAGGTTCTCGTAGGTCTTTCCCAGAAGCACCATCGCCGACGTCGTGACGGTGTTCAGCACGAGCTTCGTCGCGGTGCCCGCCTTCATCCTCGTCGAGCCCGTGACGACCTCGGGCCCGACGGCAGGCGCGATGACCACGTCGGCCGGGACCGCACCCTTCTCGGACGGGCTGCAGCACAGGAAGACCGTCGCCGCGCCGGACCCGCGCGCTTCCTCGAGCGCGCCGAGCACGTACGGCGTGACCCCGCTCGTCGCGATGCCCATGACGACGTCGCTGGTTCCGACCCCGCGTTCCCTGAGGTCGGCCCCGCCGGCCGCGCGGTCGTCCTCGGCGCCCTCCTTCGCCCGCACGAGCGCGCCGTATCCGCCCGCGATGATGCCCTGCACCATCGCCGGATCGCTGCCGAAGGTCGGAGGGCACTCGGCCGCGTCGAGCACTCCGAGCCGGCCGCTCGTGCCCGCCCCGACGTAGAACAGCCGCCCGCCGCGCCGGAAGCGGTCGGCCACAAGCTCGACCGCGGCCGCGATCGCTTCTGCTTCCGCGGCCACCGCGGCGGCCACCGTCGCGTCCTCAGAGTTCATGAGCCCCACGAGCTCGCGGGCGCTCATCCGGTCGATGCCGGTCGAACGGGGATTGCGCTGCTCCGTGAGAAGCGCGCCCATTCTCGACATGTCGCGGTCGGGGCGGTTGAAGCCGCGGTCAGATGGAGCCGGCAAGGAGGTCCTCCGGGGATCGATCGCGGCCGGTGCCTGGGGTGGACGCCGCGTCCGCGCGTCCGTTCGGGGACCCGCGCAACGCCTGGTAGACGAGCGTCCAGAACGCGTACTGGTACGTTCCGAGCGCCCCCGTCGCGATCACGACCAGGACGACCCCGACCGGAATCCCCAGCACGAGCCCCGCCGTGTGATTGGCGAGCCAGACGAGGATGAACGGCACGGCGACGATGAGCAGGGCGAGGACGAGCGCGATCCCGTAGACGATGCTCACGAGCAGCGTGACCAGCCACGCCACGAGCGCCGTCCAGAAGTGCTCGCGCGCCGTCCGCCAGCCGATCCGGAGAGCATCGGCGACCGAGGCGTCGTCGAGGACGAGAGCGCGCTCCGCGAACGTGATCGTGAAGGCGAGCGCGAACAGGAACGCGAGATAGGGCGCGAGGAGGACCGCGCCGACCACGACCGCGATGGCGATGCCGGCCGCGCCGGCGGCGAGCGGGAGCACCACCGGCAGGACGCACACGACGGTGCCCGCGAGGAAGAGGACCATCATCACGAGGGCGAGGACGAGCATGCCCAGGAAGGCCCGCACACCGGCGACCCAGGCAGTCTCGAAGGAGACGGGCAGGCCCCTGTCGGAGTCCCCGGTCGCGCGGATCAGGGCGCCGCGCGAGAGCAGGTTCATGACGAAGAGAGCGAGCCAGAGGACGACGAGCCCGGCCACGACGGCGGCGAGCGCCTCGAGGCGGGGAACGAGGTACTCCCGGACGGACGGCGACCCTTCCCGGACCCACGTGACGACGTTGCCGCCGCTCATCGACACGAAGAACCCGAAGGCCCAGAGCAGCTTGTGCCGCCACGCGATGCGCAGCGAGCGGGCGACGATGCCCCAGTGGTCGATGCCGGGAGAACCGTTCACAGTGCCGTCCCCAAGGCCGGAACAGAGGCTTCCAGCGAGTATAGGGACGGCGGAAGAGGGGTGTCAACGGAAAGGCCGGGCCCCCGGCACGGAACCGGGGGCCCACAGCGCTGCCAGGGCGTCGCGAAGCGTCCGCGCCCGCGACTCGCGGCCGCGGACTCGCCTTCCCCCAACCCCCGCCGCTACCTGAACATCGCCTTGATACTCCCCCACGCCGCGTCCTCGACCGGCGAGCCCCCGTTCGGCATGTTGGGCGACGGCATGAGGCCGGTCGCGGGCGGGGTCATCAGATTCAACCCGTCGAACACGTACCACCCTGGCCCGCCGTCAGGCATCCTGCCGTAGGACCGGTCGTCCAGCATCTGCACCGAGGTGTACGTCACGGTGTCGATGACAGTCACGAGGTCCGCGGCGTAGAGCGTGATCGTGTCCCCGCTGTTGTTGAGCGAGAGCCCCGACCGCGCGAACCCGTTCGCCTCCTCCCAGTCGTAGGACTCGTTCCCGTAAACCGTCACGCGGCCCCCCGGGGCGAGGACCCCCGTGAACCCGTACCGCCAGTCGACCGACGCGTCCCTGAGCCGCCAGCCGGTGATGTCCACGGCGTCGGGGCCCGTGTTCAGGATCTCGATCCACTCGTCGTCCACGGAGTCGTAGACGTCGTCCCCGTCCGTCGGCGACCAGTCACGCGCCGGATCCGCCATCGCCTCGTTCAGGACGACCCCGCCCAGGGCCGGTGTTCCGCCAGCGACCCCCAGAAGGCACACGCACACCGCAACCACCGTCCACACAGAACTCATTCCTCCACCTCCACACCCGATCAGGAAGAGGGGCGCACGACAACGACGTTGACAGGGGCGGACAGGGGGACGGCCGACGGCCCGAGCCTGAACGGCCGGACGGCAGGGACCGGGGACGGCCTGGGCATCAAAGCGAGGGGCCAGGGAGAGGAACGGCCATAGCATGCTCCGTTCCAACCCTGGCCCCTTGCGTCCCTCGCCCGGCGCTCAGGCACCGGACTCAGGAGGAGCTACTTCAAAAGCACCATCTTCCTGCTCACGTTCTTCTCGCCCGCCGTGAGCTTGTAGAAGTACACGCCGCTCGCGACGCGGTCGCCCGTCGCGCCCATGCCGTCCCACTCGACGCGGTGCTCACCGGCGCCCAGGCGCTCGTCCACGAGCGTCGTCACCCTGCGGCCGGAGACGTCGTAGACGTCGAGCTTGACCTCGACCGGCTCGGGCAGGCTGAACGCGATCGTCGTCTTCGGATTGAACGGGTTCGGCGCGTTCTGGAAGAGACCGAACCTGCTCCCCGTCCCGTCGTCGGGAACCCCGACCGGGTTGACCGCGATGTCCGCGTTCCCGCGCGGCTCGATCTTGTAGTTCCCGAAGGTGAAGCTCACGATGCCGAGCACGTACACGTTGTCGTTCACCACCGGGACGTAGTCGTAGTACGCCTCGTCGTCAACCCGGCACGTGTCCGCGGCCGTGCCGTTCGAGATCATCCACTCGCCGAAGCCGATGTCCGCGTTCAGCACGGTCGCGTCCTGCGCGTGCACGAGCACGCCCTCGTACTGCTCGCCGGTCGTGACCGTGTGGAGCTGGTTCGTCGCGAGGTCCGCGGCCGCCGGAATGTCGTTCCCGGAGCTCAGAAGCGCCGCGGCCTCGGAGAAGTGGAGCGCAATCTCGGTCTCGCGGTAGTTCTCATGGACCTTCCCGCACACCACCACCCGGTCGCCGCGCTGGAACGAAAGCGACCCGGAGCGGTCGTACACGAGGATGCCGTTGAACCCACCCGAGCCGTCCTGGATGAAGAACTCGTAGTCGCTGTAGACGCCGGGCTCCGCCGTGACGACGCCCTCGACGTTCACCGCCAGCGTGTCGAGAGGCGAGGCGTCACCGCCGGCCGCCACGTACTGCACGTCGTGGATCGTCAGGAGCCCGACGTACAGGCTGTAGCTACCGGCCGACGGCTTCCGCACGGTCATCGCGCCGTCGCTCGCCTCCACGTAGTAGTAGACGCGCGTGCCGTTCGCGTAGGGACCAATCGCCTTCGTGTAGACGGCCCGTGCGGGCGCCATCGCCGCGCTCGTGAACGGGCCCGCCGGGTTCGTCGCGTAGTAGAGCGTCGCGCTCGTGATCGCGACGTTGTCCACGCAGTCCGCCGTCACGACGACCGGCGAGGTCGACACCGGCGGAATCGGCGAGTACCGGACGTCGTAGACGCGCGGCGGGCCGAGGATGTCGTCGTCCGACCGCGGGTTGATCTTGTACTCGTTGTAGTTGTAGAAGAGGATGCCTCGAAGCTCCGCCAGGACGTCCCCAAGCTTGGGCTCGTACGTGAAGTAGCCGAAGTCATCCACTTTCGCATCCACGGCCGACGCGTCGCGCACCAGCCACTGGCCGTACGTGTCCGGCAGCCCGGTGACCGTCGCGTTCTGAACGCGGACGAGCTGCCCCTCGTACCGCTCCGCGTCCAGGTTCGTGGGCGCGATCTGGGCGGTCGTGACGTCGGTGTATCCGTACGTCGGGTTCCCGGTCGAGTGCACCACGAGCGAGCCCTCGAAGTGGAGGGAGATCTCGGTCTCGCTGTAGTACTCCTCGACGGTGCCGCAGATGGTGACGTCGTCACCGATGTTCATCTGGCCGTAGTAGCTCGGCGCGAAGATCTTCACGCCCTTGAAGACGCCGGTGCCCTCGTGGATGAAGAAGTAGCTGTAGCTGTAGTCCGTCTTCCCCGCCGTCACGATGCCGCGCACGTTCACGGCCCGCCCGGCGAGCTGGGACTCGTTCCCGCCGCTCGGGACGAACTGGACGTTGTAGATGCTCGTGTAGCCGACGGAGAACGCATACGGGCCGAGGACGCCCTCGGCCGGGTAATTCATGCCCGCGCCGTTGTTGTCCACGGCGCGCATGTAGTACTCGACCTGGGAGCCGTTCGCCTGCACCGGAACGTTTCCGCTGTAGAGCGAGTCCCCCGGCGCCGTGGCCGCCATGACGCGGGCCCAGCTCCCGCTGTCCACGCGGTAGTAGACCATCACCGAGTCGATCGTCCCGTCGTCGGTGACGATGCACGAGACGGTCGTCGGCAGCGTGCTCACGGGCGGGATCGGGGAGTACTCGAGGTTCCTCATGAACGGCGGCGTGTTCAGGGTGTTCTGCTCCCCGGGCGTGGGAGCCTGGAGCGTGAAGTCCACGTCGGTGTTGTCCGTGTCCGTGGCGGACGGGTTTCTGCCGAGCGCGTTGTCCAGGTAGGGAACGAGGGGGAACGCGTTGTCGTCGGCGCCATCGTCGCCCGTGCAGGGATCCGTCGTGCAGTACGCAGGGTCGTAGTACTCGCACAGGTCGACGAGCGTGGTGAGCGTGGCCGTGGTGTAGAGGTACACGACGTCTGCGTGGCTCGTCGAGCCGCACATGATCCCGTACCCGCGGCCGCCGACGAGCTGGATCTCGTCGCTGTGCGCGAGGTCCTGGTCGAGCAGAATCAGGTTGGTCACGTTCGGGTTGTCGAGCTCGACGAACCCGGTCGAGGAGTCGTACATCTCGTAGTCGGGGTAGAACCCGTAGATCTCGTAGAAGCCGTCGTCACCGTCACCGCCGTCCTTCGCGATGATGAGGTATCCACCGGCGGGGATGGACGAGCCGGTCGGGAACTGCCACCGGTCCTCTCCACCGCACAGCTGGTCGTACTCCGTGCCGCAGAGGACCCAGCCGGCGAGGTTGATCGCCGCACCGGTCGGGTTGTAGAGCTCGATGTACTCGGCGCCGTCGTACGTGCCGGCGGGGTTCACCATGATCTCGTTGATCACGACGTTGTTGCCCGACGGGTCGGCCGCGGCCATCGCGGTGGCCAGGACCAGAACGGCTGCCGTGAGGGTGATCGTCCTCATCATCTCATGACCTCCTTGGGTCGTCCGGACGCCTGCTGCCTTCGCGCGAGTTCGTCCTCTGCGAGAACTCCTTTCGGGGGTCTCGTTCCCTGGCTGATTGAGCACGCAGGCCACCGCCGACGGGCGCAATCGCCCGCCTCGGCCACGCTCCGTGCCTTACAGACGTCAGTATATCACATTCCTTGTTGGTTGTCCAGTGTACATCCGCGCCCCCGCCGAACCGAACGGGGACGGTCCGCGCGCGAGAGCACGAACCGGTGGGCGACTGTCCGGGTCTGCGAGGTGTGAGGCTCGATCCCCGCACGACGTGTCGAGGCCCGCCGGCGCCTTCGGCCTGCGGGCCTCGATCTCGAGACGCTGCGTCACTCGCCGTGCCGCCTCGAGCGGCTACTCGTACGACCCCTCCTCCAGGTCCGCCGGCGGCACGATCGGCTCCATGCCCTCCATGGCGGCCGCGAGGGCGGGATCGACCGCGGCCTCGTCGTCGCGCGCCCACCTTCCGTCGAGCTGGACGTTGATGGGCGAGTGCCGACGGACGTAGCGAACGACGGCGTCGAAGTCGCTGGTCGATGTCGTCATCTTCTGCTCTTCGGGCACGCCGGGGAGCATGTAGAGACCGGCGTTGCCAGCAGCGAGGAAGTCGGTCGTCACGACCCGATAGATCTTGTCGGGCCGCCACGGCTCCCCACCCACCTCGAGCTTCACGACGCGATCATAGTCAGCGCGTCTCTTGCTGTAGACGACCTTGCCGCCCGCGATGTACAGGCCGTGGTGGTCGTCGCTCACGCGGTACTCCAGGATCTCCTTCAGGAGCCGCCCGTCGATCTCGAAGACCGCCAGCCGGTTCCCGAACGGAAGAACGCGGAACACGCTCCGCGGCGTGATCGTGCCGGCCGGGATCTCGTCCCGGATCCCGCCCAGGTTCGAGAAGGCGAAGTCCGCGTTGACCTCCTCGAGCATCGCGTCGCAGACGAGGTTGCCCATGCGGGTCTCGCCCTCGCCGCCCCTCGTGAGGTCGACCTCGGTCGTGCCGATGACCTCGTCCATCCCCTGCTCGGCCTCGGCGATCATGCTGTCGATCAGCGCCGACGCCTCGTCATCGGGCCACCACTCGTCCTCGAAGAGCGTGATGAGCCCGCCTCGGTAGCTCGGGAGTTCGTAGCCGACGACGGCCTTCGTCTTCCGGTCGATGAGGAGATCGACGTGGCCGAGACCGGTCCCTCTGCCGTAGGTCTGGAACACCAGGGTGTGGGTCGAGGGCTCCTCCCAGGGGTTGTCGAAGCCTCTGTGGATGTGGCCGCCGAAGAGCACGTCCACGCCGGGGACCTCGTGCACGATCTCCATCGCGCTCGGACCCCACTTGCGCTCTTCGACGGGCTCCTGCGCATCCACCGAGCGCCCTTCCTCCGACCGCATCAGCTCCTCGTACGCGACGACGGGATCGTACGGGAGACCCAGGTGCCCGGACACGAAGACGAGGTCCGCCCCCTTCTCCCTCACCTCGGCCACGTACTTCCTGAGCGTCTCGATCTCCGGAAGGAACTCGATGCCTCCCACGTGCTCCGGGAACGCCATCTTGGGGGTGTCGGTCGTCGTGAGGCCGATGATCGCGACCTTGACGCCGTCGTAGTCCTTCATGATGTAGGGCGCGACGCCCTCGATGGGTTCTCCGGAGTCCGCCGAGACGACGTTCGCGGAGATCACCGGCATCTGAGCAAGGCCGATGAGGTGGCGCAGGTTCTCGAAGCCCTCGTCGAAGTCGTGGTTCCCGATCGTCCATTCGTCGAGGCCCACGTGGTTGAAGAACTCGACAATGGCCTCACCCTTCCTGTAGTTCCCGACCGGCGTGCCCTGGAAGATGTCGCCCTGGTCCATCAGGAGCACGTGTCCGCCTTCGACGCGGGCGCGCTCGCGCAGCTTCTCGATGTACGTCGCGGCCGACGCGCCCCCTCCGAGCGGCGGTGGGAACTCCCTGTTCATGAACGTGGCGCCAGTCGGGTCGATGCCGCCGTGCAGGTCGTTCGTGTAGACGACCGAGAGCCGCATGACGCCGTCAACGGTCTCGGCGCGCGCGACCGACCCTCCTCCCGCGACCAGCACGACCGCGAGCAGCCAGAGCGCGACTTGTGCCTTTCTCGTCATGTTCCGTCCTCCGCCACGCCGCCCGCCTCAGAGGGGCCGCGGTGAACCGTGCCCGCTCGTTCTAGAACTGGTGCGTCACCGTCGCCACGACGAGCGTCGTGGTCTCCCTCACGCGGCCGAGATCGATGTCGTACTGCCGGACGCCCAGCTGCCCGGCAAGATCGACCCTGACACCGACGACGTCCACGCCAAGTCCGGCAGAGAACGCCGCCCGGGTCGTCTTCTCATCAAAGTAAGACGGCTGGTAGGCGAATCCAAACCGCGCGTGCGACGTGTTGAAGAACTTGTGCTCGACCCCGACGCGATACTCGACGGTGTCGTCGAGGTCCGGATCCTCGCCCATGCTGTCCTCGAACTCCGACCAGCGGGTGTACTCCACGTCGAACGACAGCGTGGTCATAATCTCGTTCCGCGGGTGGAACTCGAGACCGACCGCGAACGCGTCCGGATACTCGTGCTTGAAGCTCCCGGTCGCCGGATCGGTCGCGCCCTCGGGGCGCAGGCTGTAGTCGCCCTCGAGGTCGACCGCGGTCCTGTAGACGAGCGCAAGGTCGACGCGGTGCAGCTTCTCGACGAGCACGCCGAGCGCGAACTGCGTTCCGCTCACGTCGTGGTAGCTCTCCCGCGAGTCCGTGTCGCCGACGCCGGAGGGGTACACTTCGCGCTCCTCGACGTCGTACTCGCCCTGCAGGAAGTCCACGCCGAGCCCGACGTAGACCTCCGGGTACACCTCCTCCGCCAGCGTGACCGAGAAGGCGTTCACGCCCCCGTCGCCCTCGGCGAAGAAGTCGTACTCGATCTCGTCCTCGTCGTTGCGGTACTGCACGTGGTAGCCGTAGTTCATGTCGAGCCGGGGCCTGTAGCCCACGGCCACCGCGGGCGCCCAGTCGTACGACCCGCCCGGCCGTACGGCGACCGTGGCGCAGTACCTGTCGTAGAGGTTCGAGTTCCACGCGTAGGTGTTGTAGCCGATGATGCCGTCGAAGCTGTCGTAGAGCGGCGCCTCCCGCGACTCCTCGGCGCTCACGCCAGCGATCGCGAGCGAGACCTCGATCCCCCGCGTCTTCGCGAGGAGCGCAGGGTTCATGCTCGCGCCCCTGGCCCCGTCGGCCGCGGCGATTCCGGCCCCTCCCATCGCGAGCGTCCGCGCGTCCATCGACGGCATGACGTCCCCGTACTCCCAGCCCGCGTACGTGTAGCAGGACGCGCTCCCGGCCCAGATGGCGATCACGCCGAGCGCGACCGCAGTCACGTATCTCATGGCTCCCCTCCGTGTCTTCCGAGTGTCGGGCGTGTCTCCGATCGTTCGCATCGCTTAAGCCTCCACCCGCGCCGTCCGGACGCGGTCCCCGCTACCACGAGTAGTCGACCTGAACCTTGAAGCTCGTCGAGTCGTCCCGGACGTACCAGCCGTCCGGCTCGGGATTGCCGGGAGGGTTCTGGTTATAGTCCCTGGCGTCCACGTAGCTCAGCGGGTAGTTGTGATCGTTCGTCCACCGCACCTTGAGCGAGAGGCGGTCCGACAGGCGATCGGAGATCGAGAACCAGTAGCGGAGCGCCTTCCCGTCCATCACGGCGAACTCGCTGTCCTCGAAGTTCCACAGGAAGCCGTCGTAGTAGGTCGCCGCACCCGTCACCTTGAGCCAGTCGCTGAAGTTGTGCGTGACGACGGCGCCCAGGGCGTACGAGGGAACAGCGGCAGAGCCGTACGCGGGGCTCTGGCCGTCCGGCTCGGGGTTCCCGGAGAGCCGCGGCCTCGGGGGCCAGGCGATCCACGCGCGCGAGACCAGGAACTCGACCTCGTCGTACTCCGAGAGGCGGTACTCCAGGTTGAACCGCGTCTCGACCTGCTCGTAGCTCACGGGCGAGAGCCAGTTGGTCTCGAGCCTCCCCTGCCACTTCTGCCGCAGGTTCATGATGATGTTGTAGATGGGCTGGAACCTGAGCCTGAGGACGAGCCGCGAGTAGTCCGCGCCGTCGGACTGCCTCTGCCACACGTCGTACTCGAACGACGGGGTCATCCGGTCGGTGTAGCGGTACCGGGACTCGAGGTAGAGCCCGCGCTCGGCCTGCGGCGTCGCCGAGTAGTCGTACAGGAGCCCGTAGAGCGGGTCGGCGAGGTAGTACTGGTCCTCGAGGATCGTGCCCTTGTAGCGGGCGTACTCCGCGAACCCGCGGTTGTACGGGTTGTCGAACTCGAGGTCGTAGTCGCGATACACGGCCAGGAGGGTGAGGTTGCTGTAGGACGCGAACCCGTTCAGGACGAGAGCGCCCGGGTCGTCCTTGAACTCGAACAGGTCGCCGTCGGCGTCCAGCCCGGCGTACTCGCCGGCCACGACGACGTTGTCATGGACCCACTGGAAGTCGGTTCCGTACACGCGGCGGAACTTCCCGGGGCTCGTGTACGAGCTCCAGTACTCGCTGTCCGTCGTCTGGATCTTGTCCTCGTCGGTGTCGTTCACGATCCACGAGACGTCGATGGTCCCGTTCGGGTCATACGAGCTCTTGAAGTACTTGTTGTAGCGGCTCTCGTAGCCCGACACGCCGATCCATGTCCCAGGACCAAGCACGTACTTAAGGTTGCCGCCGGTCGTCTGCTCATGAAGCACGTCGCGCATCGGCCTCAGACCCCCGGCCTCGAGGTCCTCGTTATCGATGCGCGGGCTCATGATGATGTACTGGTTGGCCGTGCCGTCCGGATTGAGCACGGCGTCCTTCCAGTCGTCGGAGTAGAAGAGGATGCCCTTCACGTTCCCGAACGTGGCCTCGGCGGCGGCGCCCATGAGCTGGTGTTCCTGGCTCTGCGTGATGTCGTCCAGGATGCCCAGGTACCGCTTGTCCCACCCGTAGCCCGAGTTGCGCGAGCCGAAGTAGTCCGTGTTCTGCATGACGAGGCCCTGGCCGAACGCGACGGAGTAGTTGCCGACGATGACGTTGTCGAGGTGCACGGGACCCAAGTCCTTGTCCTTGACCGTCACGTGGAACTTGGTCGCGTCCGGCTCGCCCTCGGCGCCGAACCCTTCGTAGAGGAGCACGCCGGCGCGGACGTCCTTGCCCCAGCGCATCCTGAGCTTGTGCTGCTTCACCGGGTCGGCCTGGTCGAGGTTCAGGCGCTCCCACCAGGAGTCGTACGCGCCGTCCGCCTTGTTCCGGTCCTCCATGAGGCACTCTTCGATGTCGAGCTCCCGCGGCGCGTCCGACACGCGGAACTGGTAGCTCCCGCGGAAGCCGGTCAGGTCGAGCGACTCCTGGTACCGCACGAAGTTCCTGGCGTTGTAGTAGCCCCAGTACGTGAGGTCCGGGATGTTCCTGAGCTGCGACTGCTGGTCCACCCTGTTCCTTCTCGTGTGGCGGTAGATCGCGGCCGCATCTGGCGGGGTGAGCGCCTGGAGGTTCGCGATCTCCTCATAGGTCGCGGTGTTGATGTTGATCGGGTCCTTGGCGAGGTCGATCCAGTAGTCCGTGACGGCCTCCCCCGCTCCCTCCTCCGCCTCCCACTGCCGGATCCGGAAGTAGATGTCGTTGACCCGCCTGAGCTCCTCGTCCTGCACGGGCACCGGCACGATCCTCACGAGCGGCTTCAAGACGGTCAGGTCCTCGGGCGTGATCCCTTCGACCTCCAGCAGGTCGTACACGCTCGCGAAGTACGTGTGGTACTCCTTGTACTCCCAGATCGCCCGGGCGTCGTCCTCCGAGATCGGGAGCTTCGCGATCTCCTCGAGGCTCGCGCGGTTCAGGTCAAGTTGCGTCGCGGCGCCCGCCGGCGGGGCCAGCGCGACGCACATCAAGAGGAGCGTCGCGAACCCCAGCATCGTTCGTCGTCCCATCGTGCCTCCCGAAACGCGGCTAGAACGTCACGCCGAGACCGAAGTTGTGAGACCCCGGCAGCACCGAGTGCGACGTGTAGGTGTAGTCGACCCTGATCTGCTTCCATCGCGCGCCGAAGCCAGCCGACATCCTGTTGGGCTGATTCTGGAGACCGCCGCGAAGCGTCACGTAGTCGGTGATCGCGAACTCGAACCCGGCGCACGCGCGAAGGTCCTCGTTGTCCTGCTTCTGAAGCTCGAGCGTCGTCTGCACGCCGCCGTACGGGCTGTAAGCGACGCCGCCCGTGAACCACTGCGGAAGGTCCTTCGCGTCGGGGTCGCCCAGCTTCGGGTTGTTGAGGTTCTTGGCGAAGAACCCGAACCGCGTGCGGCCCCGCATCGTTCCGAGGAGGCCCACGTCCACGCCCACGGTGTTCGCGGACCCGAGGTCCTCCCCGCCCACGCTCTCCGTCGGGAACGAGAGTCCGTAAAGCGACAGGCCGTATCCGAACGACAGCGACGAGTGCGCGTCCGCCATCAGGGTGAACCCGTGCGCCGCGGTCACCGCGTACTCGCTCTCGAGGTCGTTCCCGTCGTAGTCGACCGCGAGGTACCGCACCCCCACACCCACCGTCCCGAAGCCCGTGGGCACGGCGGCAGCGGCCGAGCCGAGCTTCAGGAAGTCGTACCCATAGAGGTCCACGTAGGACGCGTAGACGCCCCGACCGTCCTGGAGCGCGAGCGCGGCCGGGTTCGTGAACACCGCCGTCTCGTCGTCGGACAGGGCCACGAACGCGCCGCCCATGGCCTGAGCCCTCGGCGAGAGCACGAGGTTGTCGAAGAACCCCGACGCGGTCGCCACGCACGGCACGAGAAGCAGCACGAGGGCGCCCGCCGCGATTCCACCGAGACTTCTCACCGTTGCCTCCTTGGGACCGTCTCCGGCCCCGACTCCTGTGAGTCCCATGGTCAGTTCAGCTTCATTCCGACGACGACAGGGACGGCCGCCTGTGTAACCTCTCCGCCCGCCCGCTCCTTTGCCTGGATGCTGCAGATGTACGTGCCGGGCGGGACGACCGTGCCGTGGTCGTCCTTGGCGTCCCACGTGAGGCGCGAGCGGCCGACGCAGAGCGCGCTCGCGAGCGTCGCGATCGGGCGTCCCTTGAGGTCGAACACCTTGACCTCAATCGTGCTTGCGCGCGGTGCGTTGATCGAAATCTCGACCTTCTCGTCCGCGTCCGCGTTGAGGACGCGAGCGGTGGCCGAGATGGTGGCCTCGCGCGCGTAGTAGGTCTGGCACTCGACCAGGTCGGTCTGGTAGCGCGGCGCGAGCTCGTACCCCTCGAAGTACGGAGGGTCGTAGTCGTACTGGAGCAGCACGCCGGTGACGCGGACGCTGTCGCCGACCGCGTACCTTGAGAAGTCGAGTGATGTGAAGTTCTGGTAGATCTGGGCGACGCCCGTGTTGTCCGAGATGAAGAACGCGAACCCCTCGACGCTCGTCACGACGCCCGAGGTCTGGATGAATCGGCCTTCGTTGCGCTCGTCGTTCACATCGCCGCAGGAGAGGACCGCAGGCTGGACGATGTCGAATCCGCGGGCGATGACGGAGATCGACGCGTCCGAGATCTCGGTCGTGGACCCCGGGGGCGGCGCGAAGGGGTTGTTGTAGTCGATGCTCCGGTACTCCATCACCTGGCCGCTGGCCTTGATGAGGTCGCCCTCGAGTGCCGGGGCGTCCATGAGGTTCGAGGAGTAGACGTTGATCCCGTACTCCTCGAGGTCCTGGATGTACATGTTGGTCCGGTCCGGCTGGAACACGCCCGGCGGGACGGTCGCGAATCCGACCGTGGCGACGGTCGCGCCCCAGAGCAGCGACCCGCCCTCGTTGTCCCATGCCTGGATGGCGGAGATCGGCGTGAGGGTGTCGAAGTACCCGAGGAACGGAAGCGTCCCCTGGGCGACCTCGTTCCCGGCGAGGTCGCTCATGCCCGACACGGTGAGCTCATAGGGAGCATCCGGCGTCTGCGCGTCGGTCCTGAGGAGCACGGTCCGCTCGTCGCGCGAGAGCCACGCGTCCAGGACGGTCACGCCGCCGGCGATCGAGTACGAAGAGAGGTCGGTCGCACCGTCCTCGCTCACCGGCTCGCTCATCGTCACCTTGAGGAACACGTCCGCGATGGACGCGAC
>Ga0316622_100001008_pt1 | contig 17686 bp, 14 predicted proteins | sample OWC_Aug_OW2_C1_D_FD_207646 | JGI IMG/M metagenome (GOLD analysis project Ga0316622, IMG submission 207646) | Wetland soil microbial communities from Old Woman Creek delta, Ohio, United States - OWC_Aug_OW2_C1_D5_C | ecosystem: Environmental > Terrestrial > Soil > Wetlands | place: USA: Ohio... | reverse complement strand
TCATCGTCAAGTCGGCCGACTCGGACGGCCTGTTCTCGAAGATCTGCAAGGAGCGCGGCATCCCGCTCGTCGCCGTCGAGAAGACGGCCGACGCCGCGGAGGTCCTGAAGGGCGCGTTCAAGCCGAAGATATAGGCTCGTCGCGCGGAGGCGGAGGGCTTGCCGGAATACGCCGTTTTCGTCCTCATGGTGGCTGTCTTCGTCCTGGCCGCCGCCCGGCTGAAATGGCCCATCGGCCTCTGCCTCATGGCCGCGGCGCTGGCCGGGGCGCTGGCCGGGGGAGAGGGCCTCCCCCTGCGGCACCTCATCGAAGGGAGCTTCGGCTTCTTCGACGTCATCCTGATCATCCTCGCCGCGGTCCTGTTCATGAAGGTCCTCCAGGCCTCGGGGGCCCTCGACAGCTTGGCGGCGGTCCTCCTGCGGCTCTTTTACCGGCGCAAGACGCTCCTCCTCCTGACCGCGGCCCTGCTCGTCATGTTCCCGGGGATGATCACCGGCTCGTCGACGGCCGGCGTCCTCACCTCGGGGCCGCTCGTCGCGCCCGTCCTGACCAGGCTCGGCCTGCCGCGGCTCAAGACCGGCGCCTTCATCGCCATGGCCGCGGTCTTGGGCATGATCGCCCCGCCCATCAACATCCTGGTCATGATCATGGGCGGAGGGGTCGACATGCCCTACGTCGGCGTGACCCTGCCGCTCGTCGTCCTCGTTGCGCCCCTGGCCGTCGCCATCCCGCTCTGGATCGGCCGGCGCGACGTCAAGGCCCTCGCCTTCGAGGACATGAAGGCTATCCTGCCTCCTTCGGTCTACGAGCGCTACGGCCTGAAGCTCTACCTCCCGCTCGTCGCCGTCGTCGGCCTCATGCTCGGCGAGAGGGCCCTGATCAAGATCATGCCCGACCCGGGCATCCCCGGCATCTTCCTCGTCGGGAGCCTGCTCGGCGCGGTCTGCGGCCGGCCTTTCAATTTTTGGAGGACGACCCGTAAAGCCGTCGACGAGGCGATGCCCATCCTGACCATCCTGGCCGGCGTCGGCATGTTCATCCAGGTCATGACCCTGACCGGGGCCCGGGGCTGGATCGTCATGACCTTCCTGGCCCTGCCGGACGCCCTGCTCTATCCGGCCATCGCCCTGGGCATGCCGCTGTTCGGAGGCATCTCGGCCTTCGGCGCGAGCTCGATCCTTGGCGTGCCCTTCATCCTGGCCCTGATCAGCAAGAACGCCCTCATCACCTCGACCGCGCTGTCGGCGATCGTCGGCCTCGGCGACCTCATTCCGCCGGCGGCCCTGGCCGGGCGGTTCGCCGGCCAGGTCGTCGGAGAGAAGGACTTCATCCGCATCCTGAAGCACTGCCTCGTCCCGGCCCTGTTCGTCCTCGGCTGGGCCCTGGCCATCCTTCTGGGCGCGTCGATCCTGGACAAGTTCATTTAGAGGAAAGCATGGAGATCGTCTATCGCCTGATCGTCCTCTATTTCGTCGTCCACATCGTCCTCGGCCTCTTCGAACGGAAAAAGCTCCGGGACCGGATCGGTCCGGTCGTCGTCCTGGTCCTCTTTGTCCTGAGGCTGGTTCTCGTCAAGTGAGGCCATGAAGAACGAAAGGGCGCATATCGGAACGTCCGTGGGCCTTCTCGTCCTCGGCGCCGCCGCGGCGTTCCTGGCCGGCCGCGAGTTCCTGAGCATGCGGTCGGCCGAGCCCGTCCATCCCGCTCCCGGGCTGACCCGGCAGGAGCTCCTCAGCCGATATCTCCCGGCCCTCGCCGGAACGCCCGGCGACACGGACGTCTACATCTTCGAGGGCCGCGAACCGGGGGGGACCGTCCTCGTCACGGGCGGGACCCACGCCAATGAGCCGGCCGGGTACGTGTCGGCGGTCGTCCTGGCCGAGAACCTCAGGGTCGCCAAGGGCAAGGTCGTCGTCATCCCCCGGGCCAACGCCAGCGGCTTCACCTGCAACGATCCCCAGGAAGCCAACCCGCAGCGCTTCACGGTCGAGACGGCCGGCGGGCCCCGCGTCTTCCGGCTGGGATCGCGGCTGACCAACCCCGTCCACCAGTGGCCCGATCCGACCCTTTACGAGAATCCGGCCGGCCAGATGCTCTCGGCCTCCGAGGTCCGGAACCTCAACCGTTGCTACCCGGGCCGTCCTAGAGGCTACCTGACCGAGCGCGTCGCCTACGGGATCATGGAGCTCATCCGCGAGGAGAAGGTCGACCTGGGCATCGACCTCCACGAGTCGGCGCCCGAGTATCCCGTCATCAACGCCATCGTCTTCCACGACGCCTCGGCCGAGCTGGCCGCCCTGGCCCAGATGTCGCTCCAGTCCGAAGGGCTCGAGTTCCGCCTGGAGGCCTCCCCGCCGAACCTGCGCGGGCTGAGCCACCGGGAATGGGGCGACACGGCCGGGATCAAGGCCGTCCTGATCGAGACGCCGAACCCGGTCCAGGGCCGGCTCAAGGGCCGGACGACCGCGGCGCTCGTGGTCGAGGGCAAGGACAAGGCCTATCTCAAGGCCTCGCGCCTGGGCCGGCTCTTCATCCCTTACGACGAGAAGGGCGTGCCCTTGAGCGAGCGGGTCGCCCGTCACTTGGCCGGCGTCGAGGCCGTCCTCCAGAGCCTGGCCGAGCTCGAGCCGGAGAAGGCCGTCGCGATCGAAGGCGTGCCCGCCTGGCGGCGGGTCCTGGACGAGGGTCTCGGGCCGTTCCTGCGCTAGACCTGACCTGTACACGAATCGAGCGGCCCCAGATGCGAGGCCCGAGGGGTGAAGCTGTACTCTTCGGTACTGCGAATCCCGAGAACGAAGCAGATGGGGACGATCGGTTCGCCCGGAGGGTAAGAACGTCCCATGAAAGAGAGAGGGAGGAAAAAGGGACGTTCTTATCAATAGGGCAGGCTAGTCGTTGCCGACGAGCTGGATCCGAACCTGCCGCGGTTTTCCCTCGCGTTCGACCGTCAGGGCCACCGTGTCGCCGATCTTGTAGCCGTCGAGGGCGGCGAAGAGATCGTCGTAGGACTTGATCTTCATCTGATCGATCGCGGTGATGACGTCCCGGATGAGGAGCCGGCCGAAGCTGTCCCGGGAGAGGCCACGCAGGCCTTGGCCGTAGGCCCGGCTGTCCTGGTCCACTTCCATGATGACCGCGCCCTCGACCTTGGACCGGCGGGCGATCTCGTCCCGGACGAACGTCACGCCGCCGATATCGGGCCGGACGACCTTTCCGTACTGGATGATCTGGGGGACGATCTTCCGGATGGTATCCACGGGCACGGCGAAGCCGACGCCGCTCGAGGCGCCCGAGGGGCTGGCGATCATCGTGTTCATGCCGATGAGCTCGCCGGCCGAATCGAGCAGCGGGCCGCCGGAATTCCCCGGGTTGATCGAAGCGTCGGTCTGGATCATGTCGCGGATGCTGACCCCGCCCGCGCCCGGCATCGTCCGGCCGAGGGCGCTGACGATGCCCTTGGTGACCGTGTGGTCGAAGCCGAACGGGTTGCCGATGGCGATGACCTTCTGCCCGACCTGGAGGTCCCGCGACGTCCCGATCGCGACCGGGGCCAGGCCCGTAACGGTCTCGGCGAGCCTGAGGACGGCGATGTCCTTGCTCGGATCGCGGCCGACGAGCGTCGCTTCGACCTGCCTCTGGTCGGGCAGGCTGACCATGTACTTCACCCCCTCGGCGATGACGTGGAAGTTGGTGACGACGTGGCCCCGGTCGTCCCAGACGAAGCCCGAGCCGCTGCCCTGGGGCACGAGCTCGTCGGAGGTGAAGAAGAAGTCCCTGAGGTATTGCAGGTTGGTGATGAAGACGACCGAGTTCTTGGTCATGCGGACGACCTCGATGGTGTTCCGCTCGTCCTCGGTCAGGCGGGAGAGGGGACCCGTTTGGCCGGCCGGGGCGGCCGCCGTCGACGGCGTCGCCGTGACCTGCGTCATCAACGGCCGGGCGCCGGGGTCGGCGGCGGTCGAGGTTTGTCCCGGACCCGAAGTCTCGGGAGCGGCCGCCCCGCCCGCGGGCTCCGCCGCGTCCCGGGTCCGCGTATCGGCGCAAGCCAAGAGGGTCAGGCTGAGCGCGATGACGGCCAAAAAGACGATCCGACTCGTGTTCGATCTCATATCAGTCACTCCTGGGTATTCATTGGGTCATTTTTTCTTGACGAAGGGCCTGGTCTCGAGCGGCTTGGCGGCGTCGTCGAAGAACTTCTTCTGGATCTCGGCCGTGACCGCGTCGGCCTTCACCGACCGGATCATCTCGGTGAGGGCGGTCGCCTCGGCCTCGAGCAGGGCCTGGCCGAACGCGGCGTCGCCGGCGCTGCCGTCGCCGCGGTAGTGGTTGGGCTGGCCGGCGTACCACCAGATGCCGGTGTAGGCGTGCTTCAGGCCGGCCTGGCGCTTCTGGTCCTCGCCGCTCTCGTCCCCGGCCCGGTCGAGCCGGACGAGCCCGGGGCGGTGGGCCAGCATGACCGAGGTCTCCTCCTCGCCGGCGTGACCGTCGAGCGATGTCCTGCGGAGCTTGTCGAGCCGGTCCTCGGTGGACCTGTCATAGGCCGGCTCGAAGAGGTAGACGACGTAATCCCGCCGGCTCTCGAGCTGGGACTGGCAGAAGTAGTGGAGGAAGGCGCTGTTGCCGCCGTGGCCGTTGACCAGGATGATCTTTTTGAGGCCGTTGCGGGCCAGCTCGTCGCAGGTCTGTTGGAGGAAGTCGAGCATCACCCGGCTGCCGTAGGCGATCGTCCCGGGCTGGTGCTTGGCCTCGAAGATCTGTCCGACAAAGTACGGCGGGAAGACGATCGTGTATTCCCCGGCCGCAGCCCGCAGCGAGACCTCGCGGCAGTCGATCAGGTCGGTCCCGAGCGGCAGATGGGGCCCGTGCTTTTCGAGGATGCCCAGGGGGACGACGCAGGTCGCTCCGGACCGGGACACGGCCCGGACGAAGTCGGGCGCCGTGAGCTCCTCGTAACGGACCGAAAGGGGGGCGTCGGCGGCCGGACGGGCGGCCCTCTGGGCGGCGATGGCGGCGGCCGCGGCGACGGACAGCGCCAGGGCGACGGCAAGAACGAAACGTCTCTTTCTCATGACCGGGGCCTCCTTGACGGGGGGAATGCCCTCGAAATATAGCCCCGGCCCCGCCGCCTGTCAACACGCCCGACATCCCGGGGGGGCCGTTCCCGGGGAGGCGTTCCCAGGCCCGCGGCGGCCCGGCCGGCGGTTTGGCGAAAGGCCCCTAACATGGTATATTTTTCACGAGGAAGTGGTCATCATGAACATCCAACTGACGAAGGAACAGCTCGCCGCCCTGGTCAAGCTGGTCTACCTCGGCAACCGCATGGCCAACGATTGGCGGACCGACGACGTCATCGAGGAGTACGACGAGGTCGAGAGCCTCGTCCTCGAGGCCGCCCAGAAGCACGGCCTGGGCGATTACGTGGACTTCGAAGAGGAGACGAAAAAGGCCGTCCCGTCCGGCGAGCTCGAGGAGAAGATGACCGAGACCGTCGAATTCTACAACGACAACTCCTTCTGGGACCAGCTCATCTACCGCATGGCCGACCGCGATTATGTCCGCAAGTTCGGCGAGGAGGCCCTGTCGGAGCTCTACACCGAGAAGGGCATGGAGCGCGAGCGGCCGCTCATCGAGAAGTACGAGAAGGAATTCAACGAGAACGGGCTCGATAGGATCGAGGTCCGCCGCGACAACTGAGTCCGGCTTCCGGCCGGCTTTTTTTCGCGCCTTGACGGCCTCTCCGCCGCGGTCTATCATCGGCGCACGGAGGGGAACCATGGCGAAAAGGTCTTTCCTGATCTGGCTTTGGGCGATCGTTTGCGCCGGCTCCGTGGCCGCGGCCGGACAATCCGAATGGCCGCCCATCTCGGACGCCGACCGGGCCCTGAAGGATTGCGCCGGCCAGCCCGGCGCGCCGGCGGTCTGCCTTCTGGCCGAGCAGGTCACCGATCTCAACGAGTGGACGTTCCAGGCCTTCGCCCGGGTCAAGGTCCTGACGCCGGCCGGCAAGGAATACGGCAATATCGAGATCCCGTTCTCCGAGGCCTGGGAGGTCAAGGAGATCCGGGCCCGCGTCGTCCAGCCCGACGGCCGGGTGGAGGCCTTCAAGGGCCAGGTGCTCGAAAAGACGCTCGTCCGGATCGGCCGGGTCCGCCGGATGGTCAAGACGATGGCTTTGCCGGCCGTCGAGGTCGGGTCGATCATCGACTACCGGTTCCTGCTCCGGCTCAACTGGAACAAGACGGCCTCCGCCCGGAGCCTGCGGCTCGAACGGTGGAAACCGGAGGAGGGCGGGGTCCCGGACGGGTCCGGCCTCGCTTATGCCGTCGAGCAGTGGGATTTCGATTTCCCCATCTATACGTACAAAGCCCGGTACGCCTTGATGTTCCGGGGCGTGCCCGGCCACTCCCACTGGGATATGACCTACGTGTCCTATGGCCTCCTGTCGGGACCCCCCGTGACCAGCCCGGGCCGGGTCGAGCTCGAGGTCGAGAACATCCCGGCCCGCGCGGAGGAGGACGGGATGGCCCCGGAGGAGGAGGACCGGATGGGGGTCACGTTCTTCCTCTGCAACACGCGCGTCGAGAACGTCGACAGCTATTGGCAGCAGGAAAGCGTGAGCTGGCAGAGCGCCGCGAAGCAGTTCATCCGCGTCGACGTCAAAGCGGAGAGCCAGGCGCTGGTCGCGGGCGCGTCCGGCCCTCTCGACCGGCTCAAGGCCCTCTACGACCGGGCCCAGCGCATCGAGAACCTGAGCTATGTCCCGGACCTCGCGCCCGAGAGGAAAAAGGAGCTCAAGATCAAGGATAACCGGAACGCCGCCGAGGTCCTCAAGCGGAACGCCGGCCTCCGCAGCGACATCACCCGGACCTTCGTGGCCTTGGCCTGGGCGGCCGGCTTCCAGGTCGACCTCGTCCGCGTCGTGTCGCGCGATGACAAGTTCTTCAACAGGAGCATCCTCGACTTCTACGGGCAATTCGACCGGGAGCTGGCCGTCGTGACGGTCGACGGCCGCGAGATGTTCCTCGATCCGGCGACGCCGTTCTGCCCGATGGGCCTCGTTCACTGGGTCGCGACGGACGCCCCCTTCATCCGGGCCTTCGGCTCCCCCGGGAAGATCGAGAGGACCCCGCTCGATCCTCCCGAGCGCGCGGTCCGCCGCGGCGAGCTCGATCTCCGTCTCGACGAGGCGGGCGGTCTGGGCGGAACGGCCTCGCTCACGTGCACGGGCCAGGAAGCGCTGCGTCTGAGGCTCGAGAACTTCGGAGCCGATGAGGCCGGCATCCGGAAGAAGCTCGAAGAGATGATGGCCGCCCTGCTGCCGGAGGGAGGGAAGGCTTCCCTTCGTGCGGTCGGGAACATGACCGGATCGGAGGAGAGCCTCCGCGTCGATTATGAAGTCGCCCTTCCGGGAGTCGTCATCGAGGCGGGCGACCGTAAGGCCCTCCCGGCGGTCCCTCTGCGTCCCCAGTGGCGGGATTCTTTCCGTAATTCGAGTCGCCGGACCTCCGTCTATTTCCCCTATCTGGCGCTCGAGTCCCTCGATATCGTCATCGCTCTGCCGGAGGGGCTGACCGTCGAGGCGGCCCCGGCCGCCAGCCAGGCCGACTGGACCTTCGCCCGGTTCTCCTTGGCCGCGACCGCGGAAGCGGGGACGAAGGTCCGCGTCAAGCGCGAGTTCACGATCGGAAAGTGCCTGATCCCGCCGGGCGAGTATCCCCTCCTGCGGGCTTTCTTTGATAAGGTCCGTTCGGGCGACGAGGGACAGATCGTCCTCTCGTCCGGGAAGAAATAGGCGTCATTTGCCGGAGTCGGCCGCGGCCGCCTCGGTCCCCCCCTGATATCTTGACTCGCCGCCTGGCGGGGGCTATCATCGGCCCGCGGAGTTCCCGCGGGGGGTCCTATGGGGAAACGGATTCTGGTCCTTCTGATCCTGGGCGTCTTCTGCGGCGGCGGGGCGGCGGCGGGGCAGAAGGAGTGGCCGCCCATCTCGGACGCCGACCGGGCGCTTAAGGACTGCCCCGCCCAGCCGGGCGCCCCGGCGGTCTGTCTCCTGATCGAGCAAGTCACGGACCACGACGAATGGACCTTTCAAGCCTTCGTCAGGATCAAGGTCCTGACGCCGGCCGGCAAGGACTACGGCGATGTCGAGATCCCGTTCTCCGAGGCTTGGGAGGTCAAGGCGATCGAAGCCCGCGTCGTGCAGCCGGACGGCCGGGAGGAGGCCTTCAAGGGCCAAGTGCTCGAGAAGACGCTCCTTCGGATCGGCCGGATCCGGAGGATGGTCAAGACGATCGCCCTGCCGGCGGTCGACGTGGGCTCCATCATCGATTATCGGTTCGAGCTCAAGCTCAACTGGAAGAGGGCCGCGTCCGCCAGAAGCCTGCGGCTCGAACGATGGAAGCCGGAAGAGGGCGGGGCTCCGTCCGGAACGCGCCTTCTCGCCTACGCCGTCGAGCTCTGGGACTTCGATTCTCCGCTCTACATCTACAAGGCCCGATACACCTATCTTCTCAGGTATGGTCAGCTCGCCCTCGGCGACGCCCATTGGAAGATGGCCTTCGTTTCCTACGGCCTCCCCTGGGGACCGCCCATGGTCACCCCGGGCCGGGTCGAGCTCGAGGTCGAGAATATCCCGGCCCGCGCGGAGGAGGAGTGGATGGCGCCGGAGGAGGAAGACCGGATGGGCGTCACGTTCTTCCTTTGCGACTCTCGGGTCCAAGACGTCGCCAGCTATTGGAAATTGGAGAGCGCGGGCTGGCAGACGGCCGCGAACGACTTCATGCGCGCCGACGAAACGATCACGGCGGAGAGCCGGTCGCTCGTCGCCGGCGCGCCCGGGCCCCTCGAAAAGCTCAAGGCCCTGTACGACCGGGCCCAGCGCGTCGAGAACCTGAGCTATGTCCCGGACCTCGCGGCCGAGAGGAAGAAAGAGCTGAAGATCAAGGACAACCGGAGCGCCGCGGACGTCCTGAAGCGGAACGCCGGCCTGCGCAGCGATATCACCAGGACCTTCGTGGCCCTGGCCGCAGCGGCCGGATTCAAGGCCGACCTCGTCCGCGTCGTGTCGCGCGATGGCAAGTTCTTCAACGAGAACATCCTCGACCTCTACGGTCAGTTCGATACTGAGCTCGCGGTCGTGAAGGTCGACGGCCGCGAGATGTTCCTCGACCCGGCGACGCCGTTCTGCCCGATGGGCCTCGTTCGCTGGGAAGCGACGGACGCGCCCTTCATCAGGGCCACCGGGCCTCCGGGGAAGATCGAGCGGACCCCGCTCGACCCGCCCGAACGGTCGGGCTCGCATGCGCAGTTCGCCTTCCGGCTCGACCGGGAGGGCGGCCTTGGGGGCACGGCCACGCTCACATGCACGGGCCAGGAAGCGCTGGCCCTGCGGCTCGAGAACATGGGCGCCGACGAGACGGGCATCCGGAAGAGCTTCGAGGCGAAAATGGCCGCCCTCCTGCCGGAAGGGGCGAAGGCTACGCTCCGGGCGGCCGGGAACGTGGCCGGCTCCGAAGACGGCCTCCGGGCCGAATACGATGTCGTTGTTCCCGGCGTCTCCGCCGCGGCGGGCGAGCGGATGGTGATGCCCGCCGTGCCGCTCCGGCCCCGCTGGCGGGATTCCTTCCGCCACGCCAAGCGCAGGAGCTCCGTCTATTTCCCTTATCTCGCCGCCGAATCCGCCGATATCGTGATCTCGCTCCCCGACGGCCTGACGGTCGAGACGGTGCCCGCCGCCTGTCAGGCGGAGCGGTCGTTCGCCCGGTACTCGTTGGCCGTGACGGCCGAGGAGGGGGCGAAGATCCACGCCCGCCGTGAATTGAGGATCGGCAAGTACCGGCTGGCCTCGGATCAATATTCCGTCGTCAAAACCTTCTTCGACCAGGTTCGCGCGGGCGACGACGGCCAGATCGTCCTCTCGTCCGCGAAGAAATAAGCGGTGACGGCCACCGGGGCTATCAAGGATGCGGGGCGCCTTGACCGGAGCTTCGAGAGGTGATTGAATCGGCAGCGCGCCGAACGAGCGGACGCTCCTGACGCATGTTCCAATAGGGAGGCTCTCTCATGAAAAAAACATACCTCGCGGCTTTCCTCGTGGCGTCCCTGGTCCTCGTCCCCCTCTTGACCTGGGGACAGGCCGGGGACCTGAAGACGATCAAGCTCAACGAGCCTAACAAAGATCGGGGACTTCCGGTCATGAAAGCCCTGTCGGTCCGGGCCTCGGCCCGGGAGTGGTCCGACAAGGAGCTCAGCCTGCAGGACCTGTCCGACCTGCTCTGGGCGGCCAACGGCATCAACCGGCCGGACGGCAAGAAGACGGCCTCGTCGGCCATGAACGCCCAGGACGTCGACATCTATGTGTTCATGAAGTCCGGCGCTTATCTCTACGACGCCGCGGCCCAGGCCCTTGTCCCCGTCCTGGCCGGCGATAATCTTTCCGGGATCATGATGATGCGGCCCGGCGGCCCGGGTGGACCCCCGTCCCAGCCGCCCATCCAGATCATCCTCGTCTCGGACATTTCCCGGTTCAGGATGGGGGAGATGCCGCTGAAGCTCGAGTGGGCGGCCATCGACACGGGTATCGTCTCGCAGAACATCTCCCTCTTCTGCGCCGGGACGGGACTCGGCACGCGGCCCCGGGCCTCGATGGACAAGGCCAAGATCAAGGAGCTCCTCAAGCTCAGCGACACGCAGTATCCGCTCCTGAACCATCCCGTCGGCTACTTGAAGTGATTTAAAGGCAAAAAAAAAGGGAGCGGCTGAACCAGCCGCTCCCTTGATGGAGCCGTGTCGATACCCCGGGCTCTCCGGGGGCGGCGGCGCTTAGTACCGCCGGCTGGAGCCGAAGCCGCCGGACCTCGTAGAGTCCGTGCGCGGCTTGGCTTCGTTGACCTTGGCCGTCCGGCCTTTCAGGTCCTTGCCGTTCACCATGGAGATGGCCTTCTCGGCCTCGATCTTGTTCGGCATCTCGATGAAGCCGAAACCGCGGGATTCGCCGCTGAACTTGTCCTTGATGACGGCGGCCTTCTCGACCTCGCCGAACGCCTGGAAGACTTCCCTCAGGTCGTTCTCGTTGACGCTGTTGGGCAGGTTGCCCACGTAGATATTCATTCTCGTCTCCTTTCGACGATGGAAAGGCTCTCCCGAGCCTTCCCGGTTCTTAAAGATGTTTGAACGTCATAAAGGAGAGGAGTTTACGACCGGTCAGGGCCTCTGGCCCCTTCCTTTAATCATTCAGGTGTTGATAGCTGGGGTTTCCCTTTGCGTATGAACATCATCATTATACCACGCCCTTCGGGATCCGGCTCGCGATTCGGGCCCCAGCGCCCCGTAAACAGTTGATTACAATAATAAAAATAAATATGCTGGATCGACCGGGGCTGGCCCGAAGGAGCCATCGACCGCGGGGACGACCCCCTCGGTGCTGACCGTCGAGGGCCTTCGGGGCGGTCATGCCCTCGTCGGCCCGGATAAGCGGGGGCGTATTGACACCTCGCGGCGGGCGGGGCTATCATCGCCCCATGTCGATCCAGGGGGAGGGCGAATCCTCCCGAGGAAAGGGGCCGCCGATGAATAGATCCGCCGCGCTGTTGCTGGTCCTTCCCCTCCTCACGCTGACCGGCTGCGGAGCGAGCGGACCTCCCGACGACGATGACGGTCCGCCCGATCCCGTGGCGATCAACATCGTCGAGTCCTCGGCCAGCGTGGAGATCGGCCACATGTTCCAGTTCCATTACAGTGTCTCCAACACCAACAACACGGCCTGCTCGTGGAGCGTCAACGACTTCGCCGGCGGCAACGCCACGGTTGGAATGATCGGTACCGACGGATTGTATACCGCGCCGGCGAACGTACCGAACCCCGCCCAGGTGACCGTCAAAGCCGTCGCCGCGGCGGACAGCACCAAGTCCGATACGGCCACGGTGACGATCACCGCCCCGCCGCCCTTCATCATCTCCCCCTCCACCGCCACGGTGCCGGCGGGTGCGACGCAACAATTTACGACCACGGCCGACGTCAGCTGGTCGCTCGAGGGCGCCTCCGGGAACACCGCGTCCCTCGGCTCGATCGGCACGGACGGCCTCTTCACGGCCCCCCTCGCGCCGCCCCTCGTCGGCGAGGTGACGATCGTCGCCACCTCCAAGGCCGCCACGTCGATCCGATCCACCGCCGTCGCCATCATCACGTTCTCCAACGCCAGCCTCCAGGGGCATTACGCTTTCAGCTACCGGGCGACCGACGCCGGCCAGATGATGTTCGCCGGGGGATGTTTCACGGCCGACGGTCAGGGCGTGATATCGGACGGCTTCATGGACATGAACAGCCAAGCGAGAGGGAGCGGCACTCTCGACTTCGTGCCTTTCACGGGAGCGTACCAGGTCCAGCCGGACGGCCGGGCCTCCATGAGCCTCCAGACCGCCACGGAGGCCTTCCCGTTCCGTCTCGCGCTGGTTTCCGACGCGGCCGCCCGTCTGATCGCATTCGAGACGGGCCGGTCGGGCGCGGGCGATCTCGAGCGGCAGGACCCTTCGAGCTTCGCGGCCGGCCTCGCCGGGGCCTACGTCTTCACCTACGACGGATTGGGCCACGTTCTCGGCACCGGGGCCCCGAGCGGCCAGCCCATCGCTGCGGCGGGCCGGCTGACGGCCCAAGGCGGGGCGTTCGTCGATATCGTCGGGGACATCAACATCAACGGCGTTTGGCAGCCCGGGGGCATGGGCAGCTCGAACCCGAACGGGACGCTTACGCCCTCCGGAGTCGTCGCCGGAGCGGGCTACATCGGCCTCGGCGGGACCAGCGGCGCCCAGAAGTTCCGATATTACATGCTGTCGGCGGACGTCGCCTTCCTCGTTTCGCTGGATTGGGGGAGCATGTTCCCCGGATTCGGCGTGACCGGGATGCTTCTGCGCCAGGGGGGCGGTCCGTTCGGCAACACCGCGCTCACCGGCGATGTGGCGATGGCGGGACACGGATACGACAATATCCCGTCCCCCACCCCCGACCCCTATGTTCCGGCGGTTCCGGCCTTCTCGGTGGGGACCCTGATCGCCAACGGCTCCGGGACGTTCACAGGTGGGCTCCTAGATACCAAGAACGGGGACGCCTGGAGCGCGGCGATGGCGGTTTCGGGGACCTACGACATCGCTTCTAACGGCCGAGCGGGCTTGACGGTCCAGATCCCCTACCTATCCATTCCGTCAATCGCCTACATGGCCTCGGAGAACACCGCCTGCACGGTCGGGGTCGCTTCCTGGAATATCGGGGTCGCCCGGCTTTTCCCCCAGACCGGAACAAAGCCGTTCAGCGCGGTTTCCCTGAACGGGCGTTACGCGCTAACCCTGAGGGGCACCTTGAGCGCGGCGGGGACCGATATCACAGGGCAGGTCCTTCTGAATGGCCAGGGCGCCCTCGCTGGCGTCGTCGACGTGAACGCTTCCGGCGTCCTATCCGAGAGCGTGCCCGTCACAGGCACTTATACGATGGAGCCGACGGGACGTGGCATGGCAACGATCACCTCCCCGACGTCCTCGTGGACGGTGACGGTCGTCCTCGAGGGACCCGGGAAAGCCTTTCTCATGGGAGCGACCTTCCCGGCCCGCGGGAGCCTCGCCCAGCAGTTCTGAGCAGACCTGACGAAGCTTTTCCGGTGACCCCGGAACATGGGACGCCCGGTCCGGTTCCTTGACACCCGGCCGGGGTGGGGACTATCCTTGATGGGGAGGGAGGCGAATGACAATGACCCATCAAGAGAAGAGGAAAGCGGATCGCGCCTTCGGGGCCGTGACATTCGCCGCGATCCTCGTCTTCGCCACGCTCGTACCGTCCCTTTCCGCCAAGGAGACCTTCAAGGCCCGGATGCTGACCGGCAAAGGCAGCTTCGACAACCCCCAGATCAACGTCCGGATCGAGGTCGACGGCTGGACGACCCCCGACGAGATCAATCTGTTCCAAGCGGCCCTGGAGCAGGGCGGCTTCAACGCCTTCGAAACGGCCTTCACCGCGGCCAAAAAGGGGATCGTCAAGTTCATGACCCCGCAGGGCCGCGGCCTGACCATCCACGCCGCCCTGTCCATCCCCAAGGATAAAGGCCGGCGCATCCTCCTGTTCTTCAACCACGAGCCTTGGGACTCCGGCAGTGAGTTCATGGCCGGCTTCAACGCCAACTTCATGGTCATGGACCTCACCCTCGACGAGACCGGCGGCGGCGACGGCGTTTTCTACGAGTTCGCCGAGGTCAAGATGAGGCCGGAGCGGGGGACGATCGAGATGGTGGCCTTCAGCGCGGCGCCCAAGACCCTGCCCATCGTCCAGGAGACGACCAAGAAGAAAAAATAGCGGCCGGGTTGACAGCCCGGGCCTTTGCGGCTACCTTATTGACCCCGAATCTTTGATGAACCAAGGAGGCTCCATGACCGCCCACAAGATCTACTGGACGGAGACGGACGAGGCGCCGTACCTGGCGACCTATTCGCTGCTTCCGATCATTCGGGGCTTCACCAAGGGGACGGGCGTCGAGGTCGCGCTGAGCGACATCTCGCTCGCCGGCCGCATCATCGCCAATTTCCCCGATCACCTGACCGAGGCCCAGCGCCTCCCCGACAACCTGGCCATGCTCGGCGAGCTGGCCTTGACCCCCGAGGCCAACATCATCAAGCTGCCGAACATCAGCGCCTCGCTCCCCCAGCTCCAGGAGGCCATCGCCGAGCTGCAGTCGCAGGGCTATAAGCTGCCGGACTATCCCGAGAACCCTCAGACCGCGGCCGAGAAGGAGATCCAGGCGCGCTACGCCAAGGTCCTCGGCAGCGCCGTCAACCCGGTCCTGCGCGAGGGCAATTCCGACCGCCGGGCGCCCGTCTCGGTCAAGAACTTCTCCAAGAAGCACCCCCATAAGCTGGGGGCCTGGAAGCCGGACTCCAAGGCCCACGTCGCTCACATGGCCGGCGGCGACTTCTACGGCAACGAGAAGTCCGCGACCGTGGCGAAAGGCATCGACTTCCGGATCGAGCTCCAAGGGAAGGACGGCGCGGTCAAGGTCCTCAAGGACAAGCTCACGGCCCTCGACGGCGAGATCCTCAGCGGGACGTTCATGAGCGTGAAAGCCCTGCGCGCCTTCTATGCCGCGGAGATCGAGGCGGCCAAGGCCCAGGGGCTGCTGCTTTCGCTCCACCTCAAGGCCACCATGATGAAGGTCTCCGACCCGATCATGTTCGGCCACGCCGTCTCGGTCTTCTACGAGGAGGCCCTGGCCAAGCACGCCGCGGTCCTCAAGGAGATCGGATTCAATCCCAACAACGGCCTGGGCGACCTCTACGCCAAGGTCAAGACCCTGCCCGAGGCCAAGCGGGCCGAGATCGAGGCCGACATCAAGGCCGTCTACGAGAAGCGGCCGGCCCTGGCCATGGTCGACTCGGACAACGGGATCACCAACCTCCACGTCCCGAGCGACATCATCGTCGACGCCTCCATGCCCGTCGTCGTCCGCGAGTCGGGGCAGATGTGGGGCCCGGACGGGAAGCTCCACGAGACCAAGGCCATGATCCCCGACCGCTGTTACGCCACGACCTACCGGACGATCATCGAGGACTGCCGGACGCACGGCGCGTTCGACCCGGCCACCATGGGCAGCGTCCCCAATGTCGGCCTCATGGCCCAGAAGGCCGAGGAGTACGGCTCCCACCCGACGACGTTCGAGGTCCCCTTCGCCGGGACGGTCCGGGCGGTCACCGCCGACGGCCGGGTGCTCATGGAGCACGAGGTCGAGGCCGGCGACATCTGGCGCATGTCCCGGGCGAAGGATATCCCCATCCGGGACTGGGTCAAGCTGGCGGTGAGAAGGGCCAAGGCCACGGGCGCCCACGCCGTGTTCTGGCTCGACCGCGCCCGGGCCCACGATACCCAGGTCATCGCCAAGGTCGAGAAGTACATCAAGGACCACGACACGACGGGACTGACGATCAAGGTCCTGGCCCCGGTCGAGGCGATGACATATTCGCTCGGGCGGATCCGCCAGGGCCTCGATACGATCTCGGTCACCGGGAACGTCCTGCGCGATTATCTCACCGACCTTTTCCCCATCCTCGAGATCGGCACGAGCGCCAAGATGCTGTCCATCGTCCCGCTCCTCGCCGGCGGCGGGCTTTTCGAGACGGGCGCCGGCGGCTCGGCCCCCAAGCACGTCCAGCAGTTCGAGAAGGAGAACTACCTGCGCTGGGACTCGCTCGGCGAGTTCTCGGCCTTCGCCGCTTCGCTCGACCACCTGGCCGGCGCCTTCAAGAACGACAAGGCCAAGGTCCTGGCCGAGGCCCTCGACACGGCCATCGCCAAGTTCCTCGACAACAACAAATCGCCGGCCCGCAAGGTCGGCCAGATCGACAACCGGGGCAGCCACTTCTACTTGGCCCTCTACTGGGCCGAAGCCCTGGCCGCCCAGGACAAGGACAAGGAGCTCCGGGCGAGGTTCGCGCCGGTGGCCAAGGCCCTCGGCGAGAACGAGCCCGAGATCGCGGCCGACCTGATCGCCGTCCAGGCCAGGCCCGTGGACATGGGCGGCTACTATCACCCCGACCGGAAGAAGGTCGCGGCGGCCATGCGGCCGTGCGCGACGCTGAACACGATCATCGACGCGCTGTAGCGCGCGGCGGGCCGGTCCCGCAAGGACATGTCTCGGCCCTGTCGCCCCGGTGATGAGCCGGAGCGGCGGGGGCCGTTTTCGTTCCGACGGTCCGTCCTTTGGGCCATATTGAGGGTGAGGGGAGGGGCCATGAAAAAAGCTGAACGAACGTCGCCGGAGAGCGTCGACGCTTATATCGCCGGGTTCAAGCCCGAAGTGCGGGCGGTCCTTCGGAAGATGCGGGCGACCATTCGCAAGGCGGCCCCGGATGCCGAGGAGAGGATCAGCTGGGGCATGCCCGCGTACGCCCTGGATGGGATGCTCACTTTCTTCGCCGCCTTCGAGAAGCACGTCTCCATCTTCCCCGGCCCGAGCGGCATCGAAAGGTTCAAGAAAGAGCTCGCCCCCTACGGGACATCGAAGGGCACGGTCAGGTTCCCGCTCGGAGCTCCGGTGCCCTATGGATTGATCACCCGGATCGTCAGGTTCCGGGTCAAGGAAAACCGGGCCCGGGCGGACGCGAAACGGATGGGCGTTAAATAAACCGAAGGATCAAGAAGCTCTCGGGCTTCGAGCCGCCCTTGTACCGGCTGCGGAGCGGTGACCTCAGAGCTTACTACCGGATTCGCGGCGACAAGGTGATCGTTATCGCGGTCACGCGACGTAAGGGCAGCGACAAGCGCCTCGCGGAAAGACGTGGTCGTTATCGGCGGCGCCGCTCCGGCTGATCTTCCTCAAAATCCCTCTTGACAAACGCCCTTTTCGGTCCTATCTTATAAATGGTGAACAAAAGGGTAAACATTCTCGAGGAAGAAGGACTGAAATGGAAGCGAAGAGAAAAAGCCTCCTGCCTGTGAAAGCGGCGTCTGTCCTCGTCGCCGAACCTGGATATGACCGCCTTCTTTCCGACATATCCGGGCTTCTCGAACAGGCCCGTAGGACCTCGGCGAGGACGGTCAACAGCATCCTGACCGCCACCTACTGGGAGATAGGAAGGCGGATCATCGAATTCGAACAAAGCGGATTCAAAAGAGCGGAGTATGGTGAGCGCCTGCTGAATAAGCTGGCCTCGGATCT
>Ga0316622_100001007_pt1 | contig 17693 bp, 15 predicted proteins | sample OWC_Aug_OW2_C1_D_FD_207646 | JGI IMG/M metagenome (GOLD analysis project Ga0316622, IMG submission 207646) | Wetland soil microbial communities from Old Woman Creek delta, Ohio, United States - OWC_Aug_OW2_C1_D5_C | ecosystem: Environmental > Terrestrial > Soil > Wetlands | place: USA: Ohio... | reverse complement strand
GCAATGGCTGGGGGGGCTCGACATGCGGCTCAGTGACCCGAGGACCCTGCACGCGCTGCTGCTGTACGTGTTGCCCGTGCTCGCAGCATGGGCGGGCTGGGGCGTGGCGACAGCGATTGTCGTCGCACTGCTGGCCGCGCTCGCCGGAGCGTACCTCAGGTTGCGTGCCGCGCTGAACCCGGCGTCGGCGAAGCCGCGCCTGCACACCATCTCCTACTCGCACTACGTCGAGAAAGTCCGCTGGTGCCTCGACCGGACCGGCATCGACTACGAGGAGGTGCCCAACATCGGCATCCTCGGCGTGCTGCTGCTCGGCCGGACGGTGCCGGTGCTGGAGCTGCCGGCCGCGCGAACGAGCATCGGCAACTCGGCCGAGATCCTGCGGTTTCTCTGGGGTGCCCACGGCCACGGGCCCGACGGACACGCCGGCTTCCTGCGGCCGACCGAGGAAGCGCTCGCGCTCGAGAAACACCTCGACCGCGCCCTTGGCGAGCAGGTCCGGCGCTGGGCGTACGAAAGGCTGTTCGACGATCCCGCGCTGACACTGCAGCTGTGGGGCGCGCGCGAGCCGGCGATCCCCGGATGGCAGCGTTCGCTGCTGCCGGTGCTGCGTCCGCTGCTGCAGACCGCGGTCAGGCGCATGCTGCGCGTCTCGCCGGCCTCGGCATACAAGGCACTGGCGCGGACCCGCGAGGTCTTCGACGAGATGGACGCGCGGCTCGAGGATGGGCGCCGCTACCTGCTCGGTGACACGCTGACCTTCGCGGACATCACGTTCGCGAGCCTCGGGGCGCTGGCCGTCCTGCCGGACAACTACGGCGGCGGGCGGCTGGCAACGCGGTTCCCGGTGGTGGAGAGCCTGCCGGCGCCGTGGCGTGCCGAGGTCGAGTCGTTCAGGCGGCGGCCCTCCGGCCGGTTCATTCTGCGCCTCTATCGCGAGGAACGAGGCGTGCGCGCATGACGGCCCGCCACGTACATCCGTCGGCCTTCATGTTCCTCATCGCGCCGTTCGGCGCGATCTCCGGATTCGTCAGCGTCACCGTGGCCTGGCAGCTCACCGCGGCCGGGGTCTCCGTGGCGCAGGTGGCCGGGATCGTGGCGCTCGTGCTGCTGCCGCACACCTGGAAGTTCCTGTGGGCGCCCATCACCGATAGCACGCTCACGCAGAAGCACTGGTACCTGATCTCGAGCATCGCGACCGGCCTCGGTATCGCGGCAGTCGGATTCATGCCGCCTACCCAGGCGGGGCTCTCGGCGCTGGCAGTGGTCGTGTTCCTGGCGAGCCTCGCCACCACGTTCATGGGCATGGCCGTCGAGAGCCTGATGGCCTACAGCACGCCGTTCGAGCTGAAGGGCCGCGCGGGCGGCTGGTTCCAGGCCGGCAACCTCGGCGGGGGCGGGCTCGGTGGTGGACTCGGCCTGTGGCTCGTGACGCGCGTGCCCGAGCCGTGGATGCCGGGCGCCATCGTCGGCGGCCTGTGCCTCGCCTGCGCATTCGCGCTGCTGGCGGTGCCTTCGCCGCCGATCCAGCGGCATGACGACCTGGCGGCCAGGCTGCGGGAGTCGTTGCGGGACCTGTGGACCGTCATCCGCGAGCGTTCGGGGATCATCGCGCTCGTGCTGTGCTTCCTGCCCATCGGCGCCGGCGCGGCGAGCGGCCTGTGGTCAGCAGTCGCCGGCGAGTGGAACGCGTCGGCCGACACCGTGGCGCTCGTGACCGGCACCCTGGCCGGCATCGTCTCGGCCGCGGGCTGCATCCTCGGCGGCTGGATCTGCGACCGCATGGACCGCAAGACCGCCTACGTGATCTATGGCCTGCTGCAGGCGGCCTGTGCCATCGCCATGGCACTGCTGCCGCGTACCGAGGCCTGTTTCGTGATGCTCACCACCGCCTACGCATTCATCGCGGGTCTCACCTATGCGGGCTTCACCGCATTCGTGCTCGAGGTGATCGGCAAGGGTGCCGCCGCCACCAAGTACAGCGTGTACGCCTCGCTGTCGAACATGCCCATCTGGTACATGACGAACATCGACGGCTGGGCGCACGACCGCTGGGACTCGAGCGGCATGCTGTTCACCGAAGCGGCCCTCTGCTGCGCGGGCGCGGCGGTTTTCGTCGTCGCCGTGATGGCATTGAGGCCGAGGCCGCGGGCCGGTACGCTCGCGCCTGCGCTGCACCCCGACTAGCGATGCGTCCCGGGGCCCGGGCGATGCCCCGCCGACTGCACGTCGTGTTGTCTACCCATTCGGGAGGCCCCCGTGAACGAAGACACCCGTCCGGCATTCAACATCGCCGAGCTTCCCGAGGTGACCGAGCGCGAGGGAGAGTGGGGGGCCAGCTACAGGGTCCTGACACCCAACATGCGCGCGCGCGGCGGCACGCTGGGCGTGAACTACGTGCGTGTCCCGCCTCGCTCCGCCGCGGTACCGTTCCACTATCACCTGCGCGAGGACGAGGTGTTCTACGTGCTCGCCGGCCGCGGCGTACTACGCTACGGCGAGGAACTGATCGACATCCGCGCCGGCGACTGCATTGCCTGCCCCGCGGGTACGAAGGTCGCGCACCAGATCGCCAACCCGTATGAGGAGGACCTCGAGTACCTCGCGATGGGGCCCTACGACCCGCACGAGGTCTGCGGCTATCCCGACAGCGGCAAGATACTGGTGCGCTCCGAGCAGAAGATCGGCTACCTGCGGGCGGCCGAGTACATGGACGGTGAGCCGGAGCGACCGAGGGTCCTCGAGCTGATCGAGGCAAGGGACCGGACGTGAGCAGCGGCAAGGTGACGTTGCGGGAAGTGACGCGCGAGACGCTCGAGGCCATCCTGAAGCTCAAGGTCGCCCCTTCGCAGGAGAGTTTCGTCGCGCCGAACGCGGTGTCGATCGCGCAGGCGCACTTCCATCCTGAGACCGCCTGGTTTCGCGGCGTCTACGCCGGCGACGAGCCGGTCGGCTTCGTGATGCTCGACATCGACACGACGAAGCCCGAGTACGGCGTCTGGCGCTTCATGATCGACGAGCGGCACCAGGGCAAGGGCTACGGCCGCCAGGCCATGCAGCTCGTGATCGCGTACGTCCGGACGCTGCCCGGGGCGACCGAGCTCCTGCTGGGCGTGGTGCCGGGCGAGGGCGGCCCGGGACCGTTCTACCAGGGCCTCGGCTTCGCCTTCACGGGCGAGGTTCACCACGGCGAGCAGGTGATGCGCCTCGCGCTCTGAGGCAGTCGACGTGTCAGGTCCCGAGCTTCATGGGCACGGCTGGCAGGCCGTTGCGGGTCTGCAGCCCGCCGCTGATGGCGAAGCCGCACCGTTCATAGAAGCCGACCGCATTGGGCGTCGAAAAGACGGTGAAACGGCCGCGGTTGCCGCGGCTCAGGCATTCGGCGCGCGCGTGTTCCCACAGCTGTTGCCCGAGGCCGCGACGCTGCGCGTCGGCGGCGATGAACAAGTGGTAGATGTGTGCGTTGTTCAGCATGGCGATCATGCCGACCAGGCGCCCGGCGTCCTCGGCCACGTAGTAGCGATAGCCGCCCTGCATCTTCCCCAGGATCGCGGCCGCCGAGTTCATGGTGAGGAAATACTCGCGCCCCTCGCGCGGGCCGCCGTTGAAGGACTCGATCGAGGCTTCCGCCACGAGCGCGGCGATGCCTGGCGCATCCGCCGTGGTCGCGTCACGGATCGTCGGCTTGCTCACGGGCTCCCCCGGGCACGTTGCGTCAGGCGTGGCCGCCGAAATTGCGTTGCCAGCAGGCCCGTAACCTGGGCTCTTCTGCCAGCGCATGCGCGATCGCATGCACCCGCGTGGCGTTCGTCCTGAACCAATCCTGGCCGGGGCGCCAGCGTGTCATGACCGCGAGGTAGATGTCGATTGCGGAGAATCGCGACCCGAGGAACCACGGCTCCCCGGCGGCCGCGTCCACGATGCGCCACAGGCCCCGCGCGTACTCGTCCACCGCCGACCGGAACGCGGCCTGGGCTCCTGCCACCTTGACGAACCGGGCCGGGTCGTCGGCGTAGGTAAAGGTCGGGTACACGTTCGCGACCAGGAACACCAGCCAGCGCAGGAAGGCCGCTCGCCGGTCTTCTTGCGGTGCAGGAACGAGCTCCTTGCTGCCGGTAAGGTCGGCCAGGTGCAGCGTGATCGCGGCACTCTCGGTCATGACTTCACCGCCCGGCAGGACCAGCGTGGGGACCTGCGCCAGCGGGTTGACTTGGGAGAGTGCGGCGCGCGCCGCGGTGGACTCGAAGATGTCGCCGACTTCCTGTCGCTGGTAAGGCAGCCCGTACCAGTCGAGCTGCGCCTCAACGAGCGTGGAGCCCCAGCCGTCGCGGGCGTACAGAGTCAGCATGGAGTGCGAATCTACCATTGCCACCGGCACCAGTGGCGGCGCTTCAATGCGGCTCCTGACCCCCTGGGGTGCGGTCGATGAGCGTCAGGGCTGCGCCAGCGGCAGGCCGGCGTCACTCCAGCCCAGGATGCCGCCGGCGAGGGATACCGGGGCGACGAATCCGAGACGCTGCAGCGCTTCCGCGGCCAGCGCCGAACGGCCGCCGCTCAGGCAATAGAGCACCACCGGCCGCTCGCGGTGCGACAGCGCCACGGCGGTCCTGAAAGCCACGGCGGGATGACCGTCGACCTCGAATTCCAGCAGGCCACGCGGGATGTTCACCGCGCCGGGGATGTGGCCCTCGGCGAACTCGTCCGGCTCGCGCACGTCCACGATGGGTGCGCCGCCGGCGTGGAAGGCCAGCAACTCGTGAGGGTCGACCTCACGGATGCGGGCGCGGGCGGCAGCGATGAGGTCGCGGGCGGTCAGGCTCACGTCGGCAATCTCCAGCTCGATGCATGGAGTATTCGGCCGACGCCGGGCGGCGATCCAATCACCGGCAGTCAGGGGATCATTACCGGCGGTTCTGGGCAGGTGACCGGGCGGGCGGCCGTCACCAGCTCACCGTGACAGCCCGCATTTGCTGCATTGCAACAGCCGCCGGACGGCAGCGAATTCCGCGCAAGATACCCAAGACCCCGGCCGGCGGAAATACGCGATTCGCGCGACCGCCGTTCACGTCGGGCTGCGGTAACCTCGGGTCACAACCAGCTGACATGGAGGATGCACCCATGCACGACGAACTGACCACGCTTCCCGGGGTCGGCCCGAGCATCGCCGCAGACCTGAGGCACCTCGGCGTGCACTCGATTCGTGACCTGGCCGAATGGAACCCCGAGCAACTGTACGCGCGGCTGCGCGAGATCACAGGTCACGAGCAGGATCCCTGCGTGCTCTATACCTTCCGCTGCGCCATCTACGCCGCGCGGACGCCGAATCCCGAGCAGGAACTCCTGAAGTGGTGGAACTGGAAGGACCGCACCCTCGAGGCCGTGACCTGACGACACGCCGCGGTCGGCTCCCGGCCCCTCCTGGCTAAAGGTTCGGCCGACGGCAGTCCTGGTCCGTCGCGGCGCGCGCGGGCGGTTCCCGGAGCGAGCGGAGCGGCAGCCGGCCACGCCCCCTCACTCCGACGCGAGGGCGCACCGCCGGCGCAGAGGCCAGGTCAGGTCCGGGTCGGCCTGCGGTTACCGAGCCGACGGCTGGTGCGGGTAGCCGAGTGCCTTGAGCGAGGCCTCGATCTCCTTCAGCACCGTCGGGTCGTCGATGGTGGCCGGCATGCTCCACTTGGCGCCGTCGGCGATCTTCACCATCGTGCCGCGCAGGATCTTGCCCGAGCGCGTCTTCGGCAGGCGGGCGACCACCTTGGCCTGCTTGAACGCGGCCACCGCGCCGATGTGGTCGCGCACGCGCGCGACCAGTTCCGCGACGATGTCCTTCTCGTCGCGCTGCACGCCGGCCTTCAGCACGATCAGGCCGAGGGGCAGCTGGCCCTTCATCTCGTCGTGCACGCCGAAGACCGCGCACTCGGCCACGTCCGGATGCCCGGCGAGCACTTCCTCCATCGCACCGGTCGAGAGCCGGTGCCCCGCGACGTTGATGACGTCGTCGGTGCGGCTCATGATCCACAGGTAGCCGTTCTCGTCCTTGATGCCGGCGTCGCCGGTGAGGTAGTGGCCGGGGAACGCCGTCAGGTACGAACTGCGGAAGCGCTGGTCGTTGTTCCACAGCGTAGGCAGGCAGCCCGGGGGCATGGGGAGCTTGATGACGATGCTGCCGAGCTCGCCCGGCGGCGCGTCCTTGCCGCGGTCGTCGAGCACCCGCACGTCGTAGCCGGGCATGGACACAGCCGGCGAGCCCGGCTTGATCTCGAGCTGCTCGATGCCGAGCGGGTTGGCGGCGATGGCCCAGCCCGTCTCCGTCTGCCACCAGTGGTCGACGACGGGCTTGCCCAGCATCTCGCGCGCCCAGTTGAGCGTCTCGGGGTCGCAGCGCTCGCCCGCCAGGAACAGCGCGCTCATGCGCGACAGGTCGTACCGGCGCAGCAGCTTCCCGTGGGGATCCTCCTTGCGGATCGCGCGGAACGCGGTGGGCGCCGTGAACAGCACCTTGATGCCATGCTCGGCGATCACGCGCCAGAACGCGCCGGCGTCCGGTGTGCCCACGGGCTTGCCCTCGTACATGACCGTGGTGCAGCCCGCGAGCAGCGGCCCATAGACGATGTAGGAGTGGCCTACGACCCAGCCGACGTCGGAGGCGGCCCAGTACACGTCGCCCGGCCCGACGCCGTAGATGTTGCCCATGCTCCAGTGCAGCGCGACCGCGTGCCCGCCGTTGTCGCGCACCACGCCCTTCGGCTGGCCGGTCGTTCCCGAGGTATAGAGGATGTAGAGCGGGTCGGTCGCCGCGACCGGGACGCAGTCCGCGGGCCTGGCCTGCGCCATGGCCGCGTCCCAGTCGTAGTCCCGGCCGGCGATGAGCTGCGCCTCTGCCTGCGGGCGCTGCTTGATGAGGCAGGCGTCCGGCTTGTGGCTGCTCAGGCGGATCGCTTCGTCGAGCAGCGGCTTGTAGGCGATCACGCGGTTCGGCTCGATGCCGCAGGAGGCCGCGAGGATCAGTTTCGGCTGTGCGTCGTGGATGCGCGTGGCGAGTTCGGGCGCCGCGAAGCCGCCGAACACGACCGAGTGCACGGCGCCGATCCGCGCGCAGGCCAGCATCGCCATCGCGGTCTCGGGGATCATGGGCATGTAGATGAGCACGCGATCGCCCTTGCCGACGCCGTGCCCGGCGAGCACCCCGGCGAGGAGGGCCACTTCGTCGCGCAGGGCCGCATAGGTGTAGCGGCGGCTCTGCCCGGTGAGGGGGCTGTCGTAGATCAGCGCCAGGCGTTCGCCGGCGCCGGCGGCGACGTGGCGGTCCAGCGCGTTGTGGCAGGTATTGAGTTCGCCGCCGGCGAACCAGCGGCCATAGGGGCCGGAATCCGGGTCGAACACGCGCTGCCAGGGCTTGTACCAGTCGATGGCACGAGCCGCCTCGCCCCAGAAGCCCTCGGGGTCGGCGAGCGAACGCTGGTAGATGGAACGATAGTCGGCCATGGCGCGGTCCCCTCGACGGTGCCGCCCGGCGGGCGGCGGTCATTTGGACCGACACTAACCGCGCCCAGGCAGGGCGCACCATTAGCCATTCCGCTTAGGGGAATCTGCCAATGGGCCGGAGGGCGGCGCGCAACCCCCCGCCCGGCTGCACCGGTCGTCAGGTCGGGCCGCGGACGGCCACCCGCATCGACCCGAGACGCCCGATTCGGCAGTCGAGGACGTCGCCGCCGATGACCGGGGCGGCACCAGCGGGGGAGCCGGTCAGGAGGATGTCTCCGGCGTGCAGGGTGACGAGCCGCGATGCCGCGGAGATCAGGGCAGCCGGGCCCAGGAGCATGTCGCCCGTGCTGCCGCGCTGGCGCACCTCGCCGCCGACGGCCAGCTCGATCTCGAGCACGCCCGCGTCCGGCACCTCGTCCGCCGTGGTGAGCCAGGGCCCCAGGATGGTGAAGGTGTCGGCCGACTTGCGCAGGCCCCGGTCTTCCTCGCCCGACAGCGTCATGTCGAGACCGATGCAGTAGCCGGCCACGCAAGCCATGGCGCGACCGGGGTCGACCGCAGCGGCCGTCGCGCCGATGACCACCGCCAGCTCGATCTCGTGCTTGCAGGATCGGCCCGACACGCCGAGTTCTATGCCCTCGCCGGCGCCGGCGACGGAGGAAGTGGCCTTCAGGAAGAGGTCGGCCGTCCCTGCCGGCCCCGGGGGGTAGTTGCGGCGCGCCGCGATGATCTTTCCCGCATTGGCGACGGGCGAGCGCAGTACGCGGCTGTCCAGCGGGAGCGGCGGGCTGCGGTCGGCCTGCGCCTCGATCGCCGGCCGCAGCGCGGGCAGGCGCGCAATGAGCGGATCGTGGCGCGGCAACGGCCAGCGCACGGACGGGAGCGCCTCGAGCGCCGCGGTCACGTCGTGGACGCAAGCTCCGCGCACGAGCCCGAGGCGATCGTCATCGAAACGGCAGAGCTTCATCGGGATCGGCGGGATCCTGCGCCGGGCTCGACCCGGCTGGCACCGACGATAGCCTGCACGCCGGCTACCTTCCAGCGCCGGCCGGCGGCGGCCCGCCGCCCTGCCGGTCTGTGGCGTCGCCGCAACGACAAGTCATACATAAGACATCTAATACTTGACTTTGGGGTTGCGGATCCGAGAATGTCGGTCCAAGCCGGCCCCATGCAATCCGCAGGCGGAGCCGCACTTACCGACGAACAGGGAGCCATCGTGCCCAAGGGGACCCACATGAATCGCGCTGACGGATCCGGCATTACCGTGTCTTTTTCCCGACGCCTCATCCCTGCTCTGGTCGCCGCGACGCTCGCCGCCGCCGCTGCCCAGGCACAGGAGGCGCCGCTTAGCGGCCAGCTCGAGGAGATCGTCGTCACGGCGACCAAGCGCGAGGAATCGCTGCAGACGGTGCCGGTCGCGGTGTCGGTGCTTAGCGGCGTGCAGCTCGAGCAGACCAACCTCAACGCGATGGAGACCATCTCGACGCACATCCCCTCGCTGAACTTCCGCGCGAACGCATCCAACAAGGACACCTCGCTGTTCATCCGCGGCGTCGGCACGATTTCCACTTCGCCCGGCGTCGAGCCTTCGGTGTCGACGGTCGTCGACGGCGTCGTCTTCGGCCGCGCCGGCATGGCGACGCTCGACCTGATGGACATCGCGCGCCTCGAGGTGCTGCGCGGCCCGCAGGGCACGCTGTTCGGCAAGAACGCGTCCTCGGGCGTCATCAACATCGTTTCCAGGCCGATCGCCGAGGAGACGCAGGGCTTCGTCGACCTCGGCTGGTATGACGGCGACGAGAAGCGGCTGCGCGCGGGCATTTCCGGCTCGATGTCGGATACCGTCCGTGGTTCGCTCAACCTGCTTTACGGCGAGTTCCCCGGCGTCGTCCGCAACGTCTACCTCGACAAGGACGTCCAGGGCTACGACCGCCAGGGCGTGCGCGGCAAGCTCGAGATCGCGCCGAGCGACGACCTCGACATCGTGCTGATCGCCGACTACATGGAGGCCTCGGACACCGGCTCGCGCGGCCCGTTCACGCGCGCCAGTGCCGCGATCGCGGCCTCGATCGCCCCGGTCGAGGTCGGCCCGGAGAACGACGAAGTGGCCACGAACGTCCTCGAGCGCGTCGATGACACCAACTACGGCGTCTCGGCGCAGATCGACTGGACGACGGGTTCGCTGACCCTCACCTCCATCACGGCCTACCGCAAGTGGGAGAACACCCAGTACCAGGACATCGACGGCACGGCGGTCGTCTACAACCAGATCGCCCAGCTCGGCGACAAGGGCATCGTCGACTACGAGCAGTTCTCGGAGGAGCTGCGCCTGGCCTCGCCGGGCGGGGAGTTCTTCGACTACGTCGTCGGCGTCTTCTATTACGACAGCCAGTCGGACGAGATCTACCGCCGCGATCGCACGCAGTGCAACGGCACGCTGCCCAACCTGCCGAACGGCCTCACTCCCTGCGCCGCCGTCACGGAAGGCTACGGCCAGGCCGAGTACGGCACCGACCTGAAGAGCTGGTCGGTCTTTGGCGAGGGTACGGTCAATTTCAACGAGCAGTTCCGCGGCATCCTGGGCCTGCGCTACACGAGTGACGACCTGTCCTACTACCACGAGCGTTTCTCGACCTTCGCGGCCGACGTGGGCGGCATCCGCGCGACCCGGCCGCTGACCAAGGGCTCCAACGACGAGGACGGCACGTCGGGCCGCGTCGGGCTCCAGTACGACGTCACCGAGAGCGTGATGGTCTACGGCACCTACTCGCTCGGCTACAAGGGCCCGGCCTACAACGCCTTCTTCAACATGCGGTCGATCGACGACTTCGCGATCAGCAAGGAGGAGTCGAACAGCGTCGAGCTCGGCCTGAAGTCGATGCTGCTCGACGACCGGCTGCGGCTCAACATCGCGCTGTTCGACACGACGTTCGAGGGTTACCAGGCCAACTACCCGGACGTCGTCGAGGGCGTGGTCGTGACGCGCTTCATCAATGCCGGCGACGTCTCCACCCAGGGCGTGGAGGTCGACTTCGAGGCGCGGATCACCGAGGACTTCTCGCTGTCAGGCGCCGTCGCCTACACCGACGCGAAGGTCGACAAGTTCCTCTGCCCGCAGGGCGCCACCTGCCCGGACCTCGACGGAGCGCAGCTGCCCTTCGCGCCGGAGTGGAAGGCGAACATCGGCGCCAACTACGGCATGGACGTGGGCGACATGCGGCTCGATTTCGGCCTGGACTACACCTACCAGGACGACACGCAGTACGACCTGAGCACGTCGACCAACACGATCCAGCCGGCCTGGGACATCATCAACGCGTCGATCGCGCTCTCCGGCCCGGACGGTCGCTGGCGCGTCGCCGTGCTGGGCAAGAACCTGGCGGACGAGTCCTACGCGACCAACCTGCTGCCCGGCGCCAACACGCAGCGCGGCGTGCCGCGGGATGATTCCAGCTACTACGGCGTGACCGCGCGCTGGAACTTCTGACCTGGTGATGACCGGGCGGTCGCCGATCGGCGACCGCCCGGGACGGTCCGCGGCCGGCCGCGCAGGATGGCGGCCGGCGGGCGACTCAGCCGGCGCGGGAGCCGCCGGCGAGGATGATCTGCTCGGCGCCCTGCTCGATCATGTCCATCATCGCGGCGAAGCCGTCCTCGCCCCCGTAGTAGGGGTCGGGCACCTCCATGTCGCCCAGGAACAGCCGGATCGGCGTGGTGCTTCCTGCAGGCCGGCGCGACTCGAGCTGGACCATGTTGTCGCGATCCATCGCCAGGATGAGGTCGCTCCCGGTGAAGTCCTCCGCCGATATTTCACGGCAGCGGAATTCTCCCAGGTCGTAGCCCCGGGCCCGGCAGGCCTCGATGGTGCGGGGATCGGCGGTGTCGCCCACGTGCTTGTCCTTCAGGCCCGCCGACGAGAAGCGGAAGCGCGCTCCCGCGCCGGCGCGCGCCGCGATGGTGCGCGCCACCGCCTCGGCGGCTGGCGAGCGGCAATAGTTCCCGGCATCGACGAACAAGATCCGCATCGGTTCACTCCGTGGCGGCCGGCTGTGGCCGCAGCTGTGCCTCGCACCCGGCGACGGCGGCATCGACCCGGTCGAGCCACTCCCGCCCGTACTTTTCCGCGTACCACTCGCGCAGCTCGCGCGTGGCCTGCTTCAGTCCCGCGCGCTGCTCCGGCGTCGCCACCTCGGCGATGCCACCGCGGCGGCGGAACTCCTCCATCGCCGGCGCCTCGCGGCGCTTCGCCGCGGCGCGGGTCTCGAGCGCCAGCGCGCGGAAGCCCTCGCGGAACGCCGCCTGCACGTCCGGCGGCAGCCGGCGCCACTGCGCCTCCGAGTACCACCACATCGAGGACATGTAGGCGTGCCGGTCGATGAACAGGTAGCGGACGTGGTCATCCAGCTTCATGCCCACCACGTCCTGCACGCTGTTCTTGATGCCGTCGAGGAGCTTCGCACTGAGCGCGCCGTAGACCTCGGACCAGGGCAGCGCCATCGGCGAGGCCCCGAGCTCGCGTACCATCTCCTGCTCCAGCGCCGAGGGCAGCGTCCGGATGCGCAGGCCGGCGAGGTCGCCGACCGAACGAACCTGGCGCGTCGTCGTCGCGAAGCTGCGCCAGCCGCCCGTGTTGCCGATGGCGACCAGCCTGAGCCCGAGGCCTTCGGCGAGGATCGCCTCGCCCATGTCGCCGACGACGGGCCCGTCGAGCACGCACTCGGCGACCGCGTCGTCGGGGAAGGTGTAGGGCAGGTCGAGGACCTGCGCCTTCGGGTAGAGGGTGGCGAGCCCGCCGACGGTCGTCTGGTGAATCTCCAGCACGCCGCTCTGCAGCCCCTCGATGCACTCGCGCTCGCTGCCGCAGAACTGGCCGGACGGGAAGACCTGCACGTCCACCCTGCCGGGCAGCAGCGCCTCGACGGTCTGCTTGAAGGCCATCGCGCCGAAGTAGTCCTCGTCGTCGCGCGAGGCCAGGAACGCGATGCGCACGGTGATCGGCGCGCGCTCGATGCGCGAGGCGACCACGCCGGCGAGGCAGCCGGCGACGATCAGCGCCAGCACGATCCTCAGGGGCCAGGGGTTGCTCAAGGCGCGACGCTCACTGCATCAGCCCCAGCCAGCGCGGCACGGTCAGCGTCAGCGCCGGGAAGTAGGTCACGAGGAAGATCACGGCGATCTCGACGGCCAGGAACGGCAGCAGCGCGCGCACGATCGGCTCGATCCGCTCGTTGGCCACCGACGCCACGACGAACAGCACCAGCCCCATCGGCGGCGTGGCCAGGCCGACCGTCAGGTTGATGCACATGATCAGCGCGAAGTGCACCGGGTCCACGCCGAGCGTGGTGAAGATCGGCGCGAGCACCGGGCCGAGGATCAGGATGGCAGGACCCGCATCGAGGAACATGCCGACCAGGAAGAGCAGCAGGTTGAGCAGCAGCAGCAGCAGCAGCGGGTCGTCGGTGATGCCCATGATCATCGCCGCGATCTGCTCCGCCACGCCGGAGACGGTGATCAGCCAGCCGAAGGTGACGGCGGCGCCGACGAGCATGAGGATCACGCCGGACTGCACGGCGGTGGCGATGAACACGTGCCGCATGTCGGCGAACGACAGCGTGCGCAGCACGAACAGCGTGACGACGAGCGCGTAGGCGGCGGCGACGGCGGCTGCCTCCGTCGCGGTGAAGATGCCGCCGAGCATGCCGCCGAGGAGGATGACCGGCATGAACAGCGCGAGGGCCGCGCCGCGCAGCGAGCGGCCACGCTCGCGCCAGGTGGCCTTCTGCGACGCCACCGGCAGGTTGTGGCGCCCGGCGAGCAGCCGGGTGACGGCCATCAGGCCGAGGCCGATCATGATCCCCGGCACGATGCCGCCGGCGAACAGCGCGCCGATCGACACGTTCATGACGAAGCCGTAGAGGATCATGATGCCCGAGGGCGGGATGATCGGGCCGATCACGGCGGCCGCCGCGGTGACGGCGGCGGCGAAGCTGCGCCTGTAGCCGTTGCGCTCCATCGCCGGGACCATCATCTTGCCGATGGCCGAGGCGTCGGCGACCGCGGACCCGGAGATGCCGGCGAACAGCATCGAGGAGAGGATGTTGACCTGGGCGAGGCCGCCGCGAACGTGGCCGACGAGCGACTGGCTGAAGCGGACGATCCGCTCGGTGATGCCGCCGGAGTTCATCAGCTCGCCGGCGAGGATGAAGAACGGCACGGCCAGCAGCGGGAAGCTGTCGATGCCGTTGTAGAGCCGCGAGAGCAGCGCCGCGAAGTACGGCCGCTGATCGTCGAGCACCAGGCTCACGCCCGGCCCGACGAGCAGCGCGAAGACCACCGGCATGCCGAGCGCCAGCAGCATGACGAAGATCCAGAAGAACGCGGTGGACATGGCTCAGTGTCCTTCCGTCTTCACGCCCGGCACCGCGCCGGCGAGGGTCAGCTCGTGGTCGGGGCTCGCGAGCGAGCGCAGCAGCCGGACGACGAGCTCGACGGCGACGAGGACCAGGCAGGCGAAGGCGGCGGGCACGATGGCGTAGATCCACGCCATCTGGATCCCGAGCGCGGAGGCCGTGAGCGCCAGGCCCCGCGACCAGAAGGCCATGCTCTGCCGGAACATCTCGACGCAGATCCACAGCACCAGGACGTTGAGCACCGCGCTCGCGGCGACCAGCAGCCGCGGCGGCAACGACTCCGCGAGCGACCCGATCGCCACGTGCGCGCCGCTGCGGTAGGCGAAGGGGCCGACCAGCAGCACCGACCAGACGAGCGCGACGCGGGCGAGCTCCTCGGCCCAGTCGAGCGTGTAGCTGAAGAGCGCGCGGGAGAGGATCTGCGCCAGTGCCAGGGCGACCATGGCCCCGATCAGTCCAGCGGACAGGTTGCGGCCGATGCGGGCAATGGGCCGGTTCACGGCCGCGAGCAGGGCAACCAGCCGGTCCACGATGCGCAACAGCGGGTGCGGGGCGGATGCGTTCATGGACGGCCTGCGGGGGCCGCCCCGGCCGGTGTGCCGCCGGGATCTGCCAGCCGCAGGCCGCCACCGGCCAGTTCGCCGGTGTAGCGAACCGCGGGGCCGAGCGGAATCACGGCGCCTTCGCGCGCGAATACCGCCGTCTCGTCCAGCGCGAGCTTCAGCTCGAGCGTCCGGCCGCCCTCGAGCACGGCGCCCCCGGGGAAGCGCCGCCAGCGCCCGGCCGGCAGGTACACCTCGACTTTGCCGCCCGGCTGCAGGCACGGCGCCACCAGCAGGTCGTCCCCGCAGAAGAACTGGTTGTCGAAGCTGCGTGCCACGCGGTCGCCGGGGCAGGCGAGCGCCATCGCGCGCTGCACGGGCAGCCCGGTCTCGTGCGCCTGCGCCATCGCGCGCTCGAGGTACGGGATCAGCCGGTAACGCAGCTCGAGCGCCGCGCTCACGGCGGCTTCCGCTTCGGGTCCGTAGGACCAGGGCTCGCGCGGCCCGATGCCGTGCAGGCGCATGTGCGCCGAGTAGACCGCCGCCTGGGCCCAGCGCACGTAGAGCTCCGGGTCGCGCTGGTCTGCATAGAAGCCGCCGACGTCCGTCGCGTAATACGGGCCGCCCGAGAGGCCCCACGACAGGCCGCCGCGCAGGCTGGCGGCAAGCCCGCCCCAGTCGGCCTGCGGATCGCCGCCCCACTGCGACGGGTAGCGCTGCGAGCCCGACCAGGCCGAACGACTGAAGAGGAAGGCGCCACCCGGCGCGTAGCGCCCGGCCGCCTCGTACACGCAGCGGTTGTAGAGCAGGGCATAGGCGTTGTGCAGCTCGCTGCCGCTAGAGCCGTCGCTGGCGACCATGAACCCGTCCACCTGCTCGCCGAAGTCCGCCTTGATCATGTCCACGCCGGCCGCGAAGAGTTCGCGGTGCCGGTCGCGCCAGTACGCATAGGCATCGGGATGGGTGAAATCCAGCAGGCCCGACTCGGGCAACGGCGTGAGCACGGCGCCGAAGGGCTCGAGGTCCCACTGGTAGCGGTAGGCCTCGCCGCTGCGGCGATCCTTCAGCAGCCAGCCCTTCGCGGCGAGCTCGGCGAACAGCGGGTTCCTGACCGAGATGAGCGGATACTCCCAGACGCAGATCCGGAAGCCGAGCGACTTGAGCTCCGCGATCACCGGCGCCGGGTCCGGGTAGCGCTTCGGGCACCACTCGAAGGCGAAGCGCGTGTCGGTGTCCTGCCAGGCGCGGCCGTCGAAGGTGATCGTGTCGCAGGGCATGCCGCGGGCACGCACCTCGCGGGCGACGGCGAGGATCTCGGCGGCGTCCCTGTAATACGCCTTCGAGAGGATGACGCCCAGGCTCCAGCGGGGCGGGACGGGCGCGCGGCCGGTCAAGGTGGTGTACTGGCGCAGCTGCGCCGCGCCGTCCTCGCCGTCGAGCAGGAACAGGTCCAGCGAGGGCGAGTCGACCCAGAGCGCGTAGGCACGCTGCGACCACAGGGCGTGGCCCACGCCGTGGGTCACGGCGGCTGCCGTGTGCACGAACACGCCCCAGCCGTCCGGGCTCCAGGCGAAGGGCGCGTTCTTGTAGCTGACCTCGGCGTTGACTCCCAGGGCGTCGTGGTTGAAGGAGCGCACCAGCTGGCCGCGCCGGTCGAGCCGGCCCCACTTCTCGCCGAGGCCATAGACCGCGGTGTCCTCGCCGAGGTCGAGGCTCACGAACCAGCCGTCGTCCAGCCGTGCGAACGGCGGCAGGCGGAAGCGACGCACGAAGTGACCGTCGCCGGGCGAGCCCTGCACCCGCCGCGCGCCGCGCGAGAGCGTGAACGACAGCGGCTCGTGGCCGAGCGTGAGCGCCAGCTCGCCGTGGGAGATCTGCGTCACGCCTCCAGCGGAGGCGATCTCCGCCGCGAGCGTCGCCGGCGTCCCCGACAGGATGCCGTAGTCACGCGCAGGCGGGCCGAGCTGCAGCCGGACGCCGCAGTCGTGCAGGGAGACGCGCAGCACGCCGGCCGAAGTGGGCAGGTTCACCGCGCCGGCCGCGTCCACCGCGGCCGGGCCGGTCACGCGCGCCGGCGGGATGCGTCCCCAGTTCGGCACGTCGAGGTCGAAGGCGCCCATGTTCAGGCGAGCTCCAGCACCGGCAGGCCCCAGCGCGCCGCGACCGCCCGCAGCGCGGGCCTGTGCTCGCCGTAGGCGAGCGCGAAGTGGTGCTCGAGGCCTTCCTGCATGATCGTCTCGCAGACCTCCGCGGCCGGCCGGTCGAAGCGGATCGTGCCCGAGCAGCCGGTGAAGGCCATGGGGGCGCGGACGACCTCCGCGCCGGCGATCATCAGCTTGACCTGGTTGCGGGCGCGCGAGAGGCGCGCGAGGGTGATGCGGCCCGGCTTGATCGGGAACTGGTGCAGCAGCGGCATGCGCCGGTTGGTGTGGATCGTCGCCTCGGCGGGCACCTCCGGGTCGCGCATCGACAGCGGGGCGAGGCCGCAGTGCCAGATCACCGCGGTGTCGTCGGCAGCGGTGATGTCCACGAGGTCGGCCATCCAGGCCGGCGCGTCCGAGAGTTCCTGCAGCAGCAGCTGCGTGATCGAGCCGTTGACGTCGGCCTCGCAGGCGGAGGGCACGCGCTGCTGGTTCATCATGGCCATCGGGCCGCAGGCGGCGCAGCCGTACTCGGTGAACATCTCCGGCCAGCAACGCACCGCGAGGCCGCTTGCGCCGCTGTCGCGCCGCACGTCCTCGAGCGCGCAGAAGACGCGGAACGAGCGGTCGAGTTGTTCCTGGTCGACCTCCTCGAGCCCGCGCAGCTCGGCCGATGCCGCCGCGTGGACCCTCGCGACGCGGCCGGCGTCCACCGCGCGCGCGCGGTCGAACAGCTGGCCGAGCTGCACCGTCTGCACGTTCATGCCGGCGAGGCGGTCGAGCAGGGTCTCGTCGTACTCGCAGGTGTCGAAGCCGTCGGGGTGCCTGCCGACCACGGTGATGGTGCCGCCGGCGAGCTTCGCCAGCGCCCTCTCGGCCGCGTCCCGGGCCGCCTTGCCGGCCTCCACGGGCGCCTGCGCCTGCGGCGGGGTTCGCGGCACAGATGTCGCCAGCGCGCGCAGGCGCTGCGCGAGACCCGGCTCGTCCGGCATGGCGTAGAGCCAGCCGTGATCGGCGCCGGCGCGGCCGAGCGCGTGCGCCGCGAGGTTGAGGCCGCAGTAGGCGTTCAGGCGGAGCCGCCCGCCGGCGCGTGGTTCGGGCACCGCCCAGAGCGCCAG
>Ga0316622_100001006_pt1 | contig 17706 bp, 19 predicted proteins | sample OWC_Aug_OW2_C1_D_FD_207646 | JGI IMG/M metagenome (GOLD analysis project Ga0316622, IMG submission 207646) | Wetland soil microbial communities from Old Woman Creek delta, Ohio, United States - OWC_Aug_OW2_C1_D5_C | ecosystem: Environmental > Terrestrial > Soil > Wetlands | place: USA: Ohio... | reverse complement strand
GGTCCACCTTGGTTATCCTGAACCTCCCGCTTTCCTCGAGCCTCTTGACGAGCTGTGCGGACGAATTCGTCTGATCGAGGTCCTGCACGTGCAGGGCGAAGCTCATGTTGTCCTGGTCCAGGAATATCGTGCCGAACACGAGGATCAGGATGATCGGGAACGCAATCGTGAAGAACATCGCGGACTTCTCGCGGGAGAAGGTCTTGATGCTCACGACGAGATTTGCACCGATGACACGCAGGCTCATTCCGGCACCCTCTCGACGGGGCCTTCGCGGAGCGCTTCCCCGGTGAGCGTCAGGAAGACCTCTTCAAGGTTGGGCTTGCGAACGTCCAAGCCGAGGGACGACGCCCCGGCCTCCGTGATGGCGTTCAGTATCTTCCGAACGTCGTCCGCGTGCTCCACTTTGACCGTGATGTTTCTGTGGTTGTCATGGAGCGGCTCGAAGCCCATCGTCCGGACGATCTCCAAGGGCTTTTCGTCGACGGTCTTTAGCGTGAGGATCAGGTAATTCGCGTTGCGTTCAATGAGCTCATCGGGAGAGCCCATCGCGACGATCTTCCCCTTCGAGATTATTGCGACCGTGTCTGCGAGGAGCTCCGCTTCCTCCATGTAGTGCGTGGTGAGAAATACCGTCTTCCCCTTCTTCTTTAGGCCCAGGAGGACTTTCCACACTTCGCGCCGTGCGCGCGGGTCGAGCCCTGTCGTCGGCTCGTCAAGGAACACGACCTCAGGGTCGTTCACGAGCGCAATCGCTATGCCGAGGCGCTGCTTCAAGCCTCCAGAGAGGTTCCGGAACTGGTCCGTGCTTTTGTCCGTGAGATCCGCGAGGTCTATCAGCCCATCGACATCGGTATTCCTGCAGCAGAAAAGCCGCGAGTAGTACTGGATGGTCTCCCTGACCGTTATCCTGTCGAACGAGCTGAACCCTTGCGGGAGGACGCCGATGCGGGGGACGATATCGCGCTTCCGCTTCGTGACGTCCATCCCGAGCAGGCTCACTTTTCCCGACGTGGGCGTGCGGATTGTCTCGATGATCTCGACGGTGGTGGTCTTGCCGGCGCCGTTCGGGCCCAGGAACGCGAACACTCCGCCTTTTCTGACGTTGAACGAGACGTCGTTGACCGCCAGGAAATCCCCGTAACGCTTCGTCAGCCGCTCGACTTCGACTACATACTCAGCGTCGTCGGTCATGGATCGACATCGTTCCTCTCGCAGGCTGCTGAAAATCCCACTTTGTTCAGGCTGCTCAAAAAGGCCCAGATGCAAGGCGGCGGGCCGATGGCCGAGCGAGGCGTACTTGAGGTACGCCGCAGCGAGCGCTAAGGCCGGCCAACGCCGCAGATGGGCCTTTTTCAGCAGCCTGCTAGGGGGCCCGACCCACGACCACGCAGGCGTTGAGCCCGCCGAACCCGAACGAATTCGAAACCGCGATCTCGATGTCGTACGGGCGTGCCACATGGGGCACGAAGTCCAGGTCAAATCCCGGCTCCGGCTCGTCGAGGTTGATGGTCGGGTGCAGGTAGCCGTCCTCCATCTGCACCAGCACGGCCACCAGCTCAACGAGAGCCGCCGCCGTCAGGCAGTGCCCGAGCATAGACTTGGTCGCGTTGATCGGGATGCGGTAGGCATGATCGCCGAAGAGTTGCTTGATCGCCTCGACCTCGACGGCGTCTGCGACCATCGTCGAGGCGCCATGGGCATTGATGTAGTTGACCTGCTCCGGGGTGATGCCGGCATCGCGCAGCGCGCCGCGCATGACGCGCACCTGACCTTCCACGACCGGCCTGGGCGACCGCGTGGCATCACAGGTCGACACACCGCCCAGAAGCTCGGCATGGATCCGCGCGCCGCGCGCCCGCGCGCCGGCGAGGGTCTCCAGGATGACCGCCCCGGCGCCCTCGCCGGGCACGAACCCCTGGCGCCGTGCGTCGAAGGGCCGACTGGCGCGTGTCTGGTCGTCCGCGAAAGATCGCCACACGAGTGTATCCATCAACGCCCAACTCTGCAGCGCGACTGGGTCCAATTCCTGGGTGGCGGCCGAGACCACCACGGCGTCCGCGCGGCCCGCGCGCAGCAGGTCGATTGCGCACAGGAGCGCCACGTTGCCGCTGGCGCAGGCATTGCCGACCATGTAGTTGGGTCCCTTGACGGTCAACAGCTGCCCGACCTTGCCAAGCACGTCGGTGTCCCAGAACACCAATCCCAAGAGGGGATCGATGGACTCGGGGTCTTGGTCAAACACCCGCACATTCTGCACGAAGTAGTTGTTGTTCAGGTTGTTGCCGCCTGCCACGTGCCCCACACGCTCGGGATCGAGTCTTGCATCGTGCAAGCCGGCGTCGATATAGGCCTGCAAGGCCGCGGCGCAGTCCAGTCGCCCGGTCAGGGGCGTGGCGCGCAGAACCTTGTGCGCGCGTTCGATCAAGTCAGGTGGGTACCGCGCCCCGACCCGCTTGAAGTGCGCACCGAGGTCGAAGCCACTCATGTCGCCGCCGATCTTGGACAGGGTCCGCTCGTCCATGTGCTTCCAGCGCGTGATGCCGGAACGGCCCGCCCGGAGCGAGGCGCTGAACTCGGCAGGGGTCTCCCCGATGGGGGTCACTACACCCATACCGGTCGCCACAACACGGCGCGTGTCATCGGACCGACGGTCCGTACTCATGCGGATTGGCAATCACTTCTGAGGCGCGGCATGCTCCCTCCGTCTAGCCCGCAGGTTCCCACGGAAGTGACGCGCCCGGAGCGACGGGCGAGCCGACGCGAACCCGAAAAAGAATTTTCTATCATTCCACCGCATCGGGTGGCAAGAGTTATCTCTGGAGGCGCCGGTCAGGTATCGGATCAGGTTAAAACCCACCTGGCGATCATGAATTACTCGATGGACTCCTCCTGTGTGGCGGCCGTCGCCACCACCTTCGCGTTCATCGCCCCGGGCGGTTCCACCGTGGTGCCGGAATGTCGCCGTCTTCCTGACCGCGGACGAGCGACAGGTCCGGCACGCGCTGGACCGGACCCTGAATTATTGATGCGGACATCCGGCGCCAGATCCTGCTATACTTTTGTTGGTAGTACGCGGCCTGGCTAGGAGTCTGTCGGAGAATTCGATTTCGTGATCGCGCATGAAAAGAGTGACCCTCACAATTGGCTCAGGATCGACGATCTCGATGCGATCCACCATTTCCGTCGCGTTGAAAAGTGGCTCAAGGGTGCCTGAGAGCATTTCTCCGACAAGCTCCTAGCACGCGTGGAGGGTGGAGCGGCGATCATTGGCGGGATGCTGGGAGGACAGGATGACCGGAGCGCGAGGAGGCTACTCGCAGGAACGGCTGCTCACCGACGCGTGGGGTCATTTGGAGTCAACCGGAGAAGCAGTAGGGCCGTTACGTCTCCTGCGCTCCATACGATGACGCCGGGCCGCGGCCGGTGGAGACGATGATGGCGAAGTATCGAGAGGTCAACAGGTTCCAGCGTCACTACTACCGTCTCCGTGAGTTCCTAAAGCGAAAGGCCGACCCACGCTTCCTCTTGTACCGCCTGCGCTGGAACTATGCCTCCCGGGTGGACTACGTCGGCCGCTTCCCGGTCAATCTCGACATCGAGCCGACGGAAGCCTGCAACCTCAAGTGCGTGATGTGCCCCACGGGGTTCAACGGGGCCGCCGACAAGCGCATGATCGACATGGACCTCACCCGGCGGCTCATCGACCAGGCGGCTGCACACGGCACGTACTCGGTGAAGTTCACCTTTCGTGGTGAGCCCGCGCTCCACACCGGGCTCGTCGCGATGGTTCGCTATGCGAAGGGAAAGGGGATCCCTGAGGTCCAGTTCACCACCAACGGGATCCCGTACACCGAACGGAAGATTCGGGATCTCATCGACGCCGGCCTTGACCGTGTCATCTTCTCCGTCGACGGCGCTGACAAGGAGACGGTCGAGCGCATCCGCCTCGGCCTCGACTACGACCGCCTCGTCGAGAACATCCACACCTTCCATCGCATCCGCGCGGAGCGCGGCGGCGTGAAGCCGTTCCTGCGGGTCCAGATGGTGCGCACCCGCGCGAACATGGACCAGGTCGACCGCTACATCGCACAGTGGAAGCCGTGGGTGGACGACATCCGCATCAACGACGTGACCGACCGCGGCCAAGGGAAGCACATGGCCGCGGGCGATCAGCGGGCGGTGTCGCGGCGGCGGTGTCCGCAGCCGTGGCAACGGATGGTGGTGTCGAGCGACGGCAAGGTCGTGCCCTGCTGCCTCGACTGGAGCAAGCAGTGGGTGATCGGCGACGCCACCCGCGAGCCGCTGGCCGAAATCTGGCGAGGCGCACGCATGCAGGCGATGCGCGAGGTGCAGCGCGAGGGCCGTCTCGATGAGACGATCCCGTGCCGGGGTTGCTCCGAGACGGCGAGCTACGTGTGGGAGCGGGTTCCCGCGCAGCCGTCGGCAGGCGCCGAGGCAGGCGCGCCCGTCGCCCCATGAGCGTGGTCGCTGTCATCCCCGCCCGCGGCGGCTCCAAAGGCCTGCCCAGGAAGCACATCCTCCCTCTCGACGGCAAGCCGCTGCTCGCGCACACCGTGCTCGACGCCCGCGCCGCCAAGCGGGTGGACCGCACCTTTGTATCCACCGACGACGTGGAGATCGCGGAGGTCGCGCGCGCGTGGGGTGCCGAGGTACCGTTCATGCGCCCGGCCGCTCTCGCCAACGATCACGCCACCACCGAGGTCGTCCTCCAGCACGCGCTGGCATGGCTGGAGCGCGAGGCGGGCATGCGCGTGGACGTCGTCGTGCTGCTCGAGGCTACCTCACCTCTGCGCGCGCCCGGTCTCGTGGACGAGGTCGTGGCACGGCTCGACGATCCCGACGTGGACACCGCCTTCACCGTTGTGCGTGACCACGGCTACTTCTGGAGCCGCGAAGGCGACCGCATCGTTCGCCTCGATCCCGGCTACCAGCCGCGACAGGTGCGCCGCCCGCGCTGGCGCGAGACCGGCTCGGTGTATGCCACCCGGGCCGTCATCGTGCGCGGCGGCGAGCGCATTGGACCGCGCGTGTCGCTCGTCGAGCAGGATGGCGTGGACGCGCACGTGGACGTGCACTCAGCCTTCGACCTCTGGCTGGCGGAGCGGATCCTCGTGGACGGGTGGACGCACCGATGATCTCGCCCGGCCGCCCGGTCCTTGGCATCGACGTCGGCGGCACGACGTTCGAGGTGATCCTCCTCGACGGCGCTGGGCGTGTGACGGCCGCGGTGGAGGACGCGACCCCGCGCGGCGTTCCCGCCGCCGAGGCCGTCAAGACCGTAGCGACCGCCGCACGGGCCGTCGCCGTCGCCGCCGGCGTCGAGCCGCGCCACCTGCGCGGCGTGGGCATGGCTGTCCCGGGCAGGGTCGACTCCGCTCGCGGCCTCCTGCGTTTCGCGCCGAATCTTCCCGGGTGGCTCGACGTGCCGGTGGCAGCGCTCGCCGCCGAGGTGCTCGAGACGCCGGTGACGCTGGAACACGATGTGCGCATGGCCGCCTTCGGTGAATCGCGCCGTGGCGCTGGCGCTGGTGCGGGGAGCTTCGTGTGCGTGACCGTCGGCACGGGCATCGGTGCCGCCGTTGTCCTCGACGGCCGGCTGTACCGCGGGGTCACCGATGCTGCCGGAGAGATCGGGCACGTGCCCGTGGTCGCGGACGGCGAACCGTGCGGCTGCGGCCGGCGCGGCTGCCTGGAAACCGTTGCATCCGGCCGCGCGGTGGCCGCGCGTGCCCGCGGGCTCGCCACGCGCGGCGAGGCGGCCACGCTGCTGGCGTGCGTGAACGGGCGCGTCGAGGACATCACGGCGCGCGAGGTCTTCGCTGCGGCCGCCGCTGGTGATCCCGCGTGTGCCCGAGTGGTTGCCGCGGCGGTGGCAGCGCTCGGCGCGGCCCTCACCGTTCTCGTGAACGTCCTGAACCCCGAGGCGATCGCCGTCGGCGGCGGCGTGGCCGCTGCCGGCGCGGCCCTGCTCGATCCGCTGCGGGCAGCCGTGCGCGCATCCGCGTGGACCGCCGCCGCCGAGGCGGTGCGCATCGTCCCCGCGGCGCTGGGGACGCAGGCTGGCGCCATCGGCGCGGCGCTCTTCGTGGCGGAGGCGCTTGGTGGCTGCTGAGACGAACAGGCGGCGCGTGCGCGTAGGCGATCGCTGGCTGGGGGTTGGGGAGCCGGTGTTCGTCATCGCCGAGATCGGCCTCAACCACAACGGCGACCTCGGCCTCGCGGTCGAGTTGATCGACCTCGCCGCGGGCGCCGGCGCCGACGCCGTGAAGTTCCAGAAGCGTGAGGTCGATCGCTGCTTCACGCGGGACGCGCTTGATGCGCCGTACCCCGGACGGAACAGCTTCGGCGCGACGTACGGTGATCACAAGCGCGCGCTGGAGCTCACGGCCACCGACTACGAAGTGCTGCGCGCGCAGTGCCGCGAGCGCGGCGTCGTGTTGCTCGTGACCCCATTCGACGAAGTGAGCGCCGACCTCGTCGAGCGGCTCGAGTGTCCTGCCGTGAAGATCGCCTCGCACTGCCTCACCAACCTTCCTCTCCTCGATCACGTCGCGCGCAAGCGCCGACCGATTTTCCTTTCCACGGGGATGGCGGACATGGACGAGGTCGATGCGGCAGTGGCCACCATCCGGCGCCACCACGACAAGCTCGTCCTCCTGCAGTGCACGTCGTCGTATCCGGCGAAGGCCGAGGAGCTGCACCTGAACGTCCTCACCACCTACCGCGAGCGCTTCGGCTGTCCGGTCGGCTACTCCGCGCACGAGCCCGACGAGATTACGCTGTACGCCGCGGTCGCCCTCGGCGCGTGCGTCATCGAGAAGCACTTTACCAAGGACAAGGCGCTGCGCGGTCCCGACCACGCCGCCTCGCTTGAGCCCGCCGAGCTTGCGCGCGTCGTGGCAGGCATCCGGACGGTGTCGGCCGCCCTCGGCGACCGCGACAAGCGGGTGACGGTGGGGGAGTGGAAGAACCGCGCGAAGCACCACCGCTCGCTCGTGACCGCAGTGGCCATCCCGCGCGGCACCGTGATCACCGGCGCCATGCTGACCACCAAGGCTCCCGGCACGGGACTCGCCCCCGCGCGACGCGCCGAGGTGACGGGCCGACGCGCCCGCGTGGACATTCCGGCGGACACCACCATCATCGAGGGGCTCCTCGAGTGAGCGGCGTATGACGCGACGGCGCGACGTAGGGGCGCGGGCGCGGCGCGTGCGCCTCCTCGTGCTCGACGTGGACGGCGTGCTGACTGACGGCCGCATGATCCTCAACGACCATGGCGAGGAGCTGAAGTCGTTCCACACGCACGACGGCATGGGCGTGGCCGTGGCCCGGCAGGCGGGGATCATGGTCGCCATCGTGACCGGCGAAAAGAGCGCGATCGCCCAGCGGCGCGGCGCCAAGCTCGGCGTCGAAGAGATCGTACTCGGCTCGCGCCGCAAGGCGGAGACGGTCGAGGATCTGCGCGCCAAGCTCGGCGTCGAGCTCGACGAGATCGCGTTTATGGGCGACGACCTCCTCGACATCCCCGCCCTCGAGCGTGTCGGCCTCGCAGTGGCGCCGGCCAACGCGGTGCGGGAGGTGCGGGCGATGGTGGACGTCGTCACGCGCGCGCACGGGGGCGCCGGCGCCGTCCGCGAGTGCGTCGAGCTGATCCTGCGCGCGCAGGGCGTGTGGAGGCGCGCGGTGCGCGCGTTCGTCCAGGATCACGGCGGCACCGGGCAGGGGCGGCGCGGAGCGGCCTCCAAGCGTCGGCCGGCGCGCAAGAATGGATGACGATGGCGGATGAAGCCGTCACGCTCGTCGCGGCCCTCCCGCACGACCGTTGGCGTCGCTGACCAAGCTTGTCACAACCGCCGCGGGCGCCGGCGCGGCGGGCCTTCGCCTCGACACTGTTGCGCCTCGCACGCGGCCGCGCGCACCCGAGGTGGCGGAGGGGCTCGGAGGATCCCCCTGGAGCAGCGCCGAGAGTACCCTGAAGCTAGGGCGAAGCCGCTTCGAGAATCCGGCGGCAGACCTTCGCGATGTTGAAGGCCGCCGAGCGGTTCTGAACCGGCGTCAGCCGGCGCAATTCGTCCATGTCGAAGTCCGAGTAGGTCTCCTTACCGAGCGCAAGGCCGACGAGGGCAGTCGACGACACGCGAGTGATCAGGACATCGCAGTTCGCGATCATTTCTTCCGCGCTCCCGGTCGGAAACACCATGGCTCCCGGCGCGTGCCGGCGGATTTCTCGGGTGGCGCGCTCGACATTTTCGGCCGGGTGAAGCTTGAAGATCAGCCGCCGCTGGCCGGCGATCTCAACAGCGTTTCGGATGAAGGCCTTGCGATCCTCGCGGCGGAATACCTCCCTCAGCGGCGACGTGCAGACCAGCACGTAATTTCGGTAGGGAAAGTCGTTCCTGCAGTATCGCTGGCAGTCATCGAAATTGGGTATTCCCGTGACAACGATCTTCTCGGGGCGCACGCCTTTCCGGATGAAGAGCTCGCGATATCCCTCGCTCGCAACACAGAAAGCTTGGTAGGCATCGCTGAGACCGGTGCTCGATGTCCCCACCGCCAGCCAGAGAGGAAGGAATCGGAAGCGCTTGACGAGATGAAACATGATGGTTTCCGGGTCCGTCATTCCCTCCTGAACCAGCACGATCCTGTTGTCTCGAATGTTCTTCGGAAGGAACAGGTCCGAGCCGGTAAGCACCAGGTCATACGGCCGATTCTTCCCCTGGTAGTCGATGGGGAGGCCATGCTGCTGCAGATAGCTCCGGCAGCGCTCCGCCAGTTTGTTGCCTGCGATCGTGAACTCGATCAACCCGCGCCGTCGAAGAATCTCGACAGGGCCGTCGCAGTAGTAGGGTGAGAAGGAGTGATCATATTCGGGAAGGTGGCCGGAGATCTGGTGCATTTGGGTTGTCTGATTCATCGAACCACAAATGAAGAAGATTTTTTTTCTCACTCGCGCCTTTCATCGTCCCTGAGGCACCCGACCTGCTCCTGAGCGCCGGACCGCCCTGGAGTCGCTCTGCCGGAGTAGACAGTGGGCCGCTTCTTTCGTGTTCTGGCGGCACGATAGGACATCACAGATTGGCACTCGCTGTCGTGAAGCACGCGATCCTTTTGCAGGCGCCCGTGGCCGCGGGCAGGAATCGTGGGGTGCCCCGGGTTCTTGCCGCCTTCTTCCCGCTAGAGCTGCTTTTCATAAATCCGGTAGGTTTTTGACCTCCGGGCCCCCAATTTTTTCAGTCCGGCATTGACCGCCCTATTGCTCTCGAGAACCCAAGACAGCTCGCACGTCCGGTAGTTCTTGTTTTTCTTAGCGGCGTCGTACGTCCGACAGCAAAAGACGGTCTCGATGCCTTTCATGCGGTGTTCTTCCAGGACCCCCATGACGGGCACGCGCCATGAGCTGATCTTCCGCTTGTGCCAGAGGATCTTCAGCAAGCCCAAAGGGAACAGCCGGCCGCCCGCCTTCTTCAGAACCTGGTTCATATCGGGAAGCACCAGCGACATACCGGCCGGTTCGCCGTCGTACTCGGCGATGAAGGACAGATCCCTGTCGTAAATCAATTTGAACTCGCCGACGATTCGATCGAACTCTTCATCCGTCAGAGGCACAGCACCCCAGTTCTCGGACCAAGCCTCCGTGTATATCTTCTTTATCCTTTCCACTTCATTCTTGAAATCTCTCACATCCAACGTACGGACGACGAGCTTCGGGTCCTCAAGAACGAGATCGGCAATACGGCGGAGCCTCTTCGGAAGTTCCTCACTCTCGAACATTGCATAGGCGTACAAGTCCTGGATCTTATACAAGCCGTATCCCTCGATCAGGCCGGCATAGTACGGGGGATTATAGGTCATCCGGATGAGGGGCGGCTCGTCGAAGGCATCGATGAGCAATCCGACTTCATGATTCACGGAAAAGCTTACGGGCCCCCTCATGGTCTTGAGCCCGCGCTCCTTCAGCCAGCTCGCCGCTGCATCGAGCAGCGCATTCGCGACCGTTTGGTCATTGATACATTCGAAGAAGCCGAAGAATCCGGCTCCGTCTTTGTGGACCTGAATGTGCTGATTGTTCTCATGGGCTGAGATTCTTCCGACCGCCTCTTCGCCCCGAAAGGCCATGAAGAGCTGGGCTTTCGAATGAGAAAGGTAGGGATTCTTTCCGGGGGTGAAGAATTGAAGCTGGTCGAAGATCAGGGGTGGGACCCAGTTGGGATCATCTCTGTAAATTTCCCAGGGGAACTTAATGAATTTCCTGAGCCGCCTTCTGTTCCCCAATTCAATCGGGTGTATCGAGACAGGGGGTGAGCCTGCCATACCTTCACCTCCACCGATGTTCCCCTCATTGTATTATTTCCCCGGGGGTTGTGCAAACCGACACATGTATCCGGCCGCACGGCACCAGGATCGTGCCTTCACCCCGCCAGACGGGTGGCATGGCCATGATCCCACAAGCAGCTCGCCAACTCTTCCCCCGCATGGGCGACTCCTCTTGAAAGGTTCGTGCCGCGCTCTCGTGCGTTCTTTCTGACCGCGAACACGAGCGCGCACGCCGCACCTCGCCGCGTGCGGTGTGCGCGCTCCACCTCCGCAATCTGCACCAGTTGCTTCCCCAGGTTCTTCCCCTGCAGCCAGCGGATCAACACCTGCGACGCGCTTTCGATGCCTCGCGCGATGTCCTCCCGGTACCTCGGCTTTCCTTGCTCCAGCCGCTACGCCATGTCTTGACGCCCCTCGGAGAATCGCTCGGCGCAGGGGCACCCAGGGAGCGCCGGGGCCTCCCTAGAAGCCGCGCCGGAACCGCGGCGGATGTATGGTGAGCACTGGGCAGCCAGCACGGCGGACCACATTCTCCGCCACGCTGCCCATAATGGCATGGACGAGGCCCGTCCGTCCGTGCGTGGCCAGGACGATCAGGTCGCACCGAAGCCGCTTGGCGACTTGGAGGATTTCATAGAAGGGGACCCCCTCGGTCAAGACCGTGCGCGTCCGACAGTTCGGTGCCTTGACCTGCGTTTCGAGCCGCAGGAGTTGCTTCTGGGCGGCCGCCCGGGTCTGCCGCTGGAGGGGGGCCCAGAGGGTGCCCGACAGATCCGCCACGACATACGTCGTGAGCGGCGGCAGCACGTGGAGCAAGACGAGTTCCGCTCCCGTGTCCGACGCCAGACCCACCGCGTGGGAAAGGGCCGCCTGCGCCAGCGCAGAGAAATCCGTCGGCCACAGGATCCGGTGATACCCTGTCCACTTGCTAGCTTTTCGTTCAACCCTTCGACGCACCGACGTAGCCATGGCTGCTCCTTTCCAGGCGCTCCCCGTCTTTCGTAAAGGCGACGACGGAGGGCGTCAGGCGGCCGCCTTCGGTGTTGGTGATGACGACGGGGTCGCCGCCCTCCATGATGGCCACCACCGAGTTGGTCGTTCCGAGGTCAATTCCAATGACTTTCCCCACGGCAGTCCTCCTCTGTCCGGATTTCCGGTATATCTGTCCCGTAGATCCTTGATCCTCGGCGCGCGCTCAGGGCGCCGGTCGCCGAGGATGAGCCCAGGAACGTCCTCGGAGAGCGTTGCGCGGGCCAGCCAGCCCCTTCCCCCCAACCGACCCTCGTGCGAGCTGTGCGACAATCCCCCATCCCTCAGCAGGTGTCAGGCCGGACACTTACATTTATTGTTCCGTACGCACGCCAAGCTTCCGCGACTCTGTGAGCCTATCGCACGCATGGGCCTCCCGGACTTGAATGAATATGCAACAACAGGTCCGCACGACGTGTCGATTACCCAGAAGAGGTCTCAACCCTGTTTAATCGAGTGGTTGAATGGGAGACTGCGGCGAAATCTCAGCGGGCACACCAGCGGGGAATGCCCGAGATCTCGGAGCGGCTCCGAGAGGTCGGACGAAAAGGTGACCCTCAGCGGGGGCGCTGGGGCTCGAGCGTCTGGAGGCGGGACTCAAGGGGGGTGGGCGTGAGGTGTCGACAATGTCGGCACCGGGGGGACGAACCCACAATCGAGCGAACCATCCGATCCGTCATCGGCAGGCAATGGAAGGTGAGCGGCATTGCTTAGGGTGCCGAACGAGTGCCACCGACGCTGTGCGCACGGTGCGGCCTGGGCAGAAGTCTTCGGTTGGAGAGAGGAATTTCTGCCGTGTGGGTAGCAGGGTAGGTGAAAATCCACCCAGGGGCGGAAGCAGTCGCTTGCGGACCACACCGGTTTTCAGCCCTGCGACCTGCTCGGTAGCGTGCGGCGCCGATAGACGGCCATAGCACGCTCCGGCCGGAATGGCCTACCGGACGCCTCGATCAGAAGGGAACGGCAGGACGGCGCGTGTCGTCTCTCGTTCGCCTATGGCGCCGGGGGCAGGGCAGTCCCGGTTCCGCCAGCCGTCCCCGGGGTATTCGGGGTCCCGCCGGTGCTCGGCCCCACCGGGCGTGTCGCGGGGACGGTGGGGCTCTGCACGTGATACGGCGGCGGGAAGGGACTGGACGGCGCCGGGCCCGAGGCGGCGGGCGGCGTGGCGCGCACGCCCGGCCCGGTCGACAAACCGGGGCGCGGGGGCGGCGCGAAGAACCCGCCGGGGCTCGTCATTTCAAGATTGCCAGTATTGGCCCCGGTGTTGGGCACCTGGGTCGCGGGGGGAGACGCCGCCGCGGCCCAGGCACCGCTCCCGAACCCGCACAACGCGGCAAACAGTAGAGACGCAACGATCTTCGTCGGCATGGGTCGTCCTCCTCCGGTTCCGAACGGGGACGGCACGGCATGCTCGCACGCGCGATCCACGGAAGCTGTCGCGTGCGCCCGCCTTGTGACACAGAGATTGGGTGTCGGCTGCGCTCCCGCCAGATCGAGTGGGGCCTCGCCTGCCTAGCCCTCACTCCCCCCGGACTCGCCGGGCCCCGTGGCGCGCTGCTGCCGATGGCTTTCCCGCGGGGTCAGCTCGAGGCTACCCGTGGGATCGCAACCCGCCGAACAGATACAGGAGCGCCGCCACGAGCAGCACCGTCCCAAAGATCCCCAGGCCCCCGCCGGCCCCCCAGTGGGAATACCCGTAGTAGCCGCCGCCTCCGCCGAACACCAGCAACAGCAGAATGATGAGCAGTAGCATCGAACCTTTCCTTTCCGCGGGGGAATCCGGCGGTCCATCGTGCCGTCCCGGCATCCCGCTGGGTAGGTAACGGTGCATAAACAGGTCCACCTCTCGCGGCACGCGGCTCGCCGGGGTCTCCGTCCCGTGAAAACGCCTGGTTGGACGGGATGTAGCGTCGCGCGCTCCACAGAGGGCCCGGCGGGAACCGCCCGAGATTTCGGAACGCCTCCAAGATCTCGGATGGTGTGTGGCGCTCAGCGGGGGGGCCGGCGGACCGGCACCGACATTGTGGGTATGGGTCTGACTGGGACGACTTGCTGCGATGGCGGGAAGAGCTTTGGCTGTGTGTATGAGGCGTCAGGTCCACAAACTATTCACAATTGGATGGCCAGACAGAATTCTTGCGGACCACACAAATCCTCATGAGCGTCGCAATAAGCATGCCGAACCCATAATCGCAGCGTGCGAGTTAAGGCTTCTCACGCGCCTGGGCATTCCCGTGTTCTTGCGACGCCGCAATGATTTCATCGGCAATCGATTGGGGACGGTCGATATTGTCCATCTCCAGCCGGCTCGTTTCACCCGAGGTCTCGAGCGCGATGTCGCCCACACCCAGCATGCGCTGGCCCAACGACTGGTCGACCCGCACATCCTGAATTTTCGAGAGCTGAATGTTGCGTGTGGTCTTCGAAAGCAAGCCCACTTCGTATTGGACCTTATCACCGGTAAGGGTCATTCTCTCCGATTGTCGGCGGATGTGGTGGCGGAGGGGCACGAGGAGCACCAGCGCGGCGACCGCGGGCAACCACGGCTGGCGCACCCACGGTGGTTCGTCGCGTGGCATGAGGTACCGCACATGGACGAACACCGCCGCGAGAATCACCAGTAGGGCCCCACAATACCACATCTTGACCTTCTTCATGCTTGGGCGAATCACCCGATCGGTCATGGCGCGGCTCCTGATCAGATCATGTTGCCGGGGCCGTTCTTTCGGTCCCCCGAATGCTCCCGATGCGCCTGCTCCAGCGGATCGATTTACAGCCTAGCTAGCGAGATCGCCTCGCGCTCAGGGGAATCTTCTCCCCGGAGGCTCCCGGCAGGCGGTCCCAAAATGGCTCGGGTCCCCTCCTGCGAGATGCCCAATGCTGCGACCGAAGCAACCTAGACCCCACCAAATAATCTCGTGGTATGAAACCGCCGCCTCTGCGACAACCGAGGGGGTGCAACGTCTTGCACCAAGCCTTTCATACCGACTCCCCTTTCGTTTGCTCGCCCGTCTGGTGTGTTCAACACCATATGGCCCTTGGGCGTCTCGCCGGCTCCACATGGCCGGGACTCTTCGTGGGTTGGCGGGACCTCTTATTCGTCCTGTGTGTGGTCCCGGGCGTCTACGTGACCTTCCTGTGGTTCAAGCAACTCTCGCAACGCTAAGGGTTCCGCGTGGACGGCTGCCGGAATGAGACCGGACCATACACGCTTGGGGGGCGCTTCACCCTCGGCGCGACCTGTACACCACGCGAAGCGGCCTGAGGCGAGAGGGAGGTGCCAGATGGAGACCGGCGATCGAGGACGCCGTCGCCGCCAGGGCCGCCGGCATCGACGACCGCGGGCTTCTCCCACGCAACGCGGATACCGCGCGCGATCGATCCCGGTAGCACGCCGCACGCATGGCTCAGACTCCGATGGCCATGAGCACGATCCTGAGGATGATCAGCACCCATCCCACCAGGATGATGACGATGGCCACCTTCTTCGCGGTAGCCGTGACGATCACGAAGATCGAGAGGATCGCGAGGTAGCCGATCGGATCGGCGAGTGTCGAGAGCTCCTTCGCCATGGGGAGGATCATTTGGACCAGGGCGACGATCCAGGTGCCAAGGTAGTGGGCGATAGAGTGGGCGAACGCCATGATCTGGGTCAGCGTGTCTTGCTTCATTTCCATCTCCTTCTGCCTGAAACTTCCGCGAGACTACGTGACAGGAATTTGCTGTTGGGGGCCGCGGGACGATCCGGCTGTCAGCCGCCCCGCGAGCCCACCGGGCGGGGTGGGTTTGCCGACATCGCCCGGCACGTCAGCCCGTTGGCGAGGACCATGGGCACCACGGCCAGGCCGATGCACACCGGGTCCGCCGGCAGGCGCAGCCATTCGATGGTGTGCATCAGGCCCTGCGTCACGAACTCGGGGCGTCGGGCATGCCAGTAGCCGTGCTGCAGCACGTCGAGACGCTGGAAGACCCCGCCGGGGAAGAGATTGGTCACGACCATCAGGACCAGGCCGCCATTCAACCCCCCAAAGGAGACGCCGACGAATTTCTCCCCCGCCACCAGTCTTGTTCACCCATCTTTGCAAGAACAGACCCATCACACCCTCTGCGTGTACGCGAAGGGGACTTTCGTCGTTGGAATTCCCTGGATACGATGGTCCTCTCAACAGACGTGAACGCATCTACCGGGGAAATTCGCACGAGATCTCGGAGGGGCTCCGACCGATCGGATGAAGAGGGCCTCAACGGCAGGGCAAAGATCGAACGCCGGAGCGTTCGCCTGTGCGTACGCCCTGTCGTCTCTGGGGGCAGCCGTCCGTGATCGCGGCCACTTGCGACTCAGCGTCGAACTCAAGGAGGCCCGGGCCGAGACTGGACGTGGGCGGATGACATCATCACTACGAGCGGGTGGCGGCCTGACGTCCCGTGCCGGGATGACTCGTGGGATTGGCGGTTTGGGTTTTTGGGAAGGACAGGCGATGCAGCGGAACGCGAGAGACGAATGGAAAGCCGCAATCCCCCTGGCCAAGGATTGCGGCTCCATGAAGTGGCGCGAAACGACTCCTTGTGCGGCTACTTCGGCACGTCCTCAGCCTTGGAGGGCACCTTGTAGTCAATGCCCTGATCCGAGGGCGCCTTCTGCTTGACGACCTTGATGAACGCGTACCCCATTGCCGTGTGGCAGGCATTGCATTCCTTGATCACGGCCGTGTATTCCTTCTCGAAGCCGGCAAGGTCCTTGGCGCCGATGGCCTTGTTCACCGGGGCGAACTTCTCGGTGTAGAAGCTTGCCCACAGCGGGTACTCGTCGGGCTTCGTGAGCTTGGCCGGGTTCATGGCGTTGTTCATGTACTTGGACATGTAGAACGCCAGACCCCAGTTGCCCCCCTTGGCCGCGAAGTACATGTTCTGGAATCGGTCCCCGACCTCCCGCATCGGGATCGCGAACTTGGGCAAGACGCCGACCACATCGTTCAGGTCGGCAGCAAACAGCAACGCGATCGACGCGAGCAGGCTCACCACAACGACTCCCGCAATGATCACACGCTTCAGCATCACCACTCCTCCTCGCCCGGGTTGATCACCCAGAGCTCATCGTTGCCCCTCTCCGACCCGGCCCTGCCGCCCGCCTGCTCGTCCTCCTTTTCTGTCCGAGGCGCCCCGCACCCCGCAAGGCCGTCGACGACTGCCTGCGCACACCTCGGGGCGTCTTGTCAAGCGGGGCCTGCCGCTTAGCGCGCCTCGTCAATCATTCGCATCGTCTCCCGCTCCACGTCCTCCGCCACCGTCTTGAGGGCGGCGGCCCCGGGGAAGAGCGCCAGGAGGGCGGTCGGCCGAATCATGCCGATCTTGGTCTTTCCCCCCTCCTGATAGACGGAGATCCGACACGGCAGGGCCATGTTCATCGTCATGTTCCCCGTCAGCACCTGGACGGCCCGCTGCGGGTTGCACACCTCCAGGATCCGACAGGCGTTCGGGAACTCCACGCCCTTCTCCTGGAGCATCTTCTGGAGGTCGTGCACGTGCAGGACGCCGAACTTGTTGCGCTTCACCGCCTCTTCCAGATCGCGCGTGGCGGTGGCCACATCCTTGGGGGTGTCTGTCACGTACAGCATCGGTGTCTCCTTCTTTTCAGCAAGGGCAAAGCACCAGCCCCGGCGACCTTCCCATCGCTGGGCATTGAGGGACCGCTACCCCCCAACAACGACTGGCCCGTGGAACCTGGCGACGGGCGCCTTCACGGACGGCCGACGGCGACCTTCTTGAACACGGCCCGTTCGCCCCCGACGGAAACGGTGACCGTATACGTACCGTTGGCCAAGTGGAAATTCTCGCCGAAGTGCACATCGCCCTGCCCCTCTTTGACGTCGTACATGGCCGTGACTGCCTGCAGTGCCTTCGCCCTCCCGGTTTTCCGGTCCGTGATGGTGATCCGCGGCATGGGGCTCCCGAGACGGGCTCCCGTCGCCTTGTCGTACACGGCCACTTCAATATGGCGGTTTACCGGTCGCCCCTGATCGGTCATCGCCATCGTGGGCATCGGCATTCCTGGCATCGAGAGCGGCACCTCGCCCTCGGTGGCACTGGACACCTGGTCGGGCCTCAGCATCGTCGGCACCGGGCCGATGTCGAGGGTGATCCGGTAACGGGCGGTACTCTGGGTGCGCTCGTCTCCACTCTGCGCGAACCCGCTTCCTTGCGGGGAGGCGAACGCCACGGCGAGGATGAGCAAGAAGAGAGACACATTGAACGTTTTCACGCTGGGGCTCCTGTGCCTGCGGTGGCCTGGCAGCCATGGGACGACCCACCGGTCGCCCTTTCCGTTCCATTACGCAGTCA
>Ga0316622_100001005_pt1 | contig 17713 bp, 12 predicted proteins | sample OWC_Aug_OW2_C1_D_FD_207646 | JGI IMG/M metagenome (GOLD analysis project Ga0316622, IMG submission 207646) | Wetland soil microbial communities from Old Woman Creek delta, Ohio, United States - OWC_Aug_OW2_C1_D5_C | ecosystem: Environmental > Terrestrial > Soil > Wetlands | place: USA: Ohio... | reverse complement strand
CCGGATTCATGCTCCAGACCACGATGAAGTCGGAGCGGAACCAGTCGTCCGAAGAGCCGTCGACGGCACCCATGCCCCACGTCTGGTTGGCGCCGATGGGAAGGTCGCCGGTGCCGGCCAGCGCGTCGAGCATGGGCACGCCGAGTAAGGTGAACAGACGCATCTGCGCCGCCGCGGCGGGACCAAAGTCCATGTTGCCGAAGTCCCAGTTGATGCGCTGTGGGCCATCCTGGAGGCACACGTCGATGATCCGGTCGGCGATCGCGGTCAGCGCCTCGTCCCACGAGAGGCGCTGCCAGCGGCCCGACCCGCGCGGCCCGACCCGGCGGAGCGGGTACTTCAGACGGGCCGGGCTGTGCGTGAGGGTGCTGTAACAGGCGCCTTTCTGGCAACCGCGGGGGTTGAAGTCGGGCAGGTCGGGATTGGTCTGCGAGTACACCGGCGCCTGCTCCTCGCGCCAGACGACCCCGTCCTTCACGTACACCTCGATGGCACACGCGGAGGCGCAGTTGGCCCACAGATGGGTGCCGTGCACGATGCGGTCCCAGCGCCACTGCTGGCGGTAGACGTCTTCCCAGTCGCGATAGGGGGGCTTCGCCGCTGTGGATCGCTCGCTTTCCCCCGCGGCGGCGAGGGCGGGTTGCAAACGGCGCAGCGAGAGGCCAAGCGTCACGGCAGCGGTGGCCCCGAGGAAATGGCGGCGGGAAAGATCGAGGGTCACGGTCCGACCCTCATTAAGCTTCAGGAACAGTCGAGCAGTTCTGCATCATCCCAACCGATGACGAAATAGTGCAGGCTTGACTATGAGCTTTCTCATATCAAAAGATGATCGAGTCTCGGCATCGCGGTTCTGGTGTTGTGCAAAAGAGTGAAGGCATGAGACTGAGCGGCAGGGCAGGGGTGATCACCGGCGCCGGGTCTGGCATCGGTCGGGCCAGTGCGATCCTCTTCGCCCGTGAAGGGGCCGGTGTAATCGTTGCCGACTGGCAACCGGAGTGGGGGGAGGAAACGGTGCGGATGATCGACGCGGCGGGCGGCGGCGCGCACTTTGCGCACACCGACGTCTCGAAGGAAGACCAGGTGCGAACCATGATGCAGATGTGCCTGGACCGGTTTGGGCGTCTCGACTTCCTGTACAACAATGCTGCCATCGACGGCCTCCACCAGGGCGTCGAGAACTACGTTCCCGACCAGACCCTGGAACACTGGAACTACATGCTGTCCATCAACCTCGGCGGCGTCTTCCTCGGTTGCAAGCACGCGATTCCGGAGATGGCGAAGCGCGGCGGCGGCTCGATCCTGAGCACGGCGTCGATCGCGGCGCTGCGCGGCAGCACGTTCCCGGTCCACACCTACACCGCCGCCAAGGGCGCGATCGTCGCTCTGACCCGTGCCCTGGCGGTTGCCTACGGCCCGGAGAACGTCCGCGTCAACGTCATCCTGCCCGGCGCCATCCGCACGAACATGTCTGACAACTACGAACATCCCGACGTCCGCGAGTTCATGGAGAATCAGGCGCCACTACGGCGAATCGGCGAGCCGGAGGATGTTGCCTACTGTGCCCTCTACCTCGCGTCCGACGAGTCGCGCTTCGTCACCGGGCAGATGTTCGTGGTCGACGGGGGTGTCTCCGTCGCTTGAAGGGTCCCTATTGACGGCCTCGAGCGCTTTTCCGTTCACCCGGGCCGCACGTTGTGGACGGTGATGCCCAGGGCTGGGGCGCGTGCGAGCGGACCATCGGCGGTCACGAGCGCAGCCCCCCGCGCCCGCGCCGTTGCTACGTACAGCGCATCGTAGGAGGTCACGTGGCCTCGCAGCGCCCAAGCGGCCTCCAGCAGCGTCCTGTGAGGTACGCGTTCGACGCTCCAGTCGCGCAGATCCGTGACGGCTTCCGTCGCCCGCCGCTCCGCCAGCCGCCCGGACAACACCTCGCGTCGGAGCACGGCCAGAACTTCCGCATCCAGCAGCTCCGGAGCAGCGAGATCGGCGTTGTCGAGAAGGCCGGCCGTGCGCAATCCGAGAGTCGTCTGCAGAAGGTACTCGACCGCGGCCGACGCGTCCACCACGAGGATCAACGGCCGAGTCCTGCGTCGCGCTCGGCGCGCACCTCATCCAGGGTGCGCGCCGCTGGCCGCCCGAGGTCGACCGGCTCACGCTTCGCCAGCCTGGCGCGAAACTCCTCGCGCTCGATCGCCCGGATCACGGCGTCGAGCACAAAGTCGCGGACCGTCCGCCCGTGGCGCTTGGCGTACGTGCGGATCTTGCGGTGCACCGGCTCGGGGACGTTCTTGACCTGGAGGTTTGCCATGGCATGCCTATAGCATGCTGCAAGCATGCTATCAACGTATCGCCGTCCAACGCATTGGCTGAAGATCGGCACCGAGGTAGTTGGTGCGTTCAGCCGCCGCCTCTGAGGAAAGTCGACCGGTTCCGCCGGAGACTGAGGAACGCGACCGTGAGCAGCACTACGACGAGGACACCAGTGGTCCACCCCGACGCGACCGGAACCGGCTTGGCGCACGGGGGAAGGTTGCCGCAGTCCGGATCGCCGCAGTCGATGAGTCCGTCATTATCGTCGTCGATGCCGTTGGCGCAGAGAAAGGGCTGGTCCTCGGTACGGCCTGGCACGTATGCTGACGGGCCGGGAAGATGCCCCAGCGCCCGCCGGACAATCTCCACATCGGTGGCCGTCACGACGCGGCTGCCATCAACGTCCGCGGGCCCGCACGTCAGCACCCGCAGCCAGACAGCCGGGGCGATTCGGTCGGCGGGCGGGTCGCCAATTTCCGAGATTTCCGGCAAGAGGTCCAGATCGGTGTCGAGGCACGCCGTGGTGGCATCGATGTCGGCGCGGGTGACGACGCCGTCGTTGTCCAGATCGGGATCGCACGCATCTCCGTAACCGTCGCCGTCGGCATCCCGCTGCAACGGATTGTGCACCACAACGCAGTTGTCGAAGGAATCGGGCAGACCGTCGCCATCGTGGTCGGTGCCCAGCTCCCCGGGAAGCGCGCCCACCGCCCAGGTGGCCGCGACCGACAGATTCGCGCCCACCCGCTCGGGGGGGCTCACGGCGACGAGGACGCCATCGCCGAGTCGGCCGAACGCGACTTGACTCGGCTCGTACTCTGCCACGACGGCAACCGGCATGTTGCTGCGGCGGGACCAGATCTCCAACCGCAACGTGTCCGGGGCGCTTCCCGCCGCGGCGCCGAGCCCGGCCGCGGTCGTCTTTCCGCCGAACAATTTCCCGCTCTCGGACAGCGTCAACCCGGGGGCTGGAAACACGTAGAGCGTGCGATTCAGAATCTCGAAGCGTTCGAAGACCGTTTCGTCCCCCGGGTTGATCACGCTCACGATCTTCAGGAAAAACTCGTTACAGCCGCCACCGATGCACACGTCGATCCACGACGGCGGGCACAGCTGCCCAGGGATGATGCAGGAGAAGACCGGACAGGGGTCGACACCACTGGGTCCCGGCTGACACGGGTCGCCGCGGTACGGACCGCCCTCGTCGCACACGCCATCGTTATCGTCGTCCCGATCGCGGCAGTTGGGCTTGCCATCGCCGTCGCTGTCGGTTCCTTCCCACAGCATGAACGATTCGTCCGGGCAGCCGATGTTGATCACGGTTCCGACCCTAACCGACGCCTGCATGGGGTGTTGGTCCTGCTTGTCGTTGCAGCCGTCGCCGTCGTCGTCATCGTCGCACGGGTCCCCGAAGCCGTCGCCGTCGAGGTCCGCAGTAATCGTCGGATCTGAGATCATCGGACACAGGTCGCAGGCATCACCGAGACCATCGTGGTCGGTGTCGACCTGGTCCGTGTTGAACACCGTCGGGCAGTTGTCCTTGACGCTGCTGCCCGTGCACACGCCGTCGTGATCGGGGTCTCCACCGACGGCGCCGCAGAAGTCAGCAAGCAGCGGACGCATGGAGGCACGGCACGCCACGATCGCGTTGATCTGCTGGGGTGTGAACGCTTCGTAGCGTGTCCCGAAACGGACGTAGGGCCCGGTGCAACCTCTCCAGTATGACATCGCATTCCACGTCGCGGGGGACTGCGCCAATGGAGAGACGTCGCCCCCTTGGAGCTGCGCGCACTGGACCGTGCAGTAGTCGGTGTTGAGGTCCTGCGGTGGTTTGGGGGCGCTCGGAAGGGAGAACTTCGTGGAGTCGCACCAGACGTGCCCTTCGATGGGGTTGCCCTGCGGGGGGTTCTCTTTGAGCTGGCACTTGACTGCATCGAAGTCCCTCCCGGTCAGGTCGAGCACCGGGGTCGGCGTGGGGGTCGGCGCCGGCGGCGTGGCGACCGGCAACTGCCGCGCACATTCTCGAGCCCCCGGATCGGGCGGGGTGTCGCTGAAACCGTCACCGTCGTAGGTGACCTGCGGATGCTCCGTCGGGTCCCAGAAGGGATCCTGCGCGCCGGCACCGGGGCCCTGGAAGGTATGCAGCAAACAGAAGTAGTGTCCGAGTTCGTGCGCCAGAATCGCCCCGGCAGGACCAAAACAGAACGCGGCCGTATCGTCCTTGCCACTGAAGCATTTGGACATATTCGGGAGCACAAAGAGCGTGACGATGAACGGTTCTTGCGCCGCCAGGTTGCGGAGTTCGTCGAAAAGCGGCTGGTCGTCTGCTTCCGGGTCAAGGTCGATGGCCGCGTACTCCATCTCCCTTGGCGTCAGGTCGGCGGGGGCGGGTGCGATGATGTCGAGCAAGGTGAACGAGAACCCGGTCGGGGCCCACTCGCGGTTGATTCCCTCGATGCCCTTGAGCACGGCGAGGTGCAGTCCCGCCTGACTCGGTGTCGACTCAGTCGGGAGCGTGTACCCGCAATAGGGATCGGCGCAGTAGGCCCGCACGCGCAGACCGAATGTCTGCGCCGAGGTGCGTTCCGCCGTGGCGGTGAGGGTGACGCACAGAACAAGCAGAACCAGCCCGAGAACGCCCAGAGATCTTTCGCTGCGAGGTCGCGCCATGGCCCCTCCCGTCGTGCGAAGCGCACACCTGTTGTATTCGGTGAACGAAGCCCGATCGATATAAACTCTAGCATCACGCGTCATGGTTCCTACCCCGGACCGACAGAATCCGTCAACTCGACGGCGACTTCGACTCGACGGCGACTCGGATTGGGCAAGGAAAGACGTGGGTGCTCGCCTTCTCACAACGATTGCACTTGTCGGCCAACTTCCCCCCGCGCGAGACTCCCCAAGAGCGTATCAGCGTGGTAGACGGCTTTCGTAGGCTCTCCGATGCGGTCAGTCGATGCGAACCGGCCTAGCCCAGTAAGGGGAGGTGCTCCATGAGCGACCGAGAGCAGCGCGCCGCACCGACGCGCCTGTCCGGCGAAGACCTGACCTTCTGGTGGGCCGACTCCCCGATGCAGCCCACGACGATGGCGATGTTGATGCTCCTGGATCGCCGGCCGGACGACGCGCGTCTGCGGCACGGCTTCGAGCGCGCCGTCATGGACGTGCCTCGTCTCGCTCAACGGGTCGTCGACGCTCCGCTCGGCCTGACGCTCCCGCACTGGGAGCTGGACCCGACTTTCGACCTCGACTACCACGTGCGGCGCCATGTCCTCAGCGGCCACGGGGGCGTCAACCAACTGTTCCGCGAAGTCGCGCTGGCGTACGAGACGCCCTTCGACCGTTCTCGCCCCTTGTGGGAGGTGCGGATCTTCGATGGGCTGCGCGGCAAGTGCAAGGCAGGGTTCTTCTTCAAGCTCCACCATGCCGTGGCCGACGGCGTCGGAGGCAACGCCATCTTTGCGGCACTGACCGACGGGGAACGCGACCCGCACCTGGAAACGGCGCTCCCCGAGAGCCCCACGGTCAAGGGCGCCTGGCCCGAGCCGCGGTCGCTCGGCCGGCGCCTTCTCGATGCGGTGCGCGACCGGCTCGAGCTGGACATGGAGCGCGCCGGCGCTGTCGCCAACGTCCTCGTGGACACGGTGCAGCACCCGGAGAAGCTCGCGCGCGCCGCCGACGCCCTCCGCACCTTCGTCGAGATCGCTCGCTTCGACAGCCGGTCACCGCTGCACAGCTTCGGGCGCGCGCGCCGTCTGAGCGGCACCGATCTTCCCTTCGAAGAAGTCCGCCGCGTCAAGCAGGCGCTGGGTGGTGCGATGATCGACGTCATCCTGACCGTCATGGCGCGCGGGATCGGCAAGTGGCACGCCGCCCACCGGCTGCGCCGCGTACGCGAGCTGATGACGCTGGTGCCGGTGAATCTGCGCACGCCGGAGCAGTGGGCCGACAAGCCCAACGTCGGCAACGTGGCCACGGGCATTCTGGTGCCATTGCCCATCAGGCACCGCAGCCCGCTCGGCGCCTACCGCGAGATCCACAAGCGCATGCAGGCGAAGAAGGCCGATCCGATGTCCAACGCCTCTCCTCTCCTCGCCGAGCTCGCGAGCATCTTCCCGCGCCAGGCTTTCACGTGGGTCACCGAGGCCACCTTCGGCACCGTCGACTTCATCGTCACCAACGTTCCCGGGATTCTCGCCACGCGCTATCTGGCTGGCGCCGAAATCCTGGCCGCCTACCCGTTCGCACCGGTCGCGATGAAGAGCCCGGTGAGCGTCGCCCTCTACGGCTACCGCGACCGTCTGTTCATCGGCCTGAATTCCGATGAAGCCGCCATGCCCGACGTCGAGGCGTTCAAGACGATGATCCGCGCGTCGTTCAAAGAGCTCCGCGACGCAGCCATCGGGTAGCGTTGGCGGGAGGGACGACGTGCTTTCGGCCCCACGGCACCGTCATCACGCTAGAGCCTGGTTTCCGGATCTTGCCGCGGGTTGCGGGGTGGCGGATAGCGTGGCAGCCGCTCCTTCGTGCACTGGACCACTCACCCTTGCCCTATTTCGGGAACCGTGAGTAACTGAAAACATGCGTCCGCGGTGCTTCCCGGGTGAGTGTGTACTCAAATCTGTTTTTTTCTCCGTCACGGTGTTTGCGATTCTGGGCACGGCCGGTTGTGGGGACGATGGTGAATCGCCGCCGGAATCGCCGAGCGTCTACCGCTTCGCCAACGGCTGCTTTTCGGTGCAGCAAGCGCCGCAGTCCGGGAGCGTCCGCTTCCTTGCGAGAACGGCGTCCGGGGGTGGCTATGCGTTTTCCGCGGCGCAACAGGCGTCGGCGACCCCGTTTTTCCTGAAGCCGTCGGCGCTTGGGACGTACCTTCTGTATGATGAGGCGGGCGGGTATCTGGCGTCGGGCGGTACGGACCTGATGCGCGAAACTGTCCTGCAATCGGATGTAACGACGCTCGACGACTCTTTCGTTTCCGAGGCCGAGTGGGAGCTGCAGCCAGCTTCCAGGGATCCGCAATTCTACCAGTTGCGTCACCGGAGGACTGGAGGGTTTCTCGCCGAAGGAGGACTCGCCGAGAGTGCGAGCGGTGCCGCGGTGCTCAACCTCGTTGCGCAGCCGGGTTGCGCGGCCTTCCCCGAGGAGGGCGTCTTTGCAGAAGGGCACGTTGAGCCAAGGCAGTTTCCGGACGGGTCGGTGTTCGGTTTCGTCGACGCGCACGAACACATCCTTGCGAACTTCGGATTCGGTGGGGGCGGGATTTTCCACGGCGCACCCTTCCATCGTCTGGGCGTGCAGCACGCGCTTCCGGATTGCTCCCGTTCGCACGGCGAAGAAGGGCGTGCCGATCTCTTCGGCTACGCCTTCGACAACGGAGCGGACGCAAATGCCCAGCTGTTGATCCAGGGAGTCTCGACGGGCCGGACCCCGGAGTTCAACCACGCGACCGCGGGGTACCCGGACTTCACCGAGTGGCCGAATGCACCCTTCCGATCGACGCACCAAGTGGTCTACTACAAGTGGCTCGAACGCGCCTACCTCGGCGGTCTGCGGCTCGTCGTGCAGCATGCGGTGAGCAACGAGGTCATCTGCAACTTCCTCGGCGGCGGTCATGTCGAGCCCACGCGCTACTCGTGCAACGACATGGTGGCGGTCGATCGCGAGGTGACCGAGGCCTACAGCATGCAGGACTATATCGACGCGCAAGAGGGTGGTCCCGGCAAGGGCTGGTTCCGAATCGTGACGACGCCCGCCCAGGCGCGCGACGTGATCCGCGACGGCAAGATGGCGGTGGTGCTCGGAATCGAGACGTCGAATCTGTTCGATTGCTTCCTCACGCCGACCGCCGACCATCCGCGCTGCACCGAAGGGGACGTCGTCGCCCGGTTGAATTCCTACTACGACCGCGGCGTGCGGGCGATCTTTCCGGTCCACAAGTTCGACAACGGCTTCTCGGCCGGCGACGGACACAAGGCGTTCATCGAGATCGGGAACGTTCTGCAGACCGAGCACCTCAACAACTTCACCGACCAGTGCGACCCGAGCGTCCCAACCGTGTTCGACCGGGGCGCCATGCAATTTCCCGGACTCAACCTGCCGCGCGACGACTACTTTGCGCCGCCACCGAATGATTTTACCGACTGGTTCCTCCACCCCATAGAGACGCTGGCTCCCCTCCTGCCGCGCATTCTGGAGCCGCCGATTCCCGGCGTGTCAGACCACTGCCAGCGAGCCGGCCTGACAGCGCTCGGCGAATTCCTGATCCGGCAGCTCATGCTCAAGGGCATGATCATCGAACTCGATCACCTGCCGCGCAAGTCGTACAAGCGGGCATTCGAGTTGATCCAGGCGAACGACTATCCGGCGGCTGGCACGCACGGGAACGACAACTTCGGCACGCTCTACGCTCTCGGGGGAGTTTCGACCGGCGGTTTTTCCACCTGCCGATCGCAGGATTCCGACGCGACGGTCGACGACGGATACCAGCAGAAGATCCAGCGCATTCGTGACAACGGTGGATTTCCGGTGCTCGGTTTCGGTTTCGACCTGAACGGCTTCGCCGGCGCCCCCGGGCCGCGGTTCGGGCCGAAGAGCCATTGTGGCGTGCCGCAGACCGACCGGCTCACGTATCCGTTCAAGTCGTACGCGGGCGATGTGACCTTCTACGAGCCCAAAGTCGGTAACCGCACGCTGGACTTCAACACCGAGGGGTTGGTGCACATCGGCTTGCTGCCCGAGCTGATCGAAGACGTCCGGCGCGACGGCGTCGGCGACGCGGATCTGGAGCCACTCTTCAAGTCCGCAGAGGGATACATCCGCATGTGGGAAAAGGCCGAGCGCCGCGGCGCGGCACTGCGGAACTCCGGGGAGAGGTGACCGCTTGCGGGAATCCGCACCGGGTCGAGTTGGAACCTCATGTGGTTGGATTGGCAGCCCGTTGAAAGGACGTTCCACCCACCCTTCGAGGGCCTCAGGGTGAGCGGAACGCCTTGTGTCACAAGCAGTTTCTCGCCATGCCGAGGCTCGCGCTAGGGCGACGCCAGATCGACCAGCACCGAGCCGCCGAACGTCCCGTCGGGTTGCCGCGCGCCGCACCCCTTCTCCATGATCGAGCCGTCGGGGAAAGGAAGCCTCACCGGTGGGCTCACCCGACGCGGACAGACATCGTCGGCGGCGTACATGTCGGTTCCGCCGAGCGCCGTCTGATCGACGGTCGCCAGCAAGCTGAGATCCTCGTGCCCCGCGCCCGTCGCGGAGTCGCTGACGCAATCGAGGACCACGTCGAAGAAGACGTTCACCTTCTGCTTGGATCTGAGAGTGAGCGGCAGCCCTTTCTGTGGCTTGCCCTGGTGGAGCCGGACCCTGGCGTCGGGACACGCGCCACGCGAGGTCACCGCGAGCCTGACGAGCTGTCCGAGGGTCGTCGCGTCGGCGATCGTCTGCGGCTGGGCGCTGCGGTTCTGTACCTGGACCTTGAAGATCCTGGTTCGCGCGGGCTGGGTGGCCTTGAGACGCACCTTGACCCCGCATTCGCATCGAAGACGATGCACGCCCGGTTCGCGATCTGCGTGCCGGTCGTCAGCCCGGGTTTTGCCGCGACGGTGAACACGACGTGGCCGCTCCCCTCGGGTGGGTTCCTGTCGGGCGGGAGGAAGCCGGCGAGCGGGTCTCGGGCGGCTGCATCGTCGCGGGATCGAGGGAGGTCAAGCGCCAGGTGAGCAGCGCGGTCGCTGCGTCGAGCTTCGCATCGATGCGCACGATCAGGTTGGTGTCAGGGCGCAGGTCGACGTCTCGCGTGAACTCGGTCAAGCCCGGCGGCGGCACGATCTCGTGATCGCCGAAGGGGATCGGCCCGAGGCTGAGCGTCGTCAGGTCAACCAGGTTCGGGTCGAGCGGATCGGTGACCACGACCTCGGCTGCTGGCGCCGTGGCCGCCTCGACGTTCTCGAACTCGACGACGTAGCGAAGCGGGATGTCCGTCGTGATGAAGCCCGCAGCACCCGCGCCGATCGGGCCGCTCTTGTCGTTCGGATCCGCTGAGGCGACCGGGTCGAGTGGGAACTTGATGCAACTCGTTCCCCCCACGGTGTTCGTGATCAGGCAACTTGGTTTGTTCGTGCAGATGGAAAGCTTCTTTTCGTAATTGTCCTTTCCCGAGACGACTACGAAGCCGATGTCCTTGCACTCGGAGGGGGTCTTCGGCCGCTGGCAATCGGGGCCGTCTGGCTCGAGTATGCAGGGCTTCGACGGCTTCTCGGGTTCCTTTTGCTCATCCCGTGGACAAGAGCATCCACCGCAGCACGACAAACCCCGCGGGCCCTCCCCACAAACGCAAGTCAGGTCACCGGCTCGCGCCGGTGCTGCGCAGAAGTCCGCGACGCGGCTGGCCAGCCCGGCTGCGAAGCCGAGGATCCCGAGCCCGGGCGGCGGCGCGTCGAGCGATGAGACCGCCAGGGGAGTGTTGACCTCGGCCCACACCAACCCGAACGCGGCGAGATCGTAGCCGAGCTGGGTCAAGCTATAGACCTTGGGCGCGCTCCCGAAGCTCGTGACCAGCGAGGCGACGCCGTCCGCGACGATCGTGTCGAGCTGCGTCGTCATGTACTCTGTCAGGTCGGCGTCGATCGCGGTCGGGATCGTGTAGTGGAACAGTCGCTCGGACTTGTCGCGCGCGCCCTGGACGAGCTTCGCGACCGCCTCGGGCTTGGGCGCGCGATCGAACAGCGGATCGGCCTGCTCCAGGCGGATCGCCACCTGCTGCCCAGCTGCGGCCTCGGGCACTTCGACGAGCAGATCCAGTGCGCCGGTGAAGCCGGCCGGAACCACCGGAATCAGAAGCATGAGCTGCCGCAACGGTGGCCCATCGCCCACGATGATCTCCCGATAGAACCCGCCCCACTCCAGGATGACGATCTTGCCGTACTGCTTGGGTGGCGGAGCGATCTCGAAGCGGGGTGTCACGGTGAGGCTCTCTGCGGCGCCGAACAGGAGCGGGACCGCGAACGCGTCGGTGTTGCCGCGGTTGCCGTAGAGGAGGAGGTACCTGGCGGGGCGTCCCGCACGTGCGACGTGCCGGCCGATGATGTCGATCCACAGGTCCGGCGCACGCGGGGTCGCGACCTCGAACACTCCGCCGCTCGTTGCCGTCGTCGCGTCGGGGTTCGTCACCACCACGTCCCACGCGCCGAGCGCTTTCCCCGCCAGGTCGAAGGTGGTCAGCGCGATCTGTCCCCCTTCGCCGATGCTGGCTGGAGTTCCCTCGATATCCGCCTGGCCGTTGCGCACGAGCTTGACCGTCGCCCCGCTCTGGAAGCCGCTGCCGTGCACGACGGCGATCAGCGAGCCGCCGTTGCCGCCCTCCCGCGGCTGGATGCTCGAGATCGTGAGCCCGCTCGCGAGCTCGAACGCGCCGACGTCGCACCGCGCGGTGCCGTCGCCATCGCCATCGACGGTCCGTCCGCTGCTGCGCTGGTCGATCGTCAGCGTCTGTCCCTGGGCATCCGTGCAGCCGGCCGGGTTGGCGGCGTCGAGTGCGGGGCTTCCGCCGAGGAGGGCATGCGTCTGGCTCGGGCCGCCATTGTCGCCGAGCGGCGCGAGCTGCGGATCCACTCCGGAGAGGTTGCCGGTGGTGTCACCGACGATGTCGCAGAAGGTGACATTCTGAATCAGGTTTTCACCCTCCGAGGTCAGCGCCGCCCCCGGTGAGCCGGACGCGGCGCAATCCGGCCCAAACGAAGCGCGCGCGGTGTTGCCGGCGATCAGTGTGTTGCGCAGCGTTAACAAGGCTGTTGCTGTTGGCGATTCCGCCACCGGCACTGCTGCTTGCATCCTGCCCTGCGACATTGTTTGCGATCGTCACGCTTTGCAGATGCGTCTCTGCCGACTGGTGGTTGTAGATGCCCCCGCCGAGGCTGCCCGTCTGGTTGCCGCTGATGGTCGAGTTGGTGATGGTCAGCTTGCCGACAAAGCTCCCACCAAAGTTGGCGATACCGCCGCCCAGCTGCCCGGCCGTGTTGCCGCTCACCGTACTGGAGAGGATAGCAACCGTGCCCTGGAAGTTCGCGATGCCCCCGCCATTGGCGGTGACGATGTTGTTGCTGATCGTGCTGTCGACGACCGTGAGGGAGCTCTGCTGGTCGTTATAGATCCCGCCGCCCGCGCCGGCATTGGGGAGCTGGCTGTTGACCCTGACGGTGGCGCGCATCAGCGTCAGCTGACCGGCGTTGTAGATGCCGCCACCGGTGGTGAAGGCGGCATTGTCACTGACGATGCTGTCCGCCAGGGTCAGCGTGCCCTGGTTGTTGACGCCACCTCCTCCTCCGACGACGCCGAAGCTGAAGCCGGTCAGGTTGCCGTTCGTGATCGTCACGCCGCGGATCTCCGCGATGGCGTCGGCGGCGACGAAGATCACCCGATCGAGCAGGTTGGCGTCGATGACCGTCGTCGCGGCGCCGTCGCCGCTGATCGTCACCGGGGCGTTCAGGCACAGGGGGAGCTGGGTGCTCGTCATGAGGTTCGGGTTTCCGCGCAGCCGATAGCTGCACGCGGCGGCCTGGCTCAGCAGATAGGTGCCTGCCGGCAGGCTGATGTCGCTCGCCTCGGGGGCGAGAGCGTTGGCGGCCAGGATCGCGCCGCGCAGGCTGCAGTCGTTCGGCGCTCCGGTGCAGACAGTCGCCGCGGGCTCATCGTCGGCGCGATCGACCGCGAAGCTGGCTGCGCGGGACGACGAAGGCGCGCCGGCAAGAAGAACGGCGAGAGACACCCCTACGGACCAGAGACGCCCTCGGCCTCCGCTGGTGCGCCACGGGAGATCCTCCATAATCGTGCTCCTTTGTGAGGTGAGATCAGGAACTTAGGAGGACTTCCTCAAACCCGAACGGGAGTATCGACCTCGTGCGACTCCTGAACCGTCGGCCGGCTACGATTCGCGGGTCTGGTCCAGCCGATGGATAGGGCGTGAGCACTGAGTACTATAAAATCTATCCTAGCAGCTTTCTGAACACACTGATACGGGGCCTCGTTACGGCACAATGAGGAGCACCACTCGCAGGGCAGATTGGCTGCGGCGAACGGTCCGACGGATGAGGAACCACGAAGGACACGAAGATCACGAAGGTGCAGGCTTTACATCTCGATGCGCCACCAGCTCCTTTCCCGGTGTTTCACCTCAGCGTTGGCCCCACCGTGGGTGATTGTCGTGAGTCAGGCTTGATGGTATTTTGATGGCATGAAGACAACCATCGACAAGGCAGGTCGGGTGGTCATCCCCGCGGCCATTCGACTTCGCAGCGGGCTCACGCCAGGTACCGAGATCGATGTCGTTGTTGAGGAGTCGGGCATTCGGCTCGTGCGCGTTGCTCCCGGCCCGCGGATCGAGCGTGTCGGAAAGCGGTTGGTGGCACGCCCGCAGGTCGATGCCCGTAAGCTTCCGAAGGTGGATGTGACCAAGCTGGTTGAGGAAGAGCGGAATCGATGGCCGTGGTAGTCCCCGCCTTCTTCGACACGACGGTGTTACTGGCGGGTTTGATCGACATGGGTCCTGTGTCGATCGCTCCGCAGGCGGTGATGACGGCGATCGCCGATGGCAAGGTCAGACGCCCGCTCACTGCCTGGCACTGCTGCCTCGAGTTCTACTCGGTCGCCACCCGCTTGCCGCCGGAGCTGCGGCTCTCCGCGGCGGATGCCGTTCGACTGCTGCAGGAGGAAGTGGTGGCGCGTTTCGCGATTGTGGACCTGCCGGCGGGGGAACGAACCCGTTTGCTCCGCGATGCCGCGAGCGACGGGGTGACCGGCGGTCGTGTGTACGACCTCCACATCGCCGAGACGGCACGATCCCACCGGACCAAGGTGGTGGTGACCGACAACCGCCGGCACTTCTTGTCCTTGCTGCGGTACGACATGCGAGTCCTCAGCGCGACCGAGTTCGTTGCCGAGATCGGCCGCTGACCCCGACCGCGGCGTCCTCACCATCCGAGAGACGGCGCGCCGCCACGCTGCTTCGAGAAGCGCTCCGGGTCTCTTTACAGGGAGGACCAGGTGCGAGCCATGGTACAGGCGTCCCTGGATCGATTCGGCCGGCTCGACTTCCTGTACAACAATGCCACGATCGATGGGCTGCACCAGGGCGTCGAGAACTACGTTCCGGACCAGACATTGGAGAACTGGAACTACATGCTGTCGATCAATCTCGGTGGCGTGTTCCTCGGCTGCAAGTACGCGATTCCGGAGATGGCAAAACGCGGTGGCGGCTCGATCCTGAGCACGGCGTCGATTGCGGCGCTGCGCGGCAGCACGTTTCCGGTCCACACCTACACCGCTGCCAAGGGTGCGATCGTCGCCCTCACCCGCGCGCTGGCGGTTGCCTACGGGCCGGAGAACGTCCGCGTCAACGTCATCCTCCCGGGCGCCATTCGCACCAACATGTCGGACAATTACGAGCATCCCGATGTGCGCGAGTTCATGGAAAACCAGGCGCCGCTGCGGCGCATCGGCGAACCCGAGGATGTCGCCTTCTGTGCCCTCTACCTAGCGTCCGACGAGTCGCACTTCGTCACCGGGCAGATGTTCGTCGTCGACGGCGGTGTCTCCGTCGCTTGAAGGCTACTTGTTGATAGGTGCTGGACAGTAATGGGGATCTGCCACGAGTTGCTGGCAGTCCGAGTAGGGAGGTCCCGCGGGCGGTGCGCCCGCGGGACCTCGTGCGCCGAAGTCTGATGGCGCCTGAACGACGATGCTACTAGCTACCGGGCTGTCCCGGTTGCACCGGACCGATGCGGTACGGCCGCATCATCTCGTTATCCTCGTGCTCGACGATGTGGCAGTGCCAGACGAACTGGCCCGGGGTGACGAACTGGGCTCGCACTCGTGTCACCTGACCCGGGTAGGCGAGCACCGTGTCCTTGAAACCGTTTTCCCACGGTTCAGGCGGTATTGGCGTGGACCCAGGGACAACCTGAACGGTTCGGTTCGCCTCATCCACGAAGATCGCCTGCCGGTTGACCACCTGGAAAAGTACCTCGTGGATGTGCATGGGGTGGGCGTCGACCGTCGCGTTGTAGAACTCCCACACTTCCGTGGCGCCCACCGCCGGGTTCTCGGTGACCCCGTCCTCCCACTTGAGTGGGGTCCATACACCGATGCCGGTGTTGGGGTCGCCCGCCACCGTACCGAGTCGCAATTCAGCGGGGGCGTCCTCAAAGAACTGCGATAGTTCTTCAAGCAGGGCCACCGGCCGTGCCGTTCCACCGATCAGCGGTGTGATCGCCGGCAGAACCAGGAACTGCGGCGGCGTGGTGGGATCGAGCGTCAGCGCCGGCCCGACGCGGAACTGCATCACCTGGCCGGTGGAATTTGGATCAGCCACCTCGTCCGGATCAACCGGCAACCCGGTGAACGGCGCATCGGGGCCGACATTGCCGAGGACATAGTTATCCAGAGGCACATTGGTGAAGTCGACGATCACGTCGGCGCGCTCGGCCCCGCCCATGAGGATCTTGTTGCCGTTCACCGCGGTCAGGTTGACCGGCGCGGCCAGGAAGCCGCCTTCGTTGCCGATCTGCCAGACCTCGACGCCGGGGATATTGCTGAAGTCGAGGATCAAGACGCGCGCGTCGCAGCCGTTCAGGAAGCGGAACCGATAGCGCCGTTGCTCCACGTTCAGGAACGGCCAGGTGTTGCCGTTCACCATGATCATGTTGCCGAAGAACTCGGGGTTCCAGATCGGCGATATGTCGGTGTCCGGGATGTACGGCCCGGTGATGCCGTCGAAGAAGGCCCGCGTGTCGGGGTAGAAGAGCTGCCCGCCTGCGTCGAAGGATCTGTCCTGGACGGCGATCGGGATCTCGTAGTAGGGCTTGTTCGGCGGGAACTTGTCTCCCTCCTTGGGCGCGGGGCCAGGCAACACGGCGGGCGTACCAGTGCGGGAGTCGAGCACGGCGCCATCGCCGGCCAGACCGCCGCGGATGATAAAGAATCCGGCCGGTCCCGCGTAGACGTTCAGACGCGTCATGCCCAGGGTGTGGTCGTGATACCAGATGGTCGAGGCGCGTTGGGAATTGGGGTACTGGAAGGTGGCGTAGCCGGGCCCCCAAGTCACGCCATAATTCGTTGCGGCCTTGCCTTTGAAGAAGTCGTACCACGTCCCAACGTTGGCATAGTCTGCTAGGATATTGCCTGCAGCGGGCAAGTACCAGGCCTCGGCGTAACCGTCGCTGTCATCCTGCACGCCCGCTGAGCCGTGAACGTGTGTGACCATCGGTACCGGGCCCGTGTAGCGGCCGGGGGTACTGGTGAAGGTCGGCCGGGTGTCACGGCCTTCGACCCCTCCAGGCGGGTTGGCCCAGTGCAGCGTCGGGTCGACCGGCAGGAGGTGCGGCAGGTAGTCAGACGTCGGATCCAACGGATTGGCGCGCAGCTCGTTGATCCACTTCACGCGCACCGGCCGGTTCCACTGGGCCTCGATCGTCAGCGACGGGGCGTTGTGAATCAGCAAACCCTTCTTGCTCGCCGACGAAACGGCCCCGTAGCCCCACACCGTGGTAGCAGGCAGGCCGGCGGGCAGGATCTGCTGCTGGAACTGCCGCATCGAAATCTCGTAGTAGTCGACGGGCTTGCCGCCCATCTGCATGATCGTGCCAGCCCGCGGCATGACGGGCGGGATGAGCAGCGGTGTCGCGTATTTCGGCACCGCATTTGGGTCCAGCGTTCCGCCGGGGATCTGGGCAAACACTCTGCGTAGCTTGCCGTCGATCATGGCCGTGAAAAACAGACCGCCGCCGACCGTGGCACCGATCTTGAGAAAATCGCGTCGGTTGACCATTCCGCGCGGCGATTTCTGGCCTCGATTCATCTTGCTACCGAGGTTCTTTCGCTTTTTCCGTCTCATGGATATCTCCCCCAAACGAACGATTTTTGAGAATCAGGCACCAGTTCACAATTGCTACGCTAACGAAAGAAGAAGGCTTCATCCTTCCAAGCTTGGCCAAAGGGATTCATCTTTATTCCCATTCCAGCAGTTGCCTGTTTCGTTTCAGTGACTTACGTACGAATTCACTCGGCGAACGGAGAGCGGGGGCCGCGGTGCGGGGCAAACGGGTCGGAGCAAACACCTCCCCGTGACCGAGGCGTCCTCAGTCTCTAAACCGACACGAAATGTATCTTTGGATCTCTCGCGGTGTGCGAGAGCCCGATGCTGTCCTGGGCACTTTTCCCCAGCCTGGAGAATCCGACACTAGTTCCAACGCTTGAATTCTGTCAAGAACCTTTATCAAGAAGTGTAAGGAGCACTGGAGATGTCCGGGGGTATAAGCACTTAGAGATGTCCGCCCTTAACGGCTACGCCGTCGTGGATGGAGAACATCGAGCGGCAGGTGTGGAGAAGGGCAAGGGCAATGACGAGGAA
>Ga0316622_100001004_pt1 | contig 17726 bp, 16 predicted proteins | sample OWC_Aug_OW2_C1_D_FD_207646 | JGI IMG/M metagenome (GOLD analysis project Ga0316622, IMG submission 207646) | Wetland soil microbial communities from Old Woman Creek delta, Ohio, United States - OWC_Aug_OW2_C1_D5_C | ecosystem: Environmental > Terrestrial > Soil > Wetlands | place: USA: Ohio... | reverse complement strand
CTTTGAGCACTATATTTACATTGCGAATGCTTTCTACAACATGGGTAGCGACGGCGTCGGTCTATGGGATGACGGCGACGGCTTTTTCTACGACGTCTTCCACACGCCGGACGGCACGATGACGCCGCTTCGAGCTCGTTCCTTCGTCGGGCTGATCCCACTACTGGCGGTCTATGCCCTGGAACCGCAGTTGTTGGACAGGTTGCCTGCATTCAATATGCACCTGAAGTGGTTCCTGGAATACCGGCCCCGGCTGGTGGCCAACGTTGCCTCACTCAACGAGAAAGGGAGTCACGGTCACTATCAATTGGCGGTAGTTGGCCGCGAAAAGCTGGTCCAGGTCCTGAGGCGGATGTTCGACTCGGAAGAATTTCTGTCCGAGTACGGCCTCCGTTCGCTGTCGAGGGTCCATGAAGAGCGTCCCTTCGGCTTTGTCATGGGCAAGCAGGAATACGCTGTCGATTACGAACCGGGCGAATCACGCAGTGGTATATTTGGGGGCAACTCGAACTGGCGCGGTCCCATCTGGTTCCCGCTCAACTATTTGATGATCGAGGCGCTGTGCAAGTACCACCACCACTATGGCGATTCGTTGACCGTGGAGGTGCCACTCGGCTCAGGCCATCAGCTCACGCTCGATAAGGCAGCCGATGAGCTGTCTCGCCGTCTTGTGCGCATCTTTCTCCGCGACGAGACCCAAGCTGGGGGTCGCCCTGTTTTTGGACGGGAGCAGATGTTCCAGGTCAATCCCAACTGGCGCGACCATGTGCTGTTCTACGAGTATTTTCACGGCGACACCGGCGCGGGCCTTGGTGCCAGCCACCAGACCGGCTGGACGGCGCTGGTAGCCAATCTGGTACAAAGGTCCGAAAGCGCCGGCTGCCCGTATTGCCACTGAGGGAGATAAGAGGTCAGGGCCCAATGGCGTTGGCCTGGCGGCCTCTCGGTGCGGGTCCGAAGCCTTCACGGCCGAATCCTTCGGAGCAGAAACTTCCAAATGGGGAGGCTTAAATGACCGGAGTGCTTTCGTTGACCGAATTCGTGCATGGGGCCATGCCCCTTGCGATCGGGGTCAGCACCCAGGTTCTGACTACTTTCAAGGTCATCCTGGCGACGGCTCTGCTGGGGATTGCTGTGGTTCAGGCGCTGGAGCAGGCGATGCTCTACAGGTGGATTCGCGTGCGCAATCTAAACCGGCGGTTGGTGGTGCGTCTGCACCGCATCGGCGGAGCCACGGCGGTGGTCTTGATCCTGGCCGTGCTCGCCGCGTGCTGGTATTCCTGGCTGGGGCTGGGCTATCCGTTGAACAGCGTTCGTGTCGTGGCCCACGCAGTGCTGGGTGGTCTGGCTGCCGCCATCCTGGCGGTCAAGGTTGTATTCGCCAACTTTTATCGAGAGGGCTTGAAGTATACCTTGCCCCTGGGGATTTCGGTCGGAACGTTCCTCCTCGGCGTCTTTTTGCTCATGGCCCTGCCCTGGTATCTCGGACTGATCTAGCGTGGCAACTGCGCAGCTTGGCGAGTCAGTGAGTGAAGGCACGCGCAGATACTCTGCCGCGCGTCCGAACCGAAATGCTGCCAAGGAGGTTGCGGATGCCTGTCTTTGAGTTTCTCTACGCAGTGTGCGTGCTCTGGCTCAGCCTGTACGGGCTGAACACGCTCATATTGACCGCAATCTATCTTTTCCACCGGCGTGATGTGGTGCCAGAGCCACCATCGCCGGCAGAATGGCCCATCGTTACCGTGCAGTTGCCCATTTACAACGAGCTGCACACGGTCGAGCGACTGTTGACCACCGTCGCCAGGCTCGACTACCCGCGCGACCGGCTGGAGATCCAGGCTCTGGACGATTCCACAGACAATACCCGGGAGCTGGTGGCCCTCGTCGTCGAGCGCATCCGCCAGCAGGGCATTGACATCGTCCACATTAAGCGCCAGAACCGCACAGGCTTTAAGGCCGGGGCCCTAGCAGAGGGCCTGAATCAGGCCAAGGGGATGCTGGTTGCCATCTTTGACGCCGACTTTTTGCCGGCTCCAGACTTTGTGCGGCGCGTGGTCCCCTACCTGTCTGACCCAGCCGTAGGCTTTGTCCAGACCCGGTGGGGCCACGTCAACCGTGACTACTCGGCCTTTACGCAGACCCAGGCCCTGGGCATGGACGGGCATTTTGTAGTGGAGCAGACCGCGCGCAGCCGGGCCGGGCTGTTCATCAACTTTAACGGTACCGGCGGCATTTGGCGACGAGCCTGCATTGAGGATGCAGGCGGCTGGACTGGAGACACACTAACTGAAGATCTGGACCTCAGCTATCGCGCTCAATTGCGCGGCTGGCGCGTAGGCTATCTGCCCGACGTGATTGTCCCAGCCGAGCTGCCACCTCAGATCAGCGCCTTCAAGCGGCAGCAAGGCCGCTGGGCCCAGGGCAGCATCCAGACAGCGCGAAAGCTCATCGGTCCTCTGCTGCGCTCCAAGCAGCCATGGCGAGTCAAGCTCGAAGGCTGCGTGCACCTCACCGGGTACCTGGTCCATCCTCTGATGCTGATGTTGATCCTCCTGGCTTTTCCCATGAGCGCTTCTCACAGTTGGGTGCTGTTGGCCGCACCCTGGCTAATGATTACGGCCATTGGACCGCCATTGATGTATGCAGTGACCCAATGTACCACAGCCGAGGATTGGAAGCATCGCCTGCGGTACTTGCCGCTGCTGGTGATGCTGGGGATCGGGGTATGCCTGAGCAATACCGGGGCCGTGCTGCGCGGACTGTTTGGAGTGCGCCGGGACTTTCAGCGAACACCCAAGTTTGATCTCCGCCGGCCTGGGGAGGCCTGGGTCGGGAGCATCTATGCCCTGAGGGGGGACTGGCTGGTGTGGGCAGAACTCGCGATGGTGGTGCTGGTCCAGCTTCTGCTGGCCATGCCGGGTGTGCAGTGGTCCTTTGTTCCGTGGGTCTTGCTGTACGCCGGAAGCTTTGGTTATGTCGCCGGGGTGAGCTTGTACCAGGCCTACGAGCGGCGGCAATGGCTGGCCGCCGCTCGTCAGATGCGGCAGTCCCCTGATGGACGAGTACCGGGTACCCTGTAGGCAGTGTATGAGCGTTACAGGGGTAGACAGGTCTTTGGCACCTCGAGCCAGCCAAAACTAGAAAGTGGAGGACAGGCCAATGTCCGCACCAGTTGCTCCACCGATAGCAGTTTGGTCCCCGTTATACTCGTTCGACGTTGCGATCGAGGACCTCGACGAGGCGATTCTGCGCACCATCGCCTATGCCGATGTATTTGACTACCCGCTGACTTCTCAGGAGATCCATCGCTACCTCATCGGCCATGCCGCCCCCGCCGCAGTCGTAGAAGACCGCCTGGCCCATACGCGCCTGCTCCGCGAGCAGCTGGGTTCGCTCTCACCCTTGTGGTTTCTAGCCGGGCGTGAGAACCTGGTGGCACTCCGGCAGGAGCGCGAAGGTTTTGCAGCGAGCCTCTGGCCGGTGGCGCGCCGCTACGGCCAGTGCATTGCGGCTCTTCCCTTTGTGCGGATGCTAGGCTTCACCGGTGCACTGGCGATGAACAACGTGAGTGGTCCCCACGACGACATCGATCTGTTGGTCGTCACTCAAAGTGGCCGGATCTGGCTAAGCCGAGGCCTGATTGTGGTGCTGGTGCGCCTGGCCCAGAGGCAGAGGGTGAACCTTTGCCCCAATTACATTCTGTCGGAGCATAGCCTGGAGCTGGGTGAGCGCGACCTGTTCACCGCTCACGAGCTGGTCCAAATGGTGCCGTTCAACGGTTCAAGCCTTTATCAGCGCTTATTGGACACCAATGCCTGGCTGACTGATTTTCTGCCCAACGCCTCAGCCAGAGCTCCAGTGAAGGTAGCCTACGGGCGAATGGCCAGCCTGGGGCAGCGCGGCTCCGAGTTACTGCTGGCCGGCCACCTGGGGGATGCAGTAGAACGTTGGGAACGCGAGCGCAAAATTCCGCGCCTGCGGCTCGAAGCGGCTCAATCAGGTGGAGATGGTGCTACCTTTACGCCTGATGTGTGTAAGGGGCACATGGCCGACCATGCCAGCCTGGTGCGCCGGCGCTACACGGCCAGGCTTGCTGCTCTAGGGCTGTAGGCACGGGGTTTGACATGAGGCAAGGCCTTGCCCGCCTGGCCGGAGGCGCCAGCACATGGTCATTGGCTGCCCTGCTGCTCATCCTGCCCTTCTGGGGCCATTGGGTTCTCTTTGGCCAGCCCATCGACCCAGTGCTCTACGACTATCACGAAATTGTGCTCTATGCCACTGACCTGTTTCTGTGGGCGGCCCTAGGCGGCTGGCTCCTTAGCCGTTTGCTGCACCCAAGCAGGCCCAAGCTGCAGTGGGGACCAACCCTCCTGCTTGCCCCGCAGATTGGGCTGCTGGCACTGGGCGTGATTGGCGTGCCCCAAGCCGTTGACCCTGTGTACGCGGCGTATGGGGTCGTGCGCCTGGCCTTGATGCTGGCATTTTACCTGATGCTGGTGAATGCCCCAGTAAAGCGAGATTTGATTGTCTGGCCCCTGGCCGCAGGCATAGCCGTACAGGGAGCGGTTGGCGTGCCGCAATTCCTGCTCGGACACAGCCTCGGCCTGAAGTGGCTTGGGGAGACAGCTATCGACGCGGGCACGCCCGGGGCCAGTGTGGTCATGGTGGGGGAAGGACGCTGGCTGCGGGCTTACGGCCTGACACAACACCCCAACGTCTTGGGTGGCCTCCTCATGGCATCCTTTTGGGTGGTCATCGGCCACTTGCTGACCCAACGGGGTTGGCGCCGGATCGCACTCCTCAGCTTGGTGGCGGTCGGCTGGGGCACCCTGCTTGTGACCTTCTCGCGGGCGGTCTGGTTGGGCACGGCCGTAGGAGGTGTGGTGCTGGCAGGACTCCTCCTATTCTGGCCGGGTGCGGCCGGCCGGCCGGAGCGGCCGGTGTCAAGATCAGCGGTCACCCTGCTGGCGGGCGTTCTCGTCGCGGTGTTGCTGGTTTTTGTCCTGGCCAATTGGCAACTCCTGAGGCCGCGCCTGGGCTTGGTCAGTCAAGGGGTGGAGATACGATCACTGGATGAGCGAGTGGAGCTCAACAAAGCTGCGCTAACCCTCATCGGCCTGCGTCCATGGCTGGGCGTCGGTGTGAGCAACTTCTCGGAGGCCCTGCTCCGCCTGACACCCGTCTCCGTTTCGCGCTACCGCGACTATTCGCCGGTGCACAATGTGCTCCTCTTGACCACAGCCGAGCTGGGGTTGCTTGGTGGCCTTATGTGGCTTGTCCTGCTCATCTCCCCATGGCTGGCACTGTGGCTGCGCCGGCGTCACCTGCAGATGACCCCATGGTGGGCGGGCCTGAATGCAGCTCTCGCTGCCCTGATGGTGGTCAGTTTTCTCGATCACTACCTGTGGTCGTTCCAGCAGGGAAGGCTGATCTTTTGGTTGGTGTATGGCTTGTGGGCCCGGGAGTGGACGGCCCACACTGGCATAGAAGAGGTCGAACCGTGAGTGACCTGTTGCTGGTCAATCCCCTGTTTCTGCACGACGACCCGGTGGAGCAGCGGTTGATGACTCCATACTTCCCTCTTGGCCTGCTGTACCTGGCCGCGGCCGCCCGTGAGGCAGGGTATAGCGTCGCCCTCTTTGACGGCATGTTTGCCCGGGGAGGGGATGGAGCATTCGCCGCCGCGCTGGCACGGGAACAACCGCGCATCGTCGGCATCAGTGCCCTGGCGACGGTGCGCGAAGCTGCCCTGCGTCTGGCAGGGCTTGCGGATCAGTACGGCGCTACGGTTATCGCCGGCGGCGCCGACCCCACCGGTCGGCCCGAGAGCTATCTGCGCCATAAAGTGAATGGACGCAGGCCGGTTCGCCTGGTGGTAATAGGGGAGGGAGAAGAAACGCTCCTCGAGCTGCTTCGGCTCCTGATCGGCGGCATGGCTGTGGCCGAGCGAACTGGTGTGGCTGGGCTGGCTTTTCTCGACTCGGCAGGCGAGATGATCCAGACGCCTGCCCGGCGCCATTGCTCCGACCTCGACAGCCTGCCCCTCCCGGCGCGCGACCTGATCGACGTCGAAGCATACCGCCACGCCTGGCGACGGCGACACGGCTTTTTTTCGTTGTCACTGATCACTAGCCGGGGTTGCCCCTACGGCTGCACCTGGTGCCAGAAGAGTGTCTTTGGCCGGAGCTTCCGCGTGCGCTCCCCTCAGAAGGTGGCCGAGGAGATGAGCTTAATCAAGCAGCAGTACCATCCTGATCAGATCCGCATCATAGACGATGTCCTGGGCATTGACCGTCGCTGGGCACGGGCCTGGCGCGAGGCCGTGCTGGCGCAGGACGCAGTGCTTCCCTTCGAGTGCCTCTCGCGCGTGGACCTGGTAGACGAAGAGCTGATCTGTTTGCTCCGCGATGCGGGCTGCCGGCGCATCGCCTTTGGCGCCGAATCAGGCTCACAGAAGGTGCTGGACGCGATGGACAAAGGTACCACGGTGGAGCAGATCCGCCAGGCCGCCGCGCTGTGCCGGGCGCATGGCATCGAGACCTACTTCTATCTCATGGTCGGCTATCCCGGCGAGGAATGGGCGGATCTCCTCAAGACGGTGGATCTACTCAGGCAAACACGGCCTGATGCCTTTAGCTCTACGATCGCCTATCCCCTACCCGGCACGCGTTTTTACGAGGAGGTTGCGCACCGTTTGTTGGACAGTCCAGACTGGGACTATACCGCCGAGAACCGCTTGCTCTTCGAACGGGGTTTCTCGACCCGCTTCTACCGTTGGGTCCAGCGCTGGCTTTACCAGGAATGGAAGGCAGCACGCCTGGGCCATGGAGACCAGCACGAATCGCCCCTGCGGCGCCTTCGGAGCCGAGCCGCGCTGTGGAGGGCGCAGGCGATGGTCCGGATTTTGAGACACGACCCTTCTGGGCGTGGGGCGTAGGGCCCGGAGAGGGTACGGTAGAACTGCAGTGAGTACAGCGTACCGGCGAACCGCTGATGCCTTTGACCAGGCCGCCTCGACCTATGACGCGCTCTACCGGTCTGGCACGATGGCCTGGCTACGGCGAGAGAGCCTGGCGATCCTCCAGGTAACCTTCCCACCCGGCAGCCGTCTCCTGGAGATCGGCTGCGGCACGGGAGACGAGGCTTTGGCCCTGAGCAGGTTAAGCTACCGGGTCGTGGCCACCGACCTTTCACCGGCGATGATTGCCTGTGCCTCTACCAAAGCCCAGTATGAAGAAAAGCCGGTGACCTGGCGCGTCCTGCCCGCAGGCGAGCTGGCGGCCCTACTTGACGACTATGGCCCCGGAGCCTTTGACGGTGCATACTCTAGCTTCGGTGCCCTGAACTGCGAGCCGCGCCTGAATCGGGTCGCCTCGGCTCTGGCCGGGCTACTCCGACCTGAAGCATTCCTGGTCTGCTCCGTCATGAACCGCTGGTGCGCATGGGAAATCGCCTGGGGGTTGCTGCATCTGCGACCTCGGCACGCATTTCGCCGGCTGGGCAGGGGGTGGATCGAGGCGGGTCTGGCCTCGCCGGATGGCCGGCAGGTAGTGCCGGTGCGGTACTACACACCACGCGCTTTTGCGCGCGCCTTCAAGCCGTATTTCCGATTCCGCGACGTCCGAGGACTGCCGGTATTGCTGCCGCCGCCATTCCTGGATTCGTTCTGCGGCCGCCACCCGGCTCTAATGGCGCACCTGGAGGCCGCCGACCGTCGCTGGCGGGGTCGGTGGCCGATTTCCTGTCTAGGCGATCATTTCTTGATGGTGCTGGAACGCTCAGGTTCGGGGTTCGCACAGACTGGGGAGGGCGAATAGGACTCCCGCCATGGAGAATTGGCTAGAGATCGTAGGCTGTCCCTATTGCCAGGCACGTCTTGAGGTGACAGACGAGGCGGAAGGCATGCTGAGCTGTTCCGGCTGCGGGGAGCAGTTCCCGGTAGTAGGAGGAATTCCGGCTCTCTTGCGCCGTGAAGACATAGCTCGAATGGAGCGCTTCAGTGAGGAATGCCGGCAAGCACGCCTGCGCGAGGGACAGATCCGCCTGAGTCATGAGCAGGCTTGGGTTTTGCCGTATGGCCAGCCGCCGGGCTTTTCTGCCCTGTATTGGCAGGTACGCCGGCAGAGCTTTTGTGCGCTCATGGCCATCTTGGCCCGTGAGGGTCCTACCCCGGCCTGGGGCCCGGTGGCCGACATGGGGGCCGGCATCGGCTGGCTCAGTTATCGCCTGGCCCAGGCGGGCTACCAGGTGTTGGCCATCGACGCCAGCCACGACGAGACTTTTGGCTTGGCCGCGGCACAGGCTTACTACGGGCCCAACCCTGCGATTTTCCCCCTCCAGGGCGACCTGGAGAACCCACCTCTTCAAATGGGCCGGCTGGGTCTCGTCGTATTCAATGCCAGCCTTCACTATGCCCGGGACCTGGAAGGCACACTCCTTCGTTGTACGCGTGCCCTGCGACCCGCAGGGCGTCTGGTCATCCTCGATTCGCCTGTTGCCCGGCTTCCCCGGCCCGGCACCGGCCGGGGTGACCGCCACCTGGGCCACCAAGAGCTGCACGCAGCCCTACTGGGGGCAGGACTGGAGCCCCGCTGGCACTCTATCCGGCGGGGAGCAGGATGGTGGACTCACCAGGCCAAGTCATGGCTCAAGCTACAGCCACTGTTCTCATTTCCCATGGGCGTCGCCAAGCGCGCGACCCCGGCTTGATTGGTTCGCGATGAAGCGCTTATCTGCATTGCTGTTCCTGTGTACCCTCCTGGGATGCCGGTCGCCGGTGCACGAAGCCCGAGATCTGGGAGAGGGGCACCGTTTCAAGGCCACTTCCCGACCGGTCATCTCCTCCCCCGTTGCTTATGATTGGAACCACGACGGCATGAAGGAGATTGCCGCCGGCTCCTGGGACGGATATTTCTACCTGCTCGACGGCCGGCTCGAGAACCAGCCAGGCTGGCCCCAATACAGCCCCAAGGGCTTTTTTTCGTCGCCTGCTCTGGCCGACCTCGATGGCAACGGGCAGCCTGAGATTGTGGTCGGCTCAGACGCGGGCAAGCTGTTTGCCTGGCATTCTGACGGAAGCTCTGTGACAGGCTTTCCCGTAGATCTGGGGTACACAATATGGGCCTCCCCGGCGGTGTTGGAGGGAGCACACTTTGCCATCGGCGATCGGGGCCGGATGTTCGTGTTCCGTCCAGACGGGCAGGCCGCCGCTGGTTGGCCGCAGCCGATCCACGGCTGGCCCGATGCCACCGCGGCCTACTCCGGCGGGCTGCTGGCTGTGACAACTTTGAGCCCTGGCGATCCGTCGCAGGGCTGGATCTATGCCTGGCACCCGGACGGAACCCTGCTGCCGGGCTTTCCGGTCGAGCTGCCCATGGACTCGGATTCGTCTCCCGCGCTCGCCGATTTTGAGGGTGACGGCCGGCTCTGGCTAGTATGCGGCGATGATGCCGGGTGGCTTCACGTGCTGGACAGTGCGGGCCATGAGCGGCCCGGCTTCCCCGTCCGCACCGCGGGCCCTCGCCCCGGCCCCACGCCTACCCCTGCTCCGCCGGGCGGCAACGTCTACTCCATCGAGGCCTCGCCCGCGCTCGCCGATCTGGACGGCAACGGCCGCCTGGAAATCGCCGCCGGATCGTGGGACGGACGCATGTACCTGTGGGACGACCGGGGGGCGCTTCTGCCCGGCTGGCCGGTCCTGGTCCAGGATCAGATCATCTCCTCGGCCGCGCTGGTCGATCTCGACGCCGACGGCAATCTGGACATCGTGGTCGGCTCGAAGGACGGCCGTCTGTACGGCTGGTCGGTCGAGGGACAGGCTCTAGCGGGCTTTCCCTACGACCTTGGCAGCCCCATCTTCTCCTCTCCCTGGGTTGGCGACCTGGAGGGGGACGGACGGGCCGACATTGTGGTCGGGGCCAACAACGGCATCCACCTGTTGTCGGACGTTGGGCCGCTCGGGCAGGCTGCCTGGCCAATGTTCCACCATGATGCGGGTCGCACAGGAGCCGTCACAGATGAGCGCTAGGCGTGCAAGGCCCAAGGTCTCCCTACCCCTATCGAACCTTGTGATGGCAGGGGCACTTGCCTTGCTAGCCGGGTTCTACGCGTTCTCCGCTATGCATGTCCAGTGGACGGGAGCCCGCTGGTGGGAACGGGCTGCGTACGAAACGGCACAAGGGCGTAACGTCTACGTTCTGGACTACCAGATCTGGCTCACGCACTCCGAGGCCGAGCCCTTTTTTGGCTATGGAGCAGGCAGCCTCTATGTCGCGGTTCCACTTTACCTTGCGGCTCGGCAGATCACGGGAGATGCTACGCCTGACCTGTTCGCGCAGATGTGCGTGGTTTGGGCAGCGGCAACACACATCGGCCTGGTGCTCATTGGGGCACAGATTGTGTGGCAGCAATCCCACAGCCGTGGTGCAGCCGCAGCAACAGCTGCACTGTTGGCAGGTAATCCGATCCTGTTGACACTCGGCGCGATGGGGGATATAGTCGACATAATGATGTTGCTCCTGTGCGCGCTCTACCTGAAGAGCCTCACTCGGGAGCGGTACCGCAGCGCCGGACTATGGCTGTCACTGGCTTTTGTGGTCAAGCAGTTTCCATTACTTTTTTTCCCCGACTTGTTTCTGCGCGCGGCCCGTGCGCGGCGCTGGGACGCCATTGCCTGGAGCCTAGTGCCACTGGTGGTCCTGAGCCTACCGTTTCTGATCTGGAGTCCGCGCGAGTATCTCTTCATCCTGGCGGGCAACGTCAATGCCTGGCGGCCGATCTACCACGGAGAATGGTGGAACGTCTTTGCATTCATTGCCTCCACCGGTGTGCCCGACGGGTGGGTGAGGGTGCTCAGTCTCGGGCTGCTCGCGTGCGCGGTGGCTTTGATCTACTGGGCGAGTTGGCGCAAGCGGCTGAATGCGCTGGTGACCACGGCCCTGCTTGCCAACGCCTTTTGGATGCTCTACCATTCCTCAATGGCGACCTATATCGGCTGGGGCTCGGTCTTTGCGACGATCGCTCTTGGGAGTGCATGGGAAGCGAGCCGTGAAACATAGGGTTGTCGGCAGCTGGAGACGGGGCTGCTGGTTTAGTCTGGTCCTGGTGGGCGCGCTCCTGGCATGGCAACTGGGAGCCGAGCTTGTCGAGCCCCACTTCCTACTGGGTGTAGGCGACTGGCTTCAGCGCCGGCCCCCCCCTTTGGAGGTGGCGACGGCGGGCGGCACGGCGTTACGGCTATACAGTGATACCCGCCCTCATATCGGCAAAATTGCCGGACTGCAGAAGGGCCTGGTCTGGACGCAGCAGGGCGATGAACTGGTCGAAGAAGGGTATGGCTTGGGCTGTCCCATCGTCGAAAGCGATGGACAAGCCTACGTCTCCAGCCATGCGGAGACAGCTATGGCCCGCGACGGGGAGGTGGTGATCCTGACCAAACGCTACTCAATGGACACAGTCGATACCCCGGTGCGGTTGTTGCGTCGCAAGTTCCGCAGCGCTCCCTCTTTGGGCGTTGTGGTCGTTCGCTACGAAATTCAGACCGATGGCACTGTCGGGGTGACTGCGGACCTTTCTGGGTTACAGGTGCCCTGGGACCGGGCGTATCTGATGAACGAGCTGGGAGCGCGCCGCTTCACACATTACAGCGACGCCAGCGGTACCGACCTGCCGGCGCACGGCATTGGCATCTGGGAGCTGGCCGGAGTCCGGCAGGCCTGCTTTGACAGCGCCGACGGTCGACTTGGCTTCTGCATCGATGCGGACAAACCGGCTCAGTTGTACTTTGGTCGCGAGCGGACCCGGCTGTGCAACTGGCGCGGGCTATCGAGCCTTTCCTGGGCAGGGATAGACCTGGAAATCCCTGCCCCCCAAAGCTACTATGCCTACGAGATTAGTCTTCGCACCGTCCCTTCTCGTTAGCCGCTGGCTGCCAGTTCTGGCGCTGCTTGTCCTGGGCGCAACGCTGCGCTTTTGGCGCCTAGGTGCGTTGGAGCTGATTGGCGACGAAAGCTACTTCTGGCTGTGGTCTCGCCACCTGGATTGGGCCTATTTTGATCATCCTGCCGGAGTCGCACTGATGGTGAGGCTCAGCACGGTGCTAGGTGGGGAGAGCGAGGCAGGCATTCGCTGGCTCAACGCCGCGCTGGGCCTGGCCTGTGTTGTCTTGACCTACGCCCTGGGAGCGCAGATGCTCTCCCGGCATGCCGGGCTTTTTGCCGCCTTCCTGGTGGCTCTGGGAGCGCCATACCTGTTGACGTCGCGCTTTGTCTACACCGATGCGCTGCAGCTGGCGTTGCTCCTGCTCAACCTCTGCTGCTTCTGGCGGTTGGTCCAGGAAAAGCCGGCCATTCGTCTGAGGACGGCGCTGGCCTTTGGCATCAGCCTGGCACTGCTGCTCAACACCAAGTACAACGCCTACCTGTACGCCGCTGCCCTGCTGGTTTCCGTGTTGATTGATCACCGCTGGCTGCTGGCCCAGAAGCGTGCCTGGCTGGCGGCGCTGATCGGGGCGTTGGGACTCGTGCCGGTCGTCGCCTGGAATGCGGCCCACGACTGGGCCTCGTTTCGCTGGCAGTTCTCCCACGCGGGCGTTCCCGTGATTCGGCGGACAGGTGCGCTGGGCAAGGCCTATCATGCCCTGCTCTATCTCACGTGGCCGCTGATTGCGGTGGCGCTGGTCGGTCTAGGCCGCATGCGCCTCCCTGCACAGCGGCTGCTCGTCCTGGTTGCCATCGCCCTGCTCGTGCCAGTCGCCCTCAGCGCGGCCGACAGCCCGCGAAATCTCAGCAGCGGCCTGGTTCCGCTTTTTCTTCTGGCGGGGGAGCTCGTGACTTCCGCATGGGCAAGAGGCCGGCGGAGGTGGGCCTCGGTTGGCCTGGGGTTATTGGCTGCAGCCGCTGCGGTCTATGGCTTAGGTAGCGTATTCAACACCTTCGGTCCGACCACCTGGCCGGAGAGCAGTGGTGTCCCGGCTATTCGCCAGGATGCAGCCGGCTGGCGTGAGCTGGGCCCAGAGGTTGCAGCTTTGCCGGCGGCGGTGTTTGCTCTGGATTATAGTATCGCCTCCCAGGTCACGTTTTATTCTGGCGCACCCGCCTACACTGCCTGGGGGCAATATTGGATCTGGGGGATCCCGGCTTTACCGGATTGGACGGTCGTCGGCCTGGAAACCTTGCCAATGGACCTTGTGGATCAAAAGCTGCGGGCCGCCTTCGGAGAGCTGAAGGGGCCGTGGCTCCTCAACGCCGAGGAATGGGGAGAGACCAAAGTGGTGCGCGTCTGGGAGGCCAGGAACCTGCGCCTGGCCCCCCAAATGTTCCTTCAGGAGCTGGACTTTTTGACCCTGCTCCGGAGCGACTACTGATCTTTGCGTTTGTCGCCCAACAGCGTTCTAACGCGCAGGCGCCTGGACCAAGTCAAAGGTGTTGCCGTACAGGTCCTCAAACACAAAATCGGTCCCGTAGGGTGCTACATTGGGCTCGCTATACACCTTGACGCCGGCGGCACGCAGCCGCTCATAGTCCGCGTGGATGTCATCGGAGCCAAGCACCCAGGTCCCCTGCTTGCCAATGGCGGCAATCTCTTCGGGCTGAGCTGCAGGCCCCAGTACAATCTCGACCTCCGATTGCTGCGCTGCTGCCACCGTCAGCCAGCGGTAGCCCGGCATCGTGGTCGAGTCGTCCGTATGTATTTTGAAGCCGAGCTTGTCCACATAGAAGCGCAGGGCTTCTTCCTGGTTCTTGACCCAAATTGTGACGTGCGTGAGCCTGGTGATCATGGTCTGTCCTCCTGAACCGATAGTTGCCTACTTTGGCGGCAGGGTGAGCACATAGTCCACCCCCCACTGAACCCATTGGCCAAGATCGGCGTCCGCTGCAAAGCCGGGCTGCGCCACCATGACCCATCCCTGCATGGGCCGGCCTGTCATATCAAACTGCCGAGCGTGTGGCCGGGCGAGGGCTTCTTCATTCCGGTCGGGTCCCACCCGGACGATCAGCTCGCCTTTGTGGACGCCGACGGCCATGTTCCCGTGCACAAGAAACCCCATACCGCCAAACATTCTCTTTTCGACAGTGCCAGGAAGCCCCGACACCAGCGGGCGGATGCGGTCGACCAAGATCTCGTCTTTGGATTGGGTTGTCGACATGGCTTTCCTCCCATCGAACCGTGTGCCTGCTTCTCCTATTGTAGGACCTCTTCGGGCGCATGTCAAGCGTCTCAGTCTGGAGATACAAGGAGAGCGCGGGCGAGGAACTGCCTCCCGTTATCCGCAACTCTGGGGCTTTTGCCGCTGGGCTCAGCTAGGTGCCGGGGCTGAGTAGGCCGCCGCTGCGCGCGATGGCACCCGCTGCGCTGCGTTGGCCGCCCGGCCAGACTGTGCTATAATGGCATACAAACTGGTGAGGATAGGACAAAGCTCTGGCCGACCTACAAGCGGGCTCACATGAGGCAAGATGGCGACGGATTATCACAAACTGGATGACGAGAGCCTCATACGACTGATCGTGCGTGCGCGACCGGAAGCGTTGAGCGAGCTGTACGATCGCTACGGCCGCCTGGTCTTTAGCCTGGCGGTCAATGCCGTAGGCGACGCAGCGACGGCTGAGGAGATCACCCAAGACGTCTTTGTACGTGTCTGGGAGCGAGCCTCGCAGTATCGCGCCGAACAGGCGCAAGTGAGCACCTGGCTGACTTCGATCGCACGCCATCGGGCCATCGACCAGCTACGCCGGCAGGGCGTGCGCCCGGAAGGGCAGAGTGTTGCTTGGGCCGACCTGTCGCCACAGGCGGAGCCAACTGCTGTGGGTCCCGAGCAGGCCACAGAGCTATCGATCCAGCGTCAGCGAGTCCGCGCCGCGGTGGCCCAGTTGCCCGCGGAACAGAAACAGGTGCTGGCCCTGGCCTATTTCCAGGGCTACACTCAGACGGAGATTGCCGAGTCCTTGAGCCTGCCGCTGGGCACCGTCAAGACACGCATCCGGCTGGCCATGGAAAAGCTGCGGGCCCTGCTGCCAGCCGAAGATTGAGGGGGAATCCAAAGGCTTGGCTTGTGCGTATTATAAAGTAGAGAGAGGACGGCAGGTACGTCAAGTACTCTGCCCGTTGGATTGTGATCATGGCAAGCGAATTGCACGTTGCTGAGCTTTTACCGGCCTATGCCCTGGGCAGCCTCGACGAGGGGGAGGCCGCCCGGGTGTCGGAGCATCTGGCACACTGTCCCGAGTGCCGGGCTGAGCTCCGGCCCTACCTGGACGTCGCCGGCCAGTTGGCGTTGGCTGCGCCCGAGGCTATGCCACCAGTGCGGCTGAAAAAGCAACTCATGCGGCGGATCGACCGCCAGCGGACTGCGCCCGAAGCACTGAAGGGCCCTGGCTGGTGGCAGCAGTTGGCGGGCCTGCTGCGCCGCTCAGCGCCCGCCTGGGGGCTCGCCAGCCTTGTTCTGATCGTCGCCCTGACAGCCAGCACCGTCTGGCTGTGGCAGCGGCTGTACGGTGAGGATAGCAGGGCCATGCGTATGCAGGTTGTAGCCCTGGTCTCCACAGAAGCTGCGCCCGGAGCGACGGGAAAACTGGTGATTAGCACGGATGGAGAATATGGCACCCTGGTCGTGGACGGCCTGGCTCCTCTCGACGCGGGGCACCAGTACCAGCTATGGCTTATCCGCGATGGGCAGCGAGCCAGTGGCGGGGTATTCAGTGTGAACCCGCATGGCTATGGGGTGCTCGAAATCTCGGCCCCAGAGCCCCTGGCCAGCTATCCATCGTATGGCATCACCGTGGAACCGGCAGGAGGCAGTCCAGGGCCGACCGGGGAAAAGGTGTTGGGAGGCAGTCTGTAACAACCTTTCTCAGGAGCGTGGACGAGGCCTTGCCGAGGTTTCAAACCTTGGCAGGGCCTTTTTGTTCCTGTTTCTAACGCCGTTTTTATACCGAGATGGATCTGCACTTGCGTGTACTGCGTACCGTAGGGTGAATCTGTTTAATCGACAGATTGACATCAAATCGTGAGTAACGAGAGGATGAGACAATGAGAAGCTTTGACAACATACGAAAACAGAACCCGGGCGGGCAGCGCCGCCAGCCCTTGAGCTTGGCTGCTGGCGCCTTGGTCTTGGTCGCCCTGGTAGTAGCGGCCTGTGGACAGGCGGCTCCGACCAACGTGCCACCTACCCAGCCGGCTGTAGTAGCTCCCACCGAGTCACCGGCTCCGGCAGCTCTGATCCCGTCTGTGACGGTGGCCAACCAGGCGATCGTGGATGGCAAGGTCACCATCGCGCAGGTGGTGAGCGCAGGCCCTGGCTGGCTGGTGATTCACGCCCAGAAGGACGGCAAGCCCGGCACGGTGCTGGGCTACAGCCCGGTGAAAGAGGGCGAGAACACGGACGTGGTGGTCGCGATCGACTCTGCGCAGGCAACAGACTCGCTGTATGCTATGCTCCATACTGATGCGGGCACGGTAGGCACCTACGAGTTCCCCGGCGCAGACGTGCCGGTGGCTGGCGACGCTCAGGTGGTGAACCCAGAGTTCAAAATCACGGGCGGCCTGGCCGTAGCTCCCACCGAGTCACCGGCTCCGGCAGCTCTGATCCCGTCTGTGACGGTGGCCGACCAAGCGATCGTGGACGGCAAGGTTACTATCGCGCAGGTGGTGAGCGCGGGTCCTGGCTGGCTGGTGATCCATGCGGAGAAGGACGGCAAGCCCGGCACGGTGCTGGGCTATAGCCCGGTGAAAGACGGCCTGAACACGGACGTGGTGGTCGCAATCGACACCACGAAAGCAACAAAGTCGGTGTACGCCATGCTTCATACGGACGCGGGCACAGTGGGTACTTACGAGTTCCCCGGCGCAGACGTGCCGGCGGCCGGCGACGCCCAAGCGGTGAACCCAAAGTTCCAGATCACGGGCGGCCTGGCTGCAGCACCGCCTGCGGCGGGCGGGACCTCACCTGCAGTGGCCTCAGGAGAAGCCGAGGTAGAGCTGGAAGACTTTCAGTTTGTGCCCAAGGAACTGACCGTGAAGGTGGGCACCACCGTCAAATTCGCCAACAAAGACACTGCCGAACACACGGTCACGTCCGACACGAATCTGTTTGATAGTGGCTTCCTGGCCAAGGGGGATACATTCAGTTTCACCTTCACCCAACCGGGCGAGTATCCCTACTACTGCGCGCCGCACGGCGCGCCTGGGGAAGTGGGCATGGCCGGAAAGATCATCGTCGTCCCCTAGTGTACGACTGGGACGGCACCAGGCGGACGCAGCGTTCTGGGTAATCTAGCATGCCAACGGCGACGCACTGAGCGAGTGCGTCGCCGTTGATACATCAGGGCAATGGCGCCGCTTGCCAAGGCTCGCGCTAGTAAGGACAAGGACTGACGCTGCGCCAGTTCAGCACCGTGTCATTGACGGTCTGCGTACCATCGGCGCCGTAGTTCAGGGTCAACATACGGTTGCCCACTTCCTCGCAACTCGCGCCTTTTTCGACGTAGTCCCACGAGCCAAGGGCATACTTGTACTCAATCGCAGTCGACTCTGCGCCGCTTAGCGTGATGGTCCAGTGAGTGGCGTCAACGCGGGTCATCACGACGGCACCGGGATCCCATGCCGGCAAGCCACCGCTAAGCCGGTCGAGCGTGCCGGCAATATAGACCGACCTACCAGTGCTATCTGTGCTGGCCGGCACCGTCACGCTAAAGGTCACGGTCACGGTGCGCCTCTCGGCGGTGGCC
>Ga0316622_100001003_pt1 | contig 17726 bp, 21 predicted proteins | sample OWC_Aug_OW2_C1_D_FD_207646 | JGI IMG/M metagenome (GOLD analysis project Ga0316622, IMG submission 207646) | Wetland soil microbial communities from Old Woman Creek delta, Ohio, United States - OWC_Aug_OW2_C1_D5_C | ecosystem: Environmental > Terrestrial > Soil > Wetlands | place: USA: Ohio... | reverse complement strand
CGCCACTTCATGCTGAAGGAGATCCACGAGCAGCCGCGGGCGATCCTCGACACCCTCGCGGGCCGGATGCGGCCGGAGTCGGGCGAGGTCTTCTTCGAGACGTTGCCGCTTCCCGTGGAACAGCTCTTTTCCTTGAAGAAGGTGACCCTCGTCGCCTGCGGGACGTCGTGGCACGCGGCCCTCGTCGGGAAGTTCATGATCGAGGGGCTGGCACGGATTCCCGTCGAGGTGGACCTCGGGTCGGAGTACCGGTACCGCGATCCCGTGGTGGAGGAGGATACGCTGTGCGTCGCCATCTCACAGTCCGGCGAGACGGCGGACACCCTTGCCGGGATGCGGGAGGCGAAGGCGAAGGGGGCGGCCACGGTCTCCATCTGCAACGTCGTCGCGTCCACCATCGCGCGGGAGTCTGACGGCGTGATCTACACCCACGCCGGCCCGGAGATCGGGGTGGCCTCCACCAAGGCGTTCACCACCCAGCTGGTGGCGCTCTACCTCATGGCGATCCACCTGGCGCGGGCGCGAAGGCTCATCACCCGACGTGAGATGTCCCTGCACCTCATCGACCTGTCCGAGCTGCCGCGCAAGATCGAGGAGTTCCTGAAGCGCGAGCCGGAGGTGGCGACCGTCGCTCGGAAGTACAAGGACGCGAGCGACTTCCTGTACCTGGGCCGCGGCATCTCCTACCCCATCGCCCTCGAAGGGGCGCTGAAGCTGAAGGAGATCTCCTACATCCACGCGGAAGGGTATCCCGCGGGGGAGATGAAGCACGGCCCGATCGCGCTGATCGACGAGCGGATGCCGGTCCTGGTGCTGTGCGCGAAGGGGGACAGTTATGAAAAGACGCTCTCCAACCTGGAGGAGGCGCACGCCCGCGGCGGGCAGGTGATCGCCGTGGCGACGGAGGGGGACGACATACTGGAAGGGAAGTCGGAGGACGTGATCTATCTCCCCTCCTGCGGACGGTACACGCGGCCGATCCTCGAGGTGGTGCCGCTCCAGCTGCTCGCGTACCACATGGCGGTTCTCAAAGGCACCGACATCGACCAGCCCCGCAACCTCGCCAAGTCGGTGACGGTGGAGTAGGCCGGTACGTTCCTCCCCGTCCGGGTCAGGCGGGGAGCTCGAACTCCCCGCGGGCGATCCGTTCTCCCATGTCGCCGTGGTCGGCCTGCGTCGGGGACGGCGAGACGACGTGCAGCACGATCATGTCCGTCTTCGCCTTGACCCCCCGGCGCACCTTCCTGGGCACGACGACGAGATCCCCTTCCGATACATTACGGCGTTCCTTCCCCGCGACCACTTCCCCTTCCCCGGCCAGGATGTAGAGGGCGACGTGCACGTCGGGGGCGTGGACGGGGATGAACTGCCCGGCGCGGAACGTGGCCCGCACGACCTTCATCTCGGGGCTCTCGAACAGGGGGCGGGGGAGGAACCGTTTCGGGTCGAACTCGGGATCCTTCTTCGGCCGGGCGAACACGGGATCGCTCATCGTCGTACCTCCGGTGACGGGATTTTCAAGGTTCAGTCTCCCCTCTTGCCCTCGACCCGTCCTTGACCGGGGTCAATCGCGACCGGGCGGGAAATGGCGCTTGGAAGGCGGTGTATGGAATACCCGCTTGACAACGACGCGCTCGTTGGGCGATATTATCAGCATATTCTGAATAATCAGATATTTTTGTATCATATGATATGTACGGAAAGGGGAAGCCGGACATGAGGAAACGGGGAAAGGGCGAACCGTGCTGCGCGACGCCGGCGTTCGGAGGCTGCAAGGTCGAGTCGCTGGTGACGGTGGACGACCGGGGACAGATGGTCCTCCCCAAGGAGCTGCGCGACAAGGCGGGGATCAGGGGGGGCGACAAGCTGGCGGTGATCGGCTGGGAGAAAGAGGGGAAGGTGTGCTGCCTCTCGCTGATCAAGGTGGAGGAACTCAGCGCGATGGTAAAGGGAGTGCTCGGCCCCCTGATGGGGGACCTGCTCCCGAAAGGGTGACGGAGGGGAAGAGGAGATGAGCGGGGAAAAGAGCGGGGGGTGCTGCGCGCCCCCAAGCGGGAAGGTATCTCCGTGCTGTGGTGGTGGATCACCGTCGAAGGCCGTGCTCCGCTACGAGGAACCGTTTGTGGATGGACAGGTGGAGACGCCGGCCGGGCCGGTTCCCCGCGTTCATTCGCGGATCGCCAGCGGCGACGTCCTTGGACGGTGGAGAGTGCGATGGGGAATCGGCAGGGACCGCTACCGCGTTGCCCCGGGGCTGTACGCCCTCGGGGTCCCGGACGGGGACGCGCCCGTACTGGTCACCGCCAACTACAAAATGACCTTCGACGCCGTGCGTCGCGATGCGGCGGGGGTGGACGCCTGGATCCTGGTCCTCGACACCCTGGGGGTCAACGTCTGGTGCGCCGCCGGGGAGGGGACCTTCGGGACCGAAGAGGTGATCCGCAGGGTGACGCAGACGCGCCTGTCGGAGATCGTGAGCCACCGCACGCTCGTCCTCCCGCAACTCGGCGCGCCCGGGGTCGCCGCCCACGAGGTCCGGAAGGGGTGCGGCTTCTCTGTAGAGTACGGTCCGGTGCGCTCCCGGGACATCCGCGCGTTCCTCGAGGCCGGGATGAAGGCGTCTCCGTCGATGCGAAGGGTCGATTTCCCCACGATCGATCGGCTCGTACTGACGCCGATCGAGATCACGGGATTGTTGCGTTCCGCCGGATGGACGGCGGTCGGGTTGTTCCTGCTCGCAGGTATCGGACCGGGGGTTTTCTCCCTCGGGGCCGCTTGGGAGCGGGGGTTCGCCGCCGTGGCGGCGCTCGCGGCCGGGATCCTGGCCGGCGCCGTGGTGACCCCGGTGCTTCTCCCCTGGATTCCCGGGCGGGCCTTTTCGGTCAAGGGGGGCCTGGCGGGAGGCGTCCTCGCGGTGTGCGCGGCGACGTGGTACCGCGGAGCCCTGGATCCGCCTGCGGCGCTGGCGCTGCTGCTCGCGATGACGGCGGTATCGTCGTTCGTCGCCATGAATTTCACCGGGGCGACGCCGTACACCTCCCCGTCCGGCGTGGAGAAGGAGATGCGCCGGGCCCTGCCCGTCCAGGCGGGCCTGACGGCGCTGGCCGGTCTCCTCTGGATCGGGGGGGCGTTTCTCCGATGATTTCGTCCGAAGGGGGAATGTGATGGACGGGTTCCGATATATGGAGGGTGTCGCCACCGTGCGACTCACCGATGCCGCCTGCATCGGCTGTGGAATGTGCGAGGAGGTGTGCCCTCACCGGGTCTTTACCGTGGCGGAGAGGAAGGCACGGATCCTGGACAGCGACGTCTGCATGGAGTGCGGGGCGTGCGCGATGAATTGCCCGACGCAGGCGATCTCGGTGACCCCGGGCGTCGGGTGCGCCGCCGCGATCCTGAACGGCTGGCTTTCCGGTTCGAAGCCTTCCTGCGGGTGCGGCGGGTAGATCCCGCCGCCCCCGCTCCCGCCGTCTCCCCGTTACTTCGCTTTCCCGGCCGCGCTCCCCCACAGTTCCTTGAGCCGCCGGTCCCGGCCGCACCCGGACCTGTAATACCCGTAACGGATCGGGTTTTTCTTGTAGTAGTGCTGGTGGTACTCCTCCGCCGGATAGAATTCACCGGCGGGAACGATTTCGGTGACCACCGGTTCCTTGAAGGGCTTCGTTTTCTCCAGCGCCGCCTTCGACGCCAGCGCCGCCCGGTGCTGTTCCTCCGTGTGGTAGAAAATCGCCGCCCGGTACTGGTTGCCGACATCGCAGAACTGGCGGTCCTTCGTGGTCGGATCGATGTTGCGCCAGTAGACGTCGAGAAGCTTCGCGTAGCCTGTTTTCGAAGGGTCGAAAACGATCTGCACCGCCTCGGCGTGCCCGGTCCCGCCGTCCGAAACCTCTTGATAGGTGGGATTTTTCTTCTGTCCGCCCGTGTAGCCGGCCGTAACCGAAGCCACGCCGGGAAGGGCGTCAAACGGGTGCTCCATGCACCAGAAACAGCCCCCGGCGAAGGTCGCTTTTTCGAGGGTGGCGGCGGCCGTGACCGTGCCGGCCGCGATGAGCGCCAGGGGAAGTGCCAGGATGCCGAAGATGACCGCTTTCATGGGAGCCCTCTCCTCGATGGCCGGATTATTTCGTGGTGGCCACGAACTGCAGGGCCGCCGAGTTCATGCAGAAGCGCTTCCCGGTCGGCTTCGGCCCGTCGTCGAACACGTGGCCAAGGTGTCCCCCGCACCGGGGGCAGAGCACTTCGGTGCGCTGCGAAAAGAAACTGTTGTCGGGCCGGGTGAGGACGTTCGAAGCGGCGATCGGGGCCGTGAAGCTCGGCCATCCGGTCCCGGAGTCGAATTTCTCCTCCGAACGGAACAGGTCGAGCCCGCAGGCGGCGCAGCGGTAGACGCCATGTTCATGGTGCTTGTCGTACTTTCCGCTGAAGGCCCGTTCCGTCCCCTTCTCCCGAAGGATGTGGTACTGCTCGGGTGTCAGCGTTTTTTTCCACTCTTCGTTCGTTTTCGCGGCGGGTTGGGTCATGACGTAGGTCCCCTTTTCGGCGGAATACACTCTGATCGACGCCGGCGCGGTTCCGTCGGCGGCTCCCGCAGGAAGTGCGAGACCGCCCGAAAGGGCGACTCCGCCGACGAGGATCCCTGCCAGAAGCAGCGCCGAAAACACTCCCGTATTTTTCATAGGTCGTCCCTCCCCCTCCGGATTAGATGCATTGTTGTTCCCCCGGATGCCGATCCTTCCCCTTCGGATCCATTGGCCCCTTCCCGGCCCACGAGCCGATTCCTCGCCCTCACCCCGGGTTTTCCTCAGGGGACGTTCCCGGAGGAGTGGGTGCGAGGTATCCTGTTGGCCTGGATCCGGTCCGGAGGGAAGCCGATGAGACGCCCGCGCAAGCCGGTTGGGGTCGACACGACGGCCAGGCCGCCGACCCACCCCGGAAGATTGCCCCGAGCGCTCGGTCCGCTCCTGGCGATCCTGTTCGTGGCCTTTCTTCTCCCTCCCCTCCCGTCGCACGCCAACGAACTCTCCGTACTCGCCGGAGCGACGGAGAGCATCGATACGGGGGAAAGGTCCTACGCGTGGGAGGCGACATTCCGTCGTGACTTCCTCCGACATCTTGCCGCCTCCCTCTCCTGGATCAACGAAGGGCACCTGGAGGAGCACAAGCGGGACGGCTTCGCCGTGCAGGGATGGGGACGGGTCCCGCTCCTGGACAACCGTCTTTCGATCGGGGTCGGCGCGGGCATATACCATTACTTCGACACGAAGATATCACCGGCAGGGAACCATGAGAACGTCCACGGATGGGCGCCGGTCTACAGTCTCGCGGTGACGTACTATACGGAAAAGCCCTGGTTCGCCCAGGTCGCGGTCAACCACATCCATCCGGAGAGCGACATCAATTCGAACACCTACCTGATCGGAGTCGGGTACCGCCTTCGGGGAAAGGCCGCTTCCCCATCCGGTCCCGGGAAGGGGGATCGTCCGGCGAAGACATCCGGCTACGAGGTGATGCCGTTCCTTGGGCAGGTCGTTGTGAACAGACCCGGCAACGATTCGGGGATCGGCAGCGGGATCGAGTTCCGGATGGGAATCGATGAACACCTCGACTGGACGGCGACGTGGCTCAACGAGGATGTGGCCGGGACGTTCCACCGTGCCGGGCTCGGGACCCAGATCTGGCTGGTGGACGCATTCCTCGACCGCCGCGTCACCCTCGGATTCGGGGCGGGGCTGTATTCCTTTGTCGACCGCGAACCGCTGCCGGACACCGCGGAAAACGAGCGCCTGGACATCGCGGGCCTGGTGACGGTCACGACCAGCTACCGCTTCTCCGACCGCTGGTTCACCCGGTTCAACTGGAACCGCGTGATGAGCAACGACAGCCGCGACACCGACATCTTCCTCCTGGGTCTCGGATATCGGTGGGAGCAGTAAGTCGTTTCCCCGCGCGCAGAGGGATCGAGGCATGGACCGCGCGGTCCCCTTCGGAGACAATGTGCGGAAGGAGATAGGCGCAAGGCCGCACAGCGCATTCCCGGGGGTGCAACGTCCGCCGAAAAGGAGAAGGTGACGATGGAAATCGCGATGATCGGGTTGGGAAAGATGGGGGCGAACATGACGACCCGCCTTCTGGGGAAAGGCCTCCGTGTCGTTGCCTTCGACGTGAAGGAGGAGGCGGTCCGCGCCGCAGAAGCGGGGGGAGCGACCGGAGCTCGGACCCTGGAAGAAGTGGTGGGGAAACTGTCCGCCCCGCGCGCCGTCTGGGTGATGGTTCCCTCCGGGAAACCGACGGACGACACCGTCGCGGCCCTCGCCGACCGCCTGTCCCCCGGCGACATCGTCATCGACGGTGGGAACAGCAACTACAAGGACACGATGCGGCGGGCCGCCGCCCTCAAGGAAAAGGGATTGCAATTGGTAGACGTCGGGACCAGCGGCGGCGTGTGGGGGCTGTCCGAGGGGTACAGCATGATGGTGGGTGGGGAGGAGGCAGCGGTGAAGCGGCTTGCGCCTATCCTCGAAGCGCTGGCTCCCGCGAGCGACAAGGGGTGGGGGCGCGTCGGGCCGAGCGGGGCCGGGCACTTCGTCAAGATGGTCCACAACGGGATCGAATACGGCCTGATGCAGGCGTACGCGGAAGGGTTCGAGCTGATGCAGCGGAAGGTGGGGTTCGACCTGGACCTGGGCCGGATCGCCCAGATCTGGCGGCACGGCAGCGTGGTCCGCTCCTGGCTGCTGGACCTGACGGCCGACGCACTGGCGAAGAACCCCGGCCTTGAAGGGATCGCAGCGTACGTGCCCGACTCCGGCGAGGGCCGGTGGACGGCGATCGAGGCGATCGAGACGGGGGTCTCCCTCCCCGTGATCACGTTGGCCCTCCAAAACCGCTTCCGGTCCCGCGAGGAAGCGCCGTTCGCGGACAAGCTCCTGGCCGCGATGCGCAACGAGTTCGGCGGGCACGCGGTCAAGACCGCGAAGTAAAGGCCTGTCCCATGCAGCGGAGGGTCATCCGTCACCCCTCGACAAGGTTTTCTGGTTGACAGGTATCCGGTGTCGTGAATTAATTAAGACCGGTCGGTATCCTTAAGGGTCGGGATGCGTCCGAAGAACCCGGGATGCCCAGGAGGAACCATGATACCCCTTTTCCGGTTGGTCTTTCCGGTGCTCGAGACGACACCGCAGCGGTGGACCCAGTTGGCGGGAAAGCTGACTCCCGAACTGTTTCAAAGGAAGCCGGCGCCGAACGAGTGGTCGGCCTGCGACTGTTTGCGGCACATCGTGGACACGGAGAGATCGGTGTTTCCTCCGCGTGTCGGTTATCTGCTGCGCGGAGAGGATTTCCCGGCGTATCACCCGGGGAAGGAGGGGGAGGGCTCGGCAGGAAATCCGACCCCGGTCGAATTGGCCCGCGAATTCGCACAACTTCGGGCGGGAAGTCTGGCGCTGTTGTCGAAGGCCGGGGAGGACGATCTGAGCCGCACGGCGCGGCACCAGGAACTGGGGATGGTGACCCTCGGAGAGATGATCCACGAGTGGGCGGGGCACGACCTGATGCACACGGTCCAGGGCGAGAGGGCGATTCTGCAGCCGTTCATCGAAAGGTGCGGACCCTGGAAACGGTATTTTTCGGATCATGCCGTCCCGACTGCGCCGCAAGGAGGTCGGTGACGGAGATGGAAAACCTGCTGGGGATCATCGGTTCCCCCCGGAAGATGGGGAACTGCGAGTTGATGGTGAAGGAGATCGCCGCCGCGGTATCCGGTTCACCGAAGCTCTCGATGGTGCGCCTCGTCGAAAAGGATATCCGCCCCTGCAAGGCGTGTTACCGGTGCCTGACCGGAGATTGCCCCCACCAGGATGATTTTTCGGTCGTTCTCCGAGCGATCATGGAAGCGGACGCCGTGGTCGTCGCGGCGCCGGCGTATCTGCGAGGGACCCACTCCTCCCTCCAGCGGTTCCTGGATCGCGGCCTCCAGGCATACCGGCACGTGGACGCCCTGTACGGGAAACCGGCGGTCGCCGTCGCCACCGCGGGCGTTGAAGACGGCGAAGGGTCGGCGCTGATGGGGGTCGAGAACTTCATCCGCCAACTGGGGTTGTCCCTGAAAGGGAGAGCCGTCGTGCGCGCAACCTTCCCCGGGGACGCGATCGTTTTCGAGGAAGGGCGGATCGCTGCGCGCCGGTTGGCCGCCGCCCTTGCTTCTCCGGCCGACTACGTTCCCGAAGGGGTCTCGTGTCCCGAGTGCAAGGGGACGTATTTCGAATTCCGCGGAATGACGGCAATTTACTGCCTCTCCTGCGGGGGGACCGGGACCTTGTCCGTGGACGGCGGGAACATCCGTCCGCTGATCGGTCCCCCCGCCCACTCCTGGCGGAAGAAGGAGGACATGGCGTCGCACGGGAAGTGGCTGATCGGCAAGCGGGAGGAGTTCCTTCGCCAGAGGGAACGACTGAAGGACGCCGTGAAACCGTACCTTGGGGGGGAGTTCATCTGATGCGGAAAGACGGCCGGCAGACGCGCCAGAACGTAATCGAGCAGTCGCTGCAGATCTTCTCGGTGAAGGGGTACTACAACACCTCCATCAGCGACATCATGGCCGCGACCGGGCTTACGAAGGGAGGGCTCTACGCCCACTTCGACAGCAAGGAGGCGCTCTGGAACGCCGCGTACGAGAGGGCGGTCGAGATCTGGAGGGGGATCGTCTTCAAGGGAGTCAGGAAAGTCTCCGACCCGCTGGACAGGGTCGCAAAGACGATAGAGAACGACCTGCGCGACTACTGTTGCGGGGAGGTGTTCGAGGGCGGCTGCTTCTTCTTCAACAGCCTCGTCGAACTTTCGGGCCAGTCCCCCGCGATGAGCGGCCGGATCGTCGAGGGATTCATGCAGTTTGCGGACCTTCTGGCCTCCTGGCTGGAGGAGGCGAAGTCCGAAGGCAAGCTCAAGCCCGGCGTGAGGATCAAGGAGGTCGCCGACTTCATCGTCACCTCCATCAACGGCGCCGCCGCGTTGTACGTTGCGACCCGGGACAACCGGTTCCCCCGGGCGAGCGAGCGTCAGCTCAACGCCTACATCCAGACGCTGCGGGCGTAAAGAAGGGAATCCGCGGGACACTCCGGGAGGTTCCCGTGTCTATTATCATACCGACCGGTCGCATGCCTGTCGTGGGGGCGTTTCCCGGGGAGCGCAATGCGACGGCGTGAGGTGGGGGGAAGCAATGGCCAGGGTCGTCTACGAAAAGCGGGACCGTATCGGGTACATCACGCTGAACAGGCCGGAGGCGCGGAACGCCCTGGATGACGAATTGAACGATGCGTTGTGGGAGGTGTGGGCCGATTTCCGCGCGGACGAAACCGTCGATGTCGCGATCGTGACGGGGGCCGGGAAGGCGTTCTGTTCGGGGGCCGACCTGAAAACGTTCCTCCCGAAGTGGGAGCACGCCACCATGCTCGACGCGCGAAAGAACGCGGCGAGAGGGATCGGGGGCGGGATCACCAGGGGGCAGCACCGGATCACGAAGCCGATCATCGCGGCCGTCAACGGGTTCGCGATCGGGGGCGGCTTTGAACTTGCACTCGCGTGCGACATCCGCATCGCCTCGGAAAAGGCGAAGTTCGGGGTGTTCGAGGTGCGGCAGGGGTTGCACCAGGGCGACGGGGGGATCGTCCGGCTCGTCGCCATCGCCGGGATCGGCACCGCTCTCGATCTGACCCTGACCGGTCGGGAAGTCCCCGCGAAGGAGGCGTACCGGCTGGGGCTGGTGAACCAGGTCGTGCCGCACGAGGAATTGTTGCCGACGGCCGAGAGTTGGGCGCGGACGATCCTCGCCAACGCGCAGCAGGCGATCCGGTCCGCCAAGGAGACGATCCTCGAGATCATCGGCCGCCCGCTGGACGACGCCCTGAGGCTGGAAACCGTCAACGGATATTCGAGCGTCGGGGATTTTCGGGAGGTCGCGGAGAGGCTGCAGATGTTCTTCGGGAAATAAGACCGATGGAGGTGCAGGGATGCCGGATCTTCCGATCACGTACCGCGGCGTTGCCTACCCGTGGCAGTGCGACCACGCCCGCCCGTTGACTTTCCCTGTGGAGGGAGCTCGGAAACATTACAACGAGGCCGGGACCAGGTGAAGGGCATTCCGAATCCATGGACGGTTCTCCTGCTGGCAGTTTGCATTGTCGGCTGCTCGGGAGCGCCGACGCGCCCGGAATCGGTAGGAAGGGGCGATTACGCGAAGGTTGCGGAGTACGTCTCGGCGCTGATCCGCCACGAGATGAAGAAGCGGGACGTGACGGGGTTGAGCATCGCGCTGGTGGACGATCAGCGGGTGGTGTGGGCGAAAGGGTTCGGATACGCCGACGAGGCAGGGAACGTCCCGGCTTCGCCGGACACGGTCTATCGGGCCGGCTCCATCTCGAAGCTTTTCACTTCGACCGCCGCCATGCAGCTCGCCGAACGGGGAAGGATGGACATCGATCGACCCCTTGGTGACTGTCTCCCCGGGTTCTCGATCCGGAACCGTTTCACCGATGCCGCTCCCGTTACTCCGCGCTCCATCATGACCCACCATTCGGGGCTTCCTTCCGACTATCTGAAAGGGATGTGGACACGGAATCCCGAACCGTTCACCCGGGTGGCCGGCCGCCTCAAGGACGACTACGCGGCGAATCCGCCCGGCGCCGTCTTTTCGTACTCCAACCTCGGCGTGACCCTCCTTGGGGATGCGATCGGGAAAGTGGCCGGACGGGACTTCGTCTCCCACGTTCGGGACGAACTCCTTCTCCCGCTGGGGATGACCCGTTCGTCTTTTTCGCCGTCGGCCGATACGACGCCCTTTGCGGCGAGGGGGTACCGGAAGGGGAAGGAAGCGGAAGATCCCCCACTGCGAGACGTTCCCGCGGGGGGATTGAACACCAGCGTCCTCGACCTTTCCCGCTTCGTTCGAACGGTGTTCGCGGGGGGGAAGGCCGGCGACCGTCAATTGATAAAACCCGAAACGCTCGCCGAAATGCTCCGCCCCCAGAATACGGATGTTCCCCTCGACCTGGATTTCCGCGTGGGACTCGGCTGGATGCTCACTGGGCTGGGGGACATCGACATCCGCAACGGCGGTTCGGTGGCCCACCACGCCGGCGCGACGCTATTGTTCCACGGTCAGATGATCGTTTTGCCGGAACGGAAACTGGGGGTGGTGGTCCTGGCGAACTCCGACACGGCCGGCAGTACGGTCAACAAAGTGGCTACGGAAGCACTGAAACTCGCCCTCGAGGCCAAGACGGGCGAACGTCAGCCGGGACGGGAAAAGCCCGAAAGGGGGGAGGGCTCACTTTCACCGGAGGCGCTGCAACGGTACGAGGGGTGGTACGCCACTCCGTTCGGCGCGGTAAACGTACGCAAGACGTCTGGGGGGCTGCGTGCCGACGTCATGAACCGGACGTTTCGGCTGATCCCACGCGCCGACGGTTCGCTCGCCCTGCAATACCGGTTCCTGGGACTTTTCCCCATCCGGATCGAAGAGCTAAACGACGTCGGCATCTCACGGGCGGACGTCGCGGGACGGGAGATCCTCGCGGCCCGCATGCACGGGCGGGAATTCCCGATCGGAGAGCGGATGCGGCCGGTGCCTGTCTCCGCACAGTGGCTTGAGCGAACGGGGGAGTACGAGGTCGCCAATCTGGGGGAGGATGCCGCTCTGCTGGAAAAGGTGACGCTCCGCGCGGAAGGCGGGTTCCTGTTCGTCGATTACTCCATCCCGCTTCTCTTTCCCGGCACGATGAGCTTCGCGGTCGCCCCGGTCTCCGACGACGAAGCGGTGATCCGGGGGTTCGGGCGGGGGATGGGCGAGACGGTCCGGGCGGTCACGGAAGACGGGGAGAACAAGCTTTCCTATTCCGGGTATCTGCTCAGGAAAAAGGGCAGGTAGTGGCTGCAGTCCAATCCGTTGTTCGCCGGATGATAAGGAAGAACCTGATTGCCCGATAAAAAACCTATATGTCCTGTCACGGATGCGTGGGAACCGGAAGGAGGCGTTCATGGCGGCGTACGAATATGACCTTGGGATACTCGGCGGGGGCGCGGCGGGACTCACCGCGGCGGCGGGGGCGTCGCAGTTCGGCGCGAAGACGATCCTCGTCGAAAAGGCCAAGGCGCTGGGGGGCGACTGCCTCCACTTCGGCTGCGTCCCGTCGAAGACGCTGATCCGCACGGCCGGAATATGGTCCCTCGCCCGCCGCGCGAAGGAGTTCGGACTTCCGGACGTGGCGCTTCCGCCGGTCTCCCTCGCCGCCGTCATGGGCAGGGTCCGCTCGGTGGTCGACACGATCCAGGAGCACGACTCGCCGGAACGGTTCTGCAAGCTCGGCGCGGAAGTCCGGTTCGGGTCCCCCCGCTTCGTCGACGACCATACGGTCGACCTCGACGGGGCGCGCCTGACCGCGAGGGCGTGGATCGTCGCCACCGGCTCGAGCCCCGCGCTGCCGCCCGTCGAAGGGATCGCGGATGTCCCGTACTGGACGAACGAGACGGTCTTCTCGCAGACGGAGCTGCCGGGACACCTGCTGATCCTCGGCGGCGGGCCGATCGGCGTCGAGATGGCGCAGGCGTTCCGGCGGCTCGGGGCGAAGGTCACCGTTGTCGAATATGCGGCCCAGCTCCTGGTCCACGAGGACCCGGACATCGCAGCGATCCTCCGGGGCCGTCTCGAGTCCGAAGGGGTGAAGGTCCTCACCAACGCAAAGGCCCTGAAAGTGGTTGCGGTGAACTCCTCGATCCTGCTGCGGGTCGCCCCGGCGAACGGGGAGGGAGAACCGCGGACCATCGAGGGGGATGTCCTCTTCGTGGCGGCCGGGCGGAAGCCGAACGTGGGGGGGCTGGAACTTTCCGCGGCGGGCGTCGCGTTCTCTCCCCGCGGGGTTCCGGCCGACCGGCGGATGCGGACGAACGTTCCGCACATCTATTCGTGCGGGGACGTGAACGGCGTCTTTCCGTTCACCCACGTGGCAGGGTACGAGGCGGGGATCGCCCTGTCGAACGCGGTGCTCCGGTTGCCGCGGAAGGCGGATTACACGAAGGTCCCGTGGTGCACGTACACCGATCCCGAGGTGGCGAGCATCGGGCTGAACGAGAAGCGGGCGAAGGCGGCGGGAGTGGAATACCGGATCCTCGAGGCGGCGTTTCGCGACGTGGACCGCGCCCTTGCCGAGGGAGAACCCGGAGGGAAGATCAAGGTGCTGATCACTCCTTCCGGGGCGCTCCTGGGGTGCCAGATCGCCGGGCATCACGCCGGGGAACTGATCCACGAATGGGTCGCCGCGATCAGCGGCGGGGTGAAGCTCTCCACGCTTGCCGGGGCGATTCACGCCTACCCGACACTCGCGGAGATCTCGAAGAAGGCCGCCGGGTCGTACTACACCGAGAAGCTGTTCGGCGAGCGGACGAAGAAGATCCTGCGGTTCCTCTTCGACCTGAAGGGGAGGGCGTGCACCCCGGGGGGAGACGCCGGGGGATGAACTACCGGAAGATCCTGACCCTTGTCGCATACGCCGCGGTCGTGGCCGCGTTCCACTTCTTCGATCTGGGGAAGTACGTGACGCTGGAAAGCCTGAAGGCGAACATGGCGCGCCTTACGGATCTGCGCGCCGCGCACGCCTTCCTGTTCGCCGCCGTCTTCGTCCTGGTCTACATCGCCCAGACCGCCTTCTCCCTCCCGGGGGCGGCCATCCTGTCTCTTGCCGCGGGCGCGATCTTCGGGGTCCTCCAGGGGACGCTCTTCGTGGTGTCGGGCGCCACCGTCGGGGCCATCCTGGCGTTCCTCGTCAGCCGGACGCTGCTGCGGGACTGGGTGGTGAAGAAGTTCGGCGGGCGGATGGCGGGGATCGACCGCGGGTTGCGGGAGAACGGGCTCCCCTACCTCCTTTTCCTGCGCCTGGTCCCGGCGTTCCCGTTCTTTCTCGTCAACCTCGCGTGCGGCGTCACGGGACTGCCGCTTCGGACCTACGCCCTGGGGACGCTGTTCGGTATTATGCCGGGGAGCCTGGTCTTCGTGAACGCAGGGGCGAGCCTCGCGGCCATCGAAAGCGTGCGCCAGGTCGCGAGCCCGCGGGTGCTGGGGTCGTTTGCCCTGCTGGGGCTGTTCGCCCTCCTCCCCACCATCATCAACGCCGTGAAGAAGCGCCGGAAGGCGGATACCCTCCCCGTCGATCGGAGAGGGACGGGAAAGGGATAAACTGGTAGCGCCCCCGGCACGGGGATAAGGAGGAGATGGGCATGTCGCTGAAGGAGACGCTTGCCGAATTCGACGCGTCCCGGAAAAGGCCACCGGAGGTCGTGGCGATCATCCGCCGGGGGATCGACTACGCGAGGGAATCGGGAGCCGCCGGACTGCGGATCGGGGAGCGCGCGCCGGATTTCGCCCTTCCGAACCAGCGAGGCGAGATGGTGAGGCTTTCCGACCGGTTGTCCAGGGGCCCGGTGGTCCTCAATTTCTACCGGGGGGTTTGGTGACCGTACTGCAACCTGGAGCTGGCAGCTCTGGCGAAGGAATTGCAGATGATCCGGTCCCTCGGGGCGGACCTGGTGGCCATCAGCCCGGAACTTCCCGACAACACGCTGACGATGGCGGAGAAGCATGCGATCCCCATCGACATCCTTAGCGACGCGATGAGCGAGGTCATGAAGAAGTACCGGCTTTGGTTCGCCGTCCCCGGGGAAGTCAAGGAGCTTTACCTGCAGAAGTTCGGCCTGAACCTGGAGAAGTACAACGGCGCGGGACGGTGGGAGCTTCCGGTTCCGGCGACCTACGTGCTGGATCGGGGCGGCATCGTCCGGGCGGGGGAGGCGGACCCGGATTACACAGTCCGCATGGAGCCGGCGGAGATCGTGGCGGCGATCCGGAAGATCGCGGAAAAGCGTTCCATGTAGATAAGGGATAGAATCGAATTGGCGGAAGACATTGTGTCGGAGATCAGGGAAATATCGTCGGGGATCGGGACCGGCGTCCGGGAGGCGGCAGGGGTCGAGCCGTTCGCCGACATCCTCGTACGTCATGGACGTTCCCTCGTTCGGGACCGCATCCACACCCTGCAGGTGAATACGGGGTTTCTTTGCAATCTCCGGTGCCGGCATTGCCATCTCGAGGCTGGTCCGGGCCGGAAAGAGATCATGTCCCGCGAGACGATGGAGGCGGTCGTCTCGTTCGCCCGGCGGTTCCCGTTCCAGGTCGTCGATGCCACCGGAGGAGCGCCGGAGCTGGTCCCCGATCTTCCTTTCCTCATCGAAGGGCTTGCCCCGCTCGCGCCGCGGCTGATGCTACGGACGAACCTTTCCGCCGTGAGCGGCGCCGAATGCGAGTCGCTTCTCGCGCTCTGCGCCGCCCACCGCGTCGTCCTGATCGCCTCCTTCCCCTCGACGAACCCGGCCCAGGCCGATGCCCAGCGTGGCGCGGGCGTGACGGAAACCGCGATCGCCGTGCTGAAGAGGTTGAACGCCGCGGGATATGGGGTCGAAGGGACCGGGCTGGAACTCGATCTCGTCTCCAACCCGGTCGGGGCGTTCCTCCCCGTTTCCCAAGAATCCGGCGAGCGGAGATTCCGTCAGGATCTGCTGAGGAAATGGGGGGTCGCGTTCAACCGCCTGCACACGTTCGCGAACGTACCGTTGGGGCGTTTCCGGGAGTGGCTGTTGCGGACGGATAATTACGAACGGTACATGAAAATACTCACGGATGCCTTTAACCCCTCCGCGGTCGAAGGCCTTATGTGCCGAACGCTCCTCTCCGTCTCCTGGGACGGGTTCCTGTACGACTGCGATTTCAACCTGGCCGCCGATCGACCTGCCGCCGGGTACAAGATCCACGTCTCGGACGTCCGCAAACTCCCTTCGCCCGGCACCCCGATCGCGGTCGGGGAGTACTGCTACGCCTGCGCGGCGGGCTCCGGCTTCACTTGAGGCGGGTCGATATCGGCCCCGTAGGGGCCGAAAGGCGACGCGGATCCGTTCCGGTTATCCGACCCCACCGGCGGCCACGTCCGCGAGGAGCAAGGCGCGGTCGCTTCGGACGCGTCCGGCCGGGATCGACCGGTCGCCCGCGCGCAGCCGTGCGAGCGCCACCGACTTCCCGGAACCGGTGACCAGCCACAGGACGCATCGGGCCCGATCGATCGCCGGAAAGGCGAGTGTCATCCGCCTCCGTCCCTTGTGAAGGCCGCTGACGGCGACGTCCGCGTCGACGATGCGGAGTGCGGCATCGCCCGGGAAAAGGGATGCCGTGTGGCCGTCCTCCCCCAACCCGAGCTGGACGAGGTCGAGAACCGGCGGGGTTCCCGCGATCCCCCGAAGAATCGCTTCGTAGCGGCGCGCCCCCGCGTCGAGATCCTCCTCTTCCACCGGCATGGGATGGACGTTGGCGGCGGGGATGGGGATGCGATCGATCAGGGCTTCCTTCAGGTGGAAGTAGTTGCGCTCCGGGTCTCCGGAAGGCGCGACCCGTTCGTCGACCTGGAACAGGTGAACGCGACCCCAGGGGACGTCCTCCCCGGCGAGAGCGCCAAAGGCGCGCCACGGTGTCGCGCCGCCGCTGATCGCCAGCGCGCATCGACCCCGCTCCGCCACGGCTTTCCTCGCAACCTCTGCGATCCGTTCCGCGGCCCGCATCGCGACGGCCCCGGGGTCGGGAAGAATCTCCGTTCTCACGATGTCCCCGGCGGTCCGTGCGCCGGAGCCGGGTCGTGCCATCGCTCCGGGGCCACCAGCGCTTCTGCTTCGCGCGGTCCCCAGGTTCCGGGTTCATACGGGAACAGGGGAGGTGCCGCCTTCAGGACCGGGTCCACGATCCGCCACGCCTCTTCGACATAATCTTCCCTCGCGAACCGGAACGTCTCGCCCCGCAAGGCGTCCCCCAGGAGCTGCTCGTAGGCATCCGGTTCATCGGCCTCGGACTGGTGGCTGGCCAGCAGCTCCACCGGGTCGCCCGCCAACTCCTCTCCCGGGTGTTTGACCATCGCGCCGAGGGCGATCGCCTGGTCCGGTCCGAGGCGGAATCGGATGTAGTTCGCCCCGGGGATCGCCCCCACGGTATGCGGCAAGGGGCCGCCGAAGATCGGAGGCGGACGATGCAGCGTCACGACCACCTCTCCCCGGTTCAGCGGGAGAAGCTTCCCGGCGCGGATGAAGAAAGGCACCCCCTGCCATCGCCACGAGCGGATCTCGATCCGCAGCGCTGCGTAGGTCTCCACCGTCGAGGTGGGGGAGATCCCCGGTTCGTTGCGATACCCCCGGAACTGTCCCCGGATCACCTCCGCCGGGACGAGCGGCGGGATCGCTTTCAGGACCTTCACCTTCTCGTCCCGGACGGACTCCACGTCCTCGCTTCCCACCGGCGGCTCCATCGCCACGTTCGCGAGCACCTGCAGCATGTGGTTCTGGACCACGTCGCGGATCGCTCCAGCCTGCTCGTAGAAGGCCCCGCGCCCCTCCAGACCGAACCGTTCCGCCATCGTGATCTGGACCGACCGGACGTAGTTCCGGTTCCAGATCGGCTCGAGGAAGGCGTTCGCGAAGCGGAAGTAGACCAGGTTCTGCACGGCGTTCTTGCCGAGGTAATGGTCGATCCGGAAGATCCGCTTTTCGTCGAAGCAGCCGTGGAGAATCCGGCTCAGCTCCCGGGCCGACGCGAGGTCGCGTCCGAACGGCTTCTCGACGACGACCCGCGCGCCCTGGTCGCAGCGGGCGTC
>Ga0316622_100001002_pt1 | contig 17731 bp, 14 predicted proteins | sample OWC_Aug_OW2_C1_D_FD_207646 | JGI IMG/M metagenome (GOLD analysis project Ga0316622, IMG submission 207646) | Wetland soil microbial communities from Old Woman Creek delta, Ohio, United States - OWC_Aug_OW2_C1_D5_C | ecosystem: Environmental > Terrestrial > Soil > Wetlands | place: USA: Ohio... | reverse complement strand
TTGATGCAGGTACGATAGAACCAGCGGCGCAATGCACACGGAAGGACTTCGTCCCCGGAGGGGCGGCCGGGCTTCAAACCCGGTAGGGGCCGTCAGGCGGTTCCTGGTGGGTTCGACTCCCACGTCCTTCCGCCAACTTGAGGAGCACACATGGCCAATCCGACCGTGTCAGCCGCCGCGAACGATGCGGCCCCCTTGCGGCTGACCTCCCTGTCCCACGGCGGCGGATGCGGCTGCAAGATCGCACCGGGAGTCCTTCGCGACCTGCTCAAGGACGCGGCGACCACCGCTCCGTTCGCCCAGTTGCTGGTAGGCGCGGAGACCGCGGACGACGCGGCCGTCTATCGCCTCAACGACGAGCAGGCGGTGATCGCCACCACCGATTTCTTCATGCCCATCGTCGACGATCCGTTCGACTTCGGGCGCATCGCGGCAACTAATGCGTTGAGCGACGTCTATGCGATGGGTGGCACGCCGATCCTGGCCCTGGCCATCGTCGGGATGCCCATCAAGGTCCTGCCCGGTGAAATCATCCGCGAGATCCTGCGCGGCGGCGAGGCCGTCTGCGCGCAGGCGGGCATTCCACTCGCCGGCGGTCACAGCATCGACTCGGTGGAGCCCATCTATGGACTGGTAGCGCTCGGCGTCGTCCATCCGGACCGCGTCAAGCGCAACGCCGATGCCCGCGCGGGTGACGTGCTGGTGCTCGGCAAGCCCCTCGGCGTCGGCATCTTCTCGGCCGCCTTGAAGAAGGAATCGCTCACGGCGGCTGACTATCGGGCGATGGTCGAGACGACGACCCAGCTGAACGTCGTGGGCCCGGATCTCGCGCAGCTGCCGGGCGTGCACGCGATGACGGACGTCACCGGCTTCGGCCTCCTCGGCCATCTGCTCGAGATCTGCCGCGGATCGGGCACGCAAGCGCGAGTTAGGATGTCGCAGTTACCCTTCCTCGACAATGTCGTCGCGCTGGCCGAAGCGGGCTTCGTCACCGGTGCGTCGACGCGCAACTGGGCGTCTTATGGATCGGACGTGCAGCTGGCCGCGGGTCTCGACGAGGTCCGCAAGGCGCTCTTGTGCGACCCTCAGACCTCGGGCGGCCTGCTGGTGTCCTGCGCCGCCGATGCCGTCGACGGCGTGCTGGACACGTTTCGGCGCCACGGTTTCGAGCGCGCCGCGATCGTCGGCGGCATCAGCGACGGTGCGCCCGGAGTCACCGTGGAGCTTTGAGTCCGCACCGCATCGCTCGCGTCAGCGCTGCACGACGGCCACCACGGGAGCATCGGTCCGGGCAAGACGGGCGAGCACAACTCTGTCGATGCGGCTGCAGAGTTCCAGCGCGACCGCGGCGGCCTCGCGCGCCTGCGCCTCGCGAAGGTCGTCGTCCACCATGTTGATGACGGGAACGACCCGCCTCCCCTCGGTCGCCTTCATCGAGCCGTCCGCGCTGGCCAGCAGCTGGCCAAGGTGCCGCGCGGTGATCCGCTCGTTCTCACGCAGCCCGGTGACACGCTCGATGCGCTCGACGCGATGCGCGACCGCCACCGTCAGCGGCTCGCCAATGGCGAGTGCCGAGAGAATCGGCACCACGGTCGTGCAGCACGCCGGCAATGCGGGTTCCCCGTCGGCCGGCGCCTTCACGAACCGCATCCGCGCGCCGTCGGCCTTGACGTACGTGGCGGCAAAACCGCCCTCACGATGAATCCGCTCGAGAGTGGACTCACCCACGCCTGACCACCGCCCCGGCTTGTCGCTCGGGCAGGCGTACACGACGCTGAGCGCGGGGTCGAGGGCCGCGACCGCCCCCGGCAGTCGCTCGTCCTCGTCGACCGCGACGGCGAAGCGAGGATGGCCCGCGAAGTGCGTCATGAAGACCGTCGTCGTCAGCGCCACCCGTCCGGGATGGGTCGTGGCGAGGTGGTGGAGCAGGCTTTTCTTGCCCCCGGCCCCGACGGCGCAGACGACGCCGGAGCGTGCATCCAGCAGGTCGAGCAACGCGCCACCCGCGCTTGGGCGTGACGCGGTCACTTCTCTCTCAGTCGAGGCATCAACTCGACCAGGTTGCATGGCCGGGTCCGGGAATCGAGCTGCGCTGCGATCAGTTCGTCCCACGCCGTGACGCAGGCCCCGGTGGAGCCCGGTACGCAGAACACGTAGGTGGCATTGGCCACGCCTGCGAGCGCTCGCGACTGCAGCGTCGAAGTCCCGATGTCGGCGTAAGAGATCGACCGGAACATTTCGCCGAACCCCTCGAGCACCTTGTCGAGCAGCGGTTCAACGGCCTCCGGCGTGCCGTCGCGGCCGGTGACCCCGGTCCCGCCCGTCGTGATGACGACGTTGACGTCGGGATCGGCAATCCAGCGCGAGACCACCGCACGGATCTGGTAGATGTCGTCCGGGACGATCAGCTTCTCGGCTAGCCGGTGGCCCGCACCGGTCAGGCGTTCGACCAGCAGCCGGCCCGACTTGTCGCTCTGCTCGTCGCGCGAATCGGACACCGTGAGGACCGCGACGCCGACCGGCACGAATTCTCGTTCGCCGCCGCCGTGTGCAAAAGGCATGCTTCGACTCCCCTGCGTGAGTGGTGCCGGGTCAGACCAGGCCGGCAAACGGCTGCACCTCGACTTCTGTCCCCGGCTCCACGTCGCCTTGGTCGAGCGGCAGCACGATGAAGCAGTTCGCCTCGCTCATCGAGTGCAGCACTCCCGAGCCCTGGTGGCCGCTGCTGCGCACGGTGTACGTGCCGGATGCCCGCCGCTCGAGTACGCCGCGCTGGAACTCGAGCCGGCCCGGTTGCTTGCGCAGACGCGTCCCGCAGACGGCTCGAACCAGAATCGGCGGACCCGGATGCACGGCCCCCATGAGCGTGAGCAGCGCCGGTTGCACGAGCTGGTAGAAGGTGACCATCACCGCCACCGGGTTGCCCGGCAGGCCGAAGAAATACGACGACCCGAATCGCCCGAAGGCGATTGGTTTGCCCGGCTTGATCGCCACCTTCCAGAATCCGATCCGCCCGTGGCGCTCGAGCGTTTCCGTCACGTAGTCCGCTTCGCCCACCGAGACGCCGCCCGACGTGACGATGGCATCGGCCCGGGTCGCTGCCGATTCGAACGCGCGCAGCGTGTCCTCGCGAGTGTCCGGCACGACCCCGAGATCGATCACCTCGAGCCCGAGGCGCGCCAGCATGCCGCACAGCGAATAGCGGTTGCTGTCGTAGATCTGTCCGAGCGCAAGCGGTTCGCCGACCGGCCGCAACTCGTCACCCGTGGAAAAAGTCGCGACCCGCACCCGTCGCAGCACGGGTACCTGCCCGACCCCGACCGCAGCCAGCATTCCAAGCTGAGCCGGATGCAGCAGCGTGCCGGCGCCGATCGCCAGGTCGCCACGATGAATGTCCTCGCCGACGGGACGGACATGCTGGCCGACACGCTGACCCGCAGCGATCACAACCCGATTGCCGTCCACACACACCTGCTCCTGCATGACCACCGTGTCGGCGGCCTCGGGGACGGGCGCGCCGGTCATGATGCGCACGCACTGCCCCCGCCCTACCCGCCCGGCAAACGGTCGCCCCGCCAGTGACCTGCCGACGAGCTCGAAGGTGGCCGCACCCGACGACGGCAGGTCCTGGCCGGCCAGCGCGTATCCATCCATCGCGGAGCTGCGATACGACGGAACGTCTACAGTCGAGTGCACTGCGCTCGCGAGCACGCGACCCAACGCGTCGCGAAGGCTGACGACTTCCCGCTCCGTCACCGGCACGACGTCCGCGATGATGTGCTCGCGCGCCTCATCCAGTCGCCGCAACCGGTCGCCGTGACCGGCCCCGGCGCAGGAATCGGGGGAGGCGGCTTCGGGTTGCCGAGCTTCGGTCATCGACGCTCAGCCTGCAACCATCGAAGCGAGAAGTTGCGCCTCGACCCGTCGACGCTCGGCCGGCTCGTTCACGTTCACGAAGCAGTCCGGCTCGTCGCTGAAGTCGACCTGTACGAGGTGCAGCTGCTTCAACCAGGCATCGACCTTGCGCCCACCGGCGGCGAGATACGACTGCAATCCCGGACCGACCGTGGCCCGCAGCATCAAGAAGACTGGCTGCATGCGCCGACCGTCGCTGGCTACGGCCGCCTCCGCACCTGCCGTGGCGCAGGCAGCATGGAGACGCGGCGCAAGGTCGGGCGCGAGCAGCGGCGCATCGCACGGGACGACCAGCAGGTACTCGGTCGCCAGGTGTTGCAGGGCGCTGGCTACGCCAGCGAGCGGGCCGGGATAGTTCTCGAGAGTATCGGCAACCACCTGGCAACCGTAGGCCGAGTAACTGTCACGATTGCGATTGGCACTGACCATGATCGAGCCAACGTGGGGACCTAGCGCGTCGAGCACGTACTCGAGCATGGGACGCCCGGCCAGGTCGGCGAGTCCCTTGTCCTCGCCACCCATGCGGCGCGACGCTCCGCCGGCCAGCACGAGGCCCGTGACGGCATCACGTGGATACTCCAGATTTGTCACCCCGGAATTGTATGCGATCGCGGCGTAGGTAGAGGTGCCGGTGTTACGGTTGCGGAAACTCAGTCAGCGCGACGAGGGATGAGGCGGGCGTTGCTTGGAACTGAGTTTCCGCAACCGTAACACCGGCACCTTCGGCACCTTCGTTCAACTCAGCCCAGCCGGTCCACATGATCTGAATGCCGATGCAGAGCAGGATGAACGCCATCATGCGGATCATCACCAGCGTGCCGATCTTGCCGAGCCGGGCGAGCACCGCGACGGAGTTCTTGAAGATCAGGTAGAGCGTCAGCGAGACGATCGCCGCGCCGCAGGCGGCCACCGCCACGCCGAGCGCGTACTTGACCGGATCGCGGGGAATCTGCGCCCCGAGCGCGATCGAGGCGGCAATCGTGCCCGGCCCGGTCGTGAGCGGGAACGTGATCGGGAAGAAACTGCGCTGGACGATCTCGGCGTCCGACAGCGTCGCCGCATTCTCGGCGGCAACGGCGTGCACGTCGTCGTCCTCGGTGTGGTGCAGCATGTGCCAGGCCGTGGCGGCCACGAGCAGGCCGCCGCCGATGCGCACGACCGGCAGCGAAATGCCGAACAACGCCAGCACGTAGGTGCCGATCAGCATCGAGGCCACCAGCACGAACCAGGCGTTGACCGCGACTTGTCGCGCCAGCCGCTGCGCAATGGCGCGGTTCGAACCGACCGTCGCCGCGAACACCGGCGCGCTGCTGAGCGGATTGATGATCGGCAGCAACGTCACCGGGACGAGCATCAGACCCTGCAGGAACCAGCTGACGTACGAGTTCATCCGACCTCCGCCGGCCCGGGGCGCGCTTGCCGGGCGCGATTGTATGCGATCCGGCCAAAAGAAAAGGCGGGGTTGCCCCCGCCTCTCAGTGCAGTGCCCCCTGGCCGGGGACTCGTTCTTATCGTTGTTGGCCGTCAGTCGTCGAGGTGCTCGCAGCGCCCGAACTTCGCGCCGGCGGCGATCTTGGCCCGCAGGCCGTTCGGGAAGCCGGCCTGGATCGAGTTGCCGCGCTCGCAGACGAACACCTGGCTCATGTTCACGATCCAGGAGAACGACGCGCCCGGGATGCCACCCACGACCTCGCGGCCAGTGCCGCTGATCGAGATGGGATTCGAGAACGGCACGTTCGCGGCCTCGACCACGCCCTGCTTGCGGAAGAAGTCCTTCCACGTCATCCAGCCCACGCGCTCGATCCACAGCGCGCCCTCGAAGCCGGTGAAGAACGAGCCGGTGCGCCCGATCAGGATCGAGCCGTCGTCGCTCATGTCGAAGATCTCCACCGGCGGCGTGCCGACGCTCGCCTCAATCTCCTCGCCGGTCATCTCCGCGCAGAGGTCGCCGCCGAACCAGCTCACGTAGGGCACGTCCTTGCACCACTTGAGCGAGCCGATCGGCGTGAGGCCCGTCGCGTGATCCCATAGTGCCACGCCCTTGCCCTGGTAGGTGTCGAGATCGATCAGGTCCAGCGCCACCCGGCGCCCGTCGGCGCTCACGGCATTCACCGAGGGATTGGCACCATAGCGCTCGGTCAGGTTGATGGCCTTGCCTTCCCTGACCCATGCCAGGGCGTACTGGAAGTTGGACGTGCCGAGCACGACCTCGCCGTTGCCCGAGATGGCATGGGCACGCACCCAAGGCAGCTCGTCCATCGGCAGCGTGGAGGTGTCGAGCTCGCGGATGCCGCGCTTCGCGTCCCAGATGAAGGGCACGATCTCGCTCTTGCCGGGGTTCTGGCACTCGCCGTCGCCGTCGCGATCGACGTAGGCGGTGCCGACGGCCTTCTGCCCGGTGTCGTCCACCGCCCAGCCGTAGGTGCTGTCCACGCCGCTTTCGCTGCCGCCGCCGCAGGTGTCGCCGTTCTTCTTGAGATCGCCGAGCGACACGATCGCGCCGTTCGATGAGCGCAGCGCGGCCTGGGCGATGCCGTTGCGATTGGCGTCATACTGCACCGTCATCCACTGGCCGTTGCGAGTCATGGCGGAGTTGTTCGCCACGAGCTCGGGCGGCAGGACCTCGATGCCCTGGCTGAGGTTCCACATGAACGCCGTGGTCTGCAGCTGGCCCGCGGCGCTGCGGCCGTTCTTCGCGAGGTCCATCAGGTAGGCGGAGACGACCGGCGTGAACTGCACGCCCTGCAGGTAACCGTTGAACATGATGTCGGCCTTCTTCGCCACGCCCCCCTCGGCGCGGATGCGCGTGGCGTTGCACGGCCGGTCGGTCGCGGGGTCGTTGCTCTCGGCCGCATCCCAGTACTCCGACTGGGAGATCAGCATCGTCGGCTCGGTCGGATAGCCGCCGGCCACGATCTCCTCGATGTACACGACGTACTCGGCGCCCGGCGTCAGGTTGCGGATCGTGTAGCGGCCATCCGGACCGACGCGCCCCTGGGTCTGGTCACCGGTCATCGCCGACACGGCGTCGTGCAGCGGATTGGCGACATTGCGCGCGATGACGTTGATGCCGCTGTAAGGCGTGCGGCCGTCCTTCAGGCGCAGCGTGCCGGTGATCGAGCCGCGGCCCGAGAGGTAGGCCGGCGTCGGGTACAGGTTCGAGATCGCCGCGACGTCGTCCGAGTGCGTGATCGTGCTTTGCTCCTGGCCGACCAGACCGGCGTTGTCGATGAACGGGTACATCGTCTCGATGATCGACGGGTCGGCGCGGTTGACGCTCTCGTCGTACCAGTCGTACGCGTACACCGCGTCCACGCAGCCCGGCACGCCGGGGTACCGGCGATAGCCGTCGATGGGATAGCTCGAGTACACCATCGGTCCGTTGACCTGCGAGTGCGACAGGTTGATGGCGTGGCCGAACTCGTGCGTGAACACGCCGGCGATGCGGTCGCCGTTGACGTCGGTGTCGTACACCAGCCAGCCGTTCAGCAGCGCGGTCGCCTCGGTGATCTTGCCGTTCGCGTCGGCGATCTCGGGGAACGCGATGCCGAGCACCGCGTAGCGCGACACGCCGAAGTAGTCCTCGAGGATCGAGCCGTCGGTGTCGTACAGCACCCAGAGGCCGTAGCCGTTCTCGACGCCATAGAACTGATTGGCGTTGGCACCCGTCACGTCCGCAATGCCGGTCTTGCCCGCAATCGTGCCCTGGACGCCCGCGTCGAGCGTCGCCGTGCCGACGCTGCTCCACTGGTCGAGCGCGAACTGCGTGATCTCGTTCGCGCGCTCGATCGTGATGAACGGCGTGACGCCGTCATAGTCGTACGTGAACGCACCGCCGCCGTCGGTCCAGGCGGGGATGGGGCCCTTGCTCGTGTCCCACACGTAGGGACGCGGCGGATTGCCGTCGGCCATGAAGAGCGGTCCGGCGGCCTCGGCGGTGCCGCAGGCGAACAGGAGGCCGACGACGGCCCGGCAGGCAAGGGACTTCATCAGCGCATCTCCCCGGTCTGGATCCAGTTGCCGGTCACGGCGCGACCGACGAGGCCGACGAACGTGGCGGCGTCGACGGCACCGTCGCTCTTGAGCATCGCGCGTTCCTTGTCGCTCAGCAGTCCCTCCTGGATCTTCACGCCCTCGAACAGGCCCCGGTTGTTGAATTCGTTGCTGAGCTTGCCGTTCAGCATGTTGAGCTTGCCCTGGGCGAGCCCAGCCGTGGTCTGCAGCCCGGTCCGCGAGGCGGGCTTGTACATGAAGGCGATCACCTGCTCACCGACCGCCCAGTGCGGAAAGCCTTCCGGCGTCACGGCGATCAGCGTCTTGCCGTTCGGCAGCTTGCGCGGCTCGAGCAGGCCGAACTGCCGGAACGTGTAACTCGCCCCGCCGCGCAACTCGCCCTTGGCGCTGTCGCTGACGGAGATCGTGATCTCGGTGTACGGCATGCCGTTCAAGGCGACGCCGTCGGTCACGCGCGTGACCTTGCCGGCGATGATGCTCTGCGAATCCGTGATGAGCTGGGTGAGGTTCTGCGGCTTCAGCTTCATCGCGTGGGCGGCCGGGCCGCCCAGCAGCGCGATCGCCGCAGCGAGGGCCACGGGCCAGCGGAGGATCGAGCGGCAATGTCCGAGCATGAGGCGGTTCTCCATCGGTGGGCTGCGAGCGGTGCGCGACGGCGCACCGCTGGCGTGGCAGTGGAATCTGCCCGCCGGTGCGCCGGGAGAACATCGGGGAATCCCTGATTCGGGCCCGACGTGCGTCGAAATCAGGGAATCCCTGAGACGCGCACGGGACGTTGCCGCGCGCTGCGTCAGGTCGCTTCGGGCGGCACCAGTCCGTTGCGGATGGCGACGCGAACCAGGCCCGGCACGTCAAAGATGCCGAGTCGCTGCATCATCTGGATGCGGTGGCTCTCGACGGTCTTGACGCTCAAGTACAGGCGCTCGGCGATCTGCCGGGTGCCCAGGCCTTCCGCGACCAGCTGCAGGATCTGCCGCTGACGCGGCGTCAGCGCGTCGAGTTCGGACTCCCCGGTGCTCGCGCGTCGCTCGAACTGCTGCACCAGACCGGCGTCGATCGCGCGGCACAGGTAGCGCCTACCCGCGAGGATCTCCTCGAGCGCCGTCGCAAGCTCGTCGAAAGCGGAGTCCTTGTTGAGGTAGCCCGCGGCTCCCGCGGCAAGCGCTCGAGCGGCGTACTCGGCGGAGGCGTGCATCGAGAGCATCAGCACACGGGTCGGCACGTCGAGCTTCGCGATGCGCGCCGCCGCCTCCAGCCCGTTCATGCCGGGCAGCGTGATGTCGAGCAGGATGACGTCCGGAGGGTCGCGCCGGACTTGTTCCACGGCTTCGAGGCCGTCGCCAGTCTCGCCGACGACCTCGACGCCGGGCAGGCTCTCCAGCAATGCGCGAATGCCCGCGCGCACGAGAGCGTGGTCGTCGGCCAGCAGGATGCGTCGCAGAGTGGTCATTGAATCGGCCCAGACGGTGATGCCGCGCCCGAACCGGGCTTGGCTAACGGTACGCGAACCTCGATCCGGCTGCCGGCGCCGGGCCGCGAGTCCAGGTCGATGGTCCCTCCGGCATTGCGCACCCGCTCACTCATGCCGAGCAGCCCGAGGTGCTCGCCGCGCTTGACTCGCTGGCTGACGGCCTCTGGATCGAAGCCGACGCCATCATCTTCGATCACAAGCCGCAGCGCATCCGGCTCGTCGCGCAACGTGACGCGGATCAAGGCGGCGCCCGAGTGGCGCAATGCGTTGCTGACGGCTTCCTGGACGACGCGGAACACCGTCGTGTTGAGCCCGCGCGGCGCAGTCGCGACCCCCGGCGCCGCGTCGAGCTCGATGCGAATGCCGGACCGTTCCGCCAGCGATTTCAGGTGGTGGTCGAGCGCGGGCACCAGTCCCGCCTCGTCGAGTAACGGCGGCCGCAGGCCCCGTGCAATGTCGCGGGCCTGGCGGATCATGGCGTCCATCATCGTGACCGAGTCCTCGAGGCGGCGCGCGACGGCCGGATCAGCTGCGGTACTGCGCAGCAACTGCAGGTTGATTTTGGCGGCCGTCAGCGTCTGGCCGAACTCGTCGTGCAGCTCGCGGGAGATGCGGCTGCGCTCATCCTCCTTCGCGGACTCAAGGCGCCCCGTCAGCTGCCGCAGCCCGGCATAGGCCTCCTCGAGTTCGACCTGGCTGCGCTGCGCGCGCGCCAGCGCCTGCTCACGCTGTCCCTCGAGTCGCTCGAGCACGGCGTTGCGCCGTCGCAGCGAACGCAGCCTGGCCAGGTGCAGGCCGAGCGCCAGCGCGGCGATGAAGGCGAGTGCCAGGCCGCGGAACCAGAGGGTCATCCAGAACGGCGGCACCACCTGGAAGTCGAGCGGCGGACTCGTGCTCCACGCGCCGAATGCATCGCGGCCGCGCACTTCGAAACGGTAGTGCCCGGGTTCCAGGCCGACGAAGGTCATCTGGCGGCGGCGGCCGAGCGCAGTCCAGCCATCCTCCGGTCGCAGTCGATAGGCGTACTCGTGCCGCGTCTCGGCGAAATCGAGCACGGCGAACTCGATTGCGAACACGTCGTCGGCTTGCTTCTCGAATCCGTCGAGCAGCGTGGCGGGCGCCAGATGCTGCCCAGCCCCGCCCGCCAGTCGCTCGATGCTGGTGATCCGCACCGGAGCCGGCGCACGCACCCGCAGCGGCGTGCCCTTCGGGATGCTGACCAGCCCCTCGACCGAACCGAAGTGCATGAAGCCCGTGTCGGCGGACGAGGCCCCAGTGTTGAAATGACTGACCGGCAGGCCCGACTGGGCGACGTGGTTAACGACGCGGCCGGTCGCTGGATCGAGCCGCGACAGGCCGTGGCGCGTGCTGAGCCACAGCGAGCCATCGTCGTCCTCCTCGATGCCCATGATGCCGTCGGTCAACAGGCCGCGATCGACGCCCCAGCGCTCGAAATGTGTCACGCGGCCCTGGGCATCCACGTGTGCGCGATGCAGTCCGCCGCCGTCGGTGGCCACCCACAGCCCGCCGTCGCGGTCGCGACGCAACGCGGTCACGTGAAAGTGCCGCAGGTTGGGCTCGCTCGCGCTGCGACCGTCGAAGCGCTCGCAGGACCAGGGCTCGATACGGCAGCGATTGAGGCCATCGGAGCGGGTGCCGACCCACAGGTATCCGCCCTTCGCGGGGGACAACGCCGTGATGTAGTCACCCGTCAGCGAGTCGGACACGGCTGCATCGTGCCGGTAGCCGCGATAGCGTCCGGTGCGCGCATCGCGCAGGAACAGGCCGCTGCCGCCGACGCCGACCCAGAGGCCGTCTTCTCCGGCGGACAGCAGGGCGCCGACGTAGCCTGGGCCGATGCCGTCGGCTCGAGCCGCATCGTGCGCCTCGAGGCCGAGGTTGCTGCCGTCGTCGGCGAATCGGTAGAGTCCCTCGGTCGATCCTGCAAAGTGCGAGCCGTCCTGCGTCACGGCGAAGCTCAGCACGCCCGATTTCAGGATCAGATCGGTCGGCGGGCCACCGGTCGGCACGACGGTGCCGGCAACGACGTCGACTCGCTGCGGACCGCCGCCGAAACTGCCCACCCAGGGCTGCCCCGCAGCCAAGCGACCCATGACCGCCGTGACGTTCTTGTCGCGCAGCCCGCCGCCGTCCGGGCTCGGTGCCAGCAGCCTGAACTCGGGTTCCTCGAGCGGTGCCCGGAAGACGCCGCTGCCCCACGTGCCGACGAACAGCATGTGATCGGTCGTTGCGAGGCTGAGCTGCGGTTGTGCCGGCAGGTTGCCGGGCGCGCCGATGCTGCCCGGGTGGGCGCGTCGCCATTCACGAGTCACGAGATCGACGACCAGGACGCCGTGCGCCAGCGTGCCGATCCACAGCCGCCCATAGCGATCCGCATGCATCGTGGTGATCAGCGGCTGCGCACCCGCGTCGCCCGCAAGATCGAAACGCTCCGCAGTGCGTCGCGTCGGGTCGAGCACGACCAGCCCGTCGCGCGTGCCGGCCCAGACGCGCCCATCGGCGGCTTCATGGATCCCGAACACGTCGTTGAGGCCGCGCGCGCCATCGATCAGCTCGGCCAGCGGGAAATGCTCGAAGCCTTCTCCCGAGGCGGCCGGCCGATCGATGCCGCCGCCAACCGTGCCGATCCACAGCTGCCCGGACACTCCACGGTGCACGGCATACACCCAGTCGTGCGCCAGGCTCGCGGCGTCGCCGTCGGCGTGGAAAAAGCGCGTGAAGCTGCGACCATCCGCCTCGAGCCGATTGAGCCCGCGCTGCGTGCCCACCCAGATCCGGCCTGCGGCGTCCTCGGCCACGCCGTAGACACTCGCATCGCTGAGCGACCGCGGATCGGCCGAATCGTGGTGGAACTGGGTGAACTCGCCCGTGCGCGGGTCGCGCCGGTTCAGGCCACCGGTGTTCGTGGAAACCCAGAGCGCGCCGTCACGCGCCTCGTACAGCGAGCGAATGTCGAGGTCACTGACACTGCCGGGGCGGTCCGCATCGGGCAGGAATGCCGTCGCCTGGTAGCCGTCATAACGGAACAGTCCCTCGCGCGAGCCGACCCACAGCAGGCCGTCCCGGTCGACGAGCATCGAGACTGCGACATTGGCATCGAGACCATGTCCCGCGCCGAGCTCGGTGAAGCGGCGCGCAGCGCCGGCGTCCTGCCCGACCAGCAGGAGCGCGAGCAAGGCGAACCGCCATCCGATGGACCGGTGCCCGACGACTGTCTTCATTGCGGTGGCCGGCACTCAGTCGACGAACTCGAGCTTCAGCTCCATGTCGCGCAACGACTGGTAGAGCCGCCGCTCGCGCTTGAGCGGCCAGTGCTGGTAGAGCAGCGCATCGAGCGGGTACCACAGCGCGACCCACCCGGCGATGATCAGGCCCTCGTCGAGGAAGCGCGCCAGGATGCCGGGCAGGAACTTCGGCTCGCCGAGCACCTGCGACCCGAGCATGCACAGCGCGAGGAACAGGAGCCCGCGCCAGAGCGTGGCGAGGCCCTCCTGCCGCAGGCTCGCGATGTCGTTCGTGATCTGCCCGACGCGGTGATCGCAGTACTGCTGCAGGCCCGAGCGCATCCGCGCCTCGAGGTCGGGCGTGCGCGCCGCCGCGGGCAGCCGCAGTGTCGTGCGCACCGGGCGGTCTGGCCGCGGCCGGATGCGGTTGAGGATGCGCTCGAGCCCGGGCTCCGCGTACGGCCGGCCGCCGATCGGATCGAGCTCCGCCGGGTGGAACAGCTCGCGAGGATCGGCGAGGTCGAGGTGGACGTCGTGGGTGTTCGTGTCGGTCATGGGTGAGGAAGCTCAGGTCCAGGGAACGATCAGCGCGGCGCCGAACGCGATCGCGGTGAGGAGCAATGCCAGCGTCGCCGCAGGCCAGGCCCGGATGACGCCGTCGAAGCCGTCGTAGAGCGGGCCACTGGCCAGCGCGGCGCGCGAAGCGTGGTCGATCGCCTCGGCGATGTCGCCCTGAGGGATCTTCGGCAGTCGATCTATCCAGCCCCGCAGCGCGAAGGCGAGGCCGGCGCCGAGCGCCACGGGCCACAGCGAGGCCCACAAAGCCTGCGGCGCGATCGCGGCGACCGTGGGTCCGAGCCCTGTCATCGGATGCAGTAGCCACGGCAACACGAGCGCCGCGGCCGCCGTCGCGAGCCAGGGCCAGCGCAGGCCCACCGTGGCTCTCGCCTGCGGGTCCTCGCTACCGTAGCTCGCGAGCCGCGTGAAAAAATGCAGCATCAGCAGCGTCGTGCCGACCGCCGATGCCGCCGCAAGCCAGCCGACCACGCCGACGTCGAGCTGGTCCTTGACCGCGTACTTGGCGATCGCGCCGCTGGTGAACGGCAGGCCGCCGAGCCCGAGGCACAGCAGCATCGCCGGCACCAGCACCACGGCGCGCCGCCCGGCGCCGCTCGCGGCGACTACGCCCACCGACAGGAACAGCGCACCTTTCACGAGCACGTGATGCGAGGCGTAGAAGGCCGCGGCCATGCCGGAAGTCGCGTCGCCGGCGGCGAGTCCCATGCCGAGCACCGCGGCGACGACGCCCATCTGGCTCACGCTCGAGTACGCCAGCACGGCCTTCGGGTGGCGCTGCGTGAGTCCGATCGCAACTGCGTAGAACGCCGTCACGAAGCCCGCCGCGGTGAGCACCAGCCCCCAGTCCGGCAGCGCCTCCGACAGCGGCAGGAAGCGGATCAGGCCGATGATGCCGACCTTCACGACAGCGCCGCTCAGCACGGCCGAGGCCGGCACCGGCGCGGCCGCGTGCGCGAGCGGCATCCACACGTGCATCGGCACGAGGCCGGCCTTGGTGCCGAAGCCCGCGACGAGCAGCGCCAGGATCACGTTGCGGTCGGGCGATGTGGCGAGCGCCGCGGCCGCATCACGCAGGCGCAGGCTGTCGCCCGGGATCTCGCCCGCCAGCATCACCAGCCCGACGAGCAGCACGGACTCGGCGAGCAACGCAAGCACGAGGTAGATCGAGCCCGAACGCCAGGCCTGCGCCGTCTCGTCGTGGATCACGAGGCCGCTCGCGCCCAGCGTCAGCATCGCGAGCATCGCGTACAGGCTCACGAGGTCGCCTGCGACGAACACGCCGAGGCAGCCCGTGCACGCCATCAACCAGCAGGCGACGAAGCGGCCGGGCTTCGCCGTGTCGCGCATGTAGGTCGCGGCGTAGGCGCCCGCCGCGCTCCACAGCAGCGCCGCGACGCCGAGCAGCAGCGCGCCCGGGCCGTCGAGCTCGAAGACGAGCCGCAGGCGACCGGCGCCGATCTCGAGCGCCGGCGCCGCGAGCGCAAGCAGCGCGGCCGCAAGGGCCGGCAGCGGCGCGAGCCAGAGCAGCCGCGGCATCACGCGTCGCACGGCACCCGCCATGCATGCGAGCAGCAGCGCGAACGGCACCGCCCAAGTCGCGCCGAGCAGCAGCGTGGCAATCGGGCCGTTCACTGCACGACCTCCGCTGCGGCGGTCACGCCCGCGCTGCCGAGTGCGGGCAGTTCGAGCGGCCCGAGCGCCAGCAGGCCAAGCAGCAAGGCGCACAGCGACATCGCGAGCGCGACCGCTTCGCGGGAACGAGCCACCGGCTTCATGGGCTCCGCCGGCTCCGCGGCGCCACCCATCGCGCGCACGAGCACCAGCATCACGTAGCCGCCGGTCAACAGGCCGCCCAGCACCAGCACGGTCGCCCACCACCACTGCCCCGAGCCGACTGCCGCGGACAGCAACAGCCACTTGGCGGCGAACCCACCACTCGGTGGCAGGCCCACGAGTGACACGCCGGCCAGACTGAAGGCGATCAGGCTCACCGGCAGCGCGCGCCCGACGCCGGCGAGGTCGGCGATGCGGTCGTGCCCGAGCGACTTGGCGATCAGGCCCGCGGCCATGAACATGCCGGCCTTGGCGAAGGCGTGCGAGACGGTCTGCAGCACGCCGCCCGTGAGCGCCACGCCGTCCTGCAGCCGCGCGGTGGCCGGATCGAAGGCCAGCGGGAACATCAGGAACAGGTAGCCGATCTGCGCCACGGTCGAGTAGGCGATCAGCAGCTTGAGCCGCTCCTGGCGCAGCGCCAGCACGCTGCCGTAGAGAATCGCTGCCGCGCCGAGCGCCGCAATCAGCTGCGTGGCCGCGACGCTCCACAGCGCCGGCATCACCTCAAACCAGAGGCGGATGAGGAGCACGAACGAGCCCTTGACCACCAGCGCCGAGAGCACGGCGCTCGCGGCGGGCGGCGCGCCGGCGTGGGCCGGCGGCAGCCACAGGTGCAGGGGGAACAACGCGGTCTTGGCGAGCAGGCCCGCCGTCATCAGCGCGGCGGCGACCCACGCGACCGGCTCCGGCTGGACGCGCGCGGCGAGCAGCGAGATGTCGAGCGTGCCGTAGGCGCCATAGAGCAGCACGGCCCCGAGCAGGTACAACACCGACCCGAGCAGCGCGAACATCAGGTAGCGGAGCGCGGCAGCCAGCGTCGCGGCGCGCCCGTCCAGGCTCACGAGCGGCACGGCCGCGAACGTCAGCAGCTCGAGCGCGACGTAGAGGTTGAAGAGGTCGCGGCTCATCACCACGAGGTTCATCGCGCCCCACACCGCGATCAGCAGCGTCCAGAAAACCAGCGAGCCGCGCGTCTCGCGCTCGCCCGGCTTCGCGGCGAAATCGGCGTGGGCGAAAAGCCCCGCGCCGGTGATGACGATGGCCGTGGTAAGCATCATCGCGGCCGACAGTCCGTCGGCGCGCAGCGCGATGCCGAGCGGCGGCGCCCAGCCGCCCACGAGGTAGGTGATCGCTCCGCCCTCCCACACGCGCGTCGCGATCACCCACGCGACGGCGAGGCCGACCGGCATCGCCGCGAGCGTGATGCGGGCCGCGTGCCGCCCCCCGGCGACGATCGCGAGCAGCACCGCGACCACCGGCCACATCACGGCCGCCACCAGCCAGGCTCCGCCCGGCGTCGTCGCGGCGACGGCGGCCGCGCCCGTATCGAGCATCATGGGCTGTGGCGCTCAACGGAGGCGCCGGCCGGTGCCGGCGGATCGAGCGTGGCCTCGCCGCTCTCCTTGTGCAGGCGCAGCAGCAGTGCCGCTGCCAGCGCCGTCGCGGCGAACGCGACCACGATACCGGTGATTACCAGCGCTTGTGGCACCGGATCGCCGCCCACGGCCTGCCAGGCGCCGCGGCGCGCGAACACGCCGAACAGCAGGAACACGCCGCTGCCGAGCAGGTTGAAGGCGATCAGCTTGCGCAGCGGCTGCGGATGCGTCAGCGCCCCGTACAACCCGAGGCCCACGAGCGCCGCGGCGCACAGCCCGAACAGCGTCACCGTGCTCATCGTGGATCCGCCGTGCGCTCCGGCGGACCGGTGACCAGCAACCCGAGCGCGAGTGCGATCGTGAGCAGCATCGGCACTTCGATGAGCAGGATCAGCGGCTTGGCGATCGCGATCGGATAGGCGAGGAAGGCTCCCGCGGTCAGCATGCCGGCGAGGCCGACCGCGACGAACACCACCGGGCCCGACACCAGCGAAAGGCGCAGCCACTGCTCGCGGATCGCCGGCGCATCGCGCACTCCCGCCATCATCACGACGAGCCACATCGCGGCGAGCACCGTGCCGCCCTGGAAGGCGCCGCCGGGGTTGTCCGCGCCGGTCCACATCAGGTGGATGCCGAGCAGCACACCGAGCGGCGGCAGCGTGCGCGCAAAGAACGGCAGCACGCCGTCGGCCGGCAGGCGGTGCTCGAGCCCGGGGTGGCCGCCCCAGTAGCGGTCGGGCGCCAGCGACCACACGCCGACCAGCGCGAGCACCAGCACGACCTTCTCGAGCAGCGTGTCGAAGCCGCGAAATGCCATCAGCACGCCAGTCACCGGATTGCCGACCCCGGTCGCGGGCAGCGCGGCCACGGCTTGGGGCGCGAGGGTCGGCCCGGACTCGGGCAATGTCATCACGACGACCGCCAGCGCCACCGACACGAGCACGCAGCAGGCGGCCGCGAGCACGCGCAGCGGCAACGCGGGACGGCTGTTGGTGCGCGCCTCGGTGCCGCGCAGGGTCGCCACGGCCCCGAGCAGCAGCACGCCCGTGAGCCCGCCGCCGATCGCCGCCTCGGTCAGCGCCACGTCCACCGCGGCGAGCTGCACCCACATCAGCGAGAGCAGCAGGCCGTAGCTGACGAAGCCCACGGCCGCGGCGAATGCGCTTCGCGCCGCGATCGTCCACGCCGCGGCGCCCAGCACCAGCAGCGCGAGCACGGACTCGAGCACGTAGCTGAGACTCATCGCGGCGGCCCCGCCCTTCGCGCCACGCGTGCCATCATCTGCCCGACGGTCGAGG
>Ga0316622_100001001_pt1 | contig 17732 bp, 10 predicted proteins | sample OWC_Aug_OW2_C1_D_FD_207646 | JGI IMG/M metagenome (GOLD analysis project Ga0316622, IMG submission 207646) | Wetland soil microbial communities from Old Woman Creek delta, Ohio, United States - OWC_Aug_OW2_C1_D5_C | ecosystem: Environmental > Terrestrial > Soil > Wetlands | place: USA: Ohio... | reverse complement strand
AGAGCCGCTCGGCGCCGGCCGGGTCGCCGCGCCGCGCGGCGACCTGGCCGAGGCCGTTCAGGCACTTGCCGACCTCGAAGTGCTTCGGGTTGGCGGCGCGGAAGATCTCGAGCGCCTCGCGGCCCGCGCGCTCGGCTTCGTCGAAGCGCCCGCGCAGGACCAGGAAGTGGGCGAAGTTCTGGAGCGTCTGCCCGGTCTGAAAATGGTGGTCACCGAGCGTGCGGCGCCGGTTCTCGAGCGCGCGGCGGAAGTTCGCCTCGGCCTCCTCGAAGCGGCCCTGCTTGTTCTGGAGCGCGGCCATGCTCAGGTCGCTCTGCCCGAGGTGCGGGTGGTTCTCGCCGAGGCTCTTGACGAGGATCTCCCGGGACCGCCGGTACGCCGCCTCGGCCTCGTCGAGCCGGCCGAGATCGTCGAGCAGGACGCCGAGGTTGCGCAGGTGGAGCGCGGTCTCGATGTGCTCCTCGCCGAGCTGGGCGCGATAGGTTTCGTAGACGGAGCGCTCGAGCGCCTCGGCGGCGACCACCTCCTTGTTCCAGAACTTGACCTGACCGACGTCGCTGCGCACGCGCGCCAGGGTGAGGGGCTCCGCTCCGGACGCCTCGAGCGCGGCGAGGGCGCGCTCGAGCAGCTGCGCGGCGGAGGCGAGGTCGCCGCGCTGGATGTGGATGGCGCCGAGCGTCGCCTCGGCGGAGGCGCGCTCGGCCGCGCCGGCGCCGGCGCGCAGCTCGAGCGCGAGCGTGGTGGAACGCTCGGCGGCGTCGAGCAGCCCGAGGCTCGCCTCGATCCGCCCGACCGCCTCGAGCAGGTCGGCGCGCAGGCCGGGCTCGGCGGCGAGCTCGGACTCGAGGCGCTTGGCACCCTGCTCGAGCAGCTGGCGGGCGGTCACGGTCTCGCCGCCCGACTGGAGCGGATCGGCGACGCTGAACAGGCTGATCAGGAACTCCTTGGTGTGCTCGGCGCGGTGCGCGTTGGCGGCCGACTCGCGGGCGGCCGCCTCCGCCCGCCGCGCCTGCCAGAGCGCCGCCGAGAGGCCGCCGAGCAGCGAGACGAGCACGAGCGCGGCCGAGGCGACGGCGAGCCGGTGCCGCTGCGCGAAGCGCGTGGCGCGGTACCAGGAGGACTGCGGACGGGCCCGGACCGGTCGGCCGTCCAGGTGCCGGGCGAGGTCGTCGGCGAGCTCGCGCGCGGAGGCGTAACGCCGCTCGGGGGCGCGCTCGAGCGCGCGCGCCAGGATGGTCTCGAGGTCGCCGCGCAGACTTCGGGCGAGGCGCCGGCCCGCACGCTCCGGGAAGCCCAGGCGGGTGAGCTCCTCGCCGTCGAGCTGACGGACTGCGCTCGCCAGCCGCGGCGCGGACTCGTGCTCGACCTCGGCGACCAGCGCCGCGAGCGAGCTCGTCGGCCGCTGGTGGGGCAGCCGGCCGGTGAGCAGCTCGTAGAGCACGATGCCGAGCGCGTAGACGTCGGTGGCGGTGGTCACCGGCTCGCCGAGGATCTGCTCCGGCGCGGCGTAGGCGGGGGTGAGGGCACGCAGGCCCAGGGCGGTGGCGTGCGCGCCGCCGTCGCCCTCGCCGAGCAGCTTGGCGATGCCGAAGTCGAGGAGCTTGACCTCGCCGGCGCCGGTGACCAGGATGTTCGACGGTTTCAGGTCGCGGTGCACGACGAGCTGCCGGTGTGCGGAATCGACCGCGTCGCAGGCCGCGAGCACGAGGCGGATGCGTCCTTCGAGCGGCAGCCCGGCGCGGCGCGCGTGCTCGGTGAGCGGCAGGCCGTCGACCTTCTCGAGCACGAAATAGGGACGGCCGTCGGCGGACATGCCGCCGTCGAGCAGGCGCGCGATGCCGGGATGGGTGAGGCGGGCGAGGATCTGGCGCTCGCGCAGGAAGCGGGCGAGCACCTCCTCGGAGTCCATGCCGCGCTTGAGCAGCTTCAGCGCCACGCGCTGCTCGAACTGCCCGTCGGCGCGCTCGGCCTCCCAGACCTCGCCCATGCCGCCGCGCCCGAGCAGCCCGACCAGGCGGTAGGCGCCGACCACGGTTCCGGGTGCGTCGAGCTCGCCGCCCAGCCAGTCGGCGACCAGCGCGCGCGCGGCGACGCCGGCCGGGGCGTCGAGGAAGCCGCTCGCGCCGGCGTCGGCCTCGAGCAGCGCGTCGACCGCGCGGGCGAGCTCCGCGTCGCCCCGTGCGATCTGGTCGAGACGGGCGCGGCGCGCCTCGGGATCGAGCTCGACCAGCTCTTCGAAGACGGCGCGCGCCGCGCGGAAGCGCTCCGGCGGCAGGGTGGTCACGCGCTCCAGCCCTGGGCCGCCATCTCGCGGAAGAGGAAGGCGCGTGCCAGCCGCCAGTGGCGCTTCACGGTGCGGTCGGAGACCTCGCGCAGCTCGGCGATCTCCTCGACCGAGAGCCCGGCGAAGAAGCGCCATTCGACCAGGCTCGCGAGCTCGGGGTCGACCGCCTCGAGCCGGGCGAGCGCCTGGTCGAGCGCGATCAGCTCCTCGCCGCGCTCGATCACCGGCAGGTCGAGGTCGTCGAGCGCGAGCGCGACCATGCGTCCGCCCCGCTTCTGCCGGGTGCGGCGTCGGGCATGGTCGATCAGCACCCGGCGCATCGCCTGCGCGGTGAGCGCGTAGAAGTGGGAGCGGTCGCGGGTCGACCAGGGCCCGCCGCCCGAGAGCTTCAGGTAGGCCTCGTGGACGAGCGCGGTGGTGTCGAGGGTGGCGGCGGGCAGGGCCGTGCGCAGCTGCCGCCGCGCGATGCGCCGCAGCTCGCCGTAGACCTGCTCGAAGAGCCGGTCCAGGGCGCTCCGGTCGCCCTGCCCGACGGCCCGGAGCAGCGCTGTGATCTCGGTGGGGTCGGCCCCCGCTGCGCTCACGATGGGCGCATTCTAGACGCCGGCCGGGCCGGACGTCCGGCCCGCGCTCAGTAGCGCAGGACGGCCGCGAACGGCGAGGCCGAGGCGAACGCCTCCTGCGGCACGCTCTCGACCTCGCCCCCGAAGCCGAGGGTCGAGATCGTGGCACGCTCGAGCAGATCCTCGTCGCCGCGGCGTGCCTCCGGGTGGGCCTCCAGGTGTCCGAGCAGCGGATCGAAGCTGCCCCAGAGCTCGGCGTCCTCGGCCAGGAACAGGCGCTCGACCCGGCCCTGCTCGGCGGCGAGCAGCACCGACTGCGGCTCGTCGGTCACGCGCCCCGACTGGGCGAGCTCGGACCAGTGCCGCGCGTGCTCGAGCCGGCGCGCCTCGCGTGCCCGCGCGACGACGGCGAGCGCGCGCTCGGCCAGCGCCTCGTCGGTCACGCCGTCGGGAGAGCCCGTGACGGCCTCGGCGAGCAGGCGCTCGTCGGGCCAGTGCTCGCGCACCGTGCGATGGAGGGGCTCGACCGCGGCCAGGACCACCGGCGCGCGCGGGTCCGCGAGCGCGGCCGCGGCGTGCTCGGCGACCGCGGCGGCGAACCGGCGCAGATCGGACTTGTGGCGCTCGCTCTCCTCGCCGCTGCCGTGGTGGATGACCGAGCGCCGGCCGGCGCCGTGCGCCTGCAGGGACGGCTCGCGCACGAAGCCGAGCAGGCGCTCGATGCGCACCGGCAGGCCGGCGGCCGAGAGCCGGCGCGGCGCGCCGCCCTCGATCTCGAGCAGCCGCACGTCGTGCTCGGCGAGCGCGAGGACGTAGAAGCGCCGGTCGCGATCGGCGAGCGGCAGCAAGGAGCGCAGCGGAAAGCGGGCGCCGGCCGTGACCCTTTCGCGCACCGCGTAGGGCAGGCGCACGGCGCGGAAGAAGCCGGGCGCGACGAACAGGGCCAGGCCCTCCTGCGCGGTCGCCCAGAACGCGCGATCGTCGATCAGAGCGCGCACCGGAGCGAGCAGGTCGGCGCGCTCGGACGGCGCGGCGCCGGCGCGCTCGAGCTCGCCCTCCGCGGCGCGCGCCAGGCCCGCGAGGCGCACGGCATCGGCGCCGGCGGCCCCCGCGCGGTGGGTGGGCAGCGTCAGGGCGAGATGGATGCCCGCGCGGGTGGCGAGCAGCTCGTGGAAGAGCTCGCGGTACTCCGGGTGCCGCAACATCGCTTCCTCCCGATCGCGTGGGGCACCCCGCCCGAGCCTGCGAGCGGCGCCGGGAGACGGGGCGGCCTCGTGACGGCGACCTCGAGGCCACGGTAGGTCGCCCTCCCGGGCGCGAGAACCCCCGCAGGGGCGAGCCGGTGCCACCCGCCGGAGTGGGGCGCCCGCGCGCGTGGGACGGATCGCCGCCGGGTCCTGGCGTAAAGTCGCGGCCGGCGATGGCGATCTCGAACCTGCAGTTGACGCCGCAGTTCGTGCAGGCCGTGCGCGACGCCGTCGACGTGGTCGAGATCGCCGCCGGCTACACCAAGCTCGCGCGCGCCGGCCGCAAGTGGAAAGGCCTGTGCCCGCTCCACAAGGAGAAGACCCCCTCCTTCCACGTCGACCCCGAGCTCGGCTTCTTCAAGTGCTTCGGTTGCGGCGAGGGCGGCGACGCGATCAAGCTCCACATGCTGCTGAGCGGAGACGACTTCCCGGCCGCGATGGAGTCGCTCGCGCGCCGCTTCGGCGTGCCCCTGCCGCCGCCGCCGGCGGCGCACCGCGGCGCGCGAGCCCGTCCGGAATCCGGCCCCGACGCCGAGGCGGTGCTCGACGCGGCGGCGCAGTGGTTCCGCGGCGAGCTCCTCCGTTCCGAGCTCGCCCGGCGCTACCTCGAGCAGCGCGAGATTCCCGCCGAGCTGGTCGAACGCTTCGGCCTGGGCTACGCGCCGGACGGCTGGCGCAACCTGGTCGCGGCGCTCGCCGGGCGGTTCTCGGTCGGCGACCTGCTGGCGGTCGGTCTGGCCGGGCGGCCGGAGGGGGGAGGGGAGCCCTACGACCGCTTCCGGCAACGGCTGATCTTCCCGATCCGGAACGCCTCCGGCCGCCTGCTCGGCTTCGGCGGCAGGACGCTCGGCGACGATGTCGCCAAGTACGTCAACACCGCCGAGACCGAGCGCTTCCACAAGGGCCTCCTGCTCTACGGGCTGGAGCACGCCAAGCGCGCCATCCGCGAGACGCGGCGGGCCCTGCTGGTCGAAGGCTATGTGGACGTGCTGGGCGCGGTGGCGGCGGGGGTCGAGGGGACGGTGGCGAGCATGGGCACGGCGCTCACCACCGAGCAGGCGCGGCTGCTCGCGCGCTTCGCCGACGAGGTGGTGCTCGGCTACGACGGCGACACGGCGGGCGAGACGGCCTGCCAGCGCGCCCTGCCGATCCTGCTCGGCGAGGGCCTGACCGTGCGCCGGGCGCGCTTCCCGGAGGGCGAGGACCCCGACTCCCTGCGCCGGAAGGCGGGGGCGCCGGCGCTGCGCGCGGCGGTCGAGCAGGCCGAGGACTACGTGCTGGCCGAGATCGAGAGGCGGGTGCCGGCCGACCTCCACCGCCACCCGCACGGGCGAGGCCAGGCCGGGCGGGCGGTGGTCGAGCTGCTCCGGGCCGTGCCCGACCCGATCGCCCGCTACGGCTACGGCCGGCTGGCCGCCGACCGGCTCGGGGTGCCGGCGCAGCTGCTCTGGCAGCGGCTGGGCGTGGGCCGGGAGAGCCTGACCCAGGCGCTGCGCCCGGCGCCGGCCGCGCCGGGCGGCGACACCCCCGGGCGACGGGCCGAGCAGGAGGCCCTGCGCCTGCTGCTGCTGACCTCCGACCGGGGGGAGGCCCTGCCGGCGCCCGCGGAGCTGCCGCCCGAAGAGGCCTTCTACGACCCCGACCTGCGGAAATTTTTCCGGGCCTTCCGGACGCTGTACGTCGAGGGCTCGAAACCCCGCCTCCGGGAGGTCCTGGAGGGTGCGAGGGATCTGGCCGATGCCGGCGAGAAAGCAGCGCAACTTCTGCTAGAATCAGACGATTCGGCGGGTGCACCGCCGCTCGCCGACGTCCTGCGCGTGCTGCGCCGGCGCTGGCTGCGGCACCGGCTCCGCGAGATCCAGCAAGAGATGGCCGACGCTCAGCGCCGGGGCGACGACGCCCGCCTCGACACGCTGCTCGCCGAGAAGACCGCGGTCAACGCCGAGTTGCACCGTCCCGCAGCCGACCTGCCGCCGACTGGCGCGGAGTGAGTTCGTGAGCCCGAGCAAGATCGCCCACCACATCGAAGACAAGTACACCGCGGTCCGTCAGCTCATCGAGCTCGGCCGCCAGAAGAAGTATCTGCTCTACGACGAGATCTACGAGGTCCTCCCGGACGAGGTGATCGGGCTACCCGACGAGGTCGACGAGATCTACCTGCGCTTCGACGAGCTCAAGATCGCGGTCGTCGACCGGCCGGAGCGCTACGTCAACCGCGACGACGTCGAGCCGACGCCGATCTCCGAGTTCGACAAGAAGGACGGCGAGGAGACGGTCGAGCTCGTGGTCGACGACCACGAGAAGACCTCGGACCCCGTGCGCATGTACCTGCGCGAGATGGGCACGGTGCCGCTGCTCGACCGCGAAGGCGAGGTCGAGATCGCCCAGCGCATCGAGCAGGGCGAGTGGATGATCTACGAGGCCCTGTGCGAGAACCCGCTCGTGCTGCGCGAGCTGCTCCGTCTGAACGAGCTGGCGCAGAAGGACCGCAAGGTGCTGCGCGAGCTGGTGTCCGGCAACGACCCGGACGAGCCGCTCGACCCCAAGGCCGCCGACCGCATCCGCAAGAACCTGCGTACGTTCGAGCAGATCGCCAAGCTCGACACCGAGATCGCCAAGCTCCGCCGCCGCCAGGAAAGGTACAAGGCGGGCGGCGCGCGCCACCAGGAGTTCGAGCGCGAGATCGACCGCCTGCTCGGCAAGATCTCCCAGGAGATCCGCTCGATCGACTTCTCGGTCCAGACGCGCAACCGGCTGGTCGACTACCTGAAGAACCTGGACCGCCAGTTCGCGGCCCTCGAGCAGGACGTGCGGCGTGCCCGCACCGCGCTCGAGCGCGAGTCGAACAAGGAGCTGCGCGATCTGCAGCGGCGCCGCATCGACAAGTACCGCGCGCGCTCGGTCGAGCTGGCCGAGCGCTACGGCACCACCCACGAGCAGGTCTCGACCACCATCCGCAAGATCCGCCAGGGCGAGGGGATGTGCGAGAAGGCCAAGGAGGAGCTGATCGTCGCCAACCTCCGCCTCGTGGTGTCGATCGCCAAGAAGTACACCAACCGCGGCCTGCAGTTCCTGGACCTCATCCAGGAAGGCAACATCGGCCTCATGAAGGCGGTCGAGAAGTTCGAGTACCGGCGCGGCTACAAGTTCTCGACCTACGCCACCTGGTGGATCCGGCAGGCGATCACGCGCGCGATCGCGGACCAGGCGCGCACGATCCGCATCCCGGTCCACATGATCGAGACGATCAACAAGCTGACGCGCACCTCGCGCTCGCTCGTCCAGGAGCTCGGCCGCGAGCCGACCGCCGAGGAGATCGGCGAGCGCATGGACCTGCCGGCCTCGAAGGTGCGCAAGATCATGAAGATCGCCCAGGAACCGATCTCGCTCGAGACGCCGATCGGCGAGGAGGAGGATTCGCACCTGGGGGACTTCATCGAGGACAAGAGCGCGGTCTCGCCGCTCGAGTCGGTGGTCTCGGCCTCGCGGCGCGAGGAGGTGCGGCGGGTGATGAAGACGCTCACCCCCCGCGAGGAGGAAGTGCTCTCCAAGCGCTTCGGCCTCTCCGACGGCACCGAGCACACGCTCGAGGAGGTCGGACGTCTGCACAGCGTCACGCGCGAGCGCATCCGGCAGATCGAGTCGAAGGCGCTGCGCAAGCTGCGCCACCCGACGCGCGCGGCGAAGCTCAAGCCGTTCCTCGACACCGCATTCTGAGCCGCGAGTTTGACTCGGAAAGCGGCGCTCGCCTAAGATTTCCGATCGCGCCCCCGGGCGCTCCCTTTCCTGGGTAGCTCAGTGGTAGAGCGACCGGCTGTTAACCGGTTGGTCGGGGGTTCGAGTCCCTCCCCAGGAGCCACTTCGACGTCGTCCACGGCCCCGGCGCTCCGCGCCGGGGCCGTTTCGTCTCCGCCGCCCTCGAGCCCGAACGCGCGGCGCCAGTGGGAGAGCTCCGCGGCGCCCGGCGCCGGTTTCTCGCCTTCCGCCCCGCCTCGGAGGGCCCCCGGATGCGGGCGCGCGAGGCGGCCGGCGAGCGCCGAAGCGGGCTCGACCCGGGCGCCGGCGTCGCGGCAGCGGCGCGCGAGCTCGCGGTCCTCGGTGACCACGATCCAACCCGATCCGCCGGCCGCGAGACGGGCGAGGAGGGCCTCGTCGGCGCTCCGGGTGCCGCTCCACGCGACCTCGAGCGGGCCGTACCGGCGGGCGAGCTGGGAGCGTGGCGGGCCGTCGAAGACCACCACCACCGGTGCGCCGCGGTGTCGGGCCCAGGGCAGCAGGAAGGCGATCACCGCGGCGGGGTCGCGCGCGCCGGCGCGGCCGCCCAGCACGCCGCCCAGGTTCGAGGCGTCGATCAGGTAGGGCATCCGCGGGCATGCTACGGCAAGCGCGGCGGGACCGGAGCGCGCTGCTAGCATGGCGGCGATGCTCGAACGGATCGACCACGCCGGGGAGGTGCGCGAGCTGCGGCTCGCCAGGCCCCCCGCCAACGCGCTCTCGCCGGATCTCGTCTTCGCGCTGCGCAACCAGATCGAGGCCGCGCCGCGCGACGGCGCGCGCGCCCTCGTCCTGTCGGGCCGGCCCGGGATGTTCAGCGCCGGGCTCGACGTGCCCGTGCTGCTCGGGCTCGAGCGCGAGGCGATGTCGGCCTTCCTGCTCGACTTCTTCGGTCTCCTGCGCGCGCTCGCGGCCTCGTCGGTCCCGGTCGTGGCCGCGATCACCGGCCACTCCCCCGCCGGCGGCGCCGTGCTCGCCCTCTTCTGCGACCGCCGGGTGATGGCCGAGGGCGACTTCAGGATCGGCCTCAACGAGGTCCAGGTCGGCCTCTCGCTGCCGGGCGTCATCCACGCCGCGCTGGAGCGCGTGGTGGGCGCGCGCGAAGCGGAGCGGCTGGGCGTGGGCGGCCTGATGGTGGGCACGGCCGAGGCGCTCTCGCTCGGCCTGGTCGACGAGCTGGTGCCGGCCGAGAGCGTGGTGGAGCGCGCGCTCGGCATCGCGCGCGAGCTGCTCGCGCTGCCGCCGCGCGCGATGGCGACCACGCGCGCGCTCGCCCGGCGCGACCTGGTCGAGATCTTCGACGCGCGCCAGGAGGCGACCTTCGCGCGCTTCTCCGACGACTGGTTCTCGCCCGAGACCCAGGGCGCGATGCGCGCGCTGGTCGAGCGGCTGAAGAAGAAGGTCTGACCCGAGGAGGTCCGCAATGCCGAGCGGAGATCTCGCCTCGAAGTCGTGCGTGCCCTGCCGCGGCGGCGTGCCGCCGCTGGCCGGCGCCGAGCTCGAACGGCTGCTCGTCGAGCTCGGCCCCAACGGCTGGCGGGCGGTCGACGGCCACCACCTGGAGAAGGAGTACCCGTTCAAGGACTTCGTCAGCGCGCTCGCCTTCGTCAACAAGGTGGGCGCCGAAGCGGAAGCCCAGGGCCACCACCCCGACGTCTACCTCGCCTGGGGCAAGGTCCGGATCACGATCTGGACCCACAAGATCGACGGCCTGACCGAGAGCGACTTCGTCCTCGCGGCCAGGATCGACCGCCTGCCGGGCGCGGCCTAACCCTCGTTCGCGCAGCCGGTCCCGAAAACAAGAGGCCCCGGAACGCTCGCGCGCTCCGGGGCCTCGGGGTTTCGTGTCGGTGGCGTTGGGCTGTCCCTCCTCAACGAGGGGCCACCCGCGGCCTTACGTCGCCCCTGGGTGGTCCAGTTAGGAGGACGCCACCTCCACGAAGCCAGGTTTGCTACTCGACATCACTGGACCACCTCCTCTCTGGGCGAACCCCGGCGGGACCCAACCCCGCCCGGCGGATCGAGCCGCCCCCGCTCGCGCCGCCGCCGCGCGCACCCGGACGGCCGCGCGGGAATGCACAGGAGTTTGTGCTGGCCTCCGGGCCGATGTCAACCGGCCCGGGGCGGGACCTCAGGGGAAGATCCCCATGTCGCCGTAGGTGCCGCAGATCATCTCGATGGCGACGATGAAGGCGGCGGTGCGCAGGTCGGGCTCCTCGCGGAAGCGGCTGCGCGCGGCACGGATCTTCTCGTAGGAGGTGACCATGGTCTCCTCGAGGCCGGAGTTGACCAGGTCCTCCTCCTCGGGCCCGGTCGAGTAGGCGCGGATCTCGGCCTCGCTGAGGCCCTTGCCGGTCAGCTTCTGGACCACCTCGAGCAGGCTCCGGTTGGTGCGCTCCTCGAGCCGCTTCTCCATGCGCCCGAAGCGCACGTGGGAGAGGTTCTTGAGCCACTCGAAGTAGGACACCGTCACGCCGCCGGCGTTCAGGTACATGTCGGGGATCACCATCACGCCGCGCCGGTAGAGGCGGTCGCTCGCCTCGGCGGTCACCGGGCCGTTGGCGCCCTCGCCGATGATCTTGGCGCGGATGCGGTCGCAGTTCTCGTGCGTGATCTGGTTCTCGAGTGCGGCCGGCACCAGGATGTCGCACTCGAGCTCGAGGGCGCTGGTGCGCTCGGGCAGGTTCTTGGCGCCCGGGAAGTCGAGGATCGACCTGGTCTCGTTGCGGTGCGCCACGACGGCCTCGAGGTCGAGCCCGGCGGGGTTGGCGATCGAGCCCTCGCGCTCGGCCAGGCCGACCAGCTTGACCCCAGCGTCGGCGAGGAAGCGGGCGGCGTAGTAACCGACGTTGCCGAGGCCCTGGACCACCGCGGTCTTGCCGGCGAGCCCGGCCGCGAGGCCGAGCTTCTTCATGTCCGCGGCGCTCGCGCACGCCTCGCGGATGCCGAAGTAGACGCCGCGGCCGGTCGCCTCCTTGCGCCCGCGCACGCCGCCCTGCGCCACCGGCTTGCCGGTCACGCAGCCGAGCGCGTTGACGTCGGTCTGCGCCAGCGCGAGGTAGGTGTCGGCGATCCACGACATCTCCTTCGGCCCGGTGCCGTAGTCGGGCGCCGGCACGTCCACCGCCGGTCCGATGAAGCCCTTGCGGAACAGCTCGTAGGTGTAGCGGCGGGTGATGCGCTCGAGCTCGGCCTCGGAGAAGTTGCGGCGGTCGATCCGGATGCCGCCCTTGGCGCCTCCGAACGGCACCTCGACCATCGCGCACTTGTAGGTCATGAGGGCGGAGAGCGCCATGACCTCGTCCTCGTTGACCCGGTGGTCGTAGCGGATGCCGCCCTTGGTCGGCAGCTTGTGCTGGGAGTGCTCCGCGCGCCAGGCGTGGATGACCTCGATCGTGCCGTCGTCTTTCTCGATCGGGAAGGCCATGTGGTAGACGCTGTTGCAGGTCTTGATCTGCTCGAGCAGGCCCTTCGGATGGTCGAGAAACGCGGCCGCGCGGTCGAAGTGCGCGTTGACCTGATCGAAGAACTTGATCTCTGCGCTCATGGCTGTCGGGGTCCGGGGCGTGGGTCCGGTGGGAGGGGGCGGGCGGCGCGCGCGGCCGCCGATCGGGGGCGCCGAGCTTTCCACCTCTGCCCGGCACCGGGCAAGGGGGCGGCGCCGCCGGGGCGCCGCGGGGCGGGGCCCCACCCGGCGGCGTGTGGTCGCCTCGCGCGGCGCGCACGTAGAGTGATCGTCCGGCGGGGACGACCCGCCGGGGATCGGCGCGCGGCCCGCGCGCCGCCCGCACCGAGCCGCACGCCGGGGCCTCCGGGGCCCTCATCCGGCGGCGGAATCAGAGGAGAGACGAGCGTGAGCCGAAACGTGAACCCCTTCGAGGTCGCGCAGGCACAGTTCGACAAGGTCGCGGCGATCCTCGAGCTCGATACCCCGACCCGCGAGCTCCTGCGCACCCCGCAGCGGGAGTACAGCTTCGCCATTCCGGTCCGCATGGACGACGGCAAGGTCCGCATCTTCCGCGGCTTCCGCGTCCAGCACAACGACGCGCGCGGACCCGCGAAGGGCGGCATCCGCTTCCACCCCCACGAGACCCTCGACACGGTCCGTGCGCTGGCGATGTGGATGACCTGGAAGACCGCGGTGGTCGACATTCCGCTCGGCGGCGGCAAGGGCGGCGTGATCTGCGATCCGCACCACCTCTCGCAGCGCGAGCAGGAGGCGATCTGCCGCGGCTGGGTGCGACAGCTGGCGCGCAACGTCGGGCCCGTCCAGGACGTGCCCGCGCCCGACGTGATGACCTCGGGCCAGCACATGCTCTGGATGCTCGACGAGTACGAGGCGATCCACGGCGGCCACTACCCGGGCTTCATCACCGGCAAGCCGGTCGGGCTCGGCGGTTCCCAGGGGCGGACGGAGGCGACCGGTTACGGCGTCGTGTTCACCATCCGGGAGGCCTTGAAGCTCCTCGACCTGCGGCCGGAGAACACGCGCGCCTCGGTGCAGGGTTTCGGCAACGTGGCTCAGTACGCGATCCGCCTCTACCGCCAGATCGGCGGCACGGTGGTCTGCGTCTCGTCGTGGGATCAGGGCGACCAGACCTCGTATTCGTTCCGCAAGTCGACCGGCGTCGATCCGGACGAGCTGGTGGCGATCACCGATCGCTTCGGCGGCATCGACAAGGCCAAGGCGCGCGACCTGGGCTACGAAGTCCTGCCCGGCGACGCCTGGCTCGAGCAGCCGGTCGAGATCCTGATGCCCTCGGCGATCGAGAACCAGGTGCGCGAGGACAACGTCGGCAAGATCCACTCCGCGGTGCGGCTGATCGCCGAGGGCGCCAACGGCCCGACCACGCCGGCCGCCGACGCCGAGATCGACAAGCGCGGGATCTTCCTGGTTCCCGACTTCCTGGCCAACGCCGGCGGCGTCACCTGCAGCTACTTCGAGCAGGTGCAGAGCAACATGAACATGTACTGGGTCAAGGACGAGGTGCTCGGCCGGCTCGACGCGACGATGACCGCGGCCTTCCACGCGGTGGCCGACGTGGCCAAGCGCCGCCGCCTGCCGATGCGCGACGCCGCCTACGTGATCTCGATCAGCCGCGTCGCCCAGGCCTGCCACGAGCGCGGCTGGGTGTAGTCTCCAGGCATGAGCGAGGTCCCGCGCTACGCGCGGCGCTTCTTCGACCCCGCCCAGCGCTTGTTCCGGATCGGCGAAGGGGCCCTGGGCGGCAAGGCTCAGGGCCTCCTTCGCGCCCAACGGGTGCTCGCCGCCCGCGCCCCGACGCCGGGCGGCGAGACGCTCCCGGTCGACGTGCCCTCGCTGGTCGTCCTCGCCTCCGGCTTCTTCGAGACCTTCGTCGCGCGCAACGGCCTGGCCGCGCTCGCCACCGCCGGCGAGAGCGACCAGGCGATCGCGGCCGCCTTCCACCGGGCGCCGGTGCCGGCGGAGATGGTCGGCGACCTGCGCGCGCTGGCCGAGGAGGTGCGCGGGCCGCTCGCGGTGCGCTCGTCGTCCGTGCTCGAGGACGCCCTCGGGCAGCCGTTCGCGGGCGTCTACGGCACGAAGATGGTGCCCGGCGATCAGCCGGACGGGGAGGCGCGCTTCCGCAGCCTCCTCGACGCGGTCAAGTTCGTGTGGGCGTCGACCTATTTCGCGCGCGCGCGCGCCTACCTGGAGGCGAGCGCGGGCGGCGAGCGCGAGAGCATGGCCGTGCTCGTCCAGGAGGTGGTCGGGCGCCGCCTCGACGAGCGCTTCTATCCGGAGATCTCGGGCGTGGCGCGCTCCTTCAACTTCTATCCCGTGGGCACGGCGCGCCCGGAAGAGGGCGTGCTCGATCTCGCGCTCGGCCTGGGCAAGACGATCGTCGACGGGGGCCTGTGCTGGACCGTGTCGCCGGCGCAGCCGCGGGTCGCTCCGCCCTACGGCTCGGTGCGCGAGCTGGTGGAGGGCACCCAGACCGGGTTCTGGGCGATCCGGGTCGGGACGCCGCCACCCTACGATCCGATGTCCGAGGTCGAGTTCCTGGTGCGAGCCGGACTCGCCGAGGCCGAGCGCGACGGGTCCCTGCGGCTCACCGCGTCGACCTTCGATCCCGCCTCCGAGCGACTCTGGCCGGGCACCGGGCGCCAGGGTCCGCGCGTGCTCGACTTCGCTCCCATCCTCGTGCACGAGGAGCTGCCCCTGGTGGCGACGGTGCGCAGCCTGCTCGCGGCCTGTGCCGAGGAATCGGGGGCGCCGGTCGAGATCGAGTTCGCGCTCTCGCTGCCGCCCCGCGCCCCGGCGCGCTTCGGCCTGCTCCAGGTCAGGCCGCTGTTCGTCTCGTCGGACGTGATCGAGGTCGCGGACGGCGCGCTCGCGGATGCGCGCGCCCTGGTCGTCTCGCGCGCCGCGATGGGCAATGGCCGGCGCCGGATCGAGGACGTCGTCTATGTCGATCCCGAGCGCTTCGAGGCGCGCGCCACGCCCGAGATCGCGCTCGAGCTCGAACGCATCAATCGCGGCCTGCTCGGGGCCCGCCGGCCCTACCTGCTGATCGGGTTCGGGCGCTGGGGCAGCTCCGACCCGTGGCTCGGCATCCCGGTGCGTTGGGACCAGATCTCCGGGGCGCGCGCGATCGTCGAGGCGACGTTGCCGGGGATGAGCCCCGAGCCCTCCCAGGGGTCGCACTTCTTCCACAATCTGTCGAGCTTCGACGCGCTCTACCTGACCGTCCCGCCGGGCGGCGAGCGCGGGATCGACTGGCGGTATCTCGCCGCGCAGCCGCGCATCGACGAGACCGAGCACGTGCGCCACGTGCGCTGCGCGAGGCCGCTGCGGGTCGAGGTGGACGGACGCAGCCGGCGCGGTGGGGTGTGGAGCGCGGAGGAGCCATGAGCCGCCCGACGGAGCCTTCGATGGACCGGGTCCTGCACGACCTCCAGGAGCGCGCCAAGGAGCTCGCCTGTCTCTACCGCGTGGACGCGATCCTGGCGCGGCCGGGCCTCTCGGTCGAAGACCTCGTGCGCGCCGTGCTGGCGGTGGTCCCCTCCGGGTGGCAGTTCCCGGACGTCTGCCTGGCGCGTGCCCAGGTCGGTCCGCACCTCTACGAGCCCGAGGGCTTCCGGGCCACCGACTGGGTCCAGGCGGCGCCGATCACGGTGCGCGGCCAGCCGATGGGCCGCGTCGAGGTCTACTACACCGAGCCGCGGCCGCACGGCGACGAGGGGCCCTTCCTCGCCGAGGAGCGCCGCCTGCTCGAGACCATCGCGGAGCGCCTGGGGCGCGTGCTCGCCGGGCGCGAGACCGCGGCCACCTCTCCGGCCCAGGAGGCCGAGCAGAGCCCGGGCTGGCGCGTCGTGCTCGAGTTCCTGCGCCAGACCGATCGCGTGCTGCTCGGACGGCTCGGGCGCAAGATGATCAATCACCTGTGCTGGAGCGGCATCGACGAAGCCGAGGAGCTGCTGCGCCAGATCTCGCCCGGCGGCGGCGCGCTGGAGCCGATCGACGAGAACCGGCCGCTGCCGCGCGCGAGCCTGGTCGCCGACGCCGAGACCACCGAAGCCGCTTTCCGCATCGCCCCCGAGCACCTGCCGGACGAGGAGATCCTCGCGCTCATCCAGGGCTGGATCCGGGAGGACAAGACCACGTTCCTCAAGCACGCCGTGGAGCGGCTGGACACGCCGCTGCCCGAGCTGGTCGAGGCGCTCGAACGCTTCCGACAGGGCGGCATCGAGGAGCGGGATCTCTCGGTGGCGACGCAGCTCGGCTTGCGCGCATCGCTGGTGCGGCGCTTCCTCACCGACCAGCTCGGCTTCGTCAACATCTCCAAGCAGGTGCTCGAGGTCAACGATTTCCGGGAGCTCGCCCTGCGCATCGTGGCGCCGGCGAGGAGCCACGGCCGCATCGGCGGCAAGTCGGCGGGCCTCTTCCTGGCCGGCAAGATCCTCGAGCGGGCGACCGGCTACGAGGATCTGCTCGGGCGCATCAGGATCCCGCGCAGCTGGTACATCCCGGCCGACGGCATCCTCGACTTCATCGCCCACAACGACCTGACCGAGGTCCACAACCGCAAGTACCTCGACCCGGACCGCATCCGGCTCGAGTACCCGCACCTGGTGCAGCTGTTCAAGAACTCGTACTTCTCGTCGGAGATCCTGCGCGGCCTCGCGGTGGTGCTCGACGACCTCGACGGACGCCCGATCATCGTGCGCAGCTCCTCGCTGCTCGAGGATCGCCTGGGATCCGCCTTCTCGGGCAAGTACAAGAGCCTCTTCCTGTCGAACACCGGCTCGAAGAGCGAGCGGATGAGCGCGCTGACCGACGCCATCGCCGAGGTCTACGCGTCGGTGTTCTCGCCCGACCCGATCGAGTACCGCGCCCGGCACGGCTTCCTGGACATGCACGAGGAGATGGGCATCCTCATCCAGGAGGTGGTCGGGCGCCGGATCGGCTCCTACTTCCTGCCCGTGTTCGCAGGCGTCGGTTTCTCCAACAACGAGTTCCGCTGGTCCGCGCGCATCCAGCGCGAGGACGGGCTGCTGCGCATGGTGGTGGGCCTCGGCACCCGCGCCGTCGACCGGCTCGCCGACGACTACCCGATCCTGGTCGCGCCCGGCCAGCCCGGGCTGCGCGTCAACCAGACCGCCGACGAGGCCACCCGCTACTCGCCCAAGTACATGGACGTCATCAATCTCGAAACGGGCTCGTTCGAGAGCATCGACCTGCGCACCTTCCTGGCCGAGCACGGCGAAGTGATTCCGCTCGCCCGCCAGCTGGTGTCGATCGTCGACCACGACCAGCTGCGCCGTCCCACCGGCCTGCTCGACTTCCGGCGCGACGAGCTGGTGGTGACTTTCGAGGGCCTGATCTCCGAGACGCCCTTCATGCCGCGCATGCGCGCGCTGCTGCGCGTGCTGCGCGAGCAGCTCGAGACGCCGGTGGACATCGAGTTCGCCTGCGACGGCGAGGACATCTACCTGCTCCAGTGCCGGCCGCAGGGCGCGACGCACGGCGACGCGCCGGTGCCGATCCCGCGCGACCTGCCGCGCGAGCGCGTCCTGTTCACCGCCAACCGCTATGTCTCGAACGGCCGCGTCGGCGACATCACGCACGTGGTCTACGTCGACCCCGAGGCCTACGGCAGGCTCGAGCTCGCCCGGCTGCGCGACGTCGGGCGCGCGGTGGGCCGGCTCAACCGCACCCTGCCCAAGCGCCGTTTCCTGCTCATGGGTCCCGGGCGCTGGGGCAGCCGCGGCGACGTGCGGCTGGGCGTGCCCGTGACCTACGCCGACATCAGCAACGCCGCCGTGCTGATCGAGATCGCGCGCCTGAGCGGGGGCTACGTCCCCGACCTGTCCTTCGGCACCCACTTCTTCCAGGACCTGGTCGAGTCCTCGATCCGCTACCTGCCGCTCTACCCGGACGACCCGGACGTGATCTTCGCCGAGCCGTTCTTCTCCCACTCGCCCAACGCGCTCGCCGACCTGCTGCCGGAGTTCGCGGACCTGGCCGACGTCGTACACGTGATCGACGTGCGCTCGGTGGCGGAGGGATTCGTGCTCAAGGTGCTGATGAACGGCGACCTGGACCAGGCGGTGGGGGTGCTCGGCTCGCCCGCCACGGTGGCCGAGGAGGAGACCGGTGCGCTGCTCGCGCCGCAGCGCGAGGCGCCCGACGACCACTGGCGCTGGCGGCTGCGCATGGCGCAGCGCCTCGCCGAGCAGCTCGACCCGATACGCTTCGGGGTGCGCGCTCTCTACCTGGTGGGCAGCGCCAAGAACGCCAACGCCGGCCCCGACAGCGACATCGACCTGCTCGTCCACCTGGTGCCCACCGAGGACGGCCGGGGCGAGCTCGAGGCCTGGCTGGAGGGTTGGAGCCGGGCC
>Ga0316622_100000999_pt1 | contig 17739 bp, 7 predicted proteins | sample OWC_Aug_OW2_C1_D_FD_207646 | JGI IMG/M metagenome (GOLD analysis project Ga0316622, IMG submission 207646) | Wetland soil microbial communities from Old Woman Creek delta, Ohio, United States - OWC_Aug_OW2_C1_D5_C | ecosystem: Environmental > Terrestrial > Soil > Wetlands | place: USA: Ohio... | reverse complement strand
CGACCAGAAGCTAGCGCATTGGTTTGAAGTTTCTCAATGGGTGAGTCTTGCGTGATGAGCCGTGTACGGACCCGTACGCACGGTTCTGTGGGCAGACGGAGGCTTCGGCCTCCTCTGACCCGATCCGCGTCGTGGGATAGTCCTCCGCCTCGTTGAAATTGCTTGACTGGAAAGGCATTGATCAGTTGGTCGCCTTTACCGCCGGTATCGGTACCATAAGCGCTTGATGTGTTGCTTGTGGGGAGCCCGTTGAGAAGGCCGGTACTGAGTACGATGCCACTAGCCAATGACATTGAGGTATTTTGCGCGCCTTTGATCACCAGGCCATCCCCATTCGCGCCTCCAAACGTGCCGATTTGGCCGGCGGTGCCTTGGATTTTGATGTCGTTGCTATCCAACACTTGGTTAGCCACCAACTTGCCGGCCAACACGGATGGGTCGACGGTTGGCGTTATCGTTAAGGCCAATGCTGGCGAGGCCGATACGCTAAGTCCTAGTAATAAACTTATCTTATTCATTGAGTGGTTCCCCCTAAGTTCGGTTGGCGCGGGGCAAGATTTTTGTACTGATTTATTATTAGGATTTTGCCCTACCTCCGTTTATTACCAAAAGATGACAAAAGGTTCAATGCGTACAAAAATTCGATATTTAGTGGGATAGCCAGGGGCTGGCCTTTTAAATAAGGCCGGAATGATGCCGAATAAATAGGTGAAAGGCACCCTATCCCAATAATCGTAGATAAGGTGCCATGTACTCACCTTTGCGTTTAAGGAATAAACTGCGCCTTGGTGACCACGGAAAATTGATCCGTTACATAGGCCTGCGTGGCGCCATCGAGCGGAACCACGACCAGATCGGTGAAGCCCGCCGGAAATTGCACACCGAGCCATTGGGGCGTGCCGGCCAACAAAGACTGCTTCAAGCTAACCGCTGTCTTTCCGGTTCCGACGATGAACTGAACCGCGCCGAGGGAAGGCGCGAGCGTTTGTCCGGGATCGAAGTTCATTGCGAATTGGGAGACCGGCTGGTTGAAGTGAACATGGACCATCCTGCCTATCGAATCACCAGGGATTAGCCCCTTTGGTGAACGGAAATTCGCGCTGAATACCTGCTTGATGCCCTTGGTCAACGTTAACGGCACTTTTTGTAGATTCAATGGCCTGCCGTAGGTGTAAAGTTCGTTGGCGCCAAATTGAATCAGGCCGTTACCACATTTGACGGGGGTCGCATTGATATCAGCGGCGACCTGGCAAGGAGACAGGCCGAGAGGGCGCAATTGACGTTGTAATGTTGCCCATTCGCGGGCAAGTGACAATCCCAGTCTTTTTCTATCCATAAAGTATAGGGCATAAGTTGTTCCGTCCGTGGGTTGGTATGAGATGAGCGTCGGTTGCGAATCCGATGTGGGTGCGGGAATGGGTGCCGGTACAGGTGTTGGCGTTGCGGGAGGCGGCAAGGGAGTTGGGTGTTTCCCGGCCTGTCTCGCTAGGACGGCGCTCGAAAAACTCAACGCCAATAACAACAGGGCTAGTGGTTTTGATGTGTTCATGATGAATGACCTCTTTGTTAGGATTGTCATGCGGATTGATCTTCTTGCCACTCCTCCCCGTCATCTTGACGATGCCGGGGAGGACTATGTGGAAAGCGGCGATGGCGATGACGAATTATTTTGCCGATGTCGTACCGAGCCCTTTTCCTCCATTCGACGTCTGGCAGCTTACCCTTTGGTTGTTGACGCCCGCCGGTGCACCCACGAATTGAATTTGGAATTTGCCGGTGGTATCGATCAGCGCGCTACTGATCAGGGTGCTCGCGGTCGGAGCCGCTGCAGTGCCGGTCCAGCAGGTGGCGGTGGTCTGCGTCAGGTTCGGTCCAAACCAGTTGGTAGAGCCGACGATGACCCATTTGGTTTGAGAAGCGGTGTAGGTGACTTTACCGACACTGACCGATTCCGGACCCGTGAAGTTGGTCAACTGCACAGTCGCGACATTGGATTCCTGTCCGGCGTTATTGGCGACCTTATAGGCGAAACTGTCCGAGCCGCCAGCGGTCGCTGTGTAGCTGATGGTTCCGTCCGCGTTCTTCGTCGCCGTGCCCCGAGTCGGAGGCGTCACAATCACCACGCTGCTAACATTGATTTGATCCGTCGCATTCGTGGTCGCCGATTTGTCATTTTTCAGCACGTTCAACAGGCGCGGGTTTGCCACCAGAGCCGCAAATTGATCCAGATTAGCGGTGGGGGCAGCTGACTGGAACTCCAGTGCCAATTCACCGATGGCTACATTCGAAACCGCCAGAGTGGCCGGGTCTTGCCGAACAAACTGGAAGTTATCCGGACCCGCCAGCGCACCGGCAGTCGGCGTGAATGTCCATGCTCCACCGATCAAAGCGATGTTTCCGCTGGCCGGTGAGCTGACAATCAGCGCATCCGTGGGTAGAGCGGTGCCGGCGGCGTTCACTAGCGGCGTCGATCCCGTGCTACTCACCGTAAAACCGTTAGCCCCAGCGAAATCGGATGCGATGGGAGGGTTGGGCTTATTCTGCGGATTGCCGACTATCGTCAGCAAAATATCGCTATGCGCACCCAAGTCGGACGAGGCGACCGAAATGGTTTCCGGCGGTTCTATGCCGGCTGGCAGCGCGTAGACGTAGCAAACGTCGTCCGGCTTCGTGGCAAGGCCCGTCGGAAGACACTGTTGAGTCGTCATGATGGTGGACACGGCCGGATCAATGCCGGGTATGCCTTGCACCGCCAGGGTCGGAATACCGACCTTATCGGATGATGTGGCCACGACGGTGATATCGCCGGTATTGGTATTGAAAGTCGCGACGCTGATTTCGACACCGTCTTTTAAGGCTGTGGTTTGACTGACGATAGGGTTGCTGTCAACGTTGGTCACCGTGACCGATGCCGGAACCGATATATTCGAAGGATATTCGATATGACCATGATATTTGCCGGGAACCACGCCATCCGGAAACAGTTGCAGGCTAGGCATGCCAGTACCGGTTAGGATCAACTTCTGGTTGGGCGACGAGGTAGCCCAGACATCGATGGAATTTTTGCCATTGACACCGGCCGAGCGGCTCTTGTAGGCGCTGTTGATGCTCAAGGGTTGCGCAATCGGCGCCCCCCATACCTGGCCCAAAACGTTGGCCACACTGGTCTGAATGAAGTCATTTCCCAGTCCATCCAGATTCGATCCCGGAGGGCCCTGGATCCTTATATAGTTGGTGCCATACGGGCTGCCCGTGAAGGTGTGGGCATAGTTCGGGTCGCCGAGGAAGTTCGTTCCATTCACGGTCAGCGACTCGCCTGGCTCCAGCACGTCCCAGCCAATAAAGGGGCCGAGCGCGCCGCCGAGCGCGCCATCGAAGTTCATTTCTGGACCTAGCGGAACATCCGCCGTAAAGAAAACGGCGGCATGGGCGCCAAACAGATTTTGGTTATTGGTTGCCTTCACGTTGTTGAAAACTTCGACTCCGAATGGATGAGTCACCGTATAGGTGCCGTTTTTCGCCGAATCATTGAAATTCAGCGCAATTCGAACGCGCGCAAAGACTAGCTCAGTGCCATGCACCGGAACGCCCAGCGGCAGATAGGATGCTTCCAGGCCCGCGACATAGCGGAACTTGAAGTCCGATCCCGTGGCTTTTTCCCTGAATTCGACCATGTTGTAAAACATTTCGGAGCCGACATTACCGGCAAAGCCATCGGGCTCCGGGGCGGGAGGGAAACACATGGGCGCATTGCCCGCGGCCGCATTGGTTGACAGTTCCTGCGAAGTACACAAGCCGAGCGCGAGTCCATTGGTGTCTCGATACCACTGCGGCCATGTCAATTGAGGGTCGCTGGGGCCATGATCCAGCAGTACCGCATAAGAGGTTGAGGTATTAGCGCTCATCAGCAAGGCGGCAAGGGGTAAGAGTCGTAGTAATCCGTTCCCGACTGAATGGGAGGGATGGCCTGGTTTTGAAATCTTTGTGTCGCGGTTTTTCATATCAATCTCCTAATAAAAGAAGGAATCTTAGGCGTGACAGTCCCCCATCTAGGGGCGTGAAGCACCACCTTTTGGTGGCAAATAACGGTGAGGTCGTGCTATCCGGCCCCATTTACCGCCTTGATCACTTGGCAACGTAAGCAATCGAATTTGTGCTAAGAAATTTCGAGAGTTTTGCGCTCAATGCCTACCTGACACGAATTTGCTTACTCTGGAAAACTTCATTTGTTAATGCTGTGGAGGCGTTGAAGGTTCAATGTACTGAAAAATAACTTCCCTATGATTTGCGCCATCTGCCACTTTGGAGCCGCCTGGCTAACGACAAATAAAATTGATTTCGGGACGTTATTTTTCGCCAAATCCTCAGCTTAGTGTTCATCGCCTGTTCCCTTCTGAAAAAACCAAGATGTCAATTCGCCATTAGCTGGCATTAGTGTTTAAACACAACGGGAAATTCGAGCTCCGGTGGCAAGTTTTGACGACCTACCACCGGCGGTTCGTTTAGGTTTTTTCCGGCCCAACAGGCCTTGTCTGAGGCTGTACTTTTTACCAACTTGGGTTACTGGACAACCACGGCGATGTTGCTCATCACTTTGCCAGCGGCGGATCTCAAGCTGATTGGCGCCGTGCAGGCCGGACCTACCTTGGCCTGGAACTTCCATTGCCCTTTCGCATCCGGCGCAACGGCGGCCAGTTTATTGAGGGTAGGGTCCGGCGGCACTGTGGCCGTCGAATACAGCTGGATGCTGTTGTTATTGGCGATGCTGGTATTGCCTTGTACCAGCCATTCGCCGGATATAACGCTGGTTCTCTTGCACTGAGCCTTCGTGACCGTTATCGCTTCAGAAACAGGGGGCGGCGTAGGCGTAGTGGATGCGGTGACCGTCACTTGCTGGACACAATTCGAACTGAGTCCCGCCACATCCCTGGCTGTCCAGGTTACCGTCGTGGTTCCGACCGGAAGGCTGGCTGGAGCGCCGGTCACGATGGGCACAGACAGGTTGTCCGTCGCAGTAGGTTGCGGCAAGCTTTGACCTTCCGCCAATGTCACCGTGGCCGGGCAAACCGGGAAGGTTGGCGGAATCAGATCGGCAACGCTAACGACGAAGCTGGCGCTGTTGCCATTGCCGGCGTTGTCCTTAACCGAACAATTTACAGTGGTGGAACCCATGGGGAAGGCTGTTCCGGAAGCAGGAGCACAGCCGACACCAGCCAGATTGACTCCGGATGTGGCATCGGATGCGGTCGGTAATGCGTAATTCACTGTCGTGCTGGTCAGGCTAGTCGCTTGTTGCGTGAACGATGCCGGAACACCGGCCAGGGCAGGCAGGGCAGTATCCACCTTGATCGACGGGGTGGTCACGGGGGCCGCGGTTCCGCCGGCACTCGTCGCGGTACACGAGAAAGATTGCCCCGCCGTATCAGCAACTGCTGGAATAGGGGTGCAGCCGACCTTGGACGAAATGGCCGACTCCGGATCGGTAATGGTCCAAGCGATGCTTGGTGCCGCCGAATACCATCCCGATGCGTTGGGTGCTGCCGGTGTGATCAGGAATTTGACTACCGGCGGGGTAGTATCGGTTGTCAGTTTTGTCAGCAAAAACGCGTGTTTTTCGCCATTCCTGAGACCGATACCGGTAATATGACCTTTGTCGCTGATCGCATGAGCTTCCAGCAATCGCCAGCCGCTGGCAGGGTCAATCAACGTATTCAAGTCTTGCATGCCAATGCCGCTTTGCCACAGGAAGGCCGCCTGCCTGTTGTCCCCGGCCGTGGTGCTATAACCCACCACATCGCCCGCCAAGTTGATGCTGTAGCCCTCACTGAATGTGCCGCCCAGGGTGTTCAGATCGGTCATGGTTGGTGGGGTTTGGGTAGACTGGACCACAAATGCGTGCTGCTGGGCATCCAGCGCCGTAGTAGCGGAACCAGTGACATCGCCGTTGTTATTGATGGCCAAACTGGTACTGTATGTGCCTCCGAGGGTGCCAAGATCCTTCGCCGTCCAGTTGCTGAGGCCCTTGGTCCAGACCACGGCATGTTGTGCCGTGCTTCCCGGTACCGTGGAAAAGCCCGTGACTTGGCCGGTTTCGTTAAGGCCTTTGGCCTGACTATTACCGGTACCGGCCGCCCGATCCAGGGTTCCGATATCGTTGATAGTCCAGTCAGTGGCCCCCTTGGTCCAGACCACGGCATGAACGGCCGTGCCGCCTTTTACCGTCGAATAGCCCGCAACCTGTTGGTTATCGTTGATGCCTATGCCGAGGCTAGAGCCCGTGCCGGTCGAAATGTCTAGGGTGCCAAGATCACGCGCTTGGGCGTTTTGCCACACGAAAGCATGATACGCCGAGTTGCCCGCCAAACTGGCTTGGCCGGTAATCTGGTGAAAGTTGTTGATGTCCATGCCCTGGTTATACGAACCGCCGAGAACGATCCCAAGAGCCTGAGCCGTGCCGGCGGATCCATACAAGAAAGCCTGGTTGGCCAAGTTATCCAGGCCATGGGACAAGCCGGTGACTTCGTCGATCTCGTTGATACCCAGGCCCTGGCTATAAGAACCACCCAGGGTGCCAAGGTCGGTAACGTTGTATTGTACCGCGGCGGCCGACTCCACGGACGGCAAGAAGGAAAGCATCGCAGCGGCCAATAAGGTGTAGTTGAATGTTTGTTTGTAGTTCATTGCGGTGCTCCTTCAGAAATTGGCCAACGGAACGAAGGCGAGTTTATCGGCTACAAATGCCCTTGTAACGCCGCCAGCGATAATGGTGAGATCGGTAAATCCCTGTGGATCCTCGACGCCGACGAATTGAACTACACCGGTGGTTAGTGGTTTGGGCGGCAGAGCTTGACCATTGACGATGAATTGAATGCTGGCGAGCGACGCATTCAGGCCCGGATCGACCAGCATTCCGAACTGCGCCATCCGTCCGGTGAAATGGATGCGGGCGAGGCGACCGACGCTGTCGCCCGGGATGGTGCCGTTGGGCGACATGAAATTAGAAAACCAAAGCTCCCGCACTCCCCGAGCCACGGTGATAGGTGCGCCAATCAGCAGGGTTTCCAGGTCGTAACCGAACACTTCGCTGGTGCCAAGCTGCATTTGGGTGTTTCCTTTGCCGCAGCGGATATTGCTGGGATTAAGGTCGCCGGCGGCGAAGCAGGGCTTCAGTGGCGGAGACAAGGCCGCCAACTGGCTGGTCAGGATGGCCTGTTCCTGGGCGACGGATACACCGCTGTCCAGCCTTTTCGGGTCAATGTAAAACAGCGTATAGGTGTCAGCCGTGTCCCGTAAGGCAGGCACCATGACCGGCGCGGCCTGCACCCGCAGGCTGAGGCCCGCATAAAGTATTAAGATTGCAAGGAAAGTGAAAGTACGCATGGCGTTTTCTCCGTAAAGGTGTAGAAAAAATTAACGATCTGCCATGTAGCCGCCTTTCAGCCTCGTTATGTACTCAGCAAGGCTTCTGGAATCACGCGTTACGCTCGCAGGATCGTGTTGTGGTGAATCGCTTGTTAATGCTCGTTGGCTAGAGGATGGTTCAAACGAGGCGTGTTATTTTGCTTCTAGCCTTCCCAATGCTAGGCATGCGGTTGGCAGCGCGGGCAGGGCGCGTTAAGCGCTTCTGGCGATAGTCTGAGAAGGGTTCGAGGGGTTATAGCCTTGCAAGTTAAAAGTCAATGCGGGGAATTATCCATGTAGGCGATCAGGGCATCTATTTCGGGGTCGTTAAGCCTAAGATTCGGCATCGGCATTTTTTTGTATCGCGTATATAGATCGATGGCGATGGGATCGTTTTCGGATAGCATTTGGTCCGGTGTTTTCAGCCAACGGGTCAACCAAGCTCTGTCGCGGCGATGGGTCACGCCTTGTAATCCTGGGCCCAGGCCATCTTCACTACCCAGGCTATGGCAAGCGTCACAGCGGGAGCGAAACAGCTCCTCGCCCTTGCTGATCTTGGGTATTTTTTCCGCGCCGGCATAACTGGCCAAATCGGTCTTGTGGTCCACCTTGACTCGGCTCATGGAGCGCCCGAGCTGCCAGGCCAAGACCTTGGGCTCATCGAAGGAGGAGCGCCTTATCCACTGCCCCGTGCTCTCATTACCCAGCAGGAAGCTGGTGTTATGTTCGTCGAGTTTGCCGGCGTCGACATCGTCTCTGAATAAGCCCAATTTTTTTCGCAGCAGGGTGGTGACGGCTTCGCTTGCGGTCAGAAAACTCCAGCCGGAATCCGGCGCTATCCTAAACCTTTCCGCATATTCCCTGAGTACCTCGGGGGTGTCATGCTTGGGATCGATACTGATCGAGTAAAAGAAAATATCCTTACCCATTCGGTCAGCCAACAATTTATACACCTGACGCAAATTAGCGGTCTGCATCGGGCAGGTGTCGCCGCAGTGGGTATAGATAAAATTAATCACGACGACCTTATCCTTGATCAGGTCATCATAAAAACGGACGGTTTTGCCATCCTGGTCGACCAATTCCGGATTGGGGAAATAGCCTGTTCCCCAGGGAGAGCCCTTGGGAGCGGCCCATGCCGAGCTACTACCAAGCGTCAACATGGCGCCTAAAAATATCAATCTTCTCAAATAACCAAGGGCTTCATGGGTTTTCATCATCGTTCTCCCGTTGCCTGGTTATTTGGGTAAAACAAACGACTTTTTCGCCGCCAGATCACCGGTTTTATAGGTCGGCAAGCTAATGCTGGGATCATACTGAACGCCACCCCAGTCCGGCATCGGCGTGGGAATGGCAAGGGTTTGACCAGCATTTTGCGAGTCCCAGCGCAACAGCATCGCCTTATCCTCATGCTGGGTATTGTGGCAATGCTCCACATAGCTGCCGGCAAACTCCCGAGTGCGAATCGCGATATCGATGCTGGCCGTATCGGTCAGGTTGCCCACCCGGTACACGTCCTTGCGGGCATATTTTTCCCAAGGAGGTGGTGCTTTGCCACCACGGTAAAGAATCTGTCCTTCCTCGAAATGCACATGTACCGGATGACTCCAACCTATACCGCCCTTGATATGCCAGATCTCGACTTTACCCAGGTCACTTGGATTAGCGGGCAGGGTCGGTGCCGCTGAAACCCGGTGAGGATCGGCATGCAAGCCATCACCGCCGTCGGTCTTGATGGTCCACGGCTGGGTGTCCGTGCCGCTGGATCTGCCGAACTCGAAAGTCCTTTGCACGGCGGCTTGCAGTTCCTGGGTGGTGGGTTTATTCAAGGGAATCATCTGCTTCTTGCCTTCCACATAATCGGCTGGATTCATGCTCAAATCGGTACCGTTGTAACTTTGCACACGGAATTCGAGAAACTTGCCGACACCGGGATCGCCATTCCTGCCGTCCGCTCGATATTTTCCGCTCAGCACATCCGTCAAGGCGATGATCTTGTTCGGGCCTCTGCCATCGACATGTTCCAGCAGGTTGACCAGGTAGACTTTTTTTCCCGCCATGCCCTTGAAATCGACGATGATGTCATAGCGTTCGGCAATGGCTTGCTCGGGCAACGCCCCCTGGGCGGAACTGGGGTTGGGGAAGGGGACGGTATGTTGCATGATATTGCCGTCGTTGGCGATCATGTGGGAGGGCACTATCTTGCCGGCTTCGTCGACGACGGCGATCTTGTAATAACGCGAGACGCTGCCGTTGAGGATACGTAAACGGTAACGGCGGGCGCGAACGTCGACATAGGGCTTGTAAACCCAGTTGACGGTAATCTGATCACCTAGGTAGCCGTCGGTATTGAAGATGTTGAATTTGAGTTGTCCTGTGTTATCCCAGGCCTTGTCGGCGACCAGCAGATTCATGTCGTAATCGCGGTTGCCCCAATCCAGAGCGGTGCCGCTGGGCAGGCGGAGATTCACGCCGTCGTTTAGCCCCTCATTGCCGCGGTCGAGCGCGCTGTAGTAATTCATCATCGCCGCATTGCCTTTGTAGACATTCTGAGCGGTGTAATCCAGCATGTGGTCGTGAAACCAGTGGGTACTCATGGTTTCCCGCCAGTCGCCCCGGACGGGAATGATGCCACCGCTTCCATCCGGCGCGCCGGCCCTGAGATCGGTTGCCCCTGTATTAATGCTGTCATGTCCGGCCAGAATCATCGGCCAGTGGTAATCAAAGAATTGACCGGGGTAAAAATAGGCGTGCATGTAACCGTCGCTTTCGGCCGGATTATGGCCGTTATGCTCGTGGGTACTGATGGTGTGATAACCAAAGCCGTTGTTTGCGCCGGGGTCTATCGGCAGCGCATTGTAATTGCGGAACAAGATCGGTTCACCATAGCGCGCCATCAACAGCTTGGGCGGTAGCGTGCCGTCAAATGTCCACACCGAGTTCGGCAATTGCACCGGCAGACTGGGGTGCATTCTGATTTCCACGCCTTGGCTTCCAGGATTCCCATCGCCATCGGCATCCAAGTAGTAAAGTCCGCCGGGACCAAATTCGCCCACCTTGTATTCGTGCAGTTGGCGCTTGTCGCGCAGACCGCCATTGATACGCGATCCGCTTATCGCCGATTGAAAATAGGCCCGCGGCGAAAACTCGTCCCAACGTTGATGGGCAAACCATTCCCCGCTTGGACGGCCATCGGCGGTTGTAGGCGTTTCCGGCAGTAGTCCGATACAGGTTCTGACTTTAGCATCCCAGGGATTGGGCGTCGTCGTGTCTGCCGTTCGGGCGGGAACGGAATTTAGATCTTCCTTAAGAAAATTATCCAGCGCCGGACCGTCGGGCGGGGCCTGGCAATCCGTAGGTTCCGGAAATGCGGACGTAGCCGATGAAGACGCGCTGGACATATTCTTAAGCCCAAACTCCTCAAACATCAACAGTTTGGCGGTAAACGGTGTCGCGCACGAACCATTAATACATAGCGGGCTGGGCTCGGGGGTAAAGAGTCCGGTAACAGGGTCGACCGTGGCCGTCGGAATGTTAAATGCCGCGTGAGCCGAGTGCGTGCCACCGAAAATACAGCATAGAACCGCCGCCGCGATAAGCGTATTTTTCAGTAATAGATGGTCCTGATCAATGTCGGTGGTGGAGCCGGTTTCGAATAAACACCGCCTATGTTGGATGACATTGGTTTGCCGCATACGCCGAGCTAGTGCCGTTGCTTGTAGGCTGGTACGTGGTCTCTTAAACATGATACACCTCGGTTTTTACAGTTAAGAAAGTCCCGCTTCGACATTCGTTTCCGGGGGGATGGGACTGACCACGCCGACGGACGATCTTAGGGGATGACTTCGTTATAAATGGCGGTGTCGAAAACATAAATTAAGCAATTGGAAATTGCGCGAGTGGTGCGGCAATGGCTTAGTGTTAGGTACGTATTCGCTTACTTTTGGTAATTTAACTTGTTAATTCTGGGGATTTATTAAAGGTTCAATGCGAGGAAAAAAAATACAAGGAGGAGGGGGGAATGCCGTTAGGATTTGGTTGGAAATAATTTCCCTCAATTCGTCCCGGTGTTTGCCAATCATTTGATTATTTGGGCTATGAATGTTCAGATTAGAAAACTAGGCGGCGGATACAAAACGCGGATGTATTGAAGGGAGCGGCCAAATAGGTTTCAAGCCGGTGATTGATGCATGCGGCTAACGGGAGCTGTAGGAGCCGGGCCATGCCCGCGTTTTTAAATATCGCGGGCATGGCCCGCTCCTACAGCGAATTCGAATATCGGGAATTTGTTTTTTACGGAATCCTTAGTTTGTTACGACCGGCTTTGAGTGGCCCATGGCGTAGGATTTCCCTAGGGAACTACCCGGAATATCCCCCACAAGCCATTGCTAAATTGAAACGATGCCTGGTCCCGATACAGGTAATCGCCTGGCGTGTTGTAATAACCGCCGGCACCGTTGGTGAGCAGCAGATTGAGGTGGCTGCCGGGACCTATGCCCGCCTCGGAACCCTTCCATTCGGACCAGTTGTTTTTTCCGATGACCGTTGATCCGTTGAGGTAGGGTTCTTCCTGCCAACCGTGGCCGTGAACTTGGAACACATGGTTGCGGGCGTGACCGCCAGGCTGCAAGACGCGCAGACGAACTTCATCGCCGGCCTTGGATTTGAAAATGGGGGTTTCTATGCCACCTTTAAGCACGTCGGTGAAGTCAAGGTTGCGGGTCAATTCCAGTGGCGTTTCCGGAGCGTATCCCATTCTTGCCCAAAACGGCTCGGTCTTGTAGTTGAAGGCTTTTTGCCCGGAATCTTCCGGATCTTCCGCTTGAGCGGTGTTGGGTACGGCCGTGCCATTTTGTTGCAAATTCAGATCGTCCTGAAAGATCAGCACATGTTCCCTGAATTTACTGGTGCCGTCGGCCAAAGTTACCGTTGCCGAGGCGCGCGAGTCGCTGTCCTCGACCCAGGTGGAAGCCAACGGCTCTATGATCATTGCGGCGATGGCGCCTTTGCTGGTTTGTTTGATACGGTCTGATGGCAGCAGGTTGATGGCGCCATATTCCACCGGCTCGGCAAAGCGGCGCCTTTTACCATTGGCATCGAGTTTGATGGTATCCCGGCCTGCATACCATCGATAGCTGACCGTCCTACCCGGCGCCGCGGTAGCCGGAGGGCCGGCCGTCCACAGTGATGGGTTGAATCCGACATTCAGCCCACTGCTGGTTAGGGTGTCAAATTCAAGCAGTTGTGGCGTCAGGCCAACATGGCTGGAAGGCTGGATGTCGTTGTTGTTGAATCCCTCGACGATCATCGGCAAGGTGCTGTAACCGTCGGCTTGCGTGGCACCAAGTTTTGCCGGCAGGTGGTTGACCAGACTCATCGTGATGCAGTCGCCGGCTTTGGCGCGAAGTATCAGGGGTTCGATCGGAATGCCTGATTTCAAGCTGTTGGTCGTGGTGTCGAAATCCTGATCGCGGACATACAAGATGGCGCCAGGATCCTCGAGGCCCGCGCTTTTGTTGTAAACCAATGGGCCACCCAGTACGTCTCTCGCCAGGAAGGCATGAACCTTAAAGCTTACCCTGGGGGCATCGCTTGGGCAGACGCCTTGCAGTTCCACGCAAGTCGGATCGACCAGTGCTCCGGTCGAATCCTTGGCGCATCTCAACGGAGGTAAGGCGGTTCCATCCAGGTTATTGGATAATTTAGCCAAGGTCGGCGCGGGATATTGGCTTGTGAAGGTGCCTTTACCGTTGTAGGTTCTCATGATGCCCCACAGGCCATTCCAGATGTCATCAGTCGCCGAGCCGGGAAAATAGGCTATGTCGGCCCAAGGCGCGTTCGCCTTGACCGCATCCGCCGCCCGGACCTCAAACTCGAAATGTTCGGAAATCCCCAGCATTTGCGAGCCTTTATAGCCCGAATTTTTCACGGAGGGTTCGAACAGCCATTTCAGGCCATGGGCACTGAAATTATGACCTTCTTCATGCGCACCCTGCAAAACCCTGATTTGGACTTTATCGCCGGCATAGGCTTTCAATAAGGGCGTAAAAGGATCGCCCGGCATCACATTTTGGGTCAAGGGCCAGGAGAAGAAGGCCGGTTGGCTATTCAATTCCGGTATGGCTCTGTCGGTCCGCGATTCGAAGGCAAAGGAAAGATCGCCCGGCTTGCCGGCTGTCTGAGCATTGCTGCCGTTGTTGATTCGCAGGGCGATGGGCTCGTTACGATAGTTGACCGTCATCGTACCGGGGTCTTCGGCGGAAATGGCCTCGGGACAGGGTCTTGGGGCGCCGCCGGGGCAGGTAGGCGCCACCGCCAGCAGGTTATGCGGCCCGTCTTCCATTTTGCCCGGCGGATTGACGGGCGTGCCATCGTGACGGTGGGCCAGGGAGAAATCCCCCATTTCCAGCATGAACTCCCGGTAAGGCCGTTCGCCATTGCCCGGTTCGATGATGGCCTGCCAACTGGTCGGGCCGCCATCGCCGCGAGTGCCCAGTACCGCGCCGGTTTCATTGTGTTTCCATATCGATCCGACCGGCTCCACTACCAAGCCGGCATATAGGCCTGGATGTTGATGGGTGGACGGCCCGAAGTGGTCGTGGGTGAACACCGTGCGTAGCGTCCTGTCTTCGCCGGCGTTGTTGACGACATCGTCGGCGTACCAGCGCTGCAAGGTGGTTTGCACGCAGGTGCCGCCGCCTTTTTCAAACCCATCCAGTTGACAGACGGGTGGTTTCTCGGATTCGGTGTTATCCGTGGTTAACCAATGACCGCCAGGTTTATTCAGTGCGACCAGGCGCTCATGGATTTCTTCGGGACTAAAGGTGCCGTCTTCATAGTTCCAACCGTTGGCGGAGCCGTCGGACGATGTCACGTCGAATTTAACCAGATGTATGTGTTGGCCGATAATATCGGTCGGCGTGTCGACTTGGAAGGCATCCTTTTTATAAACATTGGGCACTAGATTGGTGTGTTCAAACACGATGCATTCTCCGCTGTTGGCTCGGAAAAAGAAGGGTTCGGGTGGCCTTTTGCCATCAATCGTATCCGATACGTCGTCCCATAGGGTCAGAATCCGTTGTTGCGGAAAATGCCAGCCGGCCTTGTTCATTTTGACATCTAGCTGGATGGCCGCCGCATGGTAAAAGCGTGTCTTGCCGGCGACGGATTGTTGGGCATCATTGACGCAAGGGTCGGCAAAAGGCGCCCCTGGAACGGCGGGCAGTCCATTGACCTTGAAAGCACCGGTATTGCCATCGGGTTTCGGTGTGGCGTGGCTTTTGAATCCCGCGGTAATGCCGTCGCCACCATGGAATAGCATGGCTTGCCGCTCCCAGGGGGTTCCAGTTTCCGGCAGGCTCTTCGCGGCCAAAGTGTTCAATACCTTGTTGAAATTATCCCGCTCCTGATAGCTGGTTGCAGTACCTCCGGTGACCACGTGGCGCGGCAGGCCGCCGTCCTTGACGGTATCGATTGGCGGATGCGGCGGGCGGTGTCCGGCGATGCCGGGAATGAAAAACGGATAACCGGGATTGCCCGTCACCACTTCCGGTAATTTGACCTGGCCGGTTGGTGTGCCATCCTGGTATTCGATTTCCACCTTGGCCGCCGGCAGGGGCGCCATTGCCATCGTCGGCATCGGTATCAGCGCCGGTATCGGCGTCCCCGCCTTGATTTCATGGTCCGGCAAGGCTCTAGCGCCGGGGGCGGGCCTTCCGTCGTTGGATAATACCGTGCCCAACTCCAGCACGTCATGGACTCGCCATAATTCCCACATGCCTTGGGCAAAATGGGTATAAAAATGGCAGTGAAATATCGAATCGCCGACAGCGCCGTTGCGGTTGCCGCTGCCGTGATGGGCTATTTCATAGGTATATCCGCTGCCCGGCCCCAGGCTCTGGCTGTCCAGATAGGCGGAATTGTCGTTGTCCGGCGTGTGCAGCCATTGGTGGGCATGCAGATGGAAGATGTGGTGTTCCTTGGGGCCCGCATGCAGGTTCCTGAATTTTACCCGGTCGTTGAGATAACTATGATGAACGTTGGATGGGTCGTCGGGGAAATAGGCCATGGTGGCGAACTTGGGGTTCTCAACCGCGCCCATGCCGCTGGCATTGACGCCCGCCGGCATGTCGACCACCATCGCCGGATCGCCCAGCACCCAGGAGGTTAAAAAGAACTCTTCGTATTTGCACTCGACGCAGTCTTTCATCGGGCCGAGTTTTAGCCGATTGGCGATGATCTCCGAACCAATTCCACCCGATCCGTAATTGATCGCAAAACCGTCTCTGACGCTATGCAAGGTGTGAATAAAGGTAGGGTCGTTATACCAGGCCGGAAAGGCTTGTACGGCCTTGATCTCGTCGTGATAGATCGTGGTGAATTCGCGGAATGGATCGATGCGGTTGGGATAGACCGGGTTGCTGGGCTCCTGAGCGGCTTTAAACGTGCTCAGGGATGGGCCGGTGATGATGGCATTCAGATCGGAATGGACGATGCTGTTGCCAGCGAGCATATTCAGTATCGGCGTTCCGGCAAAGGGATGAGGTGTAGTCCCCTCTATTCGCCAGGTGTAGGGAGGCATTTCAGTGTTAAAGGCTTGGATGATGCTTAGCTTCGCCGACCCATCGGGAAGAACGGCATCGATAGTCGCCTTGCCTGTCGATCCAACCAGCGTCTTACCGACATCGTCGTTAATAAAGCCAATATTGCTGGCTAGATGGCTCATGGTCGCCGTGGTGCCGCCATCGGGATTACGGGTGACGATGAGCCGCTCGGAAGGTTTACGGGTTTCAACATTGGGATAAACGGCGGCGTAATTGACGACCGGATAATATTTTCCATCCGTTTGCGTGGAACCGGTGGCCGCTAATGCCAAATCCTGTTCGGTGACCTGGCTGCGGTACCATTGGGCCCCCTTGTTTTCGACATTGACCGCGCCGAACAAACCATGGGCCAGCGATCCGCCATCGCCTTCGCCGCCCGTCGTGGCCGCCGTACTATAGGCGAAGTAGGTGCCTTCTTTTTGGGCATAAAACGTGTAGGTCTTGCTGTCTCCAGGATTCGCCAGACTGCTGGCGTTTTCAGCGACGTTCGAGCCATCCGATTCGATGCCTTGAACCTGCATGCCCATCACGTGAAATGACGCGGAGCGCGTGGCCGGAGCATCGTCGTTCCTGACCGGGGTCGCATTCGGGCTTTCGGGGTCGGGGGCGACAGGATTCAGTAATGAGCCGGAGCGGGTGGGACTCAGCCAATTGGTGAAATTGACGGTCAAACAATCGCCTTCGTTTACGCGTAGCACCAACGGTCTTGGCCGCTTGCCGGCACGCAGCATCGCATTGCCGGGGCCGGGTTGGTTTCCGGTGATGGCAACCACGTCGCGCTTCAACGCGTAAATCATTCCCGAGGGGTTCATGGCGCCAAGCCGGTTGTAATACAACACCTGATCCAATGCAACCACGTCGGCGGTGACGCAAGCTCGAGCCTGGCTACTCATACTCAGCATCGATATAAGGAAACACAACTTGAAGAAAATTTCGGGTTTAACCTTGGATTGTGATTTCATGATTCCTCTCTTTGAGATTTTCAGGCAAGTTGGTTTGTACTAAGGGATGTTGAAAACTGCTCTGCTTTTAAATTATTAAAGAATTAAAAACTTATGTGACTAACAAAGTATAAGAATATTATTATGCTCCGCGTGAGCCGCCTGAAGACATAATTGAATAACGCCCATGACTGCGCTATCCGTAGGCATGCAATTACACTGCCAATTTTAAAATTGCCTATTAATATATATGGAATAAAAAACGAGTAATATAATTTTGGCTTTCTTGAAAATTATCCAAAAATAACGACAAAATAAATAGGTATAAATACTTGCTTTTGCTTATGAACCATCTTGTTATAAATGAGTGAATTAACACAAAATGTCGTGATATTGACATGGAATGTTATTAAGTCGTCAATCGCATGGCGAACCTTGCTCAAGTATTATTACCTGGGTAGTTTTACCTATTTTATTGCACTCCATCATCTGGTTTAATGCCTTTCCTAGGGGAAGAAGATAGTGAACGGTGTTGCATTTTACCATTGAATTCAGCAAGTTATATCCGGTACTTTAGTACTGGTACGGAAGGTGGGCTTGATTAATGAACATGTTTTATATACTGTTGCTAGCAAGCCATAAACCGGGTGGAATCTTACTGGTTTTATAGGGTATCGAAATCATTGTTCTTTATTAGTTTTTGGCTAATGATGGATTCAAAATTTGCACATGCTGTTGCGAATGAATCAGGTATTTTATTTGTGGTTATTTTCTCCGCTGGTACATCCGTAATA
>Ga0316622_100000998_pt1 | contig 17757 bp, 9 predicted proteins | sample OWC_Aug_OW2_C1_D_FD_207646 | JGI IMG/M metagenome (GOLD analysis project Ga0316622, IMG submission 207646) | Wetland soil microbial communities from Old Woman Creek delta, Ohio, United States - OWC_Aug_OW2_C1_D5_C | ecosystem: Environmental > Terrestrial > Soil > Wetlands | place: USA: Ohio... | reverse complement strand
CGTGCGAAGGCATCCGCGTACAGCTGCGGATCCTTGCGGAAGCGCTCCACGATCTCGCGGTACGCCGGATCGAACTTCAGCGCGAGGTCGGTCGTGAACATGATCGGCGCGTGCCGCTTGTTCGAATCGTGGGCATCCGGCACCAGGTTGGCGGCCGAGCCGTCGGACGGAACCCACTGGATCGCGTCCGCAGGGCTCCTCGTCTGCACCCAGTCGAAGCCCATCAGGAAGTCGAGGTACATCGTCGTCCAGGCGATCGGGTTCGCGGTCCAGGCGCCCTCGAGGCCGCTGGTGATGGTGTCCGAACCCTTGCCGGTGCCGCACTTGTTCATCCAGCCGAGGCCCTGCTGCTCGACGCCGGCCGCGGCGGGCTCGGCGCCCACGCAGTCGTCGGGCTTGCGGGCGCCGTGCGCCTTGCCGAAGGTGTGGCCGCCCGCGATCAGAGCGACGGTTTCCTCGTCGTTCATGGCCATGCGACCGAACGACTCGCGGATGTCACGCGCCGCGGCGAGCGGGTCGGGATTGCCGTTCGGGCCCTCCGGGTTCACGTAGATGAGGCCCATCTGCACCGCGGCGAGGGGGCGCTTCAACTCGCGGTCGCCGCTGTGCCGCTCGTCGGCCAGCCACTTGCCCTCGGGACCCCAGTAGGTCACGTCGGCTTCCCAGTCATCGACGCGCCCGCCGGCGAAGCCAAAGGTCTTGAAGCCCATGGACTCGAGCGCGACGTTGCCCGTCAGAACCATCAGGTCGGCCCAGGAGATCTGCTGGCCGTACTTCTGCTTGATCGGCCACAGCAGGCGCTTGGCCTTGTCGAGGTTCACATTGTCGGGCCAGCTGTTGAGCGGCTCGAAGCGGATCTGGCCGCCGTCGGCGCCGCCGCGGCCGTCGTACACGCGGTAGGTGCCCGCGCTGTGCCAGGCCATGCGGATGAAGAACGGGCCGTAGTGGCCGTAGTCGGCAGGCCACCACGGCTGCGAGGAAGTCATCAGCGCCCTGAGGTCGGCCTTGACGGCCTCGAGGTCGAGCTTCTTGAATTCCTCGGCGTAGTTGAAATCGTCGCCCATCGGGTTGGAGGTGGGCGAGTGCTGGCGCAGCGGGCTCAGGTCCAGCCGCTCGGGCCACCAGTCCCGGTTCGACATTCCGCCGCCCCCCGCTTCCGCAGCGGAGGAGGTCGCGACCGGCGCCAGGGCTGCAAATGCAGCGACGACCGCAGCAGCGGCCGCCAAACGTGACGTCTTGTCAGGCATGAGTAGGACTCCTAATGGGCAAAAGGTGCATCAAGCGCCGCGCAATGTGGCGCATCTGGTGCCCATCCAGGAAGTCGATGTTTTCGATGAGTCGGATAGAGGGCGTCAATCGCGCGGCCGGGTCGCGCCGTGGGCCTCACCAGCGGCCGTGCTCGCCGCGCTCGGCGCTCGAGTCGTCTGTCTCCAAGCTTGTCGGCGCGCCGAGTGGATGCGCACCCGGTGGCCGCACGACGAGGCGCCGCACGCTGCCGTGCTCGCCGACGACCAGCCGCGCGAGGCGCTCGCGGACGACCTGGTCCGACTGGGTCGGTCGGGTGCGCCAGCGCAGGTAGTCGAGCCAGGTCGGACTTTCGAACCGCTCGATCCACAGGTCGATGGCGTCGATGTCCTGGCAGATCGACCAGCCGCGAGCGCCGTCGCGTCGTCGGATCCGGCCGACCTCGTTGATGACGGCTGCGAACTCGACGGCGTTTTCGGGCGGCACGCGATACTCGATGACGACGACGATCGGCCCCGAGGCGGAATGAATCTCGACACTGGGCGGGGTCAGCTCGACCCGGGCCCGCGGATCGAGCGAGCCGAGCTGTTCCATGGCAATCGGCAGCCAGCGTGCAGCCGCCAGCGAAAGCAGGGAGGCGACCCCGGCGGTCGTCAAAGCCTCGCGCAGTCCCAGCGCGCTGGCGAACTCGCCCCACCACCAGCTGCCGAGCGCCATGCTCGCGAACGCGATCGTCTGGTAGGCCGCCAGCATGCGTCCGGTCACCCAACGCGGCGACGACAGCTGCACGGCGATGTTGAAGTTCGCGAACGCCAGGGTCCACACGGACCCCGCGATCACGTGCGCGAGCAACGTCACCGCGGCCCAGCGACTCTGCCCGATGCCGATCATCGCGACGCAGGCCAGCGCAGACAAAATCCGCAGCAGCGTGTCACTGCTGAACCGATGGCGCAGCGTGGCGCTCGACAGTGCGCCGAGCATTGCGCCTACGCCGAAGCCACCCAGCAGGATGCCGAACGTGGTGGCATCGCCGCCGAGCAGGTCGCGCGCCACGATGGGCATCAGGGCCGGCACGGCGGCGATCGGGATCGTGTAGAGGATGCAGCGCAGCAGGATCGCCAGCAGGTGCGGCGAGAGACTGACGTAGCGCAGGCCGGCAGCCATCGCTGCTCCCAATGGCTCGGGTGGGAGGTCACTCGGCAACCGCTTAGGCCGCCACCAGAGGAGGGTGGCAATGATGCCGACGTAGGATACCGCGTTGACGATGAACGCCGCGGCGGCACCGATCGCGGCCACGATGACGCCACCGATCGCCGGCCCGACGCTGCGGGCCAGGTTGAAACCGACGGCGTTGGCCATGACGGCCGGCGCGATCTGCGCGCGCGGCACCTGGTCACCGATCGATGCCTGCCACGCTGGAGCGAACAGCGCGGCGCCGCATCCAATCAGGAACGTGAGCCCGAGCAGCAGCGACGGCGTGATGCCTCCGACCAGCGCGACGACCGCGAGCGCCACGGACGCGAGCAGTGCCAGGACCTGCGAGACCAGCATGATCGAGCGGCGATCACGCGTGTCGGCCAGCGCGCCGGCGAAGAGCGACAGGAAAAAATACGGTAGCGCGTTCGCCGTCTGGACCAGCGCGACCTGGTTCGGAGACGGAGCGATCGTGGCCATGAGCCAGGACGCGCCCACCGTCTGGATCATGCTGCCGAACGAGGAGGCGAGCGAGGCCCACCAGAAGAGCGCAAACGCCCGATGCTCGAACGGCGCGAGCGTGGCGCTGCGCCAGCGATCGAAGCGCGAGGATTCAACATTATCCATCATGGACTACGCCCTCGCGCGCGTACGTCTGACACCCGCAGCGGGCCACCGCCGACATGATCAGTGAGCGAACTCGTGCAATCTGCCGTGGAAGACCAACCGGAGAGTACCGCCATGATGAAGAACGTCACACTCGCTGTCGCCATGTCATTTCTGCTGGGCGCCGCCGCCGCCCAGGGCGAACCCGACGCTACCACAGTCAAGGGCAACGCCGAGGTCGGCACTGAGAGGAGCAATGTGGACGAGAAATCGTCCAGCGGCTCGTACTATCCGAACTCCGCGGGAACGGTGGGCGACGACCCCGCCCATCCGAAAACAACCGTTGTCCCGCCGGACAGCAATGTCGACCCGGCGAAGCCCACGGATCAAGCGGACAAAGTCGATTCGGACGACGACGGGAAGCTTACGCGCAGCGAGTGCAAGGCGTGGTACGAGTCGCAGCAGGCGAACGCCAGCGAGCCGAGCGGCACCACCCCGCCGGGCAACACTGGCGGCTGAAAACGTCGGGCTGACGTCCGGGTGCCTGTGCACCCGGACGCCGTCGGTCCTCGCGGCGAACCTACTTCGTGCCGATGCGGCGCAGCGAGTCCGGCTGGAAGTCGCCCCAGGCCGCCTTCTCGCCGAACTTCCACGGCGTCTTGATCTCGTTGTCGAGGTTGGACAGCAGGTAGCTGCCGTTGTTGAGGTCGTGCCAGATGTTGGCGCGGTACCACGGCACCTTGGCATCGTAGAACTGGATCAGCGGGTGGATGCTCACGCGCCACAGTTGCTTACGGCTGTCGTAGGCGTCCTCGTACAGCACGGTCCAGCTGTCCTCGTCGAGGTAGAACGTGCGCTTGCCATAGATGTGCTTGCTGCCGGGCTTGAGCGTCGCCTCGACCTCCCACACCCGGTGCAGCTCGTAACGCATCAGGTCGGCGTTCGGCGTGTTCTTGCGGATGATGTCCTCCTTGTACTTGAGCTTCTTGTCCGACAGCTTGTAGGCGTTGTACGGGACGTAGATCTCCTTCTTGCCGACGAGCTTCCAGTCGTAGCGGTCGGGCGCGCCGTTGAAGGCGTCGAACTGGTCCGTCGTGCGCAGGCCTTCGGTGCCGTCGTTGACGTTGTCATAGGAGAGGTCGGGCGCGCGACGCACGCGGCGCTGGCCCGAGTTGTAGATCCACGCGGAGCGCGTCTCCTTGACCTGGTCGATCGGCTCGTGGACCAGGAACACGGTGCCTTCCAGCGTCGCAGGTGCGAGGAAGCGCGACATGAACACGCCGAGCAGGTTATCCTTCGGCTGGTCGAGGTTGCGGAAGAAGACGCGCCGTTCCTCGGTGCCGATCTTGTAGTAGTCGCCACTGGCGCGCACCGGGAAGGCGTTGAACTGGCGATCCACGCCACCTCCCAGGTAGCGCGGCACGTGGTTCCAGATCGCCTCGAGGCCGTTCTTCGGGATCGGGAACGGCGTGTACGAGAAGCCGCCCGTGAACCCGAAGCCGTTGAGGTCGATCTGCGTGGCCATCTCCTTGATGACGTCGTACGCCTCCTGCGGCAGGCAGGCCGTGCGCCGCGTCGTGTAGACGTTCATCTTGAACGTATCGTATTTATTGAGCATCGCCAGCGTGCCGGGCGTCAGTTTGTCCTTGTACTGCGCCGCATTCGCCGCGGTGATCGTGAACAGCACCTTGTCGCTCGCAAACGGGTCGGTGTACCCCTGTGCCGCTGTCCAGCCTGCCGGCGGCGAGCAAAGGCCTCCGGTCCAGGCGGGGATGGTGCCGTCGCTGTTGCCGGCCTTCTCCGCTCCCACCGGCGTGAGGTCGGCACCGAGTCGCGCGGCCTCGGCCGCGGTGAGTTTCGCCGATGCGGGCGCCGCGACCCCGAGCAGGGCCGTCGCCACCGCGCATGCCAGGATCCTGGTCATGGTCATCATCTATGGTTCTCCCGAGTCAGGTCAGATCGACGTGCCGGTGGTGGCGGCCTGACAGTCGCCATCCTCCGTCAATGCCACGGTTGGATTGCTTCGTAGGCTAGCCCTGAACCGCCCGAGCGGCATTCGGGAGTATCCGTAACCCCGGTACTATATCCCGCAGCCCGGGGCGGTGGACTACGACTGTCCGGCGGCCTGCGCCACCGCCAGCGCCGAGATGTTGACGAATCGGCGCACCGTGGCGCTCGGCGTGAGAACGTGCACGGGCTTCGCGGCACCGAGCAGGATGGGACCGACGGTGATGCCTTCGCCCTGGGCGGCCTTGAGCAGGTTCAACGAAATGTTGGCGGCATCCTTGTTCGGCATCACCAGCAGGTTCGCCGGACCGGTCAGCCTGCAGTCCGGGTGGGCGCGCATCCGGACGTCGTCGGAGAGCGCCTCGTCGGCCTTCATCTCGCCGTCCGCCTCGAGGTCCGGCGCCAGGACCGCCAGGATTTCCCGCGCGCGGCTCATTTTCGTCGCCGAAGCGCACGGTGCGCTGCCGAAGCTCGAATGCGACAACAATGCCACGCGTGGCGTCAGGCCGAAGCGCCGCACCTCGGCCGCGGCCAGCACGGTGATCGCGGCGACGTCCTCGGCATCGGGATCATCGTTCACGTAAGGGTCCGTGATGAACAACGTGCGCTTGGGCAGCATCAGCACCGACAGCGACGCGAACAGGCGCGCATTCGACGACAGGCCGATGACGTCCGCGATCGGCTTGAGCTGCTCCGTATACTGCCCCGACGGGCCGGTGATCAGCGCATCCGCCTCGCCCCGCCGCAGCAGCATCGCGCCGATCAGCGTCGGGTTGCGGCGGATCTCGGCCTGGGCGATCGTCGGCGTGACGCCCCTGCGCGCCATGATCCGGTAGTACTCGTTCCAGATTTCCCGGTAACGAGGATCGGATTCGGGATTGACGACCTCGAAGTCACGGTCGGGTTGCAGGTTGAGGCCGGCCTTGCGGATGCGCATCTCGATGACGGCAGGCCGGCCGATCAGGATCGGACGCGCCAGGCGTTCATCGAGCACCACCCGGGCCGCCCGCAATACGCGTTCGTCCTCGCCTTCGGCGTAAAGCACGCGGCGGCCCGAATCGCGGGCGGCGGCAAACACCGGCCGCATGATCGTGCCGGAGTGATAGACGAAGTTCGTCAGGTCGCGGACATACGCGTCGAAGTCCAGGATCGGACGCGTCGCCACGCAGGATTCCATCGCTGCACGAGCCACCGCCGGGGCGATCTTGACGATCAGGCGCGGATCGAACGGCTTCGGGATGATGTACTCGGGTCCGAATGCGAGGTCGGCGCTGCCATAGGCGCGTGCGACCAGCTCCGACAGTTCCGCGTGAGCGAGCTCGGCGATCGCGTACACGCAGGCGAGCTTCATCTCCTCGGTGATGCCGGTCGCGCCGACGTCGAGCGCGCCGCGGAACAGGAACGGAAAGCAGAGGACGTTGTTCACCTGGTTCGGGAAGTCGGAGCGGCCTGTCGCCACGACGCAATCGGGCCGTGCCGCCTTTGCCACGTCGGGCATGATCTCCGGAACCGGATTGGCGAGTGCGAGGATCAGCGGTGCGGGCGCCATCGTCATGACCATCTCCGCCGTCAGCACGCCGGCGGTCGAGCACCCCAGGAAGACGTCCGCGTCGGCGACGATGTCGGCCAGCGTGCGAGCGCTCGTTTGCTGGGCGTAGCGTGCCTTGTTCGGCTCGAGGTCATTCTCGCGCCCTGCGAAGATCACGCCCTTGCTGTCGCAGACGTAGACGTTCTCGCGCTTCACCCCGAGCCGGACCATCAGGTCCAGGCACGCCACCGCCGCGGCGCCGGCGCCCGAGCAGGCGACCTTGATCAGGCCGATGTCCTTGGCGACGACCTTGAGGCCGTTGAGCAGGGCCGCGGCAGAGATGATCGCTGTGCCGTGCTGGTCGTCGTGGAAGACCGGGATCCGCATGCGCTCGCGCAGCTTCTGCTCGATGTAGAAGCACTCGGGCGCCTTGATGTCTTCGAGGTTGACCCCGCCGAGCGTCGGCTCCAGCGCGGCGATCATGTCGACCAGCTTGTCCGGATCGCCCTCCGCGAGTTCGATGTCGAAGACGTCGATGCCGGCGAACTTCTTGAACAGGCAGCCCTTGCCTTCCATGACCGGCTTGGCGGCGAGCGGGCCGATGTTGCCCAGCCCGAGCACCGCCGTGCCGTTGGTGACGACACCGACCAGGTTGCCTCGCGAGGTCAGCGCGGCGGCCTCGACCGGATTGGCGACGATGGCGTCGCAGGCGGCGGCGACGCCGGGAGAGTAGGCCAGCGCAAGGTCGCGCTGGTTGATGAGCGCCTTGGTCGGAACGACGGAAATCTTGCCCGGTGTCGGATGGCGGTGATAGTCGAGCGCCGCCGCTACGAGGTCCTTGTCCAATGTCCCTGAGCTCACGCTGATTCCTCTTTGAAGATCGCGCAAGCTGATTCTAGTCCAAGCGCAAGGTCGCCCGTCGGGTGCGACTGCAGCGGTCGTCTCACCCCGCCGTGGAGCGACGCCAGAGATCGCCGGCGCGGAAGCGGCCGGTTGCGGTGAGATCGACGTGAGCCGCGCGTTCCGCGCGCAGGCTGGTGCGGCGTGCCATGAACGGCGTGGTGGCCACGTCCGCGAGGGCGGCCGGGCCGGCAAACAGGAATCCCTGGCCCGCGACGCAGCCGAGGTCGAGCAGCGTCGTCACCTGGTCCTCGTGCTCGATGCCTTCGGCGATCGTCTCGAGACCGAGCGTCGTGCCCAGCATCACGACGGCGCGCGCAAGCTCGGGGCCGCCGTTCTGCTCGGTCATGCGGCTGACGAACGCCCGGTCGATCTTCATGATGTCGATCGGGAAACGGTGCAGGTAGGACAGGGATGAGTAGCCCATGCCGAAGTCATCGATGGCGAGCCGGACCCCCAGCGCCTTCAGCTCGCGGAAGTGCTCGAGGTTGACCTCGGTATTCTGCATGATCGTGCTCTCGGTCAGCTCGATCACCAGGCTGCCGGGCTCGAGGCCCGAGATCTCGAGTGCGTTGCGCACGTCCTCGACCAGGTTCCCCTGCTGCAGGTGCCGGCCGGAGATGTTGACGGCCACGCGCAGGCCCGTTCCGGCCGGGATCGAGTCGCTGAAGGCTCGCACCTGCGTGCACGCTTCGACCAGGACCCGGCGACCGACCTCGACGATCCGGCCCGATTCCTCGGCGATCGGGATGAAATCGGCGGGCATCAAGACGCCGCGCCGCGGGTGATTCCAGCGCAGCAGGGCCTCGACACCCAGCAGCTCCCGGCTCGTCAGGTCGACGACCGGCTGGAACTCCAGGAAGAATTCGTCCCGGGCCAGCCCGAGGTCGATGTCCTGCTCCAGGCGCAGGCGGTCGTGCAGCTGTTCCTGCATGTGCGGCTGGAACACGACCAGTCGCGCCTTGCCGGCGGCCTTCGCGCCGTACATCGCGATGTCCGCGTTGCGCAGCAGCTGCTCGGCGTCGTCACCGGGCCGCGAGCAAGCCACGCCGATGCTGGCCGTCGCTTCGATCTCCCGGCCGTCGAGCAGCAGCGGTCGGTTGAAGGCGGCGCTGATCGGCGTGGCGATGCGTTCCACGTCGAGATCGCTGCCGATGCCCTCGAGCAGGATCGCGAACTCGTCGCCGCCGAGTCGTGCCACGGTGTCGGAGGGTCGGGTCGACTTGACCAGTCGCTGCGCGGCCGCCTGCAGCAGCCGATCGCCGGCATCGTGGCCGAGCGAGTCGTTGACGTTCTTGAAGTTGTCGAGGTCGAGGAACATCACGGCCACGCGCTGCGTCGTGCGCTGGGCGAGCGCCAGCGCGTGCTCCACGCGGTTCCAGAACAGGCTGCGGTTGGCCAGCAGGGTCAACGGGTCGTGGAACGCCAGCTTGCGCAGTTGTTCCTCGAGCGCCTTGCGCTCGGTCACGTCGCGGAAGTTGAGCGTCAGGCCGGCGATGGCCGTGTCGTCCATCAGGTTGCTGCCGACGCACTCCAGCGTGCTGCGCCGGTCGCCGGTGTCGACCACGGCCTCGACCGGTCCGATCGTGCGGCCGCGCGTTGCCGCGACCTCAGCCAGGAACTCCCCCAGTCGCTCCCGTTCCCCGTCGGCCCAGAGGTCCAGCAGATTGCGGCCCACGAGGTCGTCCGGATGGATCGCGAACGTGCGCGCGGCGGCGGGGGAGGCGAACCGCAGCCGGCCTTCGGCGTCGGCGATCATGATCACGTCGGACGCATTCCTGATCAGCGACGCGTAGCGAGCCTCGACGAGACCCGCCGCCCGCCGCTCCCGGAGCAGCGCGTCGTCGCGTAGCAGGACGCCCTGGCGCACCATGACGAGCGCGGTCAGCAGGAAGATGATGATCGTCATCATGTTGACCGGGCTGGCCGCCGAGCTGCTCTCGACGTAGACCAGCACGAGGAACGACACCATCATCGCGATGTACGGCATGCCCTGGATCAGCGCGCTGCTGAATGCGCTCGGGGTGCGTCGTGCGGCTGGCGCGCCGCGCAGCTGCTCGCGAGCGGCGGCCGCGAGCCACACGTAACAGGACAGGTACATCGCGTCCGAGACGCCGCCGGGGAGATAGCTGCCCCCGACCTTCGACATGGCCCAGACGATGTCGGCCAGCGACATCGACGCGAAGCCGAGCGTGAGCAGCATCAGGGCCCGGCGCGGGATCGGCGCGGCGCCCGAGTGCATCAGGAGCACGCCGCAGGCCAGCAGCACGACGCAGTTGAGTGCGATATAGCTCTGCGCCAGCAGGTACCTGAGCAGGTCCGGGTCGTGCGGGGAGGCGGCCGTCGGCGCGATCACGCAGAACCAGAAGAAGCCGCCGAAGCCCAGCAGCAGGATGGCCGTGTCCAGGCCGAGCCGGGCCCACTGCACGCGCACGGCAGCGGCGCGAACGACCGTCAGTACCGCGGCGAAGACGAGCGGGTAGAAGGCGAGGAAGAACGCATCGCCGATCGACGGAAACGGATCGACGCCGAACAGCCAGTAGGTGGCGTTCAGCACGTTGCCCACGCTGTAGGTGCCCAGCGCGGCCGTAAGCAGCCACCAGGTGCGTCGCGCGGCCGGGTTGGAAGAGCCCCGGGCGGCGACTCCGGCCAGGATGGCTGCGATGATCGACGCGGGAGAATCCGAGTAAAGGGTGAAGACTTCGTAGGCCCGCGATCCCTCACCGTCGACGAAGGTCAGCAGGATCGCCGCGAGGACGTAGACGAACAGCGCCACGGTAATGCGCCCGGTCCAGCCGGAGACGAACGGCTCGCGCCTCTTCTTGCCGTCGATCTGTTGCGGCCCGTGCGACATGTTCTCCGGCGCATCCAGCTTGCGCCGCGGATTCTTTTGGACCCGCCACATATAGCCCGAGTCTGCCCCGCTGCATCCGTGACCGGCTGCCGAAAGCCCCAGGCACGACCGTGACGTGGCGCACAGTCTGGCTCGTCTGCATCAACCGCCGATGGCCCGGCGCACTGCGACGAAGGTGGCCAGCGTGCTGTTACGGTACTTCGCCTTGCTGACCGGCTCGAAGAGTTGCCAGGCGTCGCTGTCCGCGAGCATCAGGCCCTCGAGCACGGGCACCAGCGCGGGCCGGATGCAGCGGGGGATTTCCGCCTCGGCCAGGCTGCCGGGGTTCGGCCACTCCGGAACCACGTTCAGCGACTGGTGCAGCATGACCGCCTGCACGATCAGTGCCACGGCCGATCCGGCACCGAACAACTGCTCGAGCCCGTCGAGAATTCCCGGCAGCTCGCGATTGTCCTGGATCAATCCCTTGCCATCGGGCGCCGCCACGGACGCGCCCAGCACCCGCCGGGTCCAGCGATCGAGTGCCTCCGGATTCACTGCGTTGCCCGAGAAGCCGAGCGCGGGCAAGCGTCGCACGGCCATCGTCGCGGAGCGGAAAGCGTGCAGGGAATCGCGCTGCCCGCCGACCACCTGCTTACCCAGGTCGTGGTACAGAACCGTCCATTCCAGCAGGTCTTGCAAGCGCTGCGCGGCCTGCCGGTACTCCGGCAGCAGGTGCAGCGCGATCAATACCTGGGTGACGTGGTGCAGCGTCGCGCCGTCGGACTGGGCCGCCATCTGCTGCCAGCCGGGGGCCACGCTCTCGATCGCGGCCATCCGTCCGCTGGTGTAGAAGTCGCGATTGCGCTGGACCAGCTCGTCGCTGCGTTGCAGCTCGCCCGCCTCGATTTCCGCGGCCAGGCCACGGACATGATCGAGCAGGTCCGGCAGGTGGTCTGCGAGGTGCGGCAGGGTCGGTTCCATGGACGTGAACTCCTGCGGCGACGCCAGAGGGTGTCAGGTACGGAGCAGAGTACACGCATGTCGCCAGGCGGCGCAGCGCCGCTGATGTGCATAATCCACTTCCATGTGGGAGGCCAGATGACTCGGCGCGGCAGGATCCTTGGCGTGCTCGTGGCGGGACTCGCGCTCGCCGTGCTGGGGCTGGGCGTCGTGCTCGGCCGCGACTCCCCGTGCGAGCCCGCGGAGCCGCTGCCGCCCGGGGCGGCAACCATGAAGGCAATCGTCTATCGCTGCTACGGCCCGCCCGAGGTTCTCGCGCTGGAGGAGGTTGCCAAGCCGGCGCCGGCGCAGAACGAAGTCCTCGTCAAGGTCGAGGCTGCTGCCATCAACCCGCTCGACTGGCACTACATGCGCGGCCAGCCGTACTTCATGCGCTTGTTCTCAGGCATCGGCAAACCGAAGGTCACGCGATTCGGGGTCGACTTCGCTGGTACCGTCGCAGCGGTCGGCGCGGACGTCACGCTGTTCAGGGTCGGTGATCGGGTCTTCGGTGGTCGCAGCGGAGCGCTGGCCGAGTACGTCGCGGTCCGCGAAGATCGTGCGCTCGCCTTGAAGCCGGAGAACATCACGTTTGCCGAGGCGGCGGCCGTGCCGGTCGCCGCAATCACCGCGCTGCAGGCCCTGCGTGACAAGGGCGCAGTCCGTCCCGGGCAGAAAGTGCTCGTCAACGGCGCCTCGGGCGGCGTGGGCACGTTCGCGGTGCAGATCGCCAAGGCTTATGGCGCCGAGGTCACCGGCGTCAGCAGCACGCGCAACGTCGAACTCGTGCGTTCCATTGGCGCCGATCACGTGATCGATTACAAGCTGACGGACTTCACGCAGGGCACCGAACGCTATGACGTCATCATCGACAACGTCGGCAATCACTCATTGCTGGCCCTGCGACGCGTCCTCGAGCCAGAGGGAGTCGTGGTCATGATCGGCGGGCCGGGGGGCGACCAATGGATCGGCCCGCTGCTGCAGCCGATCGGAGCCGCCGTGCTGTCGCCCTTCGTGAGCCAGAGCTTCGCCGGGCTGCTGGCGGAGCTGAATCCGGAGGACTTACGCGTGCTGGGCGAATTCCTCGCGGCGGGCAAGATGAAATCCGTCATCGACCGGCGGTACCCGTTGCGCGAAGTCCCTGTGGCAATCGCTTACTTGGAGGAGGGCCGTGCGCGCGGCAAGGTGGTCATCGACGTGCCGTGAGCCGGGCGCGTTGATACCACTCGTTTCTGGGAGTTATGTCACGTCGCCCGCCGCGCGCGACGGTCTACCCTCCGTCCGGGGTTCGGGGAACAAGCGAGAGATCTCATGCGCGCGTGCCGGAGAGTTGCAGTGATGGCGATGGCAGTCTTCCTGCCGGCCGTGCCCGGTTACGCTACGGCCGGCGCCGCCACGCAGGGTTCCGTGCAGCCGCAGTCGCAGCCCGACGTGCGCTCCCATGCGTTCTACGTCCTCGATGAATCCGATGCGACCGTGCTTGCGGCCCGTCACGAGCACGTCCCGGTGCCGATCGCTTCGATCACGAAACTGATGACCGCTCTGGTCGTGCTCGAAGCCGGCCAGCCGATGGACGAGATGCTGGCCATCACGGCCGACGACGTGCGCGGCACGCCCGGCAGCCATTCGCGCCTCGCACCGGGCGCCCGGCTGAGTCGCGAGGACCTGCTGCGCGTCGCGCTGATGTCGTCCGAGAACCGCGCGACGCACGCGTTGTGCCGCCGGTATGCGGATGGCCTGCCGGCCTGCGTTCGCGCGATGAACGAAAAGGCGGCCGCGCTTGGCATGGGCACGGCGCGTTTCGTCGAACCGACTGGCTTGTCGAGCCGCAACGTTGCGAGCCCCGAGGATCTCGCAAAGCTGGTGCTCGCGGCGTCCGCGAACCCGCTGGTCCGTGATTACTCGACCGCGGCCAGCCACACGGTGCTCGTCAATCGCCAGCCACTCGAGTACCGCAATACCAACCTGCTGGTCGGTAATCCTGCGTGGCAGGTCAGCGTCCAGAAGACCGGCTACATCTCCGAGGCGGGCCGCTGCCTCGTCATGCAGGCTGTCATCGATGGCCGCCAGGTCGTGATCGTGCTGCTCAACTCCTACGGCAAGCTCACCCGGATCGCGGACGCCAAGCGAATCCGTGCCTGGATGGAACTGCGACGCCGGACCGAAGCGGGCTGATCACTCGTCCCCGCCGCCAGGTTCAGCGGCGAGTCACCGAGCGGACCCGGGCACGCGGGCTGGGTCGCTGTATCTGGCGGCCTGGTCTGGCCGACCCGAGGCCATATAGAGGTCGTGTAGCCGCTGGCGGCCGCGGGCCGGCAGGCCCGGTATCGGCGATCCCTCGAGGCCGGGCAGGCTGCCGAGCAGCAGTGGTTCGGCAGCCGCAAAGTCACCGAGCCTGGTGAGCGCGGCGCCCTGAGTGTTCAAAGCTGCGGCGACCTGCCAGCTGTCGGCCGGGAGGTTGAGCCTCAGGATCCGGCTTGCTTCTGCAGCGAGCCTGCGCGCCTCTTCGTAACGCCGGGTAGCGAGCAGCAGGTTCGCCTTCACGGTCAGCGTTCCGGCGAACTGGGGATGATCCCGGCCGAGCGCTTGCTCGCGGATGGCGAGGCTCTCCTCGATCAGTCGTGCCGCCTCGTCATAGCGGGCGGCTTCTGTCAGCCAGTAGGCGAGGCTGGTCGCGGACGCCGCCACGTCGGGGTGACCGGCTCCGAGCGTACGGCGGCGCATTTCAAGCGCGTCGCGCAGCATGTCTACGGCCGCTTCGCGCCGGCCCTTTCGGTACAGCACGAACGCGAGATTGCTCAGATTCAGCGCGATCTCGGGGTGCTCGTTCCCGAGTAGCCGCCGGTTCATATCCAGCGCCTCGACATAGTACTGGCCGGCTCCGTCGTCGTCGCCGCTCAGCTCACGTGTGTAGGCGACGTTGTTCAGGCTGGTGGCGATTTCCGGGTGCGCCGCACCGTACAGTCGTCGTTTCATCGCGAGCGACTCGCGATGCAGTCGCTCGGCCTCCTCGAGTTGCCCCTGGTCCATCAGCGCCCAGGCCAGGTTGCCCATCGCCTGCGCCAGCAGGGGATGGCCTTGCGGATGCAGCCCGCGCCGCATTTCCAGCGCTCGGCGCAGGCTTGGCACTGCCGTGTCGTACTCACCGCGATCGTAGTGGCTCAGCCCCAAGGCCTCGATGCTGGCTGCCACATCGGGGTGTTGCGAACCGTAGCGCGCCTGGCGGATCGAAAGCGCTTCGCGGATCGAGGCCTCGGCATCCTCGAAGCGTCCCTGGCGCGAGGCCAGGTCCGCGAGCAGCATCAGTGTCTGCGCGACCTCTGGCGAGCGTTCGCCGTGCGTCATCCGCTGTGTCGCGAGCGCCGAGCGCAGGCTCGATTCGGACTCGGTGTACTCGCCTTTCAACATCAGCACTTCGCCCAGGTGTCCGAGGCTGCTCGCGACTTCCGGGTGGTCCGGGCCGAGAAACGCCGTTCGCTTCGCATGGGCTTCCCGGACCAGACGAGCTGCAGGACCGTACATGCCGAGGCTCGTATAGACCGTGCCCATGGTGTCCATCAGCGTCGCCTGGATCGCCGGCTGGTCCGTCAGCTCGCGCTCGATGCGTTCTGCGCCGCGGTCGAGGATCTCGCGTGCGGTGATTTTGTTGCCGAGCGCCTCGGACGGATCCGACACCTTGAACAGGTCCACCATGAAGCGTGTCGTCTGCCGTGCGGTCTCGGTCTCGGCTTCGGCGCGTGCGCGCTGACGTTCCGCCTCGTTGCGCGCGAACCAGGCTGCCGTGGCCAGCGTCGAACTGATCGCCATGCCGCCGAGTGACGCGGCTACGAGCAGCATCGCCCGGCGATGGCGGCGCTGCGCCTCGCGCTGCTTCAACTCGTCGAGGGACAGGCCGAGCAGGCCGGCAATGAGCTTGAGCTTGGCGTCGTTGCGGCCGTCCTTGGCCGGGCGGGCGTCCGCCGCGATCGGTTCGCAGCGCAGGTCCGTCAGCGCGCCGTCCGCGTCGACGTGGAAGGTCAGTGCGTTCGGGAAGCACTCGTCGGCCGCGGTCTCCGGCCTCGTCGACGCGCCCGGCTCGCCGGACACGACCAGGCAGAAGATGCGGCCCGCGCGCCCGAGACGCTTGAACGTCAGGATTTCCTCGTTGACCCAGCGCGAGCGCGCTGCGGCCGGCGAGCAAATGACAATTTGTGCAGCAGACTCCCGAAGCGCGCGCGTCAGGGTCTCGCCCAGGTTGGTTGCGGTCGCGAGTTCCTCGCGGTCGCGGAACACCGGCGCGAGGCGCTCGGGCACTGGGCCAAACTCCGTCTCGCGTCCCACCAGGTGGCGTGGCACGCGGTAAGTCTCGAGTGCACGGTGCAGCCACCGGGCCCAGCGCTCGTCAGAATGACTGTAGCTGATGAACGCGCGGTACTTGAACTGTTGAGACATCGGCCGGACTTCATCGAGGGGAGGCAGGCGACGCCGCACGGCCTGGTCGTGCGGCGCGCATGGGGCGATGATGTCTGAACCGAATGGGAACTTGAAGGCCCGCGCTGCACTCGTTCGAACTGGCAGCCCGACTAAGCTCCCCGGCTGCCCCGCAGCCGCTCGAGTGCAATGAGGCGCTGGATCGCGTCGAGCGTACACTCGTCCTTCTGCAGTTCGCGCAGCCGCGACCACTCGCGCCGCAGTTCCTGCGCCAGCGCGTCAGGCAGTGCCCGCAGCCAGCCCTCGATCCGCAGGTCCACGAACTCCCGCTTCTCCTCGATCGTCAGTTCGCGCGCGAGGATCAGGCGCGGTGCGTCCTCGGCGTCCACCATCGATTGCAGCACGGGCCAGCGGTCGCCGGGCCGTTCGGCGCACAGCGCGGCGAACGCGACGCTCGAGGTCTCGCGGATCAACTCCTCCTCGCGCGTCGTCTGGCTCTCGTGTTCCTTGGTCTCGTCCCAGCTCTCCGAGTCCTCGGCCATGTAGCGCAGGTACTGCATCGCGAACAGGCAGGTCGGCGCGACGAGGTCGGCGCGTGCCCGCGCATCGACCCACAGCGCCGCAGCCGCGCGCAGGCAGCGGCGCGCCGTGGTCTCGGCGAGCTTGCGGCCGAAGACCAGCGCGGCGGCTTCCTTGACGAAATGGGGCAACTCGCTTGCGATGATCTCGCGGTAGCCGGGTACGTGCCGCTCGAGCAGCACCGCAGCGCGCCGGTCGAGGACGGAGATGTCGCTGGTGACGGCGGGCAGGCCGAGCGTCGTGCTCGCGAGGTTGTAGACGATGGCCCGGGGCAGCGTGACGCCTTCCGGCCACGCGTCGCGCAGGTCGCGATCATCGGGCAACGCCGTGCCGCCGCCCCACTCCTCGGGGTAGCTCGGGATCGAGCGCCCGTAGCTTGCGGAGCCCGTGGCCCGGATGCGCACGCGCGTCTGCGGCACGAGGCTGCCGAACGGCGCGAGCAGCGGTGCGACGCGCAGCAGCAACTCGGTGTGGGCGCGCACACCGGCTTCGAGCAGTCGCGCGAGCGCCTCACAATCGGCGGGGGGCAGCGCATGCGCACGATCCGCGACTTCGGCGCAGGTCGCGACTTCGGCGCGGAATGCCGCCGCAAGACGGACCGTCTCGTCGGGTGCATCGGCACGAATGCCCTGTACCGTGACACCGTCCGCGCGCGCGAACTGCCGGATCACCCCAGGATGGCCGGGATCGAACCCGCCGCGGAATCCAGCGCGACCGGCGCCGATCAGGAACGTCACCGACGGCGCGGGCTCACCGATGCGTGTCGCGTGCACGGCCAGCCGGCGCTGTGCTTCGTCGCGGCCCGAAAGGGCCAACGCATAGGCCGCGTCGGTCGCAATCTTGCCGCTCTGCAGCGCGGTGTCCGACATCGCGACGAACACTCGCAACTCGGCCTCGCGACGCTCGAACGAAGTGCACAGAGTGTCGGGCGTCGGCAGGTCCTCGATGCCGCGGCCGCGTTCGAGCGCGACGTAGAACTTCTCGAGCAGGTCCGGCAGGTGCGCGAGTGCGCCGACGTTTTCGCAGAGCGGCACGAGACGCACGCGGACGATCCGTGACAGCAGCGCCTCACGCCGCGCCGCGGGCACGCGGGCGCCGAGGAATGCATCGACACGTTCGGGCGGACCGTCGATCAGTTCGCGGGCAGCCTGCCGGTACAGCGTCCCGATCTTGATGACCGCGCCGATCTCGGCGTTCGAGTTGACCTGCGGCACGCTGATCTCATGAATCGCGTTACGCTGCGGGGTGAACCCGACCTGTTCGCAGGCGAGGTGGAACAGCACGTTGGTGCGTGCGACGGACGCGAGGATCTTGGAGATCTTCTCCTCGTCCGGCTCGAGGTACGGGTTGGGCACCCGCACCAGCAGATGACGATCCTCACCGGGCACGACGCCGTGCCGCAGCAACGCGAGCGCGATCTTCTCCGGCACGTCGAGCCAGTCGGGACTGATCT
>Ga0316622_100000997_pt1 | contig 17758 bp, 12 predicted proteins | sample OWC_Aug_OW2_C1_D_FD_207646 | JGI IMG/M metagenome (GOLD analysis project Ga0316622, IMG submission 207646) | Wetland soil microbial communities from Old Woman Creek delta, Ohio, United States - OWC_Aug_OW2_C1_D5_C | ecosystem: Environmental > Terrestrial > Soil > Wetlands | place: USA: Ohio... | reverse complement strand
GCTGCATCGCCCGTCTTGGCGGCGACGGACTCGGTGGCGTGACTGAGAAGCGTCGCCAGCGGCACGATCGCCAGCACCGACAGCACGAAGAGGAGCGTATGAGCTTCGGGCCAGAGCTTCGCCGCAGCAAAGACCACCGGTACGACGGCCAGCAGCCAGAGCATCGGGCTGTGGCGGATTTCCTTGAGGAGAGGGCTCATCTATCGCTCATTGAGAATCGGTCTTGAGCCGGGCGCCCAGGATCCGGCTGAAGACCGCGAAGAAGAACCCGGTGGAGAGCCCGCACATCAGGATGCCGGTCAGGCCTTCCAGCGGCCCGAGCAGCCGCCAAGGCTGCGGTAGAACCACATCGCCGTAGCCGACGGTCGCATACGTGACTCCCGAGAAATAGAACGCCGACTCGGCGTCCGGCAGGCACTCCGCCCAAAGGAAGAAGAGCGCCCAGACCGCGATCTCAATCGCGTGGAGCAGGATCAGCGCCCAGCTCAACCCGACGACCAGCCTGATCATCGGGCAGACGTCTGTCGGAAGCTGGAGGTGCCTGCCCAATATCGACCTGAGCAACACCGCGATTCCGACCGCATGGACGACCGCCGTCGCGGACACCAGCGCACATGCCATGACGGCAACGCTAAGCATGTGAGCTTTCGCACTCGGACGGGGCTGGCATCAGTGTGGCTTGAAGTCGGCGGTTGAAACCGCTCCGCTGGGGTGGGCAATGCGGCACTGGCGGACAGCAGCGGTCCATCCGCCTGTAGGGATTGGAGGATCTCTGCACATCTTCGGGCTACCACCTCCAAGCGGCTTGCGTGAGAGCAACGTTGCAGCGATCAGTAGTCCGCGGCCACTAGGTATCAGGGCTGGCCTGGCAGGCTGAAGGGGCTTTCGCCTGGGTTCGATACTCGTGATGTCAACCACATCGGTGACTTTGGACTGTCAAGATCTGTTGGCCTCGGTCCTGGCCACGATCCTCAGGTCGTCGCTGAGGGAAGCTGACCTGGTCCAACGATGTCGGCGGGTTCAAGCTCATCGCGCGACGGCCTGACCCGGTCCTTCCGTGGTCCGGACTTCGCCTGGCGGCCGAGGCGCGGCTGCCTCCGGTGCAGTTGCCACCCATCCCATGAAGATCTTGTAACCGAGCGTCAGCAAGGTCGCACCGACGAACATGCCGAGGATTCCCGATGTCGCCATTCCTCCCAGCGCACCGAGCAGGATCACCACCATCGGTGCCTTGACGCCGCGGCCAAGCAGCAGCGGCTTGAGGACGTTGTCGGACATGCCGGCCACGCCCAGCAGGACGGTCCAGGCAATCGCTGCTCCCGTGCTGTAGGTGCCGACCCACCAGATGTAGCCGATTGCCGGAAGCGTGACGATCAGCGCCGGAATCTGGGCGATGCCGAGCACCAGGACGACGAGTGCTAACACACCTGCCAATGGAACGCCGGCGACCAGCAGGATGATGCCGACGACGATGGCCTGAATGAAGGCCACGCCAAGGACCCCCTGGGCAACGGCACGAACCGTTGCTGCGGAGAGCTTCGCGAGTTCCTCGCCGCGGGCCGGGCCGACGACGCGCCGGAAGATCGCCAGATTGGCGCGGGTTCCGGCTTCGCCGAAGGCCAAGATGATGCCGGCGATGATGAAGGCGGCAAAGAACTGCAGCAGACCGACGCCGATGCCCGCCACAAAACCAAGTGCAGACTTGGCGATTTCGCCGAGTTGAGGCTGCAGGCTCTGAACCAGCGCCGGCAGGTCGGCGTGCGCCTGCGTCCACAGCGCGTGCAGCTTCGGTCCCACCAGCGGCCAGGCCGCCACGGATTCAACCGGTGGCGGGACTTCGAGCGAGTTCGTCTGTACGTCGTGAATGAACCGATGCACGGAGTCGCCGAGCGAGGTCATCAGAATGGAGGACGGCACCACGATGAGGGCGATGCCCAGGATCACGATCAGCGTCGCCGCGAGCCCCTGCCGTCCGCCCAGCTTGCGTGCAAAGGCGACGTGCGCCGGGTACAGGGCGACGGACAGTATTAGTGCCCACAGCATCAGCGTCAGGAACGGCGAGAAGATCCGGTAGCACAGCAGTGCGAGGACCACCACTAGGCCGATGCGGATGAAGATGTCCATGACCCGGGAAACAATGCGCTCCTCGAGTTCCATGCCTGGCTTGCTTGGGGAGCTCATGTCTGATTCCTTCGGAATCGTCGGGAGGCCGGCTGCCTAGCGCATGGCACGCAGGATCGGGCCGAACACGGAATAGGTCAGCGCGAAGATCAGCAGGATGCCAGTCAGGTTGAGCCAGATGCCGGCCTTCATCATCTGTGGCATCCGTACCAGGCCGGTTCCAAAAACGATTGCATTGGGTGGGGTGCCGACCGGCATCATGAACGCGCAACTGGCGGCGATGGTCGAGGGCACCAGCAGCAACTCGGGCGGCACGCCCAGCACCGGCGCGAGTGCGGCCAGGATCGGCAGCATCGTCGCGACCTGCGCGGTATTCGAGGTCAGTTCCGACATGAACACCATGATCGCAATGATGGCCAGCAGCACGACCCATACCGGCAGCCCGGTAAAGCCGCTGGCCAGGCTGCCGATATAGCCCGGCACGCCGTTGGCTTCGGTGGCGGCGGCGAGCGCCAGGCCGCCACCGAACAGGATCAGCACGCCCCACGGCAGACGCACGGCGGTCGCCCAGTCCATCAGCGACTCGTCCTTCGAGCGGTCGATCGTGATCAGGAAGAGCGTAATAGCGGCGATGATGGCGATGCCGGCGTCCGACAGACCGGCAAGCGGCGCGATGCCGGCGACCGTGAGGCCCTTCAGCAGCGGACTCGTGACCCACAGCACCACCGCCATCAGGAAGACGCCGAGCGTGGCGCGCTCCGCGCGGCTCAGCGGCCCGAGCCGGGCCCACTCGTCGCGCACGTACTCTCGGCCGCCCTCGATCTCCTTCATCTTCGTGGGAAACAGCAGCGTCGTGTTGATGAACCACGCCAGCGGCAGGAAGGCCAGCATCGCCGGCACGCCGATCATCATCCAGGTCAGGAACTCGACCTGCACACCGTAGGTCTGCTCGATGAATCGCACCAGGATGCCGTTAGGTGGCGAGCCGATGATGGTGCCGAGGCCCCCGATGGAGGCCGCGTAGGCAATGCCGAGCAGTGCTGCCAGCGCGAAGTTGCGCATGTCGCGGTCGTCGTCGGGTATGCCGCCATGCTCGACCAGGCTCTTGCCGGTCCGCCTTTGCAGTGCCACGTCGATGACCGACAGCACGATCGGAATCATCATCGCCGCGGTGGCTGTGTTCGAAACCCACATGCTGAGGAAGGCGGTTGCGCCCATCGTGCCGGCCACGATGGCTTTCGGCCGCGTGCCGACCAGCCGCAGCGTGATGAAGGCGATGCGCCGGTCGAGCCCGCAGCGCGCAATCGCAAGCGCCAGCACGAAGCCGCCCAGGAAGAGGTAGATGACGTCGGCGCCGTAGTTCGCCGTCGTCTTGCCGAGCGGCATGATGCCGAACAACGGGAACAGCGCGATCGGCAGCAGCGAAGTGACTTCGATCTCGACCGCCTCGGTCATCCACCAGGTCGCCATCCATCCCATCATCGCCAGTGTTGCGCGGCCAGCGTGGCCGAAAGCGACGGCGTTGCCGTCGGCGGCCCGGTACTCGTGCGGGAGCGTCCAGTAAAGCAGCAGCGCGATCATCGGTCCGGCGACGAGACCAAGGCGCTTCACGCGTCGCTGCAGCCGGGAAGTGGGGCTGGCGCTTTCAACCGCAGCGCTGGTGTCGGCCACGGTTCACTCCAGCAGGAACGAGAAGTCGTCCGCAGGCCCCAGTTCGCGAGGCTCCTGCGTTCCGCGGAAGATGCGGCACTCCTTGTCGCCGAGCAGCCGCACGGATTTGTCCTCGACGCGGAAGCCGGTGCCTTCGCGCAGGCCGGCCACCCAGGAATCCGGGTGCAGCACCCCAAACTCGCGGATGCGTTCCTCGCGCGTCTCGCCCTTGAATCCCGGCGGGTTGCCGTGCAGGTAGTGCGGGTTGATCTGGAACGGCACCAGCGCGAGTGCATCGAAGCCGCCCGGATCGCAGATCGGCATGTCGTTGGTCGTCATGATCGTCGGGCAGGCGATGTTCGAGCCGGCGCTCCAGCCGATGTAGGGCACACCGGCGAGCACGCTCTGCCGGATCGCCGGCAGAACCAAACGATGATTTCGCAGTTCGCGCAGCAGGTTCCAGGTATTGCCGCCGCCGACCACGATCGCCTGCGCGCTGCGGATCGCCGCCACCAGGTCGTGCGCCCGGTGCAGTCCCGTGACCGTCGCGCCCAGTTTCGCGAAAACGGGAGTGACCTGCTCGACATAGTCATAGTGCGTTTTCGTTACGCCGGCATAGGGCACGAACAGCACTTGATTCACCGTCGTGGGCAGGAAGTCGCGCAGCCAGCCGGCCGCGTGTTCCAGGTAACCCTTGCCTTCAGTCTTGGAATTGCTCAGCAGCAGCAGGCGCATGAGAGACCTCACCCCAGGAAACCGAGAATGATCACGACCAGGACGGCAGCACACAGTGCCGGCAGGGCCGTGCGTTTGGCGATATCGAAGACGCTGACGCCTGCGTAACCGGCCGCGATGGCCGTGGCAGCCGCCACCGGCGACATGCTACGTCCGAGTCCGCCGCCGAGCCACGCGACATTGCCGAGGTCGAGCTGTTCCATGCCGAGTGCTTCGGCGTGCGGCAGTACGGCCTTGTTGAAGGCAATGGCCGCGGCGTCACCCGAGCCGCTGAGTACCGCTATGCCGAAGGTGCCGAGCATCGCCGCGATCGGTGCCGCCGACTGCGCTTCCTTCAGCATCTCGATAAGGCGATCGATCGAGCCGATCGCGTTGAGGCCGCCGATGAAGACGCCGGCGGCGATGATGATGCCGATGACGCCGGCGTAGGCCTCGCCCATGCCGTTGAAGAAGCTCTTGGTCACTTCGGTCGGCGAGAGGCGGGCGACCAGCGCGGTTACGAGCGTGCCGATAACCATCGCCTGCAGCACCGTGAGCCCTTTGGGGAGCCAGGCGGTCGTGAACCCGAGCTGCGGCACCGTGAGCACCAGCAGTGCCAACGGCAGGACCGGCATCACCGCACGCAACCGGCTCACCGGCTCGTCGCTCGATGCTGCGATGGCCGCACTGGCCTTGGGAGTCGCGCCGGCCCTTTCGGGTGTCCAGTCGCGGTCCTCCCTGCGCAGCCGCGCGACCAGGTACAGGACGATTGCGAAGCAGGCGGCGGCTGGCAGCGAAGCATGCAGGTGGGCCAGTATCACCTGGATCACCGATGTCTGCGCAATCTCGCTGATCAGGGCAGGGTGGGGCGAGCCGGGGCTGAAGGCGCCGCCCCACGTTCCGCCGATGACTGCCGCGGCGGCCATCGCCGGGTGGATGCCGAGCCCGATCATGGCCGGGATCAGCACCACGCCCACCGCCGCCGTGATGCCGGCCGCGCTCGTGATCGCGATCGACAACCCCAGCGTGGCCAGCATTGCCGCCGGAATGATGACCGCGCGCAGCGAAAGCAACGGCCCGACAACCAGCCGCACCAGATGCTGGTCGCACTTGGCGAGCTTGATGACCGAAGTGAAGCCGATCGCCGGCAGGATGACGGTCAGCAGGCCCGCCTGCACCATGCTCGAGGCGAAGGCGTCAAACCACGCCTCGGGCTTCAGCGATGCGAGCGCGAGGGCCGCGCCGCCGGCCAGCAGCGCCAGCCGCACCTCGGTGCCGCGGACGATGAAGTAGAACGTCGCGACGACGACAAGAGCAGCGATGACATCCATCATGGCGACACCACCGACCGCGCGTTTCTGCACTCGCCTAGAAGATGATTTTCGCCAGGAACAGGCCTGTGATCACCGCCGTCGCAGTCGCCACGATTCCGGGGATCATGAACGAGTGGTTCAGCACGTACTTGCCGATCTTCGTCGTTCCCGAAAGGTCGAAGTTGATCGCGGCGATCAGCGAGCCGTAGGTCGGGATGAAGAAGTAGCCGTTGACGGACGGGAACATCGCGATCAGGAACTGCGGCGGGATGCCGAGTGCCATGCCGAGCGGCATCAGCGCGCGGGTCGTCGCCGCCTGGCTGTAGAGAAGCACCGACGCGAAGAACAGGCCGAAGGCGAAGGTCCACGGCGCCGCCTTGGCCCAGTCGCCGATGGCCGGGACGATGACGTCCTTGTTGGCGGCGATGAAACTGTCACCCAGCCAGGCCAGGCCGAAGATGCCGATTACCGCGACGACCCCGGCGCGCAGCGTCGCCGTCTTGGGGATCTCGTCGACGTCGACCTTGGTGAAGAAGAGCATGATCGCTGCGACCGCCATCATCACGATTTCGATGACGATCGGCATGCCGAGCGCACTCTTGGCGCCCGGCAGCGTGCGCAGGCCGGGGAAGAATCCGAACAGCACGACGAGCGCGACGCCGGCCAGGAACAGGAACGCCGAGAGCTTCGCCGACGCCTTCAGCGGCGGGCGATCGGCGGCGGAGACAGGCACGGGGATCTTGCCGGCCTTCAGGCGTGCCTGGTACTCCGGATCGTCCTTCAGGTCCTTGCCGATGAACATCGAGACGATCGCGGCCGCGACCACGCCGGTCAGCGTGGCGGGAACGCACACCATCATGATCTGCGGCAGGCCCCAGTCGGTCAGGCCCTTTTCGGAGAAAAGCCCGATCATCGCGGCGGTTGCCGCGGCGACGGGGCTCGCGGTGATCGCCTGCTGCGAGGCGATCGTCGCGACCGCCATCGGCCGCTCGGGGCGGATGCCGCTCTGGTGCGCGGTTTCGTAGATGACCGGCAGCAGCGGGTAGACGATGTGGCCGGTGCCGGCGACGAAGGTGAAGCTCCATGTCGTCAGCGGTGCCACGATCGTCACGTACTTTGGATTGGCGCGGATGATGCGCTCGGCGATCCGCACCAGGAAGTCGATTCCGCCGGCGGCATCCATCACCGAAGCGGCCATGATGACCGCCAGGATGATCAGCATCACGTCGATCGGCGGCGAGGTCGGATTGACCCCGAAGGCGACGACCAGAATCAGCAGGCCGACCGCGCCCCACAGGCCGAGGCCGACGCCGCTGAAGCGCGAACCCATCCAGATCGCGGCCAGAACGACCGCGAACTGCAGAAAGATAGTGAGTGTCATGAGTACCCCCTCCTCGAGGGGTGCGGTTCAAACGGCTACTGCTCGAACTTCGGGCTGATCAGGTTCTCGAACGAAAACACCTCGTCCCACTTCTCCTGGGTGAGCAGCTTGCGTTCCTTGACGACGATGTCGTGCAGTGACTTGCCGGTCTCGTAGCCTTCCTTGGCGATGTCGGCGCACTGCTTGTAGCCGAGCGAGGGCTTGAGCACCGTCACGATGCCGAGCGAGTTCAGCACCATTTCCTTCGTGCGTTCCGCGTTCGCCGTGATGCCCTGGATGCAGTTCACGCGCAGGCTGTTGACGGCGTTCTCCATCGTCGAGATCGACGTGAAGAGGGCGAACGTGATGACTGGCTCCATGACGTTGAGCTGCAACTGGCCGGCCGAAGCCGCCAGCGTCACCGTCAGGTCGAGGCCGATGACGAGGAAGCCGGTCTGGTTGACCACCTCCGGGATCACCGGATTGACCTTGCCCGGCATGATCGACGAGCCGGGCTGCATCTGCGGCAGGTGGATCTCGTTGAAGCCGCAGCGCGGGCCCGAGGCGAGCATGCGGATGTCATTGCAGATCTTCGTCAGCTTGGATGACGTGCGCTTCAGCACGCCCGACAGCAGCACGTAGGCCCCGGTATCCGAGGTCGCCTCGATCAGGTCGCCGGCCAGGATGAACTTGCGTCCGGTGATCTCGGACAGGTACTTGGTCGCCAGTTCCGGGTAGCCCGGCGCGGCGGTCACCGTCGTTCCGATCGCCGTCGCTCCGAGATTGATCTCGTGCAGGAACTGCCGGACTTCGGCGATGCGCTGCACTTCCTCGCCGATCGTCGTCGCCCAGCCGTTGAACTCCTGGCCGAGTGACATCGGCACGGCGTCCTGCAGGTGAGTGCGGCCCATCTTCAGGACCTTGCTGAACTCCTTGCCCTTGGCCGCGAAGGACTGCTGCAGCTTGGTCAGCGCTTCCATGTAGCTCTCGAGCCGCAGGATCAGCGCCAGGCGGAACGCCGTCGGATAGACGTCGTTGGTCGACTGCCCAAAGTTGACGTGATCGTTCGGGTTGACGAACTGGTACTCGCCTTTCTTGTGGCCGAGGCTCTCGAGTGCCACATTGGCTAGCACCTCGTTGGCGTTCATGTTGGTCGATGTGCCGGCCCCGCCCTGGATGAAGTCGGTGACGAACTGGTCGCGCAGTTCACCTGCGATCAGACGGTCGCACGCGGCGGCGATGGCGTTGGCCACCTTGGCATCCAGCACGCCGAGGTCTCGATTGGCGAGCGCTGCCGCCTTCTTCACATACCCGAAGGCCTTGACGAAGTAAGGCTCCGTCGCCATCGGGATGCCGGTGATGTGGAAATTTTCCTTGCCGCGCAGCGTCTGTACGCCGTAGTACGCGGTGTCGGGCAGCTCCTTCTCGCCCAGGAAGTCCTTCTCGATGCGTGCCATTGCGACTCCTTTGAAGAAATCGCAGGCCCGGTGGTCGTCGCCTACTTCATGCCTTCGGCGACCATCTTCCTGCGAATGAAAGCGATCTGCGTCTGCAGCGGCAGGTCCTTCGGGCAGACGTCGTGACAGCCCAGCAGTGACATGCAGCCGAAAACGCCGCTGTCATCGCCGAGGACGTCGTAATAATCGGCGTCGGTCCGCGTGTCGCGCGGGTCGAGGCGGAAGCGCGCGATCTTGTTGATGCCGACCGCGCCGATGAAGTCTTCGCGCATGCGCGCCGTGCCGCAGGCCGAGACGCAGCAGCCGCACTCGATGCAGCGGTCGAGTTCGAAGATCTGCTCCGCAAGGTCCGGATCCATCCGTTCCTCGAGGCGCGTCAGGTCCACCTCCTGCTGCTTGATGTGGCACCACGCCTCGAGCCGTTCGCTCATCGCGCGCATCCACTTGCCGGTGTTGACCGACAGGTCGCCGATCAGCTCGAACACCGGCAACGGCGCCAGCGTGATCTCGGGCCCGACGTCCTGTGCCAGCGTGCGGCAGGCAAGCCCCGGGCGGCCGTTGATGACCATCGCGCAGCTGCCGCAGATGCCGGCGCGGCAGACGAAGTCGAACTGCAGCGACGGGTCAAGCTTCTCGCGGATCTCGTTGAGCGCGATGAAGAGCGTCATGCCCGCGGTCTGCTCAAGCTCGTAGGTCTGCAGGTGCGGCACACTGGCCGGATCGGCCGGGTTGAAGCGCATGATGTGGAACTTCAGCATCTGGCCGGTGCCGCCATTGCCGCCGTTGCCGGGGCGCGGCACGACAGTGATCTTCTGCTCTTGCATCATGCGACCCTCCGCGGCGTTGCTTGAGCCAGCGGCTCGTCGATCCTCTCGTTCTTGCCGCGCAGCCGCTGCGGCAGCAGATGCTCATACGGCAGCAGTGTCTTCTGCAGTTCGAAGCGATCCGTGACCTTCTGCTTGGCGGCCTCCACCTCGGCCTGTCTTCCGGGGGTATCCGGGTGGTCGACATAATCCTTGGCGCCGTAGCCGCGCCAGCCGGGGGGCAGTTCCATCCGCTTGATGTCCAGCGCCTCGTAGGCGAGGGTGGGCAGCGTGTCCGAGTCGTTCTTCCAGGTCGCCAGAGTCCGCTTCAGCCACTCGGCGTCGTTGCGGCGCGGGAAGTCCTCGCGGTAGTGCGCGCCGCGGCTCTCGGTGCGAACGAGCGCGCCATAGGCGACCGTCAGTGCAAGCTTCAGCATCATCTTGGTGCGGTAGGCGGTCACGAGTTCCGGGTTGGGCCCGGGTGCGTTCGACCGCAGGCCGATGTTGCGGCTGCGGACCAGCAGCTTCTGCAGTTCGTCGACGGCCTGCTCGAGGTCTGAGCCCTTGCGGAAGATGCCGACCTTGGCGGTCATGATTTCCTGCATGCGCGCCTTGATCGCGCTCGGGTCCTCGCTGCCACCGCCAAGCAGGATGCCGTTCAGCTTCGCCTGTTCGCGCTGCACGAACTCCTTGATGACGCCGGTCGGGATGCGGATGTCGTTCTCGGTCTTGTCACAGAAGTCGGCAATGAACTCGCCGACGATCATGCCGGCCACGACGGTCTCGGCGACCGAGTTGCCGCCGAGCCGGTTGAAGCCGTGCATGTCCCAGCACGCCGCTTCGCCCGCCGAGAACAGTCCCTTGAGCGTGCGGCTTTCGCCCGTGTGGTCCGTGCGGACGCCGCCCATCGTGTAGTGCTGGGCCGGCCGCACCGGGATCATGTCCTTGGTCGGGTCGACGCCCAGGAAGTACTTGCAGATGTCGAACACCTCGCGCAGGTTGTGGCGGATGTGGTGCTCACCCAGCAGCGTGATGTCGAGCCAGATGTGGTCGCCGAAGCGCGACTTCACGCCCTTGCCCTTGGCGATGTGCTCCTCCATGCGGCGCGACACGACGTCGCGCGAGGCAAGCTCCTTCTTCTCCGGCTCGTAGTCCGGCATGAAGCGGTGGCCGTCGACGTCCTTCAACAGGCCGCCGTCGCCGCGGCAGCCTTCGGTCACGAGGATGCCGGCGGGAAAGATCCCGGTCGGGTGAAACTGCACCGCCTCCATGTTGCCCAACGCCGCGACGCCGGTCTCCAGCGCGATCGCGTGGCCGATGCCCTCGCAGATGACGGCGTTGGTGGTGACGCGATAGAGCCGTCCCGCGCCGCCGGTGGAGATGGCGGTGGCCTTGGCCACGTAGGCGGTCAGCTCCCCGGTGATGAGGTCGCGCACGACCGCTCCGTAGCAGCGCCCGGCCTCGTGGATCAGCGCCAGCGCTTCGGTGCGTTCGCGCACCGGGATCGAGGCGGCGATCGCCTGGTCGCTGACGGCCTGCAGCATCGCGTGGCCGGTGGCGTCGGCCACGTAGCAGGTGCGCCACTTCTTGGTGCCGCCGAAGTCGCGCTGCGCCACCAGCCCGTGCGCTTCGTCGCGCTCGGTGATCGTCACCTTCTGGCTGTTGATGACGACCTGGCGGTCGCCCTTGCGCACGCGGCTCCATGGCACGCCCCAGGCCGCCAGCTCGCGCACGGCCTTGGGCGCCGTGTTGACGAACATGCGCACGACGTCCTGGTCGGCGCCCCAGTCCGAGCCGCGTACGGTGTCTTCGAAGTGCACGTCCTCGTTGTCGCCCTGGCCCTTGATGACGTTGCCGAGGCTCGCCTGCATGCCGCCCTGCGCCGCCTTGCTGTGCGAGCGCTTGACGGGCACCAGCGACAGGATGACGGCGTCGTGGCCGCGCCGCTTGGCGGCAATGGCCATGCGCAGGCCGGCGAGGCCGCCGCCAATGACCAGGACATCGGTATAGACGACCTTCATCGCGATTCTCCCTTCAGCCACGAAGGCCACCAGGCCGGGGGCGCTGACTGCGGCGGGGTCTGCAGCCAGGCCGGCACGTACCGCTGGCCCGGATTGAAGCGGTGGTCGTAGCCGATCTTCATGTACGCGGCGAGCGTCGTCAGCCCCAGCACGATGAAGAACACCGACAGCGCCCATTTGAGCTTCTTCAGGTTCTTGCGCGTGGCGTTGTCATCCTTGCCGGCGAACCAGCCCCACTTGACGGCCAGCCGGTACAGGCCGATCCCGCCGTGCAGTTCGACCGCGAACAGCAGCACCAGATAGAGCGGCCACCATCGTCCACTCCAGACCCGGTCGGCCGACTCGAACGGGCCGATCAGGCCGGGGTGCATCAGCATCTGGTACAGGTGCACCGAGGCCAGGAAGAACATCGCGAAGCCGGTGACGACCTGCCACCACCAGAGCGTCGTGTCCTCGTGATGCATCATCGCCATGTGGTCGCGGTAGGCGCGGTACTGCCGGTAGTTGATCGGGAATTTCCGCACCGCGAGCGCGGCATGCAGGATGAACAGCGTGAACACCACGGCGACCACCCCGGAGACGATGATCGGGTAGGCCCGGCCGGTGAAGAAGTAGCCCTCGAACATCTTCGTGATGACCCACATGGCGTCGTAGCCGAGCAGGATCGACGACACGAAGAACATGTGGCCCCACATGAACAGGCCCAGCGCCAGGCCGCTCGCGCTCTGGGCGAAGTCGAGGCGGGCGGGCCAGCGGGACTTGCGCGGACGAGCGACTCCGCCCATCGCAACTGCGAGGTTGGCTTGTACGTTCATCGTGTTTCGCGCAGCTGGCGCGCCGTCGGGTGGCAACTGCTCGCAGTGTCGTCTGCCATTGCGCATCGTGGTTGACGGGTGTCAAGCCGCGGAACGGTTTGGCCGGCCCCTTGGGGGCATCGCGCGATGCCGCGTCGCGGAACGGGCTTGCGCAATCCGGATCGGTTGACCGGGATCAACGGCGGCGGGAAGTGCGGTGGGAGCATCCCCGCGCAGAGGGCCTTTTGCCCGCTAAAGCAGAGTCCCCACAAGGCCATGTACACGATCTCACGCCGCGAATCCTTTTCGGACACGACCTTTCTCTGGGATGTACTGGCCCCCGACGTTGCGAAGTCGGCCGAGCCCGGTCACTTCGTGATGCTGCGGCTGCATGAAGGCAGTGAACGCATCCCGCTGACGGTCGCGGACTACAACCGCGACGCTGGCACTGTGACCCTGGTGGTGCAGGCGCTCGGCAAGACGACGGTCGAGATGCGTGACCGTTACAAGGCGGGCGACACGTTCACCGATTTCGTCGGCCCGCTCGGCCTGCCGCAGCACATCGGCAAGTTCGGACACGTGGTGCTGGTGGGCGGCGGGCTCGGCGTCGCCCCGGTGTTCCCGCAGCTGCGCGCCTTCAAGGCCGCAGGCAACCGCACCACCGGAATCATCGGTTTCCGCAACAAGGACCTGGTGTTCTGGGAAGACAAGTTCGGAGCGCAATGTGACAACCTGATCGTCTGCACCGACGACGGCAGTTACGGCAAACCCGGGTTCGTGACCGCGGCGTTGCAGGAGGTGCTGGAGAAGGACAAGCCGGACCTGGTCGTAGCGATTGGTCCGCTGCCGATGATGAACGCCTGCGTCGAGACCACGCGGCCGTTCGGCGTGAAGACGATGGTGTCGCTGAACGCGATCATGGTCGATGGCACCGGCATGTGCGGTTCCTGCCGTGTGACGGTCGGCAATGAAATCAAGTTCGCTTGCGTGGACGGACCCGATTTCGACGGTCATCGGGTCGACTTCAAGGAACTGATGCTGCGGCAGAAGCGCTTCAAGGGCGAAGAGGCCGCGGCCAACAGCGACTACGCGCACATCTGCGAGGTCGACAAGCAACTCTTCGCCGAAGGCAAGCGCAACTACAAGAAGTTCAAGGACCTGCCGCCGCACGCGGTCAAGATGCCGGAGCGCGATGCCTTGGAGCGCTCGCGCAACTTCAAGGAAGTGAACCTCGGATACACCATGGCCGATGCGCTCGCCGAGGCCGAGCGCTGCATCATGTGCACCAAGCCGACCTGCATCGAGGGTTGCCCGGTCGGCATCGACATTCCGCGCTTCATCCGCCACCTGCTGGTGCGGGACCTCGATGGCGCGCTCGGCGTGATCAATGAGTCCAACCTGTTTCCGTCGGTGTGCGGCCGCGTCTGCCCGCAGGAGTCGCAGTGCGAAGCGCAGTGCCAGGTCGGAAAGAACAAGAAGACGCCGATGGAGTCGGTTGCGATCGGCCGGCTCGAGCGCTTCATCGGTGACAACGCGCATGCGCCTGCGGCTTCGCCGCCGCGGTTCGACAAGACCCTTGGCAAGGTGGCGATCGTCGGCTCGGGTCCATCGGGACTGGCGGTCGCCGCCGACCTTGCGAAGTGCGGCTGCGAGGTCACCGTCTACGAAGCGCTGCATGTCGTCGGTGGCGTCCTGCAGTACGGGATTCCGTCGTTCCGCCTGCCGCGCGAAATCATCAGCCGCGAGGTCGACAGTCTCAAGGCGCTTGGCGTGAAGTTCGAAACCAACAAGGTGATCGGCAAGACGTTCTCGATCCCGCAGCTGCTGGGCGAGATGGGCTTTGACGCGGCGTTCGTCGGCGCCGGCGCGGGCGCGCCGGCTTTCCTCGGGATTCCCGGCGAATACGCGGGACAGGTCTACTCGGCGAACGAGTTCCTCACGCGCGTGAACCTGATGGGCGGCGACAAGTTTCCGTACCTGGACACGCCGATCACGCTCGGCAAGAGCGTCGTCGTCATCGGTGCCGGCAACACCGCAATGGACTGCCTGAGGGTCGCCAAGCGGCTCGGCACGCCGACCGTGCGGTGCGTGTACCGGCGCTCCGAAGCGGAAGCGCCGGCGCGGATCGAGGAACTGCGCCACGCGAAGGAGGAGGGCATCGACTTCTTCTTCCTGCATGGACCGGTCGAGATCCTCGTCGACGACGACGGCAACGTGCGCGGCATGAAAGTGCAGAAGATGGCGCTCGGCGAACCCGACGAGAAGGGCCGCCGGCAGCCGATCCCGCAGGACGAGTTCGTCGAACTCGACTGCGACACCGTGATCTACGCGCTCGGCACCAAGGCCAACCCGATCGTCACCAAGTCGACGCCGGGGCTGGATCTGAACAAGTGGGGCTACATCGTCGCCGATCCGTTCACACAGGCCACGAGCGTTCCGGGTGTCTTCGCCGGCGGCGACATTGTCACGGGCGGTGCGACGGTGATCCTGGCGATGGGCGCCGGCCGCCGTGCTGCGCGGGCAATCGGCGCCTGGCTCGCCAGCGGCAAGACCAAGTGGCCGATCACGCAGGCGGACGCCGATGCTTTCGTGCCACCGGCACCGATCGCCGCGACTTCCGGCGGCAGTGAGGCTGCCGCCAAACCCTCTCTCGCCGAGGCCAAGCCATGAGTGTCTGCCCGCGCTGCCATCGTCCCCTCGAAGGCGAGGAGTCTTATATCTGCTGCGCTGGCATGGAGCTGCGCTGGCGCTGCACAGAGTGCCACAAGGTGGCCGAAGGCTTCGCGTTCCCGTACGGCCTGTGCCCGTACTGCAAGGGCAGGCTGGAGATGCTCGACCGCGGCGCGATCGAAGACGACCGTGCGCTTGAAGCGGTGCGCAAGGCCTTCGAGATCGAACTCGGTGGCCACGCGTTCTATCAGCGCGCCGCAAGCGAGGCCAAGGATCCGGTGCTGCAGGATCTGTTCGGACGCTTCGCCGAGATGGAGCAGGAGCACATGGAAACGCTGTCTAAGCGCTACCACGCCGAGCTTCCGGCGCCTTCCACGGATTACCAGCTGGACCGCGCCGCGATCTTCGCCGGCATCGATCGCCGGCCGGAGGATCCAGCCAACCTGTTCCGAATCGCCATTGCCTTCGAGGAGCGGGCCGTCGAGTTCTTCACCCGCGAAGGCGAGCGCGCGCCTGCGGGATCGGCCGAACGCGAGCTTTATCGCGAACTGGCTGCGGAGGAGCGGGAACACGTCGCGCTGCTGACCACCGAATTTCGTCGCTGGGAGACCGGCAAGGTCGGAATCCTTTAGCAGGAAGGGCCATGATCAAAAACCCGTATGTGCTCGACGGCAACGAAGCTGCCGCCCGTATCGCTCACTTGTTGAGCGAGGTGATCGCGATCTACCCGATCACGCCGTCGTCGACGATGGGCGAACTGGCTGACGCCTGGTCCGCTGCGGGGACGAAGAACCTGTGGGGGCAGGTTCCCGAAGTCATCGAGATGCAGAGCGAGGCAGGCGCGGCCGGCGCGGTGCACGGTTCGCTGCAGGCGGGCGCGCTGACGACGACCTTCACGGCGTCGCAGGGTCTGCTGCTGAAGTTGCCCAACATGTTCAAGATCGCCGGCGAGCTGACGCCGGCCGTTTTCCATATCGCCGCCCGGACGGTGGCGACGCATGCCCTGTCGATCTTCGGCGATCACAGCGACGTGATGAGCGCGCGCACCACTGGCTTCGCACTGCTCGCCTCGTCGAACGTCCAGGAAGCGCAGGACATGGCGGCGATTGCACATATGGCGACGCTGAAGGCGCGCGTGCCCTTCCTGCATTTCTTCGATGGCTTCCGCACCAGCCACGAGGTCAACAAGATTGACCTGCTGATGGAAGAGGACGCGCGCCAACTGATCGACGACGAGCTGGTGCAAGCCCATCGCAGCCGTGCCTTGAACCCGGATGCGCCGGTGATACGCGGAACCGCGCAGAACCCGGATGTGTTCTTCCAGGCGCGCGAGGCGTGCAACCCGTTCTACGAGGCCGTGCCTGGCCTCGTCGTCGAGGCGATGGATCGCTTCCACAAAGTCACCGGGCGTCGCTACAGCCTGTTCTGGTATGCGGGCGCGCCGGATGCCGAGCGCGTCATCGTGCAGATGGGGTCCGGGGTCGGCGCGACACGCGAGGCCGTGGCGAAGCTTGCCGCCGCAGGCGAGAAGGTCGGCATCGTCACGGTGCGTTTGTATCGACCGTTCGACGTTCAGGCCTTTGTCGCCGCGCTCCCGAAGACCGTCAAGTCCATTGCCGTGCTCGACCGCACCAAGGAGCCGGGTGCGGTCGGCGAACCGCTGTACCAGGACGTCGTGACCGCACTTGCCGAGGGCTGGCCGCAGGACATGTCATTGCCGCGCGTCATCGGCGGCCGCTACGGGCTGTCGTCAAAGGAATACACGCCGGCGATGGCAAAGGCCGTGCTTGACGAACTGAAGCAGTCGAAGCCCAAGCGCCACTTCACCGTCGGCATCCTCGACGACGTGACTCGTCTCTCGCTGAAGTGGGATCCGGAATTCATTACCGAGGGCGAGGGCGTGACCCGCGCGGTGTTCTACGGCCTCGGCGCCGATGGCACGGTGGGCGCGACGAAGAACACGGTGAAGATCATCGGCGAGAACACGCCGCTTCATGCGCAGGGCTACTTCGTCTACGACAGCAAGAAGTCGGGCGCAATCACGGTTTCGCACCTGCGCTTCGGTCCGAATGCGATCGACTCGACCTACCTGATCAGCAAGGCCGATTTCGTGGCCTGCCACCAGTTCGAGTTCATGGAGAAGCTTGATGTGCTCGAACTTGCGCGGCCCGGTGCCACCTTCCTTCTGAACAGTCCATTCGGGCCGGACGAGGTCTGGAGCAAACTGCCGCGCGAGGCCCAGCAGACGATTGTGGAGCGGCAACTGCGCTTTTTCGTGGTGGACGCGTTGGCCGTTGCGAAGAATGCAGGGCTCGCCGGGCGCATCAACACCGTGACGCAGGCGTGCTTCTTCGCCATCTCCGGAATCCTGCCTCGCGAGGAGGCGATCGCGAAGATCAAGGACGCCATCCGCAAGACCTACGGCAAGCGCGGCGAGACCGTGCTCGCCCGCAACTTCGCAGCGGTCGACGGCTCGCTCGCGGCCATGGCCGAAGTGAAGGTGCCCAGCCGGGCCGATTCGCTGTTGTCGCGCCGCCCGATCGTTCCGAAGGCGGCCCCGGACTTCGTGCAGCGCGTGACGGCCATGATGCTCGATGGCAAGGGCGACTTGCTGCCCGTGTCCGCGATGCCTGTCGACGGCACGTTTCCCACCGGCACAACGCAGTGGGAAAAGCGCAGCATCGCTCAGGAAATCCCGATCTGGGACGCGGAACTGTGTACCCAGTGCGCGATCTGCCCACTGGTGTGTCCGCACGCGGCCATCCGCATGAACGTGTTCTCGCCGGACGAAATGAAGAACGCGCCGCCGGCATTCAAGGCCGTTCCGTGGACGCGCAAGGACAGCCTTGAAAGCA
>Ga0316622_100000996_pt1 | contig 17762 bp, 15 predicted proteins | sample OWC_Aug_OW2_C1_D_FD_207646 | JGI IMG/M metagenome (GOLD analysis project Ga0316622, IMG submission 207646) | Wetland soil microbial communities from Old Woman Creek delta, Ohio, United States - OWC_Aug_OW2_C1_D5_C | ecosystem: Environmental > Terrestrial > Soil > Wetlands | place: USA: Ohio... | reverse complement strand
CCGCTATTGCGACATATTATTTTAATGTCGGTTCGCGGACCGACAGCCGCGATACTTTCTTTTGCGTCGCCAAAAGAAAGTATCCAAAGAAAAGGCGACCCGGATGCCGCTTAATCCTCCGCTCCTCGCTTTCGCCGAGGGTCGACAGAAGGGCCGTCCTTGGCCCTCTGTCAACGCGCCGCATCCATGCGACGCCCCTAACGGGCTAATCCCGCCGAAAGCTCCGGTGCTCGGCGCGGCAAACGGGAGAAAACCATCCCGAAATTCGGAAGCTAATTGGCATCAAAGTCAGGTCATGAGTTTTTAGCTATCCGGCATGACTAGCCCAATGAACCAACCCAACACATCGAAGTTTAAACACAGTTCACCATTAATGCAGATAAGGCGCTTACCAAATCCAGGGTATCCGAAATGAGTTTAGAGGAGGCAAGTATGGGCAACCCAATTTCAAAGCCCGTTGGACGCACGTTAGCCGAGTTTGGTGCGCTCTCACTCGCCGAGCAAAAGCTACTGTATGCCTACCGTAAGGGGGATATCGCAAGGATATCGGAACATAGGCCCGAAGAAGAAAATAATATCGAGAATACCGTGCGTGGAGGCTTTCTGCGTTTTCTCGCGCTTGGCGGCGATGAACAAGTCTCCGCGAATGGAAAAGGCGTGTTTCTTCAGGGAGCTTGGGTGCAAGATGATCTTGATCTTGGAGGAGCGACTTTACCGGATAGCATAGCGCTGATTAATTGCCATTTAAACGCCCAACCTGTTATGAGCTATAGCAATATTCACGGATTTGTGAAATTTCAAGGATGCTACATTAAAGGATTAAAGGCTGAACAGATGATATGCACTGGCAGTGTTTTTCTTAACGATAAATTTAATTCCGTTGACACGGTTAATCTGGTGGGCGCTCAAATTGGTGGCAATCTGGAATGTGACAATGGCATATTCGATGTTAAGGATAATGTTGCCTTGGTTTTTGATCGTGCACTGATCAAGGGCGGCGTTTTCTTTAGAACGGGTTTCATAGCCAATGGAATAGTCAGGCTATTAGGTTCGCATATAGACGGAAACTTTGAATGTTCTGGTGCGATGCTTAACGACACTCGATCCCGCACGGAACCCCAACGTGCTTTGATCTGCGAAAATGCAGTTATTAAAGGTGGAGTCTTCCTGAACGACGGATTTACCGCTAATGGTACAGTTTTCTTGTCGGGAGCTAAGATTGGCGGCGAGCTGACTTTTGCAGGAGCAACGCTTAACGGTACAGCCGGCACTGCTCTTAAAGCATTAGTGGCGGAAGGCATAACGGTCGCTGGAACGTTCTTTTTTCGAGGCCTGCGGTCGATTAAAGGGGATATTACGTTGGTGTCTGCCCAAGTAGGTAGCCTGTGTGATGATGACAATTCTTGGTCTGGGAAACTGGATTTGGATGGTTTTGTTTACGACAGACTTATTGGCAACGCCCCTACAGAGGCAAAGAGCCGGTTGGCATGGCTGGATAAACAACTTGATAAACACGCGGGATTAGCGGGTGACGGAAAAGATTTCAAACCACAACCTTGGCGACAGTTGCAAAAAGTACTGGGCGACATGGGGCATGTGGAGGATGCTAGACAGGTAGCGATTGCCTTTGAAGATCGACTGCGCCGTGCCAATTTGATCGGTCAAACCCCAAAAAATTGGTTCAAACCGAGAGCGTGGTTGGCGCGGAAAGTTAGCCGCAGTTTCCATTGGTTGTTTGGGTGTTTTATCGGTTATGGTTATCGGCCACTTCGAATGCTTTATATCATGCTGACTGTTTGGCTGGTTTGTGGGATGTTTTATTGGTATGCCGCTCTTCATGGTGTATTTGCGCCCAGTAATCCTTTGGTGTTTCAAAATTCTGTGTATGAAGTATGCGTCCCTGGTAGCGATGCAGCTAAGGCTGAACGGGCTAAACCAGCTGGCGCTGTACCACTACCAATTCAAGGTGCTGGTAACTGGTATCTGTGTGAAAAACTGCGCGAAGAATACACAGGCTTCAGTCCTCTGGCTTATTCGCTGGATTTGATTTTGCCGCTAGTCGATTTGCAGCAAGAGCGAGACTGGGCACCGATGATTCCTACGCCTAAAAATATATGGACTGATGAGTTGTTGACATGGAGCGCTATTAAACACTGCACACGATTTCTAATGTGGTTTGAAATTCTATTTGGATGGATGACCAGTTTGTTGCTAGTGGCTGTTGTTTCAGGATTAACAAAACAACAGGATGAATAATGTAGCAGTTGGAATCGAGGACAATCGCAACTTCCAATCCCTCGATTCCGTTTTACTACCTTGAGGTTACGTTTTTTAGCAAAATCGGATTCACTTTCAAATTCCGGAATGGTTTTCTCCCGTTTGCCGCGCCGAGCACCGGAGCTTTTGTAGAGAAATTGCCCGTAGGGGTGCGGCATGGAAGCCGCACGTCGGCAGAGGGGCAAGGAGCCCCTTCTGTCGACCCTCTACAAAAGCGAGGAGCGCAGGGTATAAGCGGCATCCGGGTGTCTTTTCTTTTGGATACTTTTCTTTGGACAAGCAAAGAAAAGTATCTCGCTTGTCGGTGCGAGAACCGACACCAAAAACATCCGCCGCGATAGCGACACTGCTATGTGCTCCGAGCCAGGAACTGCCAAGCTCAATCAAGCCGCCACACATTTCCCCGAGGAAACCCTCCATGAAGAAAACCACGCTCGCACTAATTGGGCTGGCCTATTCTATTTCAGTACCCGCACTCGCAACAGCGACCCATTGTAGCGCGCAAGAACAAACTGTTTTTTCTTGTTCGTTAGGTAAAAAAATTGTCTCCGTATGTGCATCGAAAGATATTTCACCAACCAATGGTTATGTGCAATATCGATTTGGGCCAAAAAATACCCCCGAATTGCTATTTCCGGCATCAACCGAATTGGCCAACCGTGCCATCATGCGATCCGGAATCTATATGTTTTCAGGCGGGGGAGGCGCTTATTTACGTTTTATCAACGGTCAATATAACTATATCGTCTATACCGCAATCGGTAAGGGCTGGGGAAACAAAGATGGTGTTGCTGTTGAAAAAGACAACAAATTGATAGCTAACTTAAAATGCCAAGATGTTCCCAATTCCAAGCTGGGAGAAGATTTCTTTACTAGCTCGGGATTAATCGCCGATGAAAATGAATTTTCACTTCCTTAATACAGCCAGCGTAGCTCCGATTAGCGAAAGCGTAATCGGAGTATCTGGAGCATCACATCCCTACGATTACGCTTATTTATTCAGTTCAATTACAATTCGGGGGCGGTTTTGTCCCGTTTGCCGCTCGTCGGCAGAGGGAGGAGGAAGTCCCTTCTGTCGACCCTCGGCGAAAGCGAGGAGCACGGGAATAAGCGGAATCCGGGGCGCCTGCTCACTCGAGCCATTCAGGCGCAAGCACTCGGCGCGCCATTGGCGAGCCACTGCGTGGTAAATTAACCCGTATCCTTCAATATTTGTCTGGCTAACTGATTCCCCGCCTCAACCAAGGGATGAATCACAAAGCTCGCACCCAATCGAATCAACTCCCTTTCCTCTTCGCCGTAATAGCAGATGGTGCCGATCTGGCCCACGAAACCACGCTTTCTAAGCTGGTCGATGGCAGCCCCTCTGACTTCGAATGTCGGCACGGTGAGGATCACGCCTTTGACTCGATCAAGCGGCAGCCCGCTCCATAGCTCGCTATCCTCGGCATCGCCATAAACCACGCGCCGACCTTCGGCCAACAGACTTTCCAATACCGTGGGATCGGCATCCAGCCCTACCACGCGCTTCTCTTGTTTGTGCAGGGCCAGATAGGCGGAGCTGCCGGTACGCCCCATGCCCACCACCAACCATTCCGCGACACCGAAAGATTCGGGCAAGCGATCCGGATTACCGGCTTTCTTTTCAAACCTAACCAACACTGGTTCGACCCACGAAAACAAACGGTGAGAATAGCGATTCAATGGCGCGGCCACCGCCAGCGATCCAGCCACGGCCAGACTGATAATAGCCTTCCACTCCACCGGCAACAATTGAGCATTCACGACCGCACCCGTCGTAATCAACGCGAATTCGCTGTAGGTCATCAAGGCCAGCGAGGACACGAAAGCGGTGCGCGCGCGCAAGCCGGCGAATAGAAACAAGCCAAAGAACAACACACCTTGTACAGGCAGCAACAGCAAAAGCCCCAAGGCCTGCATAGCCTGTTCTCGGCCCGGCAAATCGTTTAGCCCAATTTGCAGAAAAAAAGCCACCAAAAACAATTCCTTCAAGCCCCAAAGCCTGTTGGCGAGCTCGTCAATCTTGGAGTGACCGGCCAGCATGATGCCGGTCAGCAAGGCGCCGATGTCGGCGGCAATACCGACACTTTCCGCCAACAAGCCGCCTGCCAGGGCCAGCGAAATGCCCAACAGCAGTTTCAGTTCCGAGGCTCGACTAACCGACAGCATGCCGTGCGCCAGCGGCCGTAACAGCGGCAACAACAACAGTGCCAAGGCCCAGGGCGTCGGCCGCTTGCCAGCGACCAAGGCCAACAGCCCGACCGCGACAATATCCTGCAAGATCAGAATGCTCATCACATCCCGACCATGGAATGTCGATAGCTCGCCGTTGTCTTCCAATACCTTGATGGCCAGCACGGTACTGGAAAACGCCAAACTGACGCCCAACACCAACCCTCCGGTAAGCTGCTTGTCCAGCCACAGAAATACCAACGCCGACATCACCGCCATCAATAGCAAATGCAGCCCGCCTACACTCAATACCTCCCGGCGTATCAGCGAACTGGGCTTAAGCTTTAAACCGACCGAAAACAGCAGCAATTCGATGCCGATTTCCGCCAAATGCCCGAGATTCGGCAGCGGTGCAACCTCCAAACCGTGCAGCACATAGCCTGCAACCAAATATCCCACCAAGGGCGGAAAAGACAAACGACTGGCAATCAGGCCGATCAGATAAGCCGTACTGATCCAAATTAATTCCATCATGGTTCTTTACGTATTAGCCTCGAAATATTGAAACAGATGGCCGCCCCGCCACGCCCATCCTTTGCGAAACTCTAAACAATCTGCCAGAATCAGCCACAAACCCGCACTCACTCTATCGCATATGATGGGCGCATTCCAGCCGCCGCACCGAGAGGGCTCAAGATGGCGAACCACTCCCACCAGCCACTTCTGATCGACGTCCTGCTCGATCCCAGCCGTTATCCGCATCCGGCTAAAACCGTGCGCCTACTGGAAACTCACATCTCTTGGGTGCTGCTGGCTGGCCGATTTGCTTACAAAATCAAGAAACCCGTCGATTTGGGATTTCTGGACTTCACCGACCTGAACAAGCGGCGCTTTTTTTGCCAGGAAGAAATTCGTCTCAACCGCCGCCTGGCGCCGCAACTATATCTGGAGGCGATCGCCATAGGCGGCAGCCAGATGCAACCGCTTTTCGGCGCTGAACCAGCGTTTGAGTACGCCGTCAAAATGCGGCGCTTTCCCACCGTCAACCTGCTGGACCGCCTAGTGACTCGCGACCGACTCACCGCGCAACATATCGACTCTCTAGCCACGACCTTGGCCCACTTCCACGCCAGCCTTCCGCCCGCCGATCCCGATTCGGCCTATGGCACTCCGGAAGCTGTTGCCGCCCCGGCGAGACAAAACTTTCTGAAATTAGCGGCATTGCTGGAAGATATTGACCAAGAGACGCTGAAAAATATACAGACCGCTAGCGAGCAGGAATTTTCCATCCGTCTACCCTTGTTCGAGCAGCGCCGTAAGGATGGCTTCATCCGTGAATGCCACGGCGATCTGCATCTTGGCAATATCGTTCTAATAAAGAACGTACCAGTCGCCTTCGACGGCATCGAGTTCGATCCCAAACTGCGCTGGATCGACGTCGTCAATGAAATAGCCTTTTTGATCATGGACTTGCAGCATCGCGGTCGCGCCGACCTGGCCTTTCGTTTCCTCAATGCCTACCTGGAATCCTGCGGCGATTACCAGGGATTGGGCGTGCTACGCTACTATCTCGGCTACCGCGCCATGGTCCGCGCCAAAATCACCGCGATCCGCGCTTCGCAAACAGCTTCCGATACATCAATGGCCGAATGCCGTAGTTATCTGACGCTAGCCGGCAGCAGCTTGCAAAAAGGCCGGCCGATACTGATCATCACCCACGGCTTGCCCGGCTGCGGCAAAACCACGGTTTCTCAGGCCGTGCTTGAAAAACTGCACGCCATCCGGCTTCGCTCCGATGTCGAGCGCAAACGGCTGTTCAAGCTAGCCGCGCTGGAAAGTAGCGGAGGCAGCATTTACGATCCGCAAGCAACGCAACTCACCTATGGACGCCTGCTGCACCTGACCCGCGAACTGCTCGAACTTGGATTTCCGGTGATCGTCGATGCGGCCTTTCTGAAACATGCCGAGCGCCGGCAGTTCGCTACTTTGGCTAGGGAAGCGCGGCTGCCTTTTATGATCCTTTCGGTTCGGACCGAAACATCCCTGCTTCGACAACGGATTCAACAACGCCTGCGGACCGGCAACGACGCCTCCGAAGCCGACCTTGCGGTGCTGGAAAAACTCCAAACTACGTGCGAACCCTTGAGGGCGGACGAAACATCCGTCACTGTCGAATTCATCAATAACGCCAGTGTCGCCGAACTTGCCAACCAAGCAATCGCGTGGGACAGGCTCAATGAACTGCTGAAACAGGAATAGTGGAAAGTGGTGAGTCGAAAACCAATTCCCACTCCTATACCGCTATCGAGCACCAAGAGACGACTCATTTTGGAAAGCTATTACATCCTAGGCCTAATCCCGGGCTTGCTGCTTCTGACTCAATAACATGACTTCGGCCCGACTACCGAGATACACATAGACTCCCAGGCATAACAGCATGAACGCGGCGGCTATCACCACCCAGACGGCCTCGACGATAAATTGCCCGGAATTTTGCAGCGCGGACTTGAATATCATCAACAAGGCTTCGATCGACAAGGCGATGATGATCGCGGCAATAAAACGGGTAATGGTCCGTCGCGTGGAGCTGTGTTTGAGTATGTCCTTGTATAGCAAGACTTCTTCTTCCAACGTGGTTTTGGCCAGATCGAAAATCGCCAGCGCCAAGGTCAGATAAATCACCATGCCGAAAGGAATCAGTTTGGCATCCTGCTGGGTGACGGCCTTGTATAAAATCTGTGCGCACTCATTGCCGGCCGCGTATAGCAAGATCGCCGCCACCGTGAACAAACCCAGCACGATCAAGGAATACACGCCCTTCAAGCCCGGCTCGAAATAGGCGCGCATCGTTTCGCCGCTGAGGAAATTCAGGGTTGCCGCCAAGTCAACATCCAAAACGATATAACCAGAGACGCTGCCATCCTTGTCCAAAACCTTACAACAGACCGACAAACATAATTCGTTCTTGATGCTGGACAGATAAGGCTCGGTAATCACCGCACCATCACTTTGCTTAGCCGCCAGATAATAAGGCCGCTTGCCACGGTCCACACCCGTGCCAATGCGCGGATGATCCTTATAGAAGCGGCCGGGAATATTACTGCTAACCTGCCTGCCCTCCGCATCTAGCAAATACAGAAGACTGACGAAGGGATAATAGCTACACAACGAATTCAAACTTTCGGTCAATTCGTCCTGGGATTGTTCGAATAATTTGCCGTCGGCAAAACAGGTGAGGATGGACAACAATAAGCGCTGGATGGCGGAGCGGTGCTCCTCGTAGCGCTCGATAACGACGATGGGACTCATTGCGGACATGATCGGATTAAAATTAGGTTGCGATGAAAACCGATCAGCACTTTTTATGCCGTGTTCGTGGATTCAAGGCTTTAGCCGCCTAATGGAGGTTGCGGTCGCCCGCTTTGCACCAAAACAGCTCACCAGTATTTTCAAACCCGATCGAATAAGTCCATTTGTTGAAAACCATGACTCGAGCCACGGCCGCGCAAGCCCGACAGCGTTACACCCAGCAAACGAACTTTTTTTTCACCAATGGCCGTATTTTTTAACAACTCGGTGACCAGTAGCTGAGTGCTTGAATTGTCGCTGATTGGCTGCGACAGGGTTTTGCCGCGGGTGACTTGCACAAAATTCTGGTATTTGATTTTGACGGTCAAGGTATAGGCTTCCAGATTTTTTTCCCGTAACTTGGCGAGCGTCTTTTGCAAAAGCTGCTGCAAATGCCGGGTAACTGTAGCTGGATCGGCTATGTCTTCTTCAAAGGTTGTTTCGACCCCTATCGATTTGCGTATCCGCCGGCCATTCACCGACCGATGATCAATGCCGCGGGCGATGTCATAATAATACCGCGCCGATTTGCCGAAATGCTGCTGCAATACCGGCAAAGGCTGCTGCTTCAAGTCTTTACCAGTCAGTATCCCCAGCTCATGCATTTTCTGTTCGGTGGCTCTGCCTATGCCATGGAATTTGCCCACCGGCAAGCTTTCCGCAAACTCGGCACCCTGTCGCGGCGTGATTAAATACAGGCCGTCCGGCTTGCCCAGATCCGAAGCGATTTTGGCGAGAAACTTGTTGTAGGAAATGCCAGCCGAAGCGATCAGATGCGTTTGCCGACGTATATCCTCTTTAATCTGTTTGGCAAGCAAGGTTGCCGAGCCTTGAAAAAGCAGACTGTGGCTAACGTCGAGATAAGCCTCGTCCAAGGACAGCGGCTCGAACAGCTCGGTATAGCGGGCGAAAATACTACGTATTATTTCCGACGCCTCCTGATATGCGGCGAAACGCGGCCTGACGAAAATCGCTTGCGGGCAAAGTCGATACGCATGGGATGAGGGCATCGCCGAATGGATGCCGAATTGGCGAGCTTCGTAGCTGCAGGTCGCGACTACGCCACGAGAATCGGGTTTACCGCCGACGATGATGGGTTTGTTACGGTATTTGGGATTGTCGCGCTGCTCGACCGCCGCAAAAAACGCATCCATATCGATGTGGATGATTTTACGCGGCGAGTCATCCATAAGGCCCTACTCTTTGCTGGGCAATTCCAGGTCGCGGATGAGGTTCCAGTCGGAAAACGGAAACGGCAACTGCTCGGTGCTGAAGGTCAGAAACAGCAGTATATGATAATGATAGGTCGCCAGATTACGGCCGAAATCGAGGATGTTCGGATTGGTATTGCCAGTCAGCAGCACGGAACCCACTTGCAACAAAATCACCAACCACAATAACAGCCTGACCATGCTGTCTATCACCGCATATATCAGCATCAGGATGATGCGCTTCCAGGTCTCGATCTTTTTCAGATTTTCGCTAATCTGCTCCTGCTGCATGGTTTTAACCTCTGTTCATTACGTCCCGCAAGTCAAGCGCGGCGGCATTGGCTCGGGCAATGTAGTTAGCCATCGCCAGCGAATAGTTGGCAAACATCCCGAAACCATCGCCATTCAGCACCACCGGACTCAGTGTCGGAGTCAATGCATTCTCCAAGGCCTGAATCATGTTATCCAGCGTATTCATGGCACGTTTATCCAGCAAAATATCGGAAAAGTCGTGTTTGATAGCCTTCAGAATATGTAGCAGTGCCCAGCAGGATCCACGTGCTTCGTAGAATACGTTATCGATTTCCATCCAAGGGGTTTGACCTATGGTTGGCATATTGATGTCGACCGGATTGGAAGGATCGCCATGAGTCGCGCCGGAAAATTTATCGGTACTAGCCGCCAGCCGAGTGTTGAGTCCTCCCAAGCGCTTGATCACAACTTCGGTGTACTGCCACAAGTTATCGGCCCGGGAATGAAATTGCGCGGCTCTCGAGGTGGCGGACGGATTTTGCAGACGCGCCATGTAGGCGTGGAGCGCCTCGACGCCTTTTTCGTATTCCGACTCGGTGGCGGGCAATGCCCAAGAATTATTCTCGAAGTAGAAATACGGTTCCGCTCGGGCCAAATCGGGGTCTTCCGCGGATTGTGACTGATCGCGCGCGAAGTGGTTGCGAAGCGCGGTGGTAGCATCGCGCAACATGACCAAGGCACCGTATTCGAAACTTTGGACGTTATCGCAAAACAGGCCGGGTGGCGCCACGTCGTTGGTCAGATAGCCTCCGGCTTTGTGAAGGATCACGTCGGCGATATGCGCCAAGGTGTTGGCATAAACATAACCAATCGGCATCTGGTCGGTGTGCGTCACATTCATCCGTTCAATGGCTTCATCCTGAACGTTGAATTGTTCGGGCTCGCGGCTCCACCATTCCCCCAATACCAGCATGATAACGACGACAATACCTACTAACGTACCGAAACCCCAGAGGATGCCTTTGGACTTTGCGTCTTCAAATGCGTATGAATTGTCTGACATGTGTTACATATCCCAGCTTGAGATTAAAAAGGACGAACCGACCGAATACCACCCATGTTAGCACGGATTATTAGCGCGAGCGCGCTTTCAGTGCAGATGCCGATTGCTTGCCGCTAGAGGCGGTGGAATCAGGGTTGGCGGCATTTGTACAAAGAAACCCTTGTTCCTGATACCGGCAATGACTTTGCCGGCGTCTTCACGAGCAAGTTTGCGTTTTGGGCTTAACTCCAATTCCATTACAAAAGCCAGACGACCAAAACTTTGCAATAAGGCTTCCGGAACCGAGGAAAAATCGTCGCGCTTATCGAGATAAAGGTACAGTTCGTCTTTTTTCAGACTCTTATAGATAAAACATTGCATGATATGTATTCCCTGCTAGCGAATGCTGCCAATTTTAGCGGTTTTTGTTTAGAATTTTCAGCCCAGTTTGTGTCGCCGCTTGTACAGCATGAAAAACCACTCAATCAAAACCGAAAATTTTTTTAGGGCCGCGTGTTATTTTGAAGGCTCGCTGGTGATCGTCGCCATTGGCCTAGGCTGGATAGCCGATGTCGACCCTTTCGCCAGCCTGATTTTTTCGGAAACCGCCTTGGCCGAAGGCCTATTGGCGACCTTGCCGTTGTTAATCCTTTTTTTTGTGTTGCAGCAATTGCCCTACACGGCGCTGCAAAAAATCAGATACCTGCTCCTGGAAACCTTGGGCCCTCGCCTTTATCGGCAACACTGGACTGATCTGTTAATTTTGGCATCCATCGCCGGTTTCTCGGAAGAAATGCTGTTTCGCGGCGTACTTCAGCCGTGGTTGGAAAACGCTTGGAATATGACGGCGGGGCTGGTTGCCAGTAATTTGATTTTTGCGCTGGTACACGCGGTAACACCTTTATATGCGCTGCTGGCGATGTTGGTTGGCCTGTATCTTGGGTTATGCCTCGACTACGGCGGTGAACGGAATCTGCTGATCCCCATGGTTATTCATTCGCTGTATGACTTCGTGGCCTTTGTCGTGATCCTCCGCAATTATCGTAACAATTTATGAAGCCTGGTTTAATGACACCACAACCTCGATTATCGCATGCCGACCTCGTTCCGCATTGGCTGGTTTGTGCCGCCTTGTTGGCGTTGTTAATCGCCTATAACATCGTCTGCCATGTTTGGGGCGGCGAGATAAGGATAAATCTCGACGAACCGCAAAGAATACTGATCAGAACCATACTCTATGGAGTGACGATCGTTCTGTTTCCGCTGGCCAATCTGTTACGACACATCCTGCTCAGGCTCAATCAAACCATGCCGGGAGACAAGCCCGCCAGCCAACGTTATATGCTGACCGTGGTGGTTACCTTGGCGCTGATCGAGACGGTCGGCGTTTTCGGTCTTTTGATGTTCATTCTGGGAGATGATTTCAATACCTTGTACATTTTCAGCGTGCTGGCCGCATTGGGTATTTTTTTGCATAAACCGAACCTGGACGAATATCTGGCGATCAGTCAGGCACTTAACGGCGAAAACAGCTAGGCCTTGCGGATTGCCGCGGCTATTTTCACTTTATGGGACGGGGGGTTAGGCGTTACAATGACGGGCTTATTTACGATTAGCCCTAGGTGTGATCATGCAAATCATTCAAGAAGCACTCACGTTTGATGATGTTTTATTAGTCCCCGCCCACTCCACCGTGTTGCCGAGAGAGGTTGAGCTAAAAACACAACTCACCAGAACGATCACCCTGAATATTCCCTTGGTATCCGCAGCCATGGACACCGTCACCGAAGCCCGATTGGCAATCGCCATCGCTCAGGAAGGCGGCATCGGCATCATTCACAAGAACATGACCGTTGAGCAACAGGCGGCCGAAGTCAGCAGGGTCAAAAAATACGAAAGCGGCGTGATCAAGGATCCGATCACCGTATCGCCGAATGTCACCGTGCGTGAAGTGATGGAACTGACCCGCGCCAAGAACATTTCCGGCGTACCCGTCGTGGACGGCGAAGAACTGGTCGGTATCGTCACTAGCCGCGATCTGCGTTTCGAAACTCGCCTCGACGAATCCATCCGTTCGGTGATGACCCCGAAAGAGAGGCTGATAACCGTCAACGAATCTGCCAACCACAAGGAGGCCATCGCCCTGCTGCACAAGCACCGCATCGAAAAAGTGCTGGTGGTCAACGACGCCTTTTTGCTGCGCGGCATGATTACCGTCAAGGACATTCAAAAAGCCAAGGATAACCCGCTGGCCTGCAAGGACGAGCAGGAAAGACTACGCGTCGGCGCGGCGGTCGGCACCGGCGCCGGCACAGAAGAACGCGTTGCGGCGCTGGTCGAGGCCGGTGTCGATGTGATCATCGTCGACACTGCCCACGGCCATTCGCAAGGCGTGCTGGACCGGGTGCGCTGGGTCAAACAAAACTTTCCGCAAGTCCAGGTGATCGGCGGCAACATCGCCACCGCCGCAGCGGCACGGGCCTTGGTCGAAGCCGGTGCGGATGGCGTCAAGGTGGGCATAGGCCCCGGTTCCATCTGCACTACCCGTATCGTCGCCGGCGTCGGCGTGCCGCAAATTTCCGCCGTCAGCAACGTCGCAGCCACCCTGAAAGGTACCGGCGTACCCTTGATCGCCGACGGCGGCATACGCTATTCCGGCGACGTCGCCAAGGCGCTGGCGGCTGGCGCGCACGCGGTGATGCTGGGCGGATTGTTCGCCGGCACCGAGGAAGCTCCGGGTGAAGTGGAATTGTTCCAGGGCCGTTCCTATAAATCGTATAGAGGCATGGGCTCGCTGGGCGCGATGGCGCAACAACAAGGCTCCAGCGACCGCTATTTTCAGGAAGAAACCGATCTGGTCGAAAAACTGGTACCGGAAGGCATCGAAGGCCGAGTCCCTTACAAAGGCAGCGTGCTGGCTATCATTCACCAGTTGTTGGGAGGCATCCGTTCCAGCATGGGCTACACCGGCAACGAGACCATCGCCGCGATGCACGAAAACGCCCAATTTGTCAGGGTCACCAGCGCCGGCATGCGGGAAAGTCATGTTCACGACGTGACCATCACCAAGGAAGCACCAAATTATCATTTGAATTAACCGATTCATGTAGGTTGGGTTAGCGAAGCGTAACCCAACGTATCAAGCCATCAACGGTGGGTTACGCTTCGCTAACCCACCCTACGCTTTTTTGAAGGCCCCACCCGTGACCAACATCCATTCCGACAAAATTCTGATTCTCGATTTCGGCTCGCAATACACCCAACTGATCGCCAGACGCATCCGCGAAATCGGCGTTTACTGCGAAATCTATTCCTGCGATTGCAGTAATGACGAAATCAAAAATTTCGCCCCAAAAGGCATCATCCTCTCCGGCGGCCCGGAAACAGTGACCAGCAGCGACACGCCGCGCGCGCCGCAAATTGTCTTCGAACTGGGTATCCCGGTGCTGGGCATTTGTTACGGCATGCAGACCATGGCCGAGCAATTGGGCGGCAAGGTCGAATCGTCCGACCACCGCGAATTCGGTTACGCGCAGATTCGCGCCCGTGGCCACTCCAAATTGCTTTCGAATATCGAAGATCACGCTTCGCCGGAAGGCTTTGGCCTGCTGGACGTCTGGATGAGCCACGGCGACCGGGTCGTCGAACTGCCCACCGGATTCAAACTGATCGCCAGTTCCGATGGCGCGCCAATCGCCGGCATCGCCGACGAAGACAAGGGCTTTTATGCGCTGCAATTCCATCCTGAAGTCACTCACACCAAGCAGGGCGGCCGGATTTTGAGCCGTTTTGTGTTGGAAATCTGTGGCTGTCAGGCACTGTGGAATGCCAGCAATATCATCGAAGACAGCATCAAGGCCGTGCGCGAAAAAGTCGGCAACGACCAGGTGATTCTGGGCCTGTCCGGCGGCGTCGATTCCTCGGTGGTCGCCGCCCTGTTGCACAAGGCCATAGGCGACCAGCTGACCTGTGTCTTCGTCGATACCGGCTTGCTGCGTCTACACGAGGGCGATCAGGTGATGGCGATGTTCGCGCAGCACATGGGCATCAAAGTCATCCGCGTCGATGCGGAACACCGCTATTTGAACGCCTTGTCAGGCGTCAACGACCCGGAACAAAAGCGCAAGATCATCGGCGGCCTATTCATAGAAATCTTCGACGAGGAGGCCGGCAAACTGACCGACGCCAAGTGGCTGGCTCAAGGCACGATTTATCCGGACGTGATCGAATCGGCCGGCGCCAAGAGCGGCAAGGCGCATTTAATCAAATCGCACCACAACGTCGGCGGCCTACCGGAAAACATGACCCTGAAACTGGTCGAGCCCTTGCGCGAACTGTTCAAGGACGAGGTGCGCAAGCTCGGCCTGGAGCTGGGCCTGCCGGCCGACATGATCTTCCGCCACCCCTTCCCCGGCCCTGGCCTGGGTGTGCGCATCCTCGGCGAAGTCAAAAAACAATACGCCGACTTGTTGCGCCATGCGGACGCGATCTTCATCGAGGAACTCTACCGTCACAATTTATACGACAAGGTTAGCCAGGCTTTCGCGGTATTCCTGCCGGTGAAATCGGTTGGCGTGATGGGCGACGGCCGCAAATACGACTACGTGATCGCCATCCGCGCGGTGGAAACCATAGACTTCATGACCGCCCGCTGGGCACATCTGCCTTACGATTTCCTGGACTTGATTTCAAGACGGATCATCAACGAAGTGGCGGGCATTTCCCGCGTGACCTATGATATTTCAGGCAAGCCACCAGCTACGATTGAGTGGGAATGATCGCGCGTTAGGCACCAGAAGGCATTAACTGGCAACAAATAACCAATAAGCCAATGTTTTCATGGGATTTTTTGTTTTTGTATTTGGCACTGTCTGGCAACTTTTAGCAGCGGGAAGCATCACTTGCGTGTGGTATTCAAGGTGGTATTATTTAGTCATGATGCCATGAGTGATAGCCGATACCATGCTGCTTGATTCTATGCTTTCATGGTATCAAAATGCTATAAATAAATGTTTTTATTGGTATTTTTACCTGTTTTTTTGGTGATTTTCAGTATGGTATCGAACTTGAAGAAGGATAAGGCTCTTGCTGACCGATACCAAGCTGCGCAACCTCAAGCCGAGGGACAAACTTTATAAGGTGAATGACCGGGATGGCCTATATGTGGCTGTTACCTCTGCCGGCTCCATCTCATTCCGTTACAACTATTCAATCAACGGCAGGCAAGAGACGATCACCTTTGGTCGCTACGGCGTTGGTGGCATCACTTTGGCAGAAGCCCGTGAGCGACTTGGTGAAGCCAAGCGGATGGTCGCCGATGGGAAGTCGCCTGCCAAGGAAAAGGCTCGTGATAAGGCGCGAGTGAAAGGGGCTGAAACTTTTGCAGCCTGGGCGGAAAAGTGGTTACGCGGTTACCAGATGGCCGACTCTACCCGTGATATGCGCCGCTCGGTCTATGCGCGAGAGCTGGAGGCGAAATTTGGCAATCAAAAGCTGACAGAAATCACCCACGAAGACTTGCGAGCGTTGACCGACGCCATTGTGGCGCGGGGAGCTCCGGCTACGGCGGTTCATGCGCGTGAGATTGTACTCCAGGTATACCGCTGGGCGATTGAGCGAGGCCAGAAGGTCGAGAATCCTGCAGACTTGGTGAGACCAGCGAGCATTGCCAGGTTTGAGCCGCGAGATCGTACCTTAACGCCTGAGGAAATCAGGCTGATGTTCCAATATTTGGGCCGTATTGGTACATCTCCATCGATTCGGGCAGCGGTCAAGCTTCTGTTGTTGACAATGGTGCGTAAAAGTGAACTGACCAATGCAACCTGGAACGAGATCAATTTTAGTGAAGCACTTTGGACAATTCCAAAAGAACGAATGAAGCGGCGAAACCCTCACTTGGTGTTTCTATCCCGGCAGGCCATGGACATCCTCATCGCCTTGAAAACCTTCTCCGGTGGATCGGAGTATGTTCTGCCGTCGCGTTACGATTCTGACGTACCTATGAGTAGTGCTACGCTTAATCGGGTCATGACAATGACTTACGAGCTAGCCCAGAAAGAAGGACAGCCGTTTGCCAAGTTCGGGCCGCACGATTTGCGACGAACGGCCAGTACCTTGCTGCATGAAGCTGGATACAACACCGACTGGATAGAGAAGTGTCTGGCGCATGAGCAAAAGGGAGTGAGGGCTGTCTACAACAAAGCCGAATATCGCGAGCAGCGAACCGCAATGTCGCAAGACTGGGCAGATATGATCGATGAGTGGACAGCTTAAGATAGCTATATATTCCGATCAAAACCACCACTGATTCCGACTTCAAAACCGCTAGGCATTCCGGTCGCAAAGCCGCCACCGGTTCTGATTCAAACCCAGCCAGATTTTGAACGCCTTGGATCGGCCAACTCCAGTCATTCGCCACTCACTAAAAACGATTTTTTGAAAGTCCGTTATCTGTCAGTCACGAGCCGTTCGCGTTATCAAGTTTTCGCCTGGCTTACATGGGTATGGCGGCGTGAATCAAGCTGGATTCAGCGAACAGAAGCATGAATACAATTCGTCCACTCTAGTGCTGAAAATGCACTAAACCTAAGGGTTTTGTTAACCCCGAACCCGAGCATGACATTTTTGTCATGCGACATTCAGACAATAGAAATACCATCATGAAAGTAGTAGATTCTGGCCAAATTTCTACCCAACTGATGCAAAATTATGAATACGTTATTACATATAATATGTATTGTATTAACAAAGTTGTAACTTTGTCATATAATAAGCTCACCTCACCGGAGAGCAATTATGACAATCGACGAACTTAAGAACCTTATCCAAGCCGAAGATGTAGAACTTATCCGATTTTACGGCAATGCTGGCTCATCCGGCAAAATGGTTTGGACAATCGCCGCCTACGGTAAGCCATCCGTCTATGCCTTTGGGCATTGCGTGATCAATTCTAGCCGAGACAAAAAAAACAAGGACTACACTAGCCTAGACCGCGCCTACAATGCCATTAAAGCCGCTGGCTACAAAGGCACCTTTGAGGTTGATGACGGCAGCATTTTTGCTCACAACGTACCACATTAACCCGCCTGTGGTGTAGGTGAGTACTCTCTTACAATATTCCACCCCAAACCAGCCACCGATTCCAATCGCAAAACCGCCACCAATTCAGATACGAATACGCCAGTAGTGAATGACGGCTTTTGGAAGTAGCGAACTGTCGCTATCGACCCAAACCGGCCTGTCCCGTTTCTCCAAACCGGCCAGTCAGCCAAAATCAGATTCTACGAAGGATGGCCAGAAAGCAGTCGTTGACGACCTCACCCAATCGGCCAAAACCGGCCGTTGACGATGTCAGCGAAATTTTTGATCCCTATCTACACCGAATGGCAGCTTTCTGGCAGGCAACCTTGAGTCGTCTTCGGCTCGACCATAACCCACCG